>SESF01016615.1_pt1 | contig 18985 bp, 16 predicted proteins | sample 3171521 | NCBI WGS metagenome assembly SESF01 (sample SAMN10866945, study PRJNA518727) | freshwater metagenome | biome: subpolar coniferous forest; feature: holomictic lake; material: water; isolation source: holomictic Lake 227, 6 m and 8 m depth | place: Canada: near Kenora, Ontario | collected...
GGTGATTATTATAGTAAACAATTTACGCAGTTTGATGAGCCAAGCTATTAACTTAAGCTAGTACTGATAATAACCCTTAATCCGTTAAAGCGGTGTTATCGGTAAAATCGGAACGATTTAAATTGGAAGCCTAAAAAATCAACTACAACTTGCTGACCACCGCCAGCATCTTCATAGCCAAGGCCGTTCTGTCATATTTCTTCGCAGCTTCCAGGCAGTGTGCCCGATAGTTTCCATAGACTTGGGTATCGCGTTGCAAGAACTGCAACTGCTCCACCAGTTGCGCGGCGTTTTCCGGTTCAAAGACAATACCCACCCCTTCCTCGCGCACAATGTCGGCTGACTCCCCCGCCACCCCGTGCAGAACCGGCAAGCCCATGCCCATGCATTCGAACAGCTTGGAAGGAATCACCGATGTAAACAGATCAGTCTTTCTAAGATGGATAATCGAGACATCCAACAACGACCAATAGCGGGTTACCTGTTCCTTGGGCACCGAATCGATAAAGGTGATGTTGTCCAGGCCTCGCCCGGACGCCGCCTCTTTGAGCGCCTGCTTGCGTGCGCCATCACCCAGCAGGATGAAGTGAAACTTGGTGCCATCGGGTTGGGCCCGGATCATTTCGGCTGCATCTAAAAGCGTTTCCAAATGATGGGCCAAACCGTGGGTGCCCACATAGCCCGCCACGAACCTGCCTTCCAGCCCCAGTTTTTGCACCAGCTCCGCATCTTTAGACAGGGGTTTGAAGCGGGTCATATCCACGCCATTAGTCACCACCGCGATTTTATCACCGTCCACCCCTCGCCCTATCAAAGTTTTCCTAAATGAATGAGTCACGCAAACAATCAGGGCCGCCTTGCGATAAAGAAACAACTCCACACGCTCCAACATCCGGATGGCAGCCGATTCTTTCATCGCCCCTACCGCCTTGATCGACTCTGGCCACAGATCACGCAATTCGAATATAAACGGAATCCGCTTCAAGCGGCTCACCACATAAGCCGCGCATACCGTAAAGAATTGCGGCGAAGTCCCCACCACCACATCCACCTCAGGCACGAAAAGAGCCGCCAATGCCGCAGTCACCATAAAGCTCTGATAATCCAGAATGCGCTTCACGAAGCCCTCATTCGCAGTAATGTAAGACCACACCCGAAGCACCCGAATGCCCGCCATCTCCTCGCGTTGCCACAACCGGTTGTGATAGCCGTCGAATACGCGGCCTTTAGGGAAGTTTGGCGCACAGGTAATTACCGTTACCTTATGACCAGCTTTCACCCACTCACGGCAGTGTTCAAAAGTACGCGATGCCGGCGCGTTCACTTCAGGCGGAAAATTGTCGGATAGAAACAGAATATGCATATCAATCCCAAGTAAACTCAAAACGGGTTTCATGCCCGTCAAATATAATTTCAATAAGCTTGCACGGTATGGACAAGCCAAATTCAGGATGCCACGAAGCAGCAACAACACGGGCAGACCCACCCGATACAGACCAGCGCACAGCCCGCCCGTCAGACAACTGCAACTGCCCCTCTTTGCCTGCCCCGATTACCCTCACCGACGGATGCAGGTAATAACGGGCCACCGCCGTTCGGAAATCGCCCTTGATAAAATCACTTACCTGTAACGCATGTTCATCCAAGCGCCAGTGCCGTCGATGAACAGGCTTACTAGGCAAACGCCTGTAACCATCATGGGAACACGCCACCGCCAGCGAGTGCTCATTTTCCTTTATCGCCAACCCGAAAGGCCGCGCCCGCCGTGCAACCCGAAAGCCGCCCCATACCTCGCTCGAATCAACACCATCCACCTCAACCGTGCTATGGGCGGACGTTCCACGTTGGCGCAAGCGTTCAGCGCCCAGCCCATACTGAGAAATGCCGGAATTTACCACCACGCGCTGTTCAGACAAAGATAATTCAAACGACAACGTATCCGCATGTGCATGGCCCGGCAGGTAATCCGGCCCAATCCGCGCCACATCCAGCAGCGCCACAGCGTTATCCTGTTCCAGCCGCACATAACCCGAATCGGCAAAGTACATGCAACGCGATCTGGGCCCAACAGGAGCGGCGTCAATACCCAACCGCAGCGCATACGCCGCAAGCGTCTCATAGTCCGGCGCAATGCCCAATGCCGCATCGTTAAAGAAAGCGACCTGTCCGTCCGGATGAGTCAGCCCTTTAAGCCAACGCAGCATCCGCCCCGCAATCTCATGCCATTGCAACACCGTCGTCTCTGACACCAGCCTGGGCCTGGCATTGGCGACATTTAACAGATCCAGCAAATCCTCAAGAATAATCGCGTGATACATCGGGCTCAGCTCAAAATGGCCACCATCCGGCAGCACCTGTTCCGGAACCTCACGATCCAGAATTTTTAAACCTTGCGCCAACCACGCCGCCGCTTCATGACCCTCGAAAAACAACCCCGCAAAAACCAGTGCCTTGGCGTTAGCAAACAGGTGGTTACCCAGCAAATGCCACTCAATATGCCGCTGCAACCACCGTGCCTGCACAGCCAGACTATCAACCCATCCAGGCTCCAGCTTATTCCCTGCCAATGCCCACTTGATCCAATTTACCAGACGCAACGAGGTGGGGTAGGGCTCCCAACCATTACCCAACCCCGGCGGATTTTCAGTTATCCAGCGAGACATCAATGCTCTATGCCAACCAAGCCTATTATTAGCTCCCGCCGCATTCAGATCGTCAAAATAATGCAGATTATACAGCCATAGCTTTTCCTGGGCGGGATCATTCCAGTCGGCGGCACAACTTGCGTGGCCCACAACATTCAGAAAGCGGAAAGATTGATCACTCAACATGGATGCCGTCCGCTCAACAGATTTGACCCAATGCCCTGAAGGCAACCGAAGTTTTGGGGCAGGATCAAACTTAGGCTTGGCCGGATTCAACCGCTGCCATAAGCGCCCGTAAATCTGCACAGGCCGCAGATAGCGCAGGGTATTAACATACCTAATCAATTTAATTGTCATATAAAACTACAGAGGCCGGTGGAATTTGCAACCCCGACCGAAACGTTTAACATCATCAATCGCTTTTAAAACGTGGGTAACGGAACTGCAAACCCCATCACGCTTTTGGTACAGCTACAACAAGCAATAGGCGTAGTCAGCTATAGTGCGGATTACAATGCTGGAGTCCAAAAACATGTTTTTGGACTCCAGCTTTATAAACGCCGTATAAAATCTGTAGGTCGGAATAAGACCACCCAAGCGTAGCGCGTGGTGGCGTTTCCGGCACACTCGTACAAAATGCCGGAAACGCTTATTCTCGCTTGCGCTCGAAAAGCCTTATTCCGGCCTACACCATCAATCGCTTTTAAAACATGTGTGACGGGCCTGCAATCCCCCGTCACGCTTGAGAATTTTCCTTACATCGTTAAGCATTTGCTAACTCTATAGACAGGCGGCTAACCTCCAGAATCTCCGCAAACGGAATCGGGGTAACACTGCCATCCCGAATTGCACCAACAAACGCCGCCGCACAGGGCTTTTGCCCTTTGTCCTGACGCCACAGGTTCATGTTCTTAAAGCCCGGCCAGGCATAACCCCTTAATTTCCGGAAGTTATCAAGCTGTAACACCCGCCCGGCGGCAAACACTTCCAGCCGCTCTTTAGGGAAAGCCTTGCAACCATTAGCGAAGTAATGCACGGTGCCAATGGAGCCATCGGCAAACCCGAGTTGCAGGCTCACCGTGTCTCCGTTAGCTGAAGCCATGGCCATCCGGGCATGCGCAACGATCGGACTGCCCGCCAAAAAACGCAGCAAATCAATAAAGTGGCAAGCCTCACCGATAATACGACCACCGCCAATCTCCCTGTCCTGTGTCCAATGCCCGGCGGGTATCGCGCCCGCATTCACCGTCATCACAAACGACTTCGGCCCGCTCACCCCTGCCAGTAACGACTTGATTTTTTGCACTTGCGGCGCAAAACGACGGTTAAAACCCACCATCACCAGCGGCGCTTTGCCCTGTTCTGCTAACTGTGCATAAGCCGCTTCAATGTCATCCAGTTCCGCCAAGGTCAGGCATAAAGGCTTTTCCACAAATACCGGCTTGCCTGCTGCCAACGCCTGCAATACGAACTGCGCATGGCTGTTATGCCGGGTGCTAATCACCAGGGCATCCACTTTCGGGTCAGTGAACAGCTTGTCTGTATCCGTCGTGGTTTCATCAAAGCCATACTTCTTGCCGGCATGCACGCCGCTTACCCCGGCACTGGAGGCAACCGTCGCCAAATGCGCCCCCGCTTCCTTAAACGCAGGAATCAATACGCCGCTGGCGTAGTTGCCGGAACCGACAAACGCCACTGCCGGCGCTTTCTCTCCCTTCTTCTCACGGGCGAGGGGCCGGAGGTGAGGGTACAGAAACACCGTCGACACCCGCATGACCGCATCGGATTTTTCCTCCCGCTCAGGGTATTCCAGCAAGATACCCATGGAAGGTTCGCTGCCGCCCACCACCGCATAAGCCGCCTCAGTTTGCTCAAGCATAAAACGATGCGAAATCAGCGGCTGCACATCCAGTCGGCCATCGGCCATCATATCCAGTATCGCTTCAAAATTGCGTTGTTCAGTCCAACGCACAAAGCCCACTGGATAATCCTGCCCCTGTTCTTCATAATTTGGATCATAACGACCGGGGCCATAAGACGCAGACACCTGAAAAGTCAGCTCCTTCTTGAAGAAATCATCGCGGGATAAGTCCAGGCCGGTCACTCCCACCAGCACAATGCGCCCGCGCTTGCGGCACATCAGCGCCGCCTGGTGCATCGGCTCGCTGCTTTTGGTAGCCGCCGTCACCAGCACCGCATCCATCCCGCGCCCACGCGAAAACCGTTCCGCCGCCAGCACCGGATCTTCACCCGCACCCAGATTCACCACCTCCGCTCCAAAGGACCGGGCTAGTGCCAACTTGGCCGGATCCAAATCAATACCCAACACCCGGCAGCCATTGGCACGCAACAACTGCACCGCTAACTGACCGATCAAGCCCAAACCGGTCACCACCACCGCCTCGCCCAAGGTCGGCTGCACCAAGCGAATGCCCTGCAAGGCAATCGCCCCCACCACCATAAACGCCGCCGCCTCATCGCTTACGGCAGGCGGAATCCGTGCGCACAAGTTCAACGGCACGCTCACCACCTCCGCATGCTTGCCATTGGACGCCACCCGATCGCCAATGGCAAAACCTTCAACCCCTTTGCCCACCGCCAACACCTCGCCCACGTTGCAATAACCCAGCGGCAACGGCTGCTCTAATTTGTTGCGCACCGCATCCACCGTCGGCAGCAAACCATCGGTTTTCACCTTGTCCAGCACCATGCGCACTTTGTCTGGCTGCTGCCGGGCCTTTTCAAGGGGATTGGCCTTGCCAAAATCCACCAGCATCCGTTCCGTCCCAGCGGAAACCAGCGAACAGGTCGTGCGGATCAACAGTTGGCCACCAGTTGCCTGCGGACAAGGCACTTCGGCCACTTCAGTGGCACCGGTTTTCAGGTTTTGAAGAATTTGTTTCATGCCTCAGCCCAGGGTAGTTTCATAAGTAATGTAGTTATTGTTTACGCATCATTCCCACGCTCCGGCGTGGGAATGCAGCGACTTCGTGGGAGCGACGCCTACGTCGCGATTTGAAGCGTTAGTCGCGACGTAGGCGTCGCTCCCACAACAAGGCTACCCATTTAAAGCGCAACGATTTTACAGATACCTTCCCTTCAAGGGATGATCTGTCCCGGCTTAAGTTGGTAGCCAGCAGCTTGCTTCACTCTGGCATGGGGAATGTTGGGGCTACAGGGGTCTACCGTGATCTCGCGCCGACCGGGCGATAGCACCAGATCCATATCTTCCATGGGCACAGCGCCCAATAACACTTCATCACCCAAAACCAATGCGCCCACATAACAAAAGCGATCCTGAAACCCCACTTTGATCGGCCCCACGTAAGGCACGTTCATTGACCGGCCATCTGCCACGGTAACTTCCCGCTTTGACTCCGTTTCAAGATCAAGCTGAATGGCAATATGTTCAGGTATGCAAAGCATTAAGGCACCGGTATCCGCCAAAGCTTGTGCGATGATAGGCTTCAAATTCGGATTTCGCGGGTTACTGAGTTTAATTTCCGCAAATATATGTCCCATTTTATGCCCCCCTTTTAACGGTGATTTTTAAAAACCAAAAAATGATATACATTACCATGTTCCATAGTTCCAACGTGTGAATTCAACCTGCAACGCACTCATGCGCTGCGTGACGCAGAAGCGTCACTGGGGGCATATAAGAGATTCCTATCACCATGCGCACCTGTTCGGCACCTGGCCAAACCAGACTACGCAACCCAACCACGCCAACGGTAAACCCACCAGCCGATTATTTCATGCAGTGCGGAAGTGCTGCCACTCAGCGCCGATACATTCGGAAGCCAGTTCATTAGCGGGTTCTGTATAGCGCTCACCCCGAAATCTGTCGGTGCAGCTATCGTAGTCGCTCCAGCCATGCGCAACGCCGCTTCTGCACGCCGCATGTGCAGGGATGAGGTCACCAAAAGCGCACGCTCCAGCCCCAGATCACGCATCAGTTTCGCGCAGTTGAGGGCATTCTCGCGGGTGGAGAGACTGCGGTTCTCCAGCACTATAGCCGAATTTGGCACACCTAGATCGAGCAGAAGATTTTGCATCGATTCAGCTTCAGTGGCCCCCTCGGTCATCCAGTCAAAACGCCCACCCGAAAGTATTACCCGACTGGACTTACCGGCATGATACAACCTCGCCGCATGCCAGACACGATCCGCAGCCGCACCCATATCCGGGTAAGGGTGACCGGGGCCACTCGAATCCATAACACCACCAAAGACCACGATGACATCCGCCGCCGGTAGATTTTCCACAACCTGATTGACATAGTGACTTTCCAGTGAGTCACGCAAAGCGGTGGAAACCGGCGGCAAAGACCACAGCAACAACCACCCTAACGCGCCTGACAGCAGACCTGCCGCCCAACGCCGTCGATTCAGGCCCCACAGCAAAAGGCCCAAGCCACCCAAACACAGCGTGAAGCCGAGCGGGTAGATGAACAAGCTCAAAATTTTTTCAAAAAACATCGCATTAAGTGTTTAAAAGATTATCTATCGTACCCACGCTCCGGCATGAGAATGCAGCGACTTCGTGGGAGCGACGCCTGCGTCGCGATTTGAAACGTTAGTCGCGACGCAGGCGTCGCTCCCACAACGGGGCTACCCATTTAAAGCGTGACGATTTTACAGAGACCATCCCTTCAAGGGAAGTTATCTGTCCAGGCTTAAGTTGGTAGCCAGCAGCGATGCCGGAAACGCTTGTTCTCGCTTGCGCTCGAAAAGTCTTATTCCGGCCTACAAACTACAAACTACAAACTACAAACTGTAGCTTGGGAATGATAGGTAAATCATGATTTCCTGGCTTCAATCAACATAAAAATACCGGCATTGGGTAAAAGCCGCCGGATCAACCAACGGGGCCATATTTTCCGGGCCAATGTCAGCAATCCGCCCCGATGCCTTTGCCCGGCGTTTGACTCCAACAGATCGCCGTGGCTCAACACCGTTTTTATCCGCACTTCGTTGAAAGCGGAAAACAATTGCCGCGCCTCGGCGACAGAATAAGCCTTAGTGCTGGGGCTTTCCAGATAACTGGCATAAATCTCCGACAGCGTCAGCCACGGCCGCAAACCCAACAGCGCATAGCGCACCCAGAGCATCAGGCCGACCATGCTATATTTATGGTAAATCATGATACTTGCCCCCCCCCCGCGTTTCAGCACCCGCCAGACTTCGGCAATGGCTTTGGGCGTATCCGGGCTATGATGCAGAACGCCCCAGGAATAAACCCGGTCAAACGATTCATCAGGAAAATCGAGGTTTTCAGCATCACCCACTGTCAAATTGGACTTCAATCCAAAGGCTGCCAAGCGTTGCCGGGTATGCTCAACGGCGCGTTCTGTCAGGTCAATGCCGTAAAGATCAGCGCCTGCCTCCCCAAATTGCTGATGGTCTGCTCCCAGCCCGACGCCAATCTCCAGTACCTTTAAGCCCTTGGCTTGCTCAAAATGCGCAAGACCAAAAATCAGCTGACCTTCAAGGTCATAACGCGCCTTGGCCTGTGCCTGATAGCCCGCCTTGCCGTTACCCGAAAGGTACAACGTCTCGCCGCAGGAAGCCTGGTTCCAAAAATCGTGTACCTCTTGTTTTTCGTTATTCATGCTGACTCCAATAGTTCATTTCAATCCAGACAAGCCCAAGCAGGACGGGGTTTGAACCCCCTTCACGCCTGTTTAAACTTCGTGGGAGCGACGCCTACGTCGCGATTTGAAGCGTTAGTCGCGACGTAGGCGTCGCTCCCACAACAAGGCTACTCATTTAAAGCTAAAGCAGCGATGCCGGAAACGCTTGTTCTCGCTTGCGCTCGAAAAGTCTTATTCCGGCCTACACTACTGCTCTCGGGAAAGAAAGCCAGTTGATGGGTCGATATGTCTAGGGTTAGTAGAAAGTGTTTCAATGAAATCGGGCTGTTTTAAGTCCATAACATCTGCATCATCCTCAACCATGATGATAACTTTTGCATTTTTGCCAGTGTAAAACTTGTGAAATGTCTTAGGTATTTGAACAATTCCATTATGAATGTTGGCTTCAAATTCAATTGCGTACATAGTTATACCTTGTATTGATTGTGTAGGGTGTATTTACGATATGATAACGCTTTACCCTATCGTCATCATACGAAAGATATTCATAACCCGATGTTATTTTTAAAGCCTTCACTGCCCCGTTAGCTCTGACTCGTTGAAAAGTGTCTTAAATCCTGTTGGGCTAGTCCAATGCCATCAACCCCGCTTCCGAAGCATTAGTCGTGCAGCGACTTCGTGGGAGCGACGCCTACGTCGCGATTTGAAGCGTTAGTCGCGACGTAGGCGTCGCTCCCACTAAGCCCAGGGCTACATTCCTTTGCCGGAGCGTGGGATCAATAATTTCAATCCAGATAAGCCCGGCACCAAATCTCAATACACAACAGCGACAACAGGGTATAACTTGCGTCTACCTTACCTGCGTCATTGGCCGCTATCAGCCGCTGTACCGCAGCAGGGTCAAACACCCCGCGCCGTTGCAGGCTGTCCACAGACAACACATCGCCCAGCAACTCGCGCAGGTCGTGGCGCATCCAGCGGCGCAGCGGTGCGCCAAAACCGGACTTGGGGCGATAGATCACCTCGTGCGGCAAATACGGCTCCATCGCCTTTTTTAAAATCCATTTACCCACGCTGCCGCGCTGTTTAAGTCCCACGGGTATGCGGGCGGCAAACTCCACCAAATCAAGATCAAGAAACGGCACCCGCACCTCCACGCCCACCGCCATTGACATTTTATCGGTATAAATCAGGTTGTGATCCGCCAAGAAGAAGCGTTGCTCCAGTGCCAGCATCCGCTCTAAAGGTGCCATGCTATCCGGCAGGGGCTGCAAAAAATTCAGCATGGGCGTAACTGCCAACTCATCACCCAATAGCTTTCTGGCTTCCGGTGTGTAAAGCGCCAACAAATCCGCCTCCCGCGCCCAGCGGAAATAATTCACCAAACTATCATCACCGTTCAGCGCCGCGCCATTGAGCAGCTTGCTTAAACGACGCGGCCATACCCGGTGCTGATCCAACTTAGCGCTTATCTGTGCCAACCCGCTACGCACAGCTTGAGGCATCCAGTCCCAATAGTATTCCATCTGCACCGCCAGATGACGGCGATACCCGGTAAACAGGTCATCACCCCCCGTACCGGACAGCAATACCTTGATACCTTGCTCACGCGCCAATTGACTGATGTAAAGCACATTAAGCGGGGCCGGGTCGGCCAAAGGCTCGTCCAGTTGCGCCACCATGCGTTCCAAATCGCTTGCCATACGACCGGCATCAATACGCACCACCTCCAGCGGTACGCCCAGGTGTTGCGCCACCTGCCGTGCATAAGGCAAATCATCAATTGCGCCCGCGTCCTGCCCACCCAACGCCTCAATGGTAAAACAATGTATATCCGGATTTAGCTCGCGGGCAAAAGCCACTATCGCGCTAGAATCGAGGCCACCAGACAAAAACGCCCCCACCGGTACATCGGCCACCATCTGCCGCTGCACTGCCAGACGCAGATGAGACTGGGTCCCTGCCAGCGCCACACTTTTATCCAGATCCGTCGCAACACCGCGAAAAGCAGGCAACTGATACCACGTCCAGCGCCGTTCGATTTGCCCCGCACGCACCCATATTGCCTCACCCGGCAATAACTTCCGCACTGCCTTGAGCGGCGTACCCTCGCCTGGACACCAGAGAAAACTCAGGTAACGGTGCAGCGATGCCACATCCAATTCGCGGGCTTCCGGCACCAAACACAGCAGCGCCTTGATCTCGCTGGCAAACACAAAGCGCCCGTCCAGTGCTGCATAATAAAGCGGCTTAACCCCCAGCGCGTCGCGGGCAATCAATAGCGCCTGTTTACGGCTGTCCCACACCGCAAAAGCAAAAATACCGTTGAGCCGCGAAAGCATCGCCTCGCCCTCGGCAAGGTAAAGATTCAGCAACACCTCGGTATCAGAATGCCCCCGGAAGCTAAATCCCTTCGCCTCCAAATCAACGCGAAGCTCACGGAAGTTGTAAATCTCGCCATTGAACACCAATACCACGGTGCCATCCGCACCCAGCATCGGCTGATGCCCGAGTGGCGAGAGATCAACAATGGAGAGCCGACGGTGACCAAGACCGACGCCAGCATTCTGATCTACAAAAATACCGGAATCATCCGGGCCACGATGCGCCAAAAGATCGCTGGCCGCAGCCAGATGGTCAAGGCAACCGCCGGAAATGCCTATGATGCCGCACATCTGGGGGCCTTGTGTTGAAGAGCTATCTTAGCCAGAAACGCAAAAGTATCATCTGTACAGTGTTGCCAGGTAAATTGGCGCGATCTCTCAGAACTTGTGCGTGCCAATTCCGCCCGCAACTGCGGCGATGCAATTAACTCACGCAGCGCCCGGACAATCTCCAACGGTTTCTCGGGGTTAAAATAAACCCCGGCAGCGCCCAGCACCTCCGGCATTGGGCCACGATTGGAACAGGCCACCGGCAATCCAGCCGCCATGGTCTCCAACAGAATATTAGGCATGTTCTCGCAACTGGACGCAAAAATTCCCAGATCTGCCTGCGCATACTTCAGATGCAGATCCTCGTATGGTATCGCGCCGCAATAGTTAACCCAATTTCGCTGCGGATCAAATCGGTTAATACCGGCCTCCAGACGTTCTAAAGCGGGCGGGTAAGCCGGCCCGACCAAATCAAGCACCACAGGCAAACCCGCAAGCCGCAATGCCGCAACCGCCTCCACCACATGCCACTGATGCTTGTACTCGTCAATGATGGAAACATAGATTAAGCGGTAAGGATTTTCGATGGTGTACTCTGTAATCGCGCGTTGGGGCTTTGGCGTTATTTGAAAACGACTACTGAGTCCATGCGGGATGATGGATGTTTGTCCTTGGACAGCTCCGATGATCTTTAAAACACTCTCGTAGGCATAGCGGGTCAGGAAGATTACTCCGTTGGCTTTCTGAAAAGAGCGGGACTGTGACAGGCGCAATAATAGTAGCCGCAACGTCTTTAGTGACCAGCCATAACGGCTAAATTCCCGCCTCTCAAACGGCAGCATATTCTGGCTCATCGTCACTATGGGCTTAAAGTTGCCTGCATAACTGCCACCGGGTACAAACAGCAGATGGCAACCCGCCGTCCGTGCCGCTTGGGAAAGCTTGAACTTTTGCCAAAGAATACGTTTAATCAAGCCTTGATCAAGTGCAGGTGGATTGATTTTTACTAACCATGGACGGTCTTCAAGTGTGGCGAGCGTGCTGCCATTGGCCCAGACAATAACCTGGGCAATTCCATGCTTTTCAGGCTTTGCCACGCGTAATAATTCGACGAGATGGGTAATCCCTCCGCCCTGCCGTAAATTAGTGCCATCAATCCCGATGATCAATCCAGAAAATGCTCTGTTATTTTTTTCCACGGGCAACCAGATGTCCAGCTTTGAGCACTTCAATTTCGTTCATGCCTGCTGCGGCTATCCACTGCCGGGCAGTGGCGGCAGTTTGTGGCTGATCATAGTGTGGGGACAGCCAGTCAAAGGTATCCAGCAGCGACCATTCCTGGTGCTGATCAGCCGTGAGCGGCAAGCTTCCATAATAGTTGACGACCGGTATCAGGCGCTTGAGTGCGCTACCGATGAATGGAACGCCGCCCAACAAACGGCTGAGCGGCAACAGAACCGGCACGGCCTTTTGCAACAGTGAAAAAAGCGTTGCCTTAGTCATGTGTTTGGTTAGCGGCCGCAACCAGTATTTGAGATGGAAGATGGATTTCCATGATTTTTCGTAATAATCCACACATAATCGACCCCCGACCTTCACCATCGGCGGCAGCGCCGCAAAAGCTGCGGCGACATTTGGGGTATGCTGAAGCACGCCCAGAGAATAAACAAACTGAAACTCGCCCGGCCCAAAAGGCAGCGCATAAATATCGCCTTGCACCACATGCAGGTTCGGGTGATGTTTGAGATTGGCATAGCAGGCATCCACCGCGCTGGAGTAATCGAGTGCCACCACCTTGGCACCCGCCTTCAAGGCCACTTCGGCAAAGCGACCGGCACCACAACCCACATCCAGCACCCATTGATCTTTCAGCGCTTCCGGCGACCACCCCGTTGCTTTCCAAAACCGATTGGCTGAAATGGGCTGTCCTGAATAACTGTCCAACTGCGTCTGGCGGAAATGGTTCCATTGCAACCCAAAGTTATCGGCATAGTTGGATTGCGGCACAAAGCGGGGGATATTGTTACTAATGGGGTAGCGATGCTGACCATCTTCCGAGACCAGCCAACCGGTCTCAATCCCCTGCGAGTGATTGCCATCCGTTTCTAATATCAAACACTGGCCAGACTGTGGGCAGCGCAGCAGTTTCAGTAATTCAGTTTTCACAAACAGCCCACAGTATTATTAAAAAGCAACCCTACATACCCCAATGTCATTAACTAATGAAATTGGCGTCTGACCATTTTTTCTGTCGGCACAATATCTGGATACCTTATTTTTTTAAATCACCTCAAAACATCTTCGTAGATATCCCTCAGAGCACAATGAAACCCAATGCTGGTGAATTCAACGATGTTGCCTGCGCCTTCAAAACCAAACAGTTCCCAGCGTCGATTTTCATTGAGACGGAACACTTCAACAAGATATTGGGTTGGGTCGACCAGCACGTACTCGCGCAAGCTGTCCAGCAACCGGTAAACAGCAAATTTTCCGCCCCGATCATAGTCTTGCGTGCCGGGTGACAGCACTTCGATGACCAGTATTGGCGAGTGCTTCATCATCTTGCGTTGACGATCATCAGGGTCGCAAGTGACCATAATATCAGGGTAAAACCATGCCTTGTCTTTACTGTCAATCTTAACACGCATATCGGACATATACAGACTGCATTGTGAGCCGCGCAGATGGGTCTTAAGGGCATAATGACAATTGCCCGCCACTTTGACATGCTCGTCGCTTGCGCCTGCCAGGTTGGTAATCGGGTCGGCATGCAGGCGGTAGACAAAGCCATTGAGATATTCGTGTTTTTCGTCGGCTGCCGCTTCTCTGGCAACATATTCGTCTTCGGTGACGAAATCAACTTCAGCAAGATTGTGGCGCATGGTGATTTTCCCCTGTTAAAAGCTGTTTTCAGCGTAGCACGACATATTCATAATCGGGATACTTGGGCAGCGCAGCATTTCAGTAATTCAGTTTTCACAAACAGTCCCCAGTATTATTAAACAGCAACCCTACATACCCTAATGTCATTTAGTTAAGCCGTTGGCTGAGCAGACTCGAAGCGATTTTGCCGGCTTCGGCTCCGCTCAGCCAACGGTTTATCTTGCCAAGAGGCGCGTAACTTAACGGCATTGCTACATACCCGGTATTAAATGGCCTGTACTGATGTGGCGGATTGCGGGCAATATTAGGCGCGTTCCCAAGCTTGCTAACCTAACGATCATGAAGATGCTTACATCACGCCGGAAAATGAAAGTCAGTCGCGGGAGCGACGCCTGCGTCGCTCCCGCGAAATGTGTTGATGACTTTCATGGTAATCATACAGGTCAATACTTTAAAGCTTGTTTTGAAAAAAATCACGAATTGCTGCTTTGCTGATTAGCTCTTTTGGTTGTAAGTGTGCAATATTATCATCTTCAATATCATCGATATAAAGTAAAGCAATACAAAAAAGCTTATAAGTAATCCCTGCAATAATTTGTTTTGAAGACTCAAATAATACTCTAATACTTATTACTTCTTTTACTAAAAAATACAGATCATAATAATCTCGATATTTTGCGCGTAAAAAGAGAACATTGACTTTCAATATAGCAATTGATTTGAGAGTTGCGATATTAAACTTGTCAGGCTTGTCAGGTTTTAAAAATGCCCAATTGGCATTAAAAAAAGTTACTTTAACTCCACAGAGCAACAAATCAAGCTGATTGCCGTTATCATTAAGGATTTCTTTGTGCTCAAAGCGTTTGATATACTTTAAAATTTCTAGCCGATCAAAATTATCGGCATAGGTGAAAAAATCAATATCTTCACTTTGCCGATGACAAAGATACAGCGTTAGCGCTGAACCGCCAACAAAAACATATTTATGCAAGAACGGTGCGGTATCGATCAATTCAAGTAAAACAGACTTAGTCGCAGCCGGCAAGCAATCGAAATTTTTCGGCTCGATCATTTTTTACTCCCGCAAAATCTTGTGCTTCTACATCCATTCCAAAAAACACCCGCGCCAGAAAGTAATTAAGTTTTTTAAAACGACTATCATTGATAATTTGTTTTTCCCATAATTGTCGTACCCGTGCTTTACCATAAAGGGCGAAAAGCGTTTTAATATCATCCATGTCAGCATATTTAAGAGTTGTTTCAATTAATAGATCATCCTTACTTTCATCGTAATGAATAGCAGGGTCATAGCTCCAGAATAGTCCTTTTTTTTTAAGTTTGTCAAACAACAAATCTTTAGTAAATTTTTTTGGGTGGCTCATAATTATGTCCATTATATGATCCGGATTATAGAAATAATTCTTGTATAATACCGTGTTCTGCGTGTTGTGTCGCACGCAGCAATTCCACTAAATGTATTACGCCGCCATCTTGCAAGTTGGCGGCGTCTATACCTTATATTTCCTGTCGGCATTAATCAAATATAATGCGTGATGCAACATTTTCGCCTGATTTTGGGTTAAAAGTCGCATTGGCGCTGCCATCGCAGTGGGTTATTTCGCCAATCAAACAACTTTTACCATCGCTATACATATCGATACGCACAAAGCTAAACCCGGCACTTAACTTGTTGGCGATCATTAGCATTTCCAAATGATTGTCAGGTTTGTTGATGGGGTCCATGATTATTGGCGCCAGCATAGTAAAGTCCAGTTTATGCCATGCCATATCAAAAAAAGTATTTTTACGCGCAGTCAAGCAATTAACGCTTAACTGAATTAACTTGGGGACACCCTTTAAACAAAAGAAACTATAAAGATCGACATTATCATCACCAAATATTAATGGCTCAATGATGACTTTAGGCCTGAGAAATTTGTAATTAATTTCGCGGGTAATTTCATAGTAGTTAGTATCGAACCAGCTTGCAATTTTATCAACATCAACTGGCGCATTGTTTTTTCTGATGATAATTGCACCGCTTAAATTCGTTGGTTTAATCACGCAATCAGGTGGAAAAGGGTAGTGCTTAACCGCTACCTTATCCCTGATAACAGCTATAGTTGGCACATTATACTGAGCGCCGACAACGGCTTTAACATAGAGTTTTAGATACTCTTTATCAGTAACGAATACCCGCAAGGGATCCAACAATTCAGCCGATGTTTTAATTTTAAAAAACACATCATTAAAAAGCATCTGCCTGGATGGCAGTCTTTTATGACTATGGACAAATAATAGATAACCCAACAACCAATCGCCAAATCTATTCTTGGGGATTAACCATTTTAATGCCCTATAAAGTGCAGAAACAACTATTCTCAAAAAGTTACCCCATATTCCCGCCGCCATAACTCAAACAGCACCAAAGCAAAAAGCTGTTCACCATTACTGCGCCCTCGAACCTGGCCACGCAATAGCCCTTCTACTGTCTGTGCATCAAAGCTGCATTGCGGGTCGCGCAACACCTCATTAAACAGCTCCCGAAATGCCCCGCCTTTCAGCCATTCCGCGAGCGGTATTGAAAAACCCTGCTTGCGCTGGCGGTCAAACTCCGGCGGCAACACGCGGTCGGTCAGGCGTTTTAGCAGTACCTTCTTGTCCGTCCGGGTCGCTTTTAAATGCGAGGGCACTTTGCCAAAGGCAAACTCAATCAGGCGATAATCCAGTAACGGCGCCCGCACCTCCAGAGAATTGAGCATGCTGGCACGATCCACCTTCACCAGAATATCTTCCGCCAGATAGTTGACAAAATCCATGCGGGTGGCGCGTTGCAGCAGGTCAGGCTGCACTGGTATCCGGCCTGTCAGCACAGCCTCGGCCTGTGCGTGCCAGTTGGTCTGCGCTGTCAACAAGCGCCGGCGCGTGGCGGCATCAAAATAAGAGGCTATCAGCGGCAGGCCGTTGTCCAAATCCACGCCCAGACCTTGCAACCAGTTACGGCCTTTAAAGCCCATCGGCAACAGCTTTTCGGCGGCAACGGCGATGCCCTTGCGCACGGGCCGGGGAATCAGCCCCAGTCGTCCCTGCATCCATAACAAGCGGCTATAATGCCCATAACCGCCAAACAGCTCATCACCACCATCGCCGCCCAATGCCACTGTGCAATACGGGCGCACCAACTGGCTAACCAGAAAAGTCGGAATCATCGACGAATCCACCATCGGCTCGTCGAACTGACGGGCCAAGCGGGGCAGCAAATCCGCCGTAGCGTCGCCTGCCATCAGCTCGGTATGGCGGGTGCCAAAGTGCCGGGCGATCAGACGGGCATGAGCCGTCTCATCCAGCTTGCCGTGGCCGGGAAAGCCAATCGTAAAAGTCTGCACCTGATTTGACGCCCGCACCGCCATGGCCGTAATCAGGCTTGAATCCACGCCGCCGCTAAGCAGCACCCCCACCGGCACATCGGCCACCAATTGACGACGGACGGCATCTGCCAACAGGAATTCCAGCTCATCCAGCAGGGCAATTTCATCCAACGGGCCTTGTGGCATGGCGGCATTCAGTTCCGGCAGTTGCCAATAGCGCCAGACCTTAGCCGTACCGACGCGCAGATCAAAGTGCAGGGCATGCGCCGGTGGCAGCTTATTAAAGCCTTGCAGAATGCAGCGCTCACCTGGCACATAACCCATGGCCAGATAACAATCGAGCGCTTCCGGGTCAATGCGTCTAGGCAAGGCAGGGTCTGCAAGCAGTGCCTTTAGCTCCGAGGCAAAACGCAGCACACCGTTAGCCTGGTGATAAAAGAGCGGCTTTTCCCCGGCACGGTCACGCGCCAGCAAAACCGTTTGTTGCCGTGCATCGTAAAGCGCAAAAGCAAACATGCCGTTCAAACGCGACAAACAATCTGTGCCCCATTCGCGATAAGCGGCAAGGATCACTTCGGTGTCAGAATGCGATTTAAAGCCATGCCCCTTGGCGACCAGTTGCCCACGCAACTCGGCGAAGTTATAAATTTCACCATTAAAAACGATACTAAGCGCCCCGGTGCCATCGTGCATCGGCTGATGCCCTGCGGGCGAAAGGTCGATAATGGATAGCCGTCGCTGCGCCAGCCCCACCCGACCATCCTTCGACCACCACTCACCGGCATCATCCGGCCCGCGATGGGTCATGGCATCGCGGCCAATGGCCAGCCAGGCGCGTTGGGATTGGGTGGTTTTAGATGCTATTCCGACTATGCCACACATAAAAATTGATTGCCTGAAATGAGCGTGAAATGCACAAAGCAAGTAGCCTCGATGTAACGTAGTGGAATCGAGGATGATCGAAACCTGATTCCTCGATTCCGTTTTACTTCATCGAGGCTACTTGCTAGTGGAGCCTTGCCCGAGCGCGTAAATGACAATATTGGTGTCAATAAATATCTTACCGGGCATTGGCATCGTTTCGATCAAATTTATAGCCACTGATGTCTACATTGAAGCTTCGGAAGAAAGTTTCGATTTCCCCGGCAGTTTTGGGCACTGGCGTAATCGCGGCGGGTGAATACCTGGCTTTGAGGAAGGCAATAAAATCCAATATTTCAACCTGCTTTTCTGGTGGCAGCGTTTTAACTTCCTGTGCAATAAGATCGGAATATCCCATGTGTGCTTCCTCTAACAGTTCAAATTATAATAGCTTATCAGTTTGACTCTTTGCTGTCAGCATGTCGCACACAACCTCATCCCGCGCAGGAGGTACAATCTTATGCATCGTTCCCACGCTCCAGCGTGGGAATGCAGGTCTAGACGCTCCAGCGTCATCTACAGCACCAGCAGAAATATCTTTAATTAATGGGTAGCGCTATTATCGAAAACAGCATCCAGGGTCGGTGCGGTCAAAACAGCCTTACCCCAAGTTTCTAAATCTTGTTCTGGAGCACTATTTAACTTGTCTATTGCCCAGGCAGGTAAGGCACCAAAACGGTGCTCAAGCAGCTTTCTAAGCAGCCTGGATTCACCTTCTACCCGTCCCTCTACCCGTCCCTCTACCCGTCCTTCTACCCGTCCTTTGGCAATGCCTATTCTTTCGACGCTGGTAATGTATTGCATTTTTTCACTCTCCTCAATTGTTTCGATGACATGCCAGACCTGCTGGTCTAACCATTCCGGCAGCTTCATTAACCAATCTATTACAATAAACAGGTCTATTACGCGTTGTTTATC
>SESF01009216.1_pt1 | contig 18981 bp, 22 predicted proteins | sample 3171521 | NCBI WGS metagenome assembly SESF01 (sample SAMN10866945, study PRJNA518727) | freshwater metagenome | biome: subpolar coniferous forest; feature: holomictic lake; material: water; isolation source: holomictic Lake 227, 6 m and 8 m depth | place: Canada: near Kenora, Ontario | collected...
AGATCTGCATATTTTTTATTCGGTCAATGAAGGCAATTCCAGTGGATGGGAGGTGGTTATCAGGACTTGACCAATTTCACAGCTTTATCCGGTTGATCGGTTGATCCCGTCTCCTCGCGGTCCTTGCGTTTGCCGTTGGTTGCACGATTGGCACCAATTGTTGTCACAAGTTGTGCACAATGGATGAACTCATCATTAGAAACCTCAACGTAACCTGCTGGCTTGGTCTCAACAAGCTGCTCTGCCTTTGCAAGGACTGCTGTTGCTTTTGCAATCAGCTCGTCTGTTTGTGCAGTAGACATTTTTTTGGCGTGTTCTTCCTCCGTTTTGAGTGGAGTAGACGACAAGGAGACAGCAGTGTTGCGCTTTGTTGGCTTGGTAGCTGATCCCATATTCAACGACCTTGCCTCCAGTTTTGGAGTTGGTTGCACAGCCATAGATTTTGCAGCAGGGGTCGCTGCTTGATGATTGTTGTCATCTTTCTTCGTCCGTGGACTGTCACACCTGCCATCCTTATTCTTTTCCTCGCTGCTTTCATGTGTCGTGGGTATGTCACGTATTGCCATGGCAACAGTGACAAAAATGACGGCCAGGTGATTAATTTTGCAGCTTGGGTGAGACATGACTATCAAGGAGAGTCCCAGCAGGATGTGCTTGATGTAGCTGTTTTTAGGTGAGCGTATTGCTGAATCCATCCATGGGAACAGTGAGATGAAGGCCTTGACTAGGCATATGCCTTCAAGTGACATCAACATGCTCCTTTTGAAAAGTACTTCACTAGCAAAAAAAGTAATGGGCGAATTAACTAGACTGTGTCTGATGTGGTACCTGGAACAAACCAATCTGTACAGTAACATGCTGCTTTGTCCTGTTAAACCCAATGCAGTTAGGGTGAAGGATATCAACTCTATTGACTGACTGTCCTTTATGGGGATAGCATATGTCATACAGCATAGGCATAGCATGCCTGTATGGATGTTTCCTGATTCTCCATGCATGGACAACACGCAGAAGGTTGACAGGTAGTTGATGAGCAGACTATTTGTGTCCTGTTGAATAACAACAAGGCACATGCATGCTAGACGAACCCATTGGGCGGCTGAGAGGTTATCCCACGCAATGAGCATGATAGCGTATGCCACTTTTGACAAGCAGGAATAAAATGGAACATACGACATGAGCCCGCTGGGGCCGAAGATGCAAGCGATGCAGCAAGTGATAAGTCTGACGGCCTGATTGGCAATGGATGCTGGCGGCGGTGTATGCGACTGCATTTTGACCTAGCGTATCTTTTAAGATTTCGCTCGGTGCAATGCGCGCGCGGCATATTTTAAATACATGGACTTGTGTGGTAAATTTTCATTTTTTTATCTGGATCCTAGTGGACCCCACAGGATGCGCGGGCGGTTTGCTACATCTAGTTTGCGGGAGTGTTTGCATTCGTGAATACAGTCGTCACTTTGGTGCACGTAGTATTGGCGATTAGCTCCGTCACATTCTCTGCAGCAGCAATGAGCTCAGCAACTATGTAAGTCTCATTTCCTTCTATGCGCGCTGTGGTAGTAAATGCAGTGCTGTTTTCAATGAATGCGAACGCTGTGTCAAATCCAGTGTATGCAAAATCATATACCATGACCAGGTTGTTTACAACTGGTGTGACTTGATCGTAGATGTTGTGAATGAGGGAGTAGTCATGCTTGGTATACACATCAGTGATCATCCAAAATGAAGCAAAAATCACTACGGCAACCAGGGTGAAATTGCGTACTGTGGCGAAAACGTTGGTGGCCATCCTAACAGGTTCATTCACATAGAATGTAAAATCATCAAACTCATCAATGTTTCCATTGCATCTCCATATGCACACAACCACATATAGTATAACCAAAAAGATCATGCAGGGGAAGAGTTGTCCCAAGGTTACCATGCATGAGATAGTTAGCATCAATAAAGCAGCCAGGTATGTATTTGCTTTGTTTGTTTCTAATGAAAAATTATAGGATACACAAACCAAATGTGCAACCTGCATGGCACCTGCAATTTTCATACTGCATTGTATCATATGAGACAAGTATGCAATAATGCAAAAAGGTTGCATTCTGAGGTTATGCAGTATTTCATCAACATTTCTTCCTGCAGTTGGCATTAGTTCAGCAGGGGCATACCTATTGTTTGCAGTCAATTGACCACAAAACAATATTATGACCACCATGGTGACAAGTTTTATAAACTCTTGCCAAGCCTTGCTGGTTGCTATAGTGTTCCATATTGCAGAGACAAGCCAACAGATGCATGCTGTGAACATGAATATGCACCCCATAGCAAACATGTTGACAGGTTCATTCTGTTCCCATTTGTACACCCCCCACCCAACTGTCATAATAAATGGGAGGATGGCGAATATCCAGAGGTTTGCTTGGGTGATGTTAACATCTGCCAACTTATCTCTGATACATTTTGGCATAACATATTCGTAAACAGCACGAACATTAACTGTAGGCATTGTACGCTTGTGGTATCAGCGACAGAAGGTGGGCTGTGCTGGTTGAATTTGGCTGTATTACGCGAGTGCGAGTTGCTGCTAGAGTGAGTAACTTAAGGTTCTATAGCGCGGTGAGTCTATGACTGGACATAGCTGATGTGTACTTTTAATACTGAAGCATCTGTGCAATATTTAGCGTTTAACTCTTGCAGCTTTTGCTGTTTTCGCTTGCGGCATGCCAGGGTTGTATGTCATCAGCCATGGTTCAATTTACCAGGCATATGACGAGCTCATATCATCCAGAAGGCGCGCAGAGAGCAACGTGCCCAGGAACGCGTTTGCCGCCTTTTTAATGCGCAGCACGGGCGAGAACCGTGTTGACGGCTTCAAGCGCATAGAGCTCTGTCGCAAGGCGCTCAACGCGCTAGACATCAAGTTCCAGCGCTCCTTCCATCAGCGCATGTTCCACGACAACTTCATCCGTGCCTGTGCTCGTGTCTTCTTCAAGCCAGATCCTCCTGGATCCTTTGCTAGGGCCCACCAGGCCCTGCTGGACCTGAACGGCTGGGACAATCTTGCTCAGGAGATCCTCATTTCGACTCCTCGGAGGTGCAGCTGGGCCAGTCGTTGTATGGGTCCATTCGCTTGCCTGCTTGGGGGGTCTTGCCCTTTTCGACTCTGTGTGTGAACGCGAGGCAGGCAGAGTGCAGCAGCACGCGGCACAGCCTCACACGATCCTCTGCGTTCTGCACGTCATAGCTTCTCGCGCGAGCCAGCCCCTGTGCTCGCTCTGCTGCGCGCATCGCCCTGCACGCCTCCTCCAGCGCTCCAACCAGCAGTTGTGTGTCTGGCGGGTTCTTGTCCATGGCTGCACGTTTTTTTTTATTTGACGTGTGCGCCTGCTCTTAAATCCATCTGGCAGAACAGCGTGACGCGCCCCAACTGATTTTTATGGTGTCACAGGTTTGGCAAGACCTTTGCAGTCAGCATGTTCGCCGCCGCCATGATCTACTCCGCTGCAGGGGTCGAGCTCAGCATCTACTCGACCTGCAAGCGCATCTCGCAGAAGCTGCTGCGCAACGTGCAGACCTTCCTGCGGGAGATCTATCTGCAGCTGGGCACAGAGCCCATGCGAGAGATCAACGCCAACATGGAGGAGATCGTGCTGCAAGGGCGCGAGGGGCCGCGGGACACGCGCAAGGTCAACTCCTACCCCAGCAAGGTGTGTGGAAAAAATGCCCTATTTGCCTCTTGTTGCTTGTTATTAAAAGAATACCTCTCCTCCCGTCTGCGCTTGGATAAGACGTTCCCTGCTATACTATAAGCGAGCCTGGCATGTATATTATCTCTTCTACGTATTATGCACGCCAAGCCCATTTCTTTGGCGACGAGCACAATCGCGATGCCAGCAGCGATGGGGTCTCCTATGTCGTCACTATGGCCCAACCCCCCGAGTGCAACTTCTATGACGTAAAGTTCTCGTTGTCGGATGAGAGTGGACATGACTTTGCCCACCGCGTGTGCATTCCAATCTACGACACACGCGTTGCGCGGCTGCTTCGGCTCTGCCCCAGACTTACATGGGGGGAGAGGACAGCGGATAGAGACGACCTTGCTAGGTGCCTGATCCCGTCCATCAGGGTCACTGTGTCAGACACAGTCTCGCGATGTCTCGAGATTCTCCTTGACTCTATGGAGGAGGTGCACAGGCAGAGGGCAGAGGCTGCGCTGCTTAGGACAGCGCTCCTGTATGGCCCAGAGGATCATATGATGGTGGACTGAGACGGCGCACGGAGCAGCAGATAATAGACACGTCTGCCCCCACTTTCTGAGCCAGTAACCACCCTTTCCTCTTCTGTTTACTACATTCTATCTGTTTGTTTAATACAAATCGCATTTTTCATCAACTGACAAAAAGTCCTCACGCCAGCTTCGCCCTGTGCGAGTGCACAAGCGAGAGAGTCTCCTGGCACATGTAGATATGGTGGTCTGATTCCACGCTCGCGCGCTTCCCTATCTCTCGCTCCTTGTGGGGTGCTGCGCGCAGCAGCGTGACCAGCTGGGGCGTCTCTGCCGTGGCGCGCTTGAGGTTGCGCATGGTGGTGAGGTCAAATTGCGTGCCCTGCTGGGGGGCATCCATGGTCCACCGCAGCGTAGCCGACAGGAACTGGCCGAACGCGCTCAGGCGCGCGCCGTCGTCGCATCCATCCCGTTCCTGGAGCGCGTTGAAGCGTGTCGCGAGCGCGTCATATACCCGTACAGCAGCCGCTGTGTGCGCTGGGTTGTCAAAGGACCAAGTGCACTCTGCGCGGATGAAGCGTCCGGGGTCCTCGCGCAGGTGGTTCTTGTGCGGGGGACGCACCGGCTGCCAGAAGCTAGATATCGTGCGCATGGTCTTCTGGTCTGCTGCCGGGCTCCACGCCTCGTCCGCCTGCGCGGTGATGAGCCGCTGCAGCTCGCAATCGATCTGCACTGGCATGGCCATGGTAGTGGGATTGGAGAGCCCCATCACAGGGGCCCCAAATGTGGCGCTTCCAGTATTCTCCACAGGGACGCATCCTAGCGAATTCGCGTTCTCCCGCAGCCCAGAGTAGAACATGGCCACATAAAATGGGCATTCCTTCTTTGGGTCTGCGTATTTATCCGCTATATGCGCGAGTATCCTCGGCCGCACGCCCAGGCCCACCGCCTCGTGCATGTTCTGTGCCAGCACTGTCTGGAATTCGGAGAGGGCAAACTCCTGCTCCTGGCCATTTGTAAGCCTCACGCGCAGCCTGTCGGCAAGCCCTTCCTCCAGCGGCGGATCCACAGTCAGGTATGTAGTGCCCTCGTTGGGTGCGTGTACCATCTTGCCGTCGCACTCGTGCCGCGAGATCACTGTGCCGTGTCCGCACAGCTCTGGGGCCTGTGCGTTGAGGTCGCACGAGGGGCCCTTGGCAGACACTACCCCAAGGTCCAGCGTCCAGCGCCCCTCGTGCAGCATGCGCCCTAACCTCAGCAGCACAGGGGCCATCGCAGCGTGATGCTCTGGCGTCATCCCTGCAAACAGTGGATTTGTCCGCGCCTCTGCGTCCATGGCGGTTGCCAGCGCCTGCGGGTCCCCTGAGTACCTCACATGGATCTCCCGCAGCGCGTCGCCGAACCGCATCGCCACTTGTGCCAGGTTCTCACAGTCGTCTGCGCACACTGACATGGACATGCGCTCTGCCATTGACTCGTCTCCCTGCCTATGCAGAGCCTCAGCCAGCTCCTGTTGTTCCCCCATCGCGTCACAGCATGCCCCATGGTGGTAGGGTGCGCGTTCCCCCTGTGCGCGCAGCTGAATTCCGCACAGGCTGCGCTGGATGTCCTCTGTGGGCTTATTTGCCCGCCCGCCTCGTCCGATGGTCACGTCGGGTGTGTACGGCACAGTGAGCTCGCACGCAGTCGGTCTTGACACTAGGTTCGTCCCAAAGCGAGCCACCAGCTCGTGGTCGGGCATCTTCTGCAGCGCGCGCGGGTGGAGTGCTGTGCTCTGCACCGTCTGATAGGCGGCATACATGACCCACTCCAGCCCCACTGGGGTTGGCATGCTTCGAAACACGTGCCCAAGCAGCGCGTAGTGCGATAGCATGCCCTCCATGTGGCAAAAGGTGAAGGCGTCCACATACTGAGTGCCTGCATTTTGAGGGGTCACGCGCAGCCGCTGCAGCTTGTCGTGCAGGCGGTTTCCTATGTCATGCACGCCCTCGCTGATCTCATCCATTCGCCGCAGCGCAGACTCTCGCAGCCGCATGCCAGTGAGCCTCGATAGGTCTGTCCCGTCGTTCTCCAGCGTTAGTAGCGCCTTGTTGCCCTGCTCAAAGTTGTCTAGCATCACAATCCTGCCCCCCTCCTTTCCAGTGAGCAGCCGTGTCATTCGCTCGATTGGCACATATGACGACGCCAGGTGGCAGTTGCGCCCCCCGCTCACGCTGCGCACGTTGAAGCTCACGCCCAGCTTCACTGTGTCCACGTCTCCTTCCTTTATCTGAAGCTCCACTCCGCTTCTGCCGTCGGAGGAGATCTCGTGCAGAGAAAGCGCCTCGCTGCCGCCCCCAACCCATGCTGCAAGGAAGAACTTGGTCGGCATGGTGGGGTCGTCTGAACGCTCTTTCAGCGGGTGCTGCCGCTTGTCCACCACGAGGTCTGCAGTCACCTTGAAACGCAAGGTCACTGTGGCAGGCTTCTGGTCACATTGCGGCAATATGCTCATCCTCGGCGCAGTTTTCTTGCCTTCCATGTTGACGCTGCCAAAACGCGCGAGGGGCTTATATATGCTGCAAGTGTCCTGTGTATTCCTGTGTCCTTTTTACGTTGTGATTGTACTATAAAAAGCTCTCCTTTTTGCTGCTGTAGGGCTGATAATTGCTTCTAAGCACAGTTCCTCCCAATGATTACTGCTATCTTATAATTTGAGTTTGCTCTATACTCATTCTGCTATTGGACTGGTAGTCTGATACCTTTTACAGCTTGAATTTACGGGTTCCTTTTCTGCATTTTGCAATGCAGTCTTCACCTTTTTCTGCTACATGTGCTACATTGGATGAACTTAGGTTAATCATGGATAAAATTGATAAATTTAGTGCCCAAATTGATGCTCATTTTTCACCGCTTGCTGAACAGCCTTTTGGTGTGACTAAAGATGGTCTTTGTATGAGGAACTATCAGAAAAAACTTGTTATGCAGCTTATTGGATGCATGCAATTTTCTGGGGGTGCATGCCTGTCTTTATCGACGGGACTTGGAAAGACTTTATGCGCAATTGGTATCATCGGCGTGCTTGTGGAAAACATAAAACAAGTTAAAAATACCCATGCAGCTTATGTCTATCTGAGCCCTGTTGCTGTCATACATCAGGTCAAGAAAGAATTTGACAGAGTCGCTGCCCACTTGAACGTGCTGGACGTGAAGGTGACCTGTTTTACAGCGAATGACATAACTGCAGGCAATGTTCAAGAATTCCTCTTTCCAGAAACAGGGCGTACACATCATAATGTGGCTATCATCCCTATTTCTGCGTTGTCTATTCCGACTTGTATTTCTGAATTCCGGTCTATCTTTTTGACCTGCAGTTCAAACATGATTGATCTCCTTATTGTTGATGAGGCTGATATTGCTGCTAGCAAGGAATCACTTAGGTCAAACACTTTGGATTTTTTGTGTGCTCACTCTGAACAAAAACTTTTCCTATCTGCCACAGTCTGCTCTGGTGTGGATATTTATTCTCAGTTGCGACATTTTTTCATGTGTCTCTGCGGTCTACAATTGAGAGACGCCATAGAATCAGCTGAAGCGGATGATCTCGCTCGCATCTTCAAGTCACTGTGCTTTGATGGAGGTATTAGGACTAATCCATCTAAATCTGCAGTCTATGTGGTGCATATTCCCCTTACTGTAGAATTGGCTCAAAAGTGGTCACGCAATCACGCCCCGAATTCCATTCTGAAGCTGGCAAAGGGACCAGAGGCAGTCAAAAATAAGCTCAGATTTGTGATTGCATCGCTTCATGGGTATTGGGGACCTGATGTGTCTGCATCAACCAAAAAGTTTGTCCTTTTCGCTTATCATCATGAAACCATCAATATTGCTGACGCCACATTGCGTAGTGTGTTCCCTGATAAGAGAGTCATCTCCATCAATGGCGAGTCTGAGGCTAGGGTTGAACTGATGCATCAGCTACACGAAGGTGAATGGGATCTAGCCATCTTGTCGAGTGCCATGTTCGCTACAGGTCTCAACATTGCTCACAGGGAAGCACTTGGCTCCATCATCTTGGAGCCGTCTGGAGTGGCAAGCACCATGAAGCAAGTCCTTGGACGCCTGACCAGAGGAAATGAGCGTGATGCTGCAGTGGTGCAGGCGATCATCTATGATTCGTTTAACACGCGGAGCGGGCACCTTTTCGATGAGCGTCGTGTTGATGCCGCCGAGATTCGAGGCGAGACAGATGATTTCAAGGTGTTTGTGGACGAAATGGAGATTCAATCAGTAGAACCCAGCGACTGTGCTGGACTCTTTGCAATGACCACAGACACACGCACCATAATTGAGAAACCTGTGCGTGGTGACATGATGCAGTCTGGGATCGCATACCTTTCCACGTACAGCAACATGGACAGTGCAACTGTTTGCAAGGTATCGCTTGAGGAGTTTTATGTGTTCGACGAGGATGCATATCAGGTGAGCATGGATCGCATGGAGGGCAAACAGGCATCACTGGAAGCCCTTTCGGATGCTGCTAGTCGTGTAGAGCGCGCTGGTGGCACTGAACCTGGTCCTGCTGTTGAAGCAGGTGGCTCTGTTGTTGGTCCTGTTGCTGCTGCTGGTCCTGTTGCTGCTGCTGCTGATACCAATCCTCGCCCTGCAAAGAAATCCAAGAAAAAGGAAAAAACTGCAGGTGCTGCAGTGCCAGTTGTGCAATATGAGGCTGCTAGACTGCTGTTAATTTTGATGATAGATGTTCTCAATAACGGGGACCTCGTTTTTGAATGTGTATGGGACAAGATAGCTCATGGCTGGTGCACAAAAATTGAGGAGATGGTGAAGAAGCCCAACTTTACTACTGAGATTGTGCATTTCATGAAGCGTGTTAACACCACTGTGCGCATGAATGTTTTGACTAAGATGAATGACGCAAGCAAGACCATTGCCCAAGAAATTGGACTTATTGACATTCTCAGTCAGCCAAATGACTCCCCTACTTGCAAGTACCACCTCTACAGGGTAGGTGACTGGAAAAAGTATGAAGCAGATTTTGCCAGAGACGACTTTGCTTTTGACAGGGACGAGTTTGAGCGCAGTGGCAAGAAATGGGGTACATATGAGTTAGCCAAGGAGCAGTATGAACGCAGGGTGAAAAGTCGAGCTTAATGATTGCCATGCTGCACTCCCTATGTCCTTGGTCTCAGCTATGCTGACAGGAACGCCTAGCCATGTGCCTCTCTTTATGCACGCCAAACAAAATAAAAATGTTATAGTTGAGTCATCATGCCAGCCTGTCATCCGCGTCCTCTCCGTCTGCCACGAGAACGCATCCTCCCATCTCCAGGCTCACGCGCAACCGCCGATCATGCAGCCACGCGATGACAGGCAGATCGCACGCGCGTCCGTAGATAGCACACATCCTCAGCCGCAAGAACGCCTCACTGCGCAGGAAACCAGCCCCGCCCCGAGGCTCGCACCGCAGCAGCGCGCGAATGAGCGCCTCCACCAACGCGAAGTCTTCGCCGCTTCGCACGCTGAATTCTCTTCGCATATCTAGTCACATTTCACACCACTTGTGTTTTTTATACTCACTCTGCGCGAGCCCTGCGGGCGCATTGCCGCACGATGCGCGCGGTGCCGCTAGAGCGGAAGAAGGGTGTGCGTCCGTTCTCTTCCCACCAGCGAGCAACAATCGCGTCGGGACGCGCGTCTGTGCCAGGTGCACCCAGGATGCTCCTCGCTGGCGCTGGGATCAGCCCTGCGAACAGATTGCGCTCATCCTGCAGGGAGAGCACGATGCGCTCAAAGCTCCTGCGATCTGGCACTGGCACGGTCCCTGGCTCCATTACAAACAGCAGCACGCTGTCCATGGGCGTGAAGCTGCCGTGCCTCTTACCGCCACGGGCGCATCTGCGCCGCCAGTTCACGCAGTGTGTGCAGATCCGTGCGCTGTCCTCCTCTGGCATTGCAAGCACTGCGCTGTAGTGGAACTGGCTCGGGGCACATCGTGTGTGTACAAACTCCTTGAACCTGGCCACAGGGATCATGCGTGACATTGTATGATCAGTGAGCCCACCGCATCCCACGCAGTGGCAGTGCAGCATATCCCCTGGCTCGAGCACGCTATGCTGTCTTTTGAAGGCCTCTTTTTTCATGAAGCGAACTGGCGTATAAAAACGCAGGGGCGTGTGGTCTGCAGATCATGCCACAAGATCGTTACGCCCCCCAGAGATCGCCAGATCATGCAGTCATTCTATCAGACGCCCTAGTGGAAGAGGTTGGCGCGCTGCATGCACGCATAGAGGGGCTCGAGTCTACATTCAAGGAAATTGTAAATGAAGCCAGGGCACGGTTAATCAAGGCTTCCAAGGGTGCCAAACATATGATCCACGCAGCCACAGAGGAGAAGCCTCCCTTGGAGACGCTGAAGCATCTGCTCAAGAGCAAGGATATACTCTTTGCTTCAGATGACAAGAGTATCATGATATCCCATGGAGCAAACACCTTCCACATTATGGCCGACGGACCAACGACACTGCGGGTGAGCTATGCTGATATCATCAAGGAGCACCTTTCCCCAAAGGATGTCATGGACGTGGTGCAGGGCAGACGCCTAGCAGCCATCTTTGCCCCACCTATGCCAGTTTCTACTGCTGCGCCTCCTTCTGTGCGCCTGGTGCCATCTGGTGCGTTGCTCAAGTATTCTGCTGCCATCATGCAGCAGCAGCGGGCCAGATGATCATTAAAAAAGAATAGCCTACTTGCGACTGTGTCGCAGTTCTCCCATTTTTTGCAACAGAAAAACGCACGATGCGCAAGCGGCTCTACACTGCACTCTCTAACATGGACGCACACCATGTAGACACAGAAGACAGCGACCACCCTGTTCCTGTTATACACAACATAGTCTCCACAGCTCAGATCGAGTGCACCAACAAGGGGCCGCTCGACCTCGACGCAATCAGGCAGATCCTGCCGGGCTCCTCTTACGATCGCGCCAAGTTCGCTGCCATGACCATTCGCCTGTCCAACCCAAACTGCACCCTGCTGCTCTTCAGCAGCGGCAAGCTTGTTGTCACTGGGGTGCGCAATTGGTACGAGGGTGTGCTCTCGTGCCTATACGTTGCACGCCTGCTGCAGCAGTGCCTCTCAGGCGCGGACTTCCGCCTGCGCAACTGCGATATCCAGAACATCGTTGCGCACGTGGAGATCCCAGTGGCTGGGGGGTTCCTCGACCTGGACGCCATGTACTCGCGCCTCAACCTGCACTGCACATACCAGAGCAACCTGTTCCCTGGGCTCATCTACAGACCCCCCTCGTCGCCCATAGTCCTGCTGTGCTTCAGGAGCGGCAAGATCGTTATCACAGGGGGCAAGAACGAGCGAGATGTGCTGCAGGGCTGGCGCAGGCTCTGGCCCACTGTGCGCGTGTTTGTCAAGAGCAATTAAATTTTTTGTTTAAATGAAAAACATTACATCTTCAGCGCCCGCATGCGGCTGGGCACGGTGTGGCACACGCGTCGCTGCGATTCGCGCACTGCCTCCAGCAGCATCGACGGCGTGGTGGACGAGGGGTGCATCCGCTGCACCTCTGGCATCTCTGCGAATTGCATGGCCTCAGTGATGATCTTGCTGCAGAAGGTCTTGCTCACCTGCGCCGAGCTCCGCCCACAGCACCCCCCTGGATGCACGACAGACAGCGCCATGCCCACGTCGTCGAAGCCATACTCCTGCTTGCTCGCGTTTGCGCAGAACTCCTTGCATGCAGCGAGTTCCTGCGCAGATACAGAGAGGGTCACAAGCTCATATGCTGGGTTGCTCAACGTCTTGGGCCGCAGCGACGCCGTCGTACCGTGCTGGATCGAGAACGCCTGCGTCTGTGCGCCGCCGCCGTCGAACACAAGCTCGGCGTGGCACACGTCGTTGCGGCTCACCATTGCAGTCAGACGGTTGATCCAGGGGTCGTCAGGCAGCGGGTGGAAGAAGGCAAGCGTTAGCGTCGCCCCCCTTATGCTGTTCATCCGTGCCTATGCTCGCTCCTCTCCTGTCGCCCTTATACTCGCGCCTTCCCTCTCCTGCCATCACCAGTCAAAATCAGGCCTCGTGCGCTGCTGCGGGCGAGCAGACGTTTGACGCGCCTGTGCCTCCATTTTTTTTGGCCGCCCCGGTGCCTCCATCTTCTTTCGCTGCGTCTGCGTCTCCATCTCCTTCTGCAGCGCGTTGAGCCTCTCTGTCCATTCTGCACGACATGCATCTGGTTTTTCCGCATCCATGTTGGCGTGCAGCTCTGCCAGCCGTTCGTTGGCTCCCTGTGTCGCGCTGCGCGAGCGTTGCATAAAGTGCCTGATCCTGTCGTCTACGCGTGCGGTCAGAGTATCATCTGACATGCCAGCGATGTCATCGCGTGGTCCGTCGTAGGGTCTGGCCATAGACACCAGGTCTGAGGCGCGTTCCTCTGCGTCAATCATCGCTGCTGCTGTGGCCGCCTCTGGCACGTACCGCACCCCGTGTGCCTCGAGGTAGGCTGGAGGCCCGCCTCGCACCGCGTATGGGTCCACCAGCGATGGGTCGTCAGCTGCCACTAGGTGCGAAGAGGAGGATGCGTCCTGTCCTGTGGCTGAAGTGCTGAGCGGCTGGATGAAGTCTATCACACCGCTAGGGCCCATGCCCACGTGGGTAAATACTGTCTCCATGGACCGTCCGTTTGCATCTCGACGATTGGCTGGTTTTCTCGACATATACCGACTGGGGGCTTCGCCTCTGTGTGCTTTTAATACCGCGGTGCAAACCCTTTTTTCAATCAACATGAGTCATCAGCAAGCCGATGGGTTCCATGTGGCGATGCCTACAAAGAGGTACACTGCAGATGCTAGTATCATGGTGGTCACCAGCATGGGACCCTCAATCAGCAGCGCTATTATTTCCAGTGCGGGGGTCCTGAACTCCTCTTCTATCATCTGGCTTATTTTTTTTGTGTGTTGTGCTCTTTTATATTCGCTTGGCATCTTGTTTTGGCAATTATAGGCACTATCAACCTCCCTGTCACAAGGGCGCGCGCGCAAGGGGCGTCAGACGACAGTTGTGCTTTAAACCAATGCCCTCGCTGGGCCTTTGGGCACGGCACAGAGATATGCTCATTGCTGTGCCTGTCTTCACCGCTGTGTACACCCGCTGTCGTGCGTCCGACCAGACCTTCCGCTTTAGCCATCTGAGCCGTGCAAGCTACCTCCGCCCAGTCCCCACGACGCTGGCTGTCTCTGACCTGAGGCAGTATTCTGTCGACACCCACAACGTCCCACCAGGCGCAGGGGTCTCTGACGTCCCGCTGTTTGCCTTCGTTACAGGCGACCCGGATGACGCTGCCGCCACTGTGATCATCCTCACGCTCCGCAACTGGGCCCACCGCGCCCCACGTGTGCTCCCCTACACTGATCGCTTCACGCCCGTGCTATCACCCACCTCGCTGCATCCAGACCCTCGCTGTACTGAGACAGTCCGCGGCTACATCATGATCCCATTCTTTGCAGCACTCTGCTCCTATGTGCAGCAGGGTCGGCACGCCAGGTGGGGCTTCAGCGGGCAGCGCTTCATTCCCTGTTCCCACTCCATATTGCCGCCCACGCTGGACCCCACAGGCCGTCGAGTGGCGCCCTACGTCGCCATGTGCCGCCGCGCGCTGCGTCGCGCAGCACACACGCACACCTGGCTTGTCGGCCGCTATTCCTACCAGGAGTCAGCTGGGGTTCCTAGGGGCTGTAGGCATGACACATAGCAGCAGGAACCATAATTTGCCCCATTTATCCTTTCTGGTTGCACTATATAAACTTTTTTTCTCAGAATGCATAGGCAAACTATTGTAGCACAATAGGCAAGATGCCTCCACTGGTCAACATCCAAAACATTGACTGGACACAAGTGATTTGTGTGATTGACTTTTTCCGGTTCATTTTTGTGCACTTATCATGGAGGTGTCACTGCTTGTTGCCCTTTGTCAACAAAAGCTGCAAAGAGCTGTCTGCAAAACATTCAACTTCAGCAGAAAGGAAGCATTTTATTTGTCAGGTAAATCTTTTTTATCGTCGGTTCATGGAATCTGCCTTTACCTGCATAGACCCGACCCCTGTAGTTTTGGTTCCTAGCATTGATTTTGAGCCTGCAAAAGATGCATATATTGCCATGTACATGAAAACAGACGGAAGCTGTATCCCAAACACATTTACAGCACAGGGGCATCGTCATTTCTTTGAAGTTTTAATGCCTCTGTTCCATCAATGGCTTTGGTCATTTCTTCCTCCGAAGCTTCTTAAGATGAGTACAATTGTTTTCAGGGTTGATCAGCTGAAAGAGATTCAGGATGAAAACAATCCACTCCTTAATGGCTTATTAAGCACATATTATGAGTATCAGATCAGGGTTTCTGACAAGGAAAGTGCCCACGACTGGGTTCGAACGATCACATTTGAAGCTAAAAATATGTTCAATGGCAACACTTCAAATGATAGGAAGCGTAGACTGCGACGTGAACTTCGCTCTCGCATTTGGAATATCACCATCACCATGACCCCACCGCGGCGTGACTCTGTGTCCCTTTGAGTATGTATGCGTTGGTGTGTATTGCCAATAGCGCCATGCGACGACAATAAAAATATGTTCATGTGTCAATCGCCAGCATCTTCTCCAGTATCACACGCAGTCGCGACGGCAGGCACCCCTTGCTGCTGACGCTCCAGAGCAGTGCATGGCGCTCATGCGGCACTGCTTGCAGGATCCCTTCGCGCGAGCATCTCCGCACGAAGAGCAGCACAAACTGCGAGCAAAACACGCCCTTCCAGGCCTCTGGGTGCATGCAGTCTGCGTCGCGCTCGATTGCATCCACCATGCATTTGGGCATCGCGCACTCTCCTACGCTGATGCGGTATGGCGCTGGGGACGCTAGCATGTCCTCTAGTATCACTAGTGCGCGCAGCTCGTCTGTGACTGGTAGCTCCATGACGCTCCAGTCTTCTGGCTGGTACTCTGTGTCGCCTGGTACACACCAAGCGCGAATGCTGGGCAGCACGTTGCAGCATGCCCCAAATGCCACATCGTCAAACCAGACCTCCGAGTGCGTCTCCCGGGCGAGCAGCTCGTACACCATGATGGCAGCGTCAGACACTCTATGCCACGAGCCGCGCCTGAACGCAATCCTAACGCGCGACATCGCGCACTCTTCACACATTTTTTTAATACATTCGACCATCACCGCCGTCCAGGGGCGCGGGGGCGCTTTTCCCACGCGTTGCATGCATCCTGGAATTGCCTGAGGTTCAGGGCACGACGCAGCGTGTCCTCTGGCGGCGTGTGTCGCTGGCACAGCTGCGTGGTGACCATTCGTCCAGTCAGGTGGTGCAGGTACACGTGCCTCGCTGGCATCGCGTTTGCATCGCACATGGCGCAAGGGGGGCGCCGCTTGCGATGCTCTGGCTTTCCGGGGCGCGCGTGGCGACACGGCAGGGCATGTGGGTCCAGCTGAGGCACAGGCAGCAGGTCGTTCTCCACCCCCTCCGTGTAGGGCTGCACTGTGCCACAGCAGAGCGTCAGGTAGAACTGCGTGTCGTGGATGCGTATGATCCGTCCCACGGCGCACAGCCGCAGCACGCTCTGTATTCCTGTCGTGTCGTGGCAGTGCTGGCACATCATCTCCCCCGTCCGCGAGCACAGCCGCAGCATAGTCCGTCTGCGCTTGTGCTCGCACGCTATGCACACGTACTTGGCCGACTGCAGCTTCGCCTTGCGCTCGCACCGCAGCCCAACCTCCCGCACCAGAGCCTCTTGCATCCGCTTGATGTTCCCTGGCAGCAGGCTCACCGTCACGCAAGCGTGCAGCTCTGCCGTGGCCGCCGCCACGCCCTCTGGCACCGCCAGCTCGTATTCGGCACACAGCCGCGCGTGATCCGCTCGGTGGTACGGGTACGGGCGGACGACGTGCGCATCCAGTGCCCATTCCACAGCATCTGCCGCGCGTTTTCCTGGGCGTCTTCGCGCCTGCTGCTGTTGCTGCTGCTGTCCTCCTGCCTTTGTGCCCTGAGGTCGCGCCTTGTACAGGCGCAGGATGCGCTCCCCTGCCTCGCGCGCAGCTGTGTCCAGGGTCGTCCATGCCTCATCCCCTGTGTCTACCTGGTTCTGCCTGAATGCATCCAGCACAGCTGGCGCCTGTGCAGCCAGCGCATCCAGAGGGTACAGATTGCCCAGCACCTGCGCCTCGGCTGGCATCATGCGAGGCAGCACGTACAGCACGTACTCCAGCGTGGCGAGCACAAAGAGCCCAGGGTGCTCGCGCATGAAATCAGCCTTGTGCACAGAGTCCTGTGTCAGCAGCTCGTGCAGCCGCGCGTACAGCCGCGCCCGCGTCGCGAACGGCGGGCGCTTCAGCGCCGTTGGATACACAGCAAGCAGCGTCCCCAGCAGCAGGCTCAGCCCCGCGCAGCATGATGCGTGGTCGATTTGCTCAGGGGCTGCAGGGCCCACGCACCGCTGCCCAGGAAAGCACGCATGCAGCAGCGAGCCAATGTGCGTTTCCCCCCAGCGCCGCGTGGCCAGGGCGGCGCGGATGATGTAGCCCAGGTCTGGAAGCGTCCCCAGCTGCGGCGCATCCTCTGGCAGCAGCACGAAGCGCTCGTGGTGCGCCTCCACGCTCGCGCATGGCAGGTGCGCATTGATGCGCACGAGCGCCCCCTCATCATCTGTCTGCAGCCGCGCGTGCAGGCTTGCCACGCGCAGGCTCAGCCCTGCGTGCCCTGGGATGAAGGCCTTGACGTGCTCTGGCGCAGCGCGCGGCTCGCTCTCCCTCTCCAATGCGAAGTCCCCCCCGACGAAGGCCCGGTGCCGCGGCACCGGCAGGAGCCTGTGGAGTTTCAGGCCCCTGCCTTCGTCGAGGGGGGCTGAAAATCCTCGTGTCCCACGCGCAGCTGCACTATTTGTCTCGTGCCGTTGGACACCCTCACCTCGTACTTGTTTCGCTGGTGCGACATGATGGGCAGCGGCATGCAGTGCAGCGGCCCCGAGGGCGGGCAGATCAGCATACACTCCCTCGCATACTCCCCTGCCACCCCGCAGATGTTTCCGTGGCGCTGTATCACCCCGTGCACCTGCGTTCAATTTGTCATTTCCTGTTCGTCATCTCACCTCAGAAAAAACACGATCCCACCTGCCGCCCAGCGAGCAGAATATCGTAGAAGAGTTTTTGCGTGGTCTTGCGCGAGCACAGCACGCAGAACTGGGGGTCTTTGGGTGGGCTCGTCGTCTCAGACGGAAGCAGAAACTCTGTGCATACAAATGGGGTTGTGGGGTCAATGTGCATTGCCTCGCACATCTCGCCAGCCACACAAGGGCGCTCTCCAGCGAATGACTCTCGCATGAACGCCTCTTCATAGGCCCTCGCGATCACAGGCACATCTGGCTGCTCGTATGTGTCGCGTCCAAACAGGTTTTCCAGTATGTCCCTGTACGGCATCCTGGTCAGTATGACGTCGAGGTCCAGTTCCCCTGGCGTGGCTGGGGCCTCTGTTGCCGTGTTGAGGCTGCGCATGACGCACGCGGCGATTCCAGACTTTCGCTTGTCCTCTTCTGACAGCACGGAAGCCTCCACTTCGCTAAACTCGTCTTGTTCTGCCGCCGCGCCTCCCTCTGGTGTGGTCGCTGGTGTCTTGCGTCGGCGCTTCGGGAGGGTGCGTGTTTCCCACTCCTCTGGAAACATGCTGTGTCTTGTGTGTTGATTCCTGCCTTTCACGCCTACTACCACGTCGTGTTGCCCGTGTTTTTTTAATGTCCTTTTAGCTGGCTAAATGCAGGATCATCTCCATGAGGACCAGTACAGCCCCCAGCCCAGGTACCGGATCCATACGCGTGGCCGACTGTAGAGAACCAATCACTAGATCAGTCACAGCAGCGACCGACGCAATCTGCGCCAGCGCGCGGTAGGCAGGGATAGGCGCCACCAAGTACAGCGTCGGCAGCGCGAGCGCCGCAATAGGTGTGCCCAGCTCCATCTGCATAGCAGACGACAGCTCGTCTGCCGCGCTGTACAGCGCAAACTCGTATGCTGGCCCCATCAGCCCCAGGTGAATGTAGATGGGGCGCACCAGGCACAGCGCCGCCACCACGCTCGGCAGCCGCGCTACCCCCTGAGGCAGGCCAGCGAGGAACAGCCGCCGCGGGACCTCCAGCGCTGTGTTCAACAGCGCCTCCGCCAGCGCAGGGCTAGGGGCGTGCTCGCCATTGTAGTGGTAGGCCACGCCAGCGAGGCACGGCGCGAGCAGCAGCGGGATCGTGGGCGGCCAGCCTACTGAGAGCAGCACCCTCGCCGCGGCGTCGCCAAAGAGATACTTGGCGTTGCCTAAAAATGGCCCTGCTACCTTGGACGGCAGCAGCCCAGCCCTCACTAGCGCCTCGCCAGCCAGCAGCAGCATGCACAGGTTCACTATGGTGATTCCAGCGCTGCCCGCGCTCGTGACAGCTGACAGCATGGTTGACGTGGCTATGGAGAGCGTCAGGATAGGCAGCACGCTTGCTGCCCCTGCTTGCGCCGCGAGCGTCGCCAGGCACGCTGCAGAGCACGTCACGAGCACGCGCAGGTGCAGCGCTGGAATCGCCAGCAGCAGCACCTCGGCTACGCGGCGCGAGATCAGCACCTGCACCGCGCGCTGAATCCCCGCAGCCAGCATGGGCGCTGTTGCGTCTTCTTCCTTTTTGGCTTCTTCTGATGCCATTTTTTTTTGTGTGTTTAAGAGGCTTAA
>SESF01025747.1_pt1 | contig 18978 bp, 15 predicted proteins | sample 3171521 | NCBI WGS metagenome assembly SESF01 (sample SAMN10866945, study PRJNA518727) | freshwater metagenome | biome: subpolar coniferous forest; feature: holomictic lake; material: water; isolation source: holomictic Lake 227, 6 m and 8 m depth | place: Canada: near Kenora, Ontario | collected...
TTGGAGATAATGTAATGATGACAAAAGACTCAATCGCTAAAATGGGTGTATGGGATGAACGGATACAAGTTGCTGATTGGGATTTTTTTATGCGATCAAAACAGCGAAGCATAACCGTTGGTGATATGAAACCCTGTCATATAGCTTTAGGGGTTTACATCCATCATTTTGGGAAAATGACTTTAAAATACGGAACAAAAAAACCGGTTTCATTTGCAGATAAGGATAACATCATTAAACTATCAGATAAATGGTCACAAGCTGAAATTGACAACTATAATCCAAATAACGAAAAGCTTAAAAGAGTTGACTAAATAGACCTTAAGCTACTTGTGGGTACTGCCATTTATTATTAATGATTAATTGTTTTGCAATAACCAGCCATATAATAAAACAAGGTAAAGCCTTTAAGGAGTATGGTCGAATAAAATGGTCCTTAATGTAATGCGGAATTAGATCCGTAGGTGATAAACAAGTGAGAATAAAAGCGAACACTAATAAACTTGTTGATATTTTGTTATTTTCTGGATTTTGAATGATAAACCATATGGCAACCCCTACCATTGCAATTACAAATGTGGGACTTTCTGATGCGGAACTAAAGATAACAATCCCAATTAATGCCAATGACAAATAGCTTAGTCTGAATTGTAAATATTTGAATTGCTTTATTCGTAATAGTGGAAGGGCATATATTATTGCCGCCGGTATAATTACTGCAAAGTTCGAAAGTTTATCTATCTTAAAAATTCTTCTTGCCATTCCCATTACTGAAATGTCTTGCATAAAATTACTCACAAGTGCATTCGTATTGTGTAGATCTTTTTCCTTTAAATTGTAAAACCAATCTGCGTATGATTGTATCACAAATGACGGAGATGAGATGATCATTGGTAAACATATTAACACAATCATCCAAAAAATAAACGACAAGACAAATTTTACTTTGTGTTTACTAAAAAAGAAAAATGCAAGGCCAACAATACCATATAGTTTAACTAGAAAGCCTGCAGCAATGAATAGAACAGCCCAAAAATCAAGTTCCTTTTCTACTAGAACATAAGATAAAACAATCCATCCGGTAAGCATGGTATTGAATTGTACACTATGAGTGGCAGTCATCATTTCAAGAGCTGATATTAATAGTACCATCATTTTATGCTGATCACTGATTGGTAGTTGTTGAATAGCATAATATAACACCCAAGCGTTTACAATACACCATAAAAAGCAACCTACATAATCGCCAAAAAATGAGAAAGGGGCGATTATGAGACTAAAAAATGGCCCATAGTGATTGTCGAACAAATTAAAAGGCTCACCTACATATAAATTGTGCTGTTCTTTTAAATGAATAAACACATGTTTGTATAAAATGAAATTATTAAAGCTTTCTAGTCCTCTGCTCATTTCTAGTAATACTGCTATTGTAGCCAAACTAAACCATAATATTACCGGGAATGGAATTTTCCATTTGCCTATTGATATATTTTTCAAAAAGTATTTCATTGATTTATTTTGAAAACAGTTAATTTAATAGTCAAATAATTTTACAAGCGTTTTATATATTTCCACAGAAAGAAGTAAATGCTAATATAAACTGTATACTCGAATTTATTTTCAAAATGGATTTATTTTTTAATAAAATAAGAACACAAAACATCTTGTTCACGTTTATATTATTGCTAATTGCGAGTTTGATACTAGGTCGTGCGCCATTGTCGATTCTTTCCGTTTGTATGATAGTGCCTGTTTTTTTTAGAAAGAATCATCTTCCAGAAACTCGAAAAATTATCATAGGACTGTGTTTGATAATTTTTCCTGTAGTGATTTCTTTTTTTTGGAGTAACAATAAATACGAATGGGGGCAATCTGTATTCACTAAAATTCCTTTTTTTACGATCATAATTAGCATTATTTATACATCCTTAAATAAACAGCAATTGAAGCAGATTGTTTGGCTATTGACGAGTATTATTTTTTGCGGCTGTATATGGAGTATAGTGTATTATTTTTTTCACTTTGAGGAGATCAACCATTCCTATTTAGTAGCTAAAGTAATGCCTACATTAATGGATAACGATCATATTCGATTCAGTTGGTTGATAGTTTTAAATATGATTTTATTGAGTTGGCAATTATTTAATAACTCTTCATATGCAGAAAGAATCCTTGGGTTTTTGTTATTAGTATTCTTTTTTATTTTCATTCATCTACTTGCCGCAAAAACCGGATTGTTGAGTATATATATTGCTTTGTTCCTGACAATCATTTATTTTTTATTCTTTTCAAAACAAAGAAAATATGGATTTGGAATTCTGGTAGCTGTTTTCATTATTTCTATTTTTAGTTATAAACTTTTCCCGACATTCAGAAATCGCATTCAATATGTAACCTGGGATTTTAAACAGTATTCTAATGGCATTTATTTACAAGGATCTTCAGATGGCGGAAGAGTGTTGTCTATAAAATCCGGTTTAAGTTTAACGGCTGCAAATCCCTTATTGGGCGTTGGATTTGGAGATTTGAGAGAAGAAACAAAAGATTGGTATGTACTTAATTTTCCGAATATTAATGCTGGCGACAGGTTTATTCCGCAAACTGCTTTTTTGGTATATTCTGCCGCAAGTGGGTTGGTTGGGTTATTATTTTTTTTAGTAGGAGTCTACTTATTAATTCGGTCATTTCTATTTAAAAACCTTTTTGCAATTATGATAACAGCAGTACTTATATTGCCTTTGTTTATCGATGATTGTTTTGAGGGCCAATTTCCTGTTGTGATTTTTTCTTTAATGTATGGGTTAGCCATTGCGCAGAAAAAATTATACCATAATTCTTCCGTAAAATACTGAAAGGCATTTTTATTTAGGGCTGATCTGGAGATCCCCAGTTTGCTTCTAATTCTGCAAGTTTGGCGTACTTATAAAATGTATAGGTGAAATTATAAATTGCAATAGCAATGCCACATCTGCCATCTAAAAAGCCCCTCTTCATTATGTAGCATTGGAAAATAGCTGCAAATCCATGTAGTAATCCCACGCCAATGCCACCTTTCCTTTTGCCCAATAATTTTTTTGCTCCTAATGTGGAATATCTGTCCGCTTTAGAAAGCATTTGCTGAAGGTTTTCGAAAGGGAATTGCCATATGGCTTCTTTCAGATGTCCCGGTGCTGAATCAGTTGTATAGGTTTCATGAACAAGATCCTCATTATATTTCAATGCTCCTTTTTTGAATAATTGAGGTTGTCTGTAATCTGGGTACCATCCGCTATATTTAACCCATTTGCCTAGTAGATAATTTTTTCTAGGAACGAAATAAGCAGTTGGGTTGTTGCTTGTATGCTGACTGATTATAATGTCAATTTCTTTTTGTACCGATGCTGTACAACGCTCATCTGAATCAAGACTGAATATCCAATTGTATGAACAAGATTCAATAGCTACATTGCGTAATTTCCCGAAGTTTTCAAAAGGTATTTGTATCACTTTAGCTCCAAGACTTTCGGCAATCTTTACTGTATGATCGGTAGAAAACGAATCAGCTACAATTATTTCATCTGCCCAGCCTAGCACACTTTTTATTGCCGCTTCAATTTTACGTTCTTCATTATAGCAAATAATATAAACAGATTTCTTATTCATATTCTATTGATCGTGAATCTTAAATTCTTTTATAATTTTTATATTCAAAGAGCCGAATACCTGTTTTCTTTTCAACCCAGTATAAAGCGCGCTTTTTTAGAGACATTTTCTTTTGAGATACATCTAAGTTCATATTCCAATTCTGCTCACTTATCCTTTTTTGCATAACAGAAGGATGAGTGCCCGTGAATTTCTTTATGGAATCAAAATCGTTATAATCAAACAGCTCGGCCCTTAATTCGGAAGAGGCATCATCGAGCCATAATTTATTCAAGTTTTTAATCTTGTCTTTCATTTTGGCAGTATTCTTCACCCAACCATAGTGGAATATATAGGCATCGATCAATTTTACCTGAAGCTTTCTGTTTTTTTTTCTAAAGCCCTGTGCGTCTCTATAGGCATGAATATTTTTGTCATTTCTAATAATTCTTATTTCACTACGATACCATTTTCGGCTATCTCCTTCATAGTCATATACGCCATAGAAATGTTTGTATTTGAAAAGCAATCCTTCTACATTTTCAGCACTTGCATATTTTTCCGCTGCGGCTTTTATTGTTGTATGGTATTTTTCGTGTACCACTTCGTCGGCCTGAATATAAAAAGCCCAATCGCTTTCAGGTGAAATATGCGCTAATGCTTTATCGGTTTCAACGGCAAGCACTTTTCCACCTTCACGTAATGCTGGATCCCAAACGGAATCGAATATTTTTATTTTATCTGAAGCAATTGATTGAATCAATTCTTTTGTTCCATCATCACAATCCCCCACACTAACAATCATTTCATCAACTACGGGCAATATAGAAGTGATCGCTTCTATAATTGGGTAGTCATTGATTATCGCATTTTTAATAATGGTAAAGCCTGAAATTTTCATAATTGTGCTTTTTCATTTTTCCACCAACGCCAACCAATATAGCCCATGATGGCTAAAGGCGTAAAAGCCAGGTAAAGTATGGCGGAATTTAGGGCTTTCCCAGGGCCTTCACCCAATTGAGAAGCTGTTTTAGTGCAAATAGAACATTGCCCTAGAAGGGGCTGGGAGCTGAGCCCCATCACCAGAAACATACCCAAAAAGACCCAAAAATATTTTTTCATCAGCTACGAATTCTGTCCAAAGATAGCGCGTAAAACTTCTCAAGTTTCCTTAACTTTCTGTTTCAACTTAACTAACGTGAACCAAAGAAGAGCTTTTTTACAGAAAATGGGACTCCTCGCAGGAGCTTTTTCCGCGAATAGTTTATTTAATGAACTACATGCTGCAAATTTTGAGGCAGCCCAGAAAAAAGTGCAGTTATTGCGCCCCGAAGAAGTAGCCATGGACGAAGACTACTGGTCGGTCATTCAACAGAGTTATACCGTAAACTCTAACCTGATTAACCTAAATAATGGGGGTGTTAGTCCGTCCCCAAGGGTTGTTCAGGAAGCTGTGGCTAGGTATAACGACCTATCGAATCAGGCCCCATCTTACTATATGTGGCGGATTTTGGACCAAGGAAGGGAGCCATTACGCTACAAGCTGGCGGAGCTGGCTGGTTGTTCTGCCGAGGAAATTGCGATTAATAGAAATGCTACTGAGGCTTTGAATACTGTTATTTTCGGGTTGGACCTTAAAGCGGGCGATGAAGTGATTGGGACCAAACAAGACTATCCCAATATGATCAATGCATGGAAGCAACGAGTATTACGTGAGGGAATTGTTTATACCCAGTTGAATTTCAAATTCCCGATCGAGAATGATGAGGAGATCGTATCGGCATATGAAAAAGCCATCACATCAAAAACTAAGATTGTTCATATTACGCATATCATCAATTGGATTGGTCAGATCCTACCAGTAGCTAAAATTGCGAAGATGGCTAAGAGCAAGGGATGTGAAGTAATCGTAGATGGAGCGCATTCATTTGGACTCTTAGATTATAAGATCCCCGATTTGCATTGTGATTATTTTGGAACCAGTTTACATAAATTTTTAAGTGCCCCAATTGGTAGCGGTATGCTATGGATTAGTAAAGAAAAAATTTCAAAAATCTGGCCATTGGTATGTAACGACAATCCCCATGGAACAGATATCAGAAAGTTTGAAACCATTGGTACACGTAGCTTTCCGATCGAACAGGGAATTGGCGAAGCGGTAAATTTTCAAATGGCTATTGGCTCAAAAAGAAAAGAAGATCGAATTCGTTATCTCAAAAATTATTGGGCTAATAAAGTGGTGACACATCCGAAAGTTAAAATACATACTTCTTTCAAGCCCGAGTATTCATGTGCTATTTGTGGGGTGAGTATTGATGGGATGACGCCCGGCGAATTAGATGCAGCGCTTCTGAATAATTACAAAATTCATACAGTAGGAATAGTTTGGGAAAATGTAAGTTGTGTGCGCATTACACCGCATGTCTATACCAGGATACAAGATTTAGATAAACTCGTATTTGCAATTAAAGAAATAGCAGATAAACAGAAATAGAAAAAGGCTGATCACTTATTCGTGATCAGCCTTTTTCTATAAGTAGCTAATAAGTTTATGATGACTGCTTAACAGTGAGCTTCTTAGATTTTACGCCATTTGCTGGTCTGACTTTGCCAAAAGAACCTTTAAATCTTTTGCCCTTTGCGGTTTTTTTATCGCCTCTTCCCATGATGATTTTTTTTGAGTGAAATAATTGATGAGCTGCAAAAATAGAAAAACCCCCGCAATTGCGAGGGTTTTTCTATTTAGCCTTAAGTAATTAAACTTTTGAGGCCAATTCTTTACCTGCTTTGAAGCGAGCAACTTTTTTAGCTTTGATTTTGATAGTAGCACCAGTCTGAGGGTTACGGCCTGTACGAGCAGCACGCTTAGATACTGAGAAAGTACCAAAACCTACCAAAGTAACTTTATCGCCTTTCTTTAAAGTTTTAGTTACGGTGTCAACAAAAGAATCTAAAGCAGCATTAGCTTGAGTTTTTGTAATGCTAGCGTCTTCAGCAATCTGTGCAATCAATTCAGCTTTGTTCATAGATGTTATTTTAATTTGATTTTTAAACTAGACAAATTTATTTTCTTTTAATTAATATCAAAATTTATTTTATGCACTATTTTAGCTCTAAAACCCTATCAATAAAGGGTTTCAAGCGAAAAATCGAAGGGTAAAGGAACATTAAATTCAATATTTAATTAGCTGAAACCCTTTGCTGTAAAGGGTTTCACGATATTTTCGCTGAAACGCTTGCCCAAAGCGACTTTCAAGGGAATATAGTAAAGTTTTGTGATTAGTAAAATGAAAAAACAAAAGTTTCCACACTCAATGCACAACCTGCATTAAAGATCGAAATCCGATGACTTTATTTCCCCATTGTACCAATGAATCATTGCGCAATTTGTTAGCATGTATTTCGAGGTATCGATTGTAGTTGGCTATCGATTCAGCTCTATATTGAACAGCATAAGTTGGACCATCGCTATCATCCAATTCAAGCAAGCGAACAAATTGAAAATCGCTAAAACAATCCGAATGCATCACATCGGGGATATGTGTTTGTTTCATCCATGCAACCCAGGCTTCATGCACTGAGGGGTCGACTTTTGTAGTAATATTATATATAAACATCTTATATGATTGATTTTCTATGGTTTATTGAGATGAAGAAATATTGGGCAATGGTCGCTATGCTTAATATCGGGATAGATATTGGCCGTTTTTAACTTAGACGCCAGATTGTCTGTAACGCAGATATAATCAATTCTCCAGCCCTTATTCTCTAATCGAACACTTGGAAAACGTTGGCTCCACCAGCTATAAGCACCTGTTTTCTCTGGATTCAACTTTCTAAAGCTATCAACCCATCCATTTTCTAAGAACTTATCCATCCATGCCCTTTCTTCAGGTAAGAATCCAGAAGAGTTTTTATTCCCTTTAGGATCATGTATATCGATCGCTGCATGTGCAATATTATAATCACCTAGAATTATAATATCTGGTCTGGTTTTACGCAAGTCCTGTAAATACACAAAAAATTCATCGAGCCACTTATATTTATAAGTCTGCCTTAATTCACCGCTGGTACCTGAAGGGAAATAAGCATTGATCAGGGTGATTTTGCCAAAATCTGCGCGAATAACCCTTCCTTCAAAATCGCTATGATCTATTTCATTACCATAAAATACCTGATCAGGTTTGATCTTAGTAAAGATAGCAACACCACTATATCCTTTTTTTTGTGCAGAGAACCAGTAAGTGTGGAAGCCTAAATCTTCGATAGATTTAAAGTCCACATTGTCTTTAAGCGCTTTGGTTTCCTGTAAACAAATAATATCAGCAGGGTCTGTTTTTAACCAATCGATAAAGCCTTTTTTAATTGCGGCACGTATGCCATTAACATTATAGGAGATGATGCGCATGAATATTAATGGTTCAATTTTTTATTAAATAATTCTTATCAAGAATTTAAACACAATTTTAAAGGTAAGTTTTGTTAAAGACAATTTCTTTTTGTGTTACGGTTAGTTTAACATTAGTTTTGTCTCGGTTTCGGTTCTGATACTTTTATAAAGTAGAAAGATTAATAGGGAATCCGGTGTAAATCCGGGACTATCCCCGTAGCTGTAAGCTCCTTAGTATTATTCAAACCACGTGCCACTGTCCCGAGAATTCGGGATGGGAAGGCCTTGAATAATGGAGCAAGTCAGAAGACCTGCCGCCGCCATCACAATTTTTCAGCTTTCGGGTGAAAGGCATGAGATGTAAGCGTCGTGAGGCCTTTATATTTCTATCTTTTTTTATTTCCTGAAAGTAGTCACAACAAAAATTTCTTAAAAATGAAAAGAAAGTTTTTAGTTATGACTGCTATCATTTTCAGCAGTCAGCTACATGCCCAAGACAGTACCACTGTAAAACAGTTGGACGAAGTAATCGTAACTGCCAATCGAGTTGAGCAGAAACAAAGTAGTACGGGTAAAATGATTACCGTAATTAATCAGGAGACCTTGCAACGCAATGCAGGTAAAACACTTACTGAAATAATCAATTATCAAGCAGGTATTTTTATTAATGGTGCAAACAACAATGCAGGAACAAATCCAGATGTTTACTTGCGAGGTGCTAGTTCAGGTAATACTTTAATATTAATTGATGGTACTCCAGTTGGTGATCCATCTAACGTCAACAATACCTTTGATTTAAACTTGATTACATTGGGTCAGGTTGAGCGAATAGAGATTCTTAGAGGAGCTCAAAGCACTTTGTGGGGTAGCGATGCTGTTGCAGGAGTGATTAATATTATCACTAAAAACGCAGGAAAAAATTCAATTAATTCTACTGCCATGCTAAGCTATGGCAGCTATCAAACATTTCGTAGTAATCTTGGGTTAAATGGCACTATAAAAAAGTTCAGTTATAGTCTAGTCTATGATTATATTAAATCAGGAGGGTTTCCTGTAGCACATGATAGCACAGGCAAGATGAATTTTAAAAATGATGATTTTAAACAAAATAATTTTCAAGCTAAACTAGGGTATCAATTTAGTGATCATTTTTCTATTAAAGCTTTTAGTATTTCTTCGAAGTATAACGGAAGTACAGATCCAGGAGCATTCCAAAATGATAAAGACGATTATTTTGAGAATAAAAATTCTATGCAAAATATTGAATTGTCGTATTCAACTCCTTCAATTCAATTACACTTGTCTCAAAGTTTTTCTCAAACCTCTAGATCTTATTTGAACGATAGTGCAAGTGTAAGCGGATTTGATTTTTATTCAAAAGGTGATTACCATGGCAATACAGCTGTAACCGAACTGTTTGGAAATTTTGAAATTACGAAAAAAATTAAATTGATATCTGGTTTACAAGGGTTGTCTCAAAAAACTGACCAACACTATTTAAGTATCAGTAGTTATGGACCTTATGAAACTGCTTTAGGGGATAGTGCAAAAGCTTCAAATATTGCCATGTATCATTCACTATTAATCACTGGAGTATCAGGGTTTGATTTTGAAGCGGGCTTCCGATATAACCATCATAGTATTTATGGCAATAATCTAACTTATACTTTTAATCCATCGTATCATATCAGCGATTTTGTAAAATTATTTATTAATGTTTCTTCTGCATTTAAAATTCCGTCATTATATCAACTATATAGTGAGTATGGAAATAAAAATCTGAAACCCGAAAAAAGTACCAATAGCGAAATTGGCGTGCAATTATATAGTAAGAATAAGCAATCCAATTTTAGAATAGGAGGCTTTAAAAGAGAAATCAAAGACTTGATTGTATTTTATACTGATCCTAATACTTATGCAAGTAATTATATCAATCGCGATCAACAACACGATTATGGGTTTGAACTAGAATCAACTATTGGTTTTACAAAAAGGATAAGCTTGATAAACAATCTAACTTATGTTGATGGGGATGGTGAAAATGCGGGTGTTAAAACTAACAATTTGTATCGACGACCAAATTTTGCATTCAGCTCAATATTTACAGCTGAGCTTGCTAAAGGATTTACTGTTATGCCTTCATTTCGTTTTGTAGGTAATAGATTAAAAGGCATGTATGATGCTGGTCCTGCAAAGATGCCTTCTTATTATACGATAGATTTTTATTTAGGGTATACTATCTCAAAAAACTGTAGAGCATTTGTAGATCTAAGAAATATTACCAATCAAGAATACTTCGACATAGTTGGGTATAATAGTAAGCGATTTAATATGATGGCTGGAGTAACTGTTGGTTTATAATTACTTTTACTTCAAATTGAATGCGGACTATATTAAGTCCGCATTTTTTTTATTTCTTCTTCAAAAAGTTTTGGTTGATCACAATTAAACAATATGGTATCGCAAACTTTTTCTATTCCAAATAATCGATTAATAGTAATGGGTTCAGTTAAATGAATCACGCAATTATGCCCTTCAAAACCTTTGATCAATACTAATTGTTGGATATTACCTGCTGAGGGCATTTTATTTGTAAAATCAATTTCTTTAATAATTGTATAAGGAATTGAAGCGTCTCCTGCTAGGCCATTGTGTAATTCTAAGGTATCATCGTTAATATAAATAGGACGTGATTTGATGGATCGAATATGCGCAAAGAGTTGCAAACAAGTGTAGATACTAATTCCAGTTAATATCCATGCCGCTGTTTTGCTCCATAGCTGAAAAACTAAATGCATACCAGCTGTTTCAATGATAAACAGTGATAGAAATGTTCCAAGTACTAGGAGGATTCCATTTTTCTTATGGTAACTAAAATATCTTTTATAATCTATAGGCTTAGAACGGTTAATAGAAAATGCATAATAAAAAACTGCGATTTCAGATGCAATTAATGTTCCCAATCTTTTGTTCCCTAAAAATTTTATTAGTGATAGTCTGCAAAAAGGAAGAAAATCAAAATCTTCTTTACCAGATTTTACTGCATTCTTCTTTGCATTTGAGAAATTAGTATATAAACTAACAACCACATATAATTCCAAAATGGGCGCAACCCATTTTTTTATTTGCAACAAAAACTTTGATGAATCAGTTCCAACAAGGATGCCTGCAAAAAGAAGCCCGATCATGAACACACGAATTACAGTTTTCTTAGGCACCGTACTATTATAAATAACAAAATAGTAAAGCAATGGTGCAGTAATTAATAAGTCTAGTAGGATAGCAGGGGTTAATAAACTTTTCTTAATTTGGTAAATAGGCGTGAATACAATTAAAATACAAGTCAGTATAACCAATGCAGGCAAGCCAATAGCAAGTTTCCAATTTGGAGCTTTTAATTGATTCATATCTATTAAAATTATCGAAGATTTATTAATCTTTTGGAACAGGCGGGGGTCCGTCTGGCAACATCGCTTTCCAAACTTCTTTTCCTTTTCTCTGTAAAAATTCTGCTTTAATATCTTTTCTTAATTGTTCGTTTTCAAAAAGGTCAACCATAGTTGTACCTAATGATTTTGATGCGAATAATAATCCCTTGTGTCCGATACTCATACCGCCACAAGCCACAACTACCCATGAATGCCAAGGTGCTTCAAATGGTGCTGTGGTAGCTAACAAAGTAATTTCAGGAACGATATAACTTACATCACCCACATCGGTTGATCCGCCGGGTGCAGTCTCATTTGTTTTTTCAAGGGGCTTGATAGCACCATTGATTCCTTTAGATTCTAAGCCATATTCTTTCATGATCTTATCGGCAAAATCTAATTCATCTTTTGTATAAGTTACTGGCCCTACTAGGTTCATATTATTTTGTAAAGTTTTTGCCCCTGTTTCGTTAATCAATAGTTCATACAAACCATTATTCAATCTCACTTCAGATGTTACACCAGCCATCAGCGCAGCACCTTTGGCAATATCTTTCATTCTTTCTGATACTTCAGCAACACCAGTTCTTTTACTATCTCTGATCCATAACCATACCGCCGCTTCATCAGGAATTACATTGGGTACTTTACCTGCTTTTGTAAAAACATAATGCATCCGTACGCTAGGTTTTACATGTTCGCGCATATAGTTAATGCCTTGCGCAAAAAGTTCTGCTGCATCTAAAGCACTTCTGCCATTCCAAGGGTCGGCAGCAGCATGTGCAGACTTACCTTTGAAAGAAATGGTATAATCAGTAATTGCTTGTGAGCTTTGCATATTGGCTTTGTTCTCATAATCGGGATGCCAATCTAGGCAAACATCAAGGTCGTTGAATAAGCCTTCTTTAGCCATCCAAACTTTTCCGGCAAGGTCTTCTTCAGCAGGTGTTCCATAAAATCGGATAGTGCCTTTTAATTTTCCTGCAGCAATTAATTCTTTTATAGATATTGCTGCGCCAAGGCTTGCAGTGCCAAACATATTATGTCCGCATCCATGCCCCGCAGCACCTGCGAGCAATGCTTCTTTATTAGGTTGTGCTTTTTGTGATAAACCAGGCAATGCATCAAATTCGCCAAGTATGCCAATGATAGGTTTGCCCGAACCATATTCGGCTATAAATGCAGTTGGAATATTGGCTACACCTTTCGTCACTCTAAAGCCTTGCGCTTCGGCATAATCGGCCAAGAGTTTTGCTGATTTATGTTCGCGCATCGCAATTTCTGCAAAGCCCCAGATTTGGTCACTAATTTTTGTCAGTTCCTCTTGGTGTTTTTCTACAGATTTTAAAACACTCGATTTATTGGGAGAAACTGCAGTGGTTTGCGCCAAACTACAGATTGCAAATAGGGTGCTACCTATGAACAGAATTTTTCTCATGATAATTATTTATTATATAAAATAGTATTGTTAAATATACAGATTCAATACTAGAAAATTAACTTGGGTTAGCTCATTTTAATTTTTGCTTTAAGCGTTTGTAAACGTTTATACTCGGATGTAAATATTTATCAACCTATTAATTGAAAACCTGTCGAACATATTTGTTGTGTAATTGCTGGGTTGACCAGTATTCATCATTAATAAATTAGGATTTTATGTACGCAATGAAAAACAAAGTGCAGCTCATAGGTAATCTTGGGCAAACACCTGATGTAAAAACAACAGAAACCGGTAAAAAACTGGCACAATTTTCGGTAGCAACCAACGAAAGCTATCACAATGCACAGGGAGAAAAAGTAACTGAAACCCAATGGCATCATGTGGTTGCCTGGGGTAAGCTGGCAGAAATTGTAGAGAAATACCTCGATAAAGGAAAGGAAGTTGCTATTGAAGGAAAATTAGTGAATAGAAATTATATCGATAAGCAAGGAGTGAAACATTATATCACCGAAATAGTGGCAAGCGATCTATTAATGTTGGGAGCAAACAAAGCTGCAACTGTTGTGGAATAAAGTACGCTTGTAATAAACTCAAATTTTTAAAAATCCGGATAAGCATTTTATCTGGATTTTTTGTATGCATTTAAAATAAGCTACTGAACGATAGTAATAGTAATTGGTTCAAAGTATCTGAAGAAAGCTCTGGATCAATGATCGATAAAACTTCCGGATACAAGGTTCCCTGAGCTATACAGACTAACGATCCGTTAAAATAAATTTCTTTAATGGAAGGTGTTCCGTTAATGCCACTGATGAAAATTTTGAATGATTTATTTTGTAGGGTTCCGTTTAAAACAAAGTGATACACATGACTGATCGCTTGAAATGTATTTGAAACCGTAATGGTTGAATAGTCTTTGGTATTGATGATTTGATTATAAAAAACTTTTTTTGAAGGATCACTTACCTGTAATTGAATATTGAAACGGGCAATGGTATCATTGTTTTGAATTAAATAATGGTAATTACCTGGCAGGAATTGTAAAGGGAGTCCGGTTTTAAGATTGAACCAATGGGGACGCGCCTGATCGTATGCGTCATTTACAACAGTTGCAATCGTTGCTATTTTATAATTCTTATCTGCAAAAACATCACGGCTTTCCTCCCATAAAAATATATAGTCCCTTTTGTAATATTTGATGGCAGTTTGAATGTCAACTGGTAGGGGGGTACTATTTTTACCCTTCAAAATAATTGGATTATATCCTGGTTCTTGAAACCTGATCGATTGTATTTCGTTCCTGCTGTTATACTGTACAAAATTCTTTTTAATAGTAGTATAAGTTCTTGCCTTGTTTAGTATAGTAGGTTGTATAAAATTATCAGGAACATAGGCAGGCAATGCGGTTATCTGAATCAACTCAGTTTCAATGTTACTATCCATTAAAATAGGGAGACAGGTTTTTATGATCTTGGAAAGTCCCATTGAACCTACATTATAATAAGGATGTTCAAATCCTAAGAAAAACGAATTGTCAGGTCTAGCAAGTAGTACAAAAAGTTGTTTATCCAATACAATTGATTCATCTGAGCGAATAATTCTCGCACTGAATTGGTATACGCAAATATTCTTTTTCTTTGCAAGCAAGTTGATAAAACTAGTGTCCACATCCTTTAAAGCCATTTCGGTTGTGATTGGATGTTCACTAATTTCAAATGCAAGATAGTAGGTAGTTTTGTCGTTAGGATTCAGGTCTTTTTTTCGAAAATTAGCACTTTCTGGATTTATATTGATCCCGTCTGGGTTCTCTGTTTTGAACTTGAAACCATTGGAATAATTTAACCGCTTTTGAAATAATTGTTGAACAACTGTATCTAGATTATTCAAGAATTCAGTTCTTATATCAGGATCATTCAGAAAATCCAAAGTTCTTGTCTTTGTGAATGAATGGTAGGCTGCCGATGAAAATTCTAACTTTTCTTGACCCCAACCATATATTTTTAAAAAAAGAAGAAATAATATCGTAAGAAACCCTTTCTGCATTCAGTGTATTTTAATAACTTGACTTGTCTAGGCAACTATATTCATTTGAAGATATAAAGAAATATGACTGGCAATTATAAAGAGCGAAGAATTATTCCTGCAAAAGACCCGGTATATCTGGAAGGACCCAAGCCCAGAATTTTTGAGTTGGCTTTTGCTTGGCAAATTTTCGTTGAATTTATAAAAGGATTCAGAACCATGCATTTCACCGGTCCCTGCATTACCGTGTTCGGATCAGCTCGATTCAATGAAGATCATAAATATTATAGCGCTGCGCGCGAATTTGGTAAGCGAATAGCCGAAATGGGCTTTTCAACGTTAACCGGAGGTGGTCCGGGTATTATGGAAGCCGCAAACCGAGGTGCATTTGAAAATGGGGGAGAATCCATCGGATGTAATATTAAATTGCCTTTTGAGCAAAAACCCAATCCCTATATACATACCTCCATCACCTTTAATTATTTTTTTATAAGGAAAGTGGTGTTGGTTAAATACTCTTATGCCTTTATTATCATGCCTGGTGGTTTTGGTACAATGGACGAATTCTTTGAGACCTTAACCCTTGTACAAACAAAGACGATCGGCGGATTCCCCATTGTTTTATTCGGGAAGGAATATTTTGAACCCCTGATGTCTTATATCGCATTTATGGCAACAGAGGGTACCATCTCCCCAGACGATTTAAAACTTGTTTTGGTAACCGATAATATGGATGAGGCGATCGAACATATTAAGACCTATGTACTGAATAATTATTCCATCAAAAAAAGAAAGCCCATTTGGTGGCTTTTTGAAAAAGTTTAGGAGTTAGTTATACCTCAATTCCAGAAATTAAATGATTAAGTATCTTCGAACAAAAACTATCATCAAGTTTATATTAATATCATCGTTATGAAATTTTCAATTCCTACTGGGATTAAAAAAGCGCTTAATATTACTGGTATTAGTGTAGTAGCATTAGTAGCAATCCTATTTTTAGCGCCATACTTTTTTCCAGAAGCTATCTCGAATAAAATTAAAGACGTTGCAAAGTCAAGAGTAAAAGGAGAATTGAATTTTTCGAGTGCAAGATTCTCATTCTTTAGTCATTTCCCCAATCTTACTTTAAACCTAAATGATTTTGTTTTAAAGGGTTCTGCTCCATTTCAAAACGACACTTTAATTTCAGCAAAACAAGTTTCTTTAGGCGTTAGCTTGCGTACTTTATTTTCTTCCACAGTAAGGATCGATCAAATATTTCTAAAACAGAGCTTTATTAATATCGAAGTGAATCCAAAGGGCGAGGCAAACTATAATGTATATATATCAAGTCCGCAAACTCCCCAAAGCAATGCGGATAGTGGCTCTGCTTCTTTAAAGATTGAAAGAATTGTAGTAGAGAAATCGCACTTGGTATACGACGATCAAACGCTTCCTATGCATATTGATGCGGGTGGATTTGATTATGAAGGAAAGGGCGATTTTAGTAAATCTATTTTTGATCTGACTTCACAAGTGAAGATTCGAGCAATTGATTTTTTGTACGACAAACAGGGTTATTTTATTTCTAAAACCCTTTCTGCTAATTTGGTAACCAAGATCAATACCAATTCGCTTGAGTTTTTATTTGAGAAAAATGATCTTTTCATTAATCAATTGCCGCTGGGTTTTAAGGGAAGATTTGCTTTCTTGAAAAACGGCTTTGCCATGGATTTTAATGTGCTTTCTAAGGAGACAGAATTAAAAAATTTTATTTCAGCCTTTCCTCCAGCATTTCTAACCTGGTTAGAAAAAACCGATGTCAAAGGATCTATTGATTTCAAAGCTTCTTTGAGTGGAAACTATATTGCCCAAACCAAGACCATGCCTAGTTTCAACATGAATATGGCCATTCGTAATGGTTATATTTCAAATAATAAAACACCCACTCCTGTAAAAAATCTGTTTCTCAATTTCGAAACCAAGATTCCTGGTTTTAACATGGATAGTCTCTATGTGAATGTTGATTCTATTTACGCAAATGTGGGGACTGATTATATTAGCGCCATTTATTTAATGAAGGGATTAAATAATCCAGAGATTCACGCCAAAATAAACGGCGAATTGAATTTAGAGAAATGGCAAAATGCAATGGGACTGCCAGGATTGGAAGCTAAGGGTCAACTTAGTTTCCATGGCAAGGCAGATGGTGTATACATGAAGGGCCAGAACCCTAAAAATTTCCGGCCTGATACCGTCATTGCATCTATTCCCATATTTCAATTAAATGCGGTTTTTAGAAATGGGTATTTTAAATATCCTTCACTTCCAAAATCTGTTGAGAAAGTAAGTTTTGATGTAGCTGCAAATTGTGCAGATTCGAATTATAAGAATGCTAGTTTGGTTATTACAAATATCAATGCAGCATTGGCTAATAACTATTTGAAAGGATTCATGAAGTTTAGCGGTGCGGATGATTTTCCAATGGATATCAACCTGAATGGGTTATTAAACTTAGGCGATATCAAGCAGTTTTATCCCATTGATAGTTTAGAGATCAAGGGGAAAGTAGCCATGACAATTCAAACCAAGGGCAAGTATAATGCCGCAAAAAAACTCTTCCCTATAACTAATGCAAATTTTAAAATGGAGGATGGATTTATTCAAACCAAATACTATCCACATCCGATCGAAAAAATTGCAGTGGATGCAACCATTCAATGTATTAGTACTTCAACTAAAGATGTTAGTGTTGCAATTAAACCTATTGGATTCGTATTTGAAGGACAGCCTTTTACTGTGAAGGCTGACATGAAGAATCTTGAAAATATTAAATACGATATTACCTCAAAAGGCACCATGGATATCGGTAAAATATATCAAGTGTTTTCAAGAAAGGGAATTGAAGTGTCGGGATTGGTTAAGACCGACCTAGAGCTTCGCGGATTACAGAGCGATGCGGTTGCCGGGCTTTATCAAAAACTTCATAACGCCGGAACGCTTTCTGTGAAAGATATTTCAGTTAAGACCAATTATTATCCGCATCCATTCTTTATCAATACGGGAGTATTCCGTTTTAAAGATGATAAAATTTGGTTTGAATCTTTTAAAGGAACTTATCTTCAATCTGACTATGAGTTAAGTGGCTATTTAAATAATACATTTAATTATGCGCTTAAAGATCAACCACTGCATGGTCAGTTTGATTTAAAAAGCAACTTGCTTGTTGCAGATGATTTTATGGCTTTCTCTGGAGATACCACGCAGGCTTCAACAACAGGTGTTTTTATTGTTCCAGAAAATCTCGATTTGAATTTTAAAGCAGCCGTGAAAACAGTGAAGTATAAGGGGATGGATATTAATGATGCTAAAGGCGACATGCAATTAAAGCAATCAGTGATGACTTTATCGAATACTGGCTTTAATTTAATTGGGGCTCCTGTTTTGATGAATGCAACCTATAAATCATTAAGTGCGATGCGAGCTGAATTCAGCTATCATATTAATGCAAAAGAGTTCAATATTAAAAAAGCTTACAATGAGATAAAACTGTTCCATGATATGGCTTCTGCTGCAGCAAGCGCCGATGGAATTGTTTCACTTGATTATAATTTAAAAGGTAAATTAAATGGAAACATGTATCCCATATATCCTTCCTTAGAAGGTGGGGGTGTTCTTTCTGTGAAAGCTGTAAAGATGAAGGGATTCAAACTATTTAGCGCTGCAGGTAAAGCTGCTGGGAAAGATAGTTTAACTGGCAATGCAGATATCAGTAAAGTAGATATTAAAACAACTATTAAAAACAATGTGATCCATATTGAGCAAACCAAGATCAGAGTCTTTCCATTTAGATTAAAGTTTTCAGGTCAGGCTAATTTTGATGGACAAATGAATCTGAAATTTAGAATTGGCTTGCCTCCTCTTGGTATATTTGGCATACCAATGAATATTACAGGCACGCAAGACAAACCAATCATTAAAATGGGAAGGGGAGACAATGCTACACTCAAAGAAACTGAAGACACAGACAATTAAGTGAGGAGTGAAGAGTGAAGAGTGAATAGCGAGCGTGCCCTTACTTCGTTTACTTTTATCTT
>SESF01012328.1_pt1 | contig 18965 bp, 12 predicted proteins | sample 3171521 | NCBI WGS metagenome assembly SESF01 (sample SAMN10866945, study PRJNA518727) | freshwater metagenome | biome: subpolar coniferous forest; feature: holomictic lake; material: water; isolation source: holomictic Lake 227, 6 m and 8 m depth | place: Canada: near Kenora, Ontario | collected...
TCCGTGATCTCAAGAAGCTCGGCCTCTGGAGCACGAAGATGATGGAGCAGGTCAAATACTTCGACGGTGAACTGCAGGACATCCCCGAGATTCCGCAGGTCATCAAGGACAAGTATCTGACCGCTTTCACCATCGAAAATAAGTGGCTCATCGACGCTGCCGCCCGCCGCCAGAAGTGGATCGATCAGGCGCAGTCGCTGAATCTCTTCCTGCCGACTCCTGACCTGAAGATGCTCTCGCACATGTATCAGTACGCTTGGCGCACCGGCCTCAAGACGACCTATTACCTCCGCACGCTCGGCGCCTCCAATATCGAGAAGGCCACGGTCGAGAAGGCCGCCAAGAAGGAGGAGTATACCCCTGAGGAAGTTAAGGCCTGCTCCATCGAAGCGATGCGCAACGGCGGCACCTGCGAAGCCTGCCAGTAAGGCTGACCGGAGTATCGAGTTCCGAGCACAGCGTATCGGTGGTTTGAAAAGGGCGTTCGCAAGGACGCCCTTCTTGTTGGGGTAGGGTCGCGGCGGCGTCGCGACCGTGCCTCCGACTATCTCTCTGCCGGGCCCAACCGCTAACCGCTAACCGATTTTACCTGTTATGGGTAGGGCGGTCATTGTCATGGCCGCCGTTCGCCGCGGCACGTGCGTCGCGCCAGGCAAGCTGACCGACCATCCTGATCTTCGTCCTCCCACGGATGCGACGCCGTCGCACCCCTACCTTAATCCCCGACTAAATATCCGGTCTCCGGTTTCCCTTTGAGTGCCCTTTGGTGTCTTGGGTAGGGCTGGCCATCCTTGGCCGGCCGCGGCCGAGCAGGGATGCTCGGCCCTACCTAATCAGGAAACAAAAAAGGACAGCCCGTGGTGCTGTCCCTACCTCGCGCCCCCATACTCTATACTCTATACTCGATACTCCATAGTCTGCTCCGTTATCTTCGGCCCATGTCCTCGCTGCTCACTTCCGCTGGCACGGTGCGCGTCCTCACCCGCGAAGAATCTTTCGCCGATCTGGCCGCCCGCATCAACGCACTGGCGTCGCACGGGCCCGCTTCCGTCGGTCTCAGCGGCGGTTCCACGCCCAAGGCTTTCTACGCCTGGGCGGTGCAGACCAAGGCGCTCAGCGCCACGGCGATTGAGTGCATCGACTGGCACGTCAGCGACGAGCGGTGCGTGCCGCTCTCTTCCGATGATTCTAATTTCGGCCACGCTATCCGCGGTCTGCTCGATGCGTTGGGCGTCGCGCCGGCCCGCCGCTTTCCCTGGCCGGTCGAACTTGCCCCGGCCGTCGCCGCGCAGGCTTACGAAGCCGCCTGGGCTCAGCGTTCTCCCGCCAAGGCTTTCGACCTCTGCGTGCTCGGGCTGGGGGATGATAGTCATATCGCCTCCCTCTGGCCGAAGTGCCCCTTGATCGGCCAGAAGACTGGCCCGCGTTTCACCGCGACGGAGTGGCCTGGGCGCGGCTGGCGTTTGACGATCACCGAAGCGGGCCTCGCGCAGTGCGTCGCCATCGTGGTGCTCGTTTCCGGTAAGGCCAAGGCCCCGGCGATGCTTGCGATCACCTGCGGCGATTACGACCCGAAGAGCCATCCTGGACAGCTCCTGCGGGCGCATGCCCACAAGGTGACCTGGTTGGCGGATCCGGACGCTGCGGCCTCGCTCTGAGGACGGCGTTTACTTGGCCGCCGGCTTTTCCGCGGGCTTCTTGGCTTCCTTCGGTTCCGCTTTCTTGGTCGGCTTGACTTCCTCTTCCGGCGGCTTCGGCGGGGTGTGGTCTTCGAGATGGTCGACCAGGGCGTTGATGCGGAAACGGGCATCCTCGCTGGCACCCGGGTTCTCAGCCACGAAGTAGAGACGGCGCGAACGCTGGTCGAGGATCATGGGTGAGCTGACGAGCGAGCGGAGCGAGCCGTCGGCTTCAAACGCGGCGAGGCGGAAGTTCACCACGCGGCGAGAGGTGATCGGCTTGGCGATCTGTCCGCGCTGTCCAGGGGGTGCGAAGAACACGGCGCCGTCGATATTACAGCCGATCTTGGATTTGGTGTAGTTCAAGAGGTGGATGGTCCCGTAGGGGAACGCCTCCACTCCGATATCGAAGGTCTTGACGATGGCCGTAGGTGAATTGGGCGCGGGCATCAGGAGCGCGAGCACGTCGGTATCCGTTTCCTTCATGGCGAAGTTCGCGAACGGGACCCAGTCATCCTTGGTCACGGGATTGCCCTTCTTGTCCTTAGTGGTGACCTTGGCCTTGCGGGCGATGATCACGTCCGGCCCGCCGGTGTAATCAAACGGCTTACCGATGGTCATGGCCTGGATGGAGATCGCCTGAAACTCCTTGTCGACGAAGATGCCCAGTTCGAGCGTCTCGCCTTCCTTGAGGGTCGGCTCCTCCCACCAGGTGATGTTGAGCGCACAGGTATGCACGGGTGCCTTACCCGGTTTTTCTTTCTTACCTTCCGTCTTGGTCGGAGCGTCGGCGGGTTTCTTCGTTTCTTTGCTGTCGAGCGCGGACAGCGAGAGGGTGGAGGCGGAAAGCAGTAGCCCCGCCAGGATGGTCCTGAGGATCATGAGAGAATTAGATTTCGTTCGCGTTGAGCCAGCGGACGTTGGTCGTCTTGAAGCGTCGACCGAGTAGGCGATTGATCACCCAGCCTTCTTTCTCGATCTGGGTGGCGTTGCTGGGCAGTCCGCCCAAGGCGCCACTGCTGTTGACGCTTTCATACGGTTCGACGATCGGGTCGTTGTCGTACGTGATGGCTTCGCCCGGTGTGGTCGGGCGGTAGAGGAGCTTGCGACGGTTGGCTTCTTCATACGCCGGACCGCGGGTGGCGGAGGCGATGTAGTAGGGGCTGCGCTGGACGACGACTTCGACCCAGGCACGGCCGATGGAGTTGCCAGCGTTGTCCAGGGCTTCGCCATAGGCGCGGACGGTGAACGTATCCGAGCGGGCCGTCAGATTCGCACCCACGGAGTTAAGGACATCCATCTGCGAGACGAGCTGAGGTGCACCCAAGCCGGCGACGGCGTCGGTGACGTTGTAGGGGTTCGCGGGCGACGGGTCATACTTCGACGTACGGCTGTAGGCGCGGAGATTCGGGAAACGGGGCGTGGGGGCGGGGGGTTTGGGGCTGCCGGCCAGACCCTTGCGGCCGACTTTCCCCGGAATCAGGAAGTCCCAGGCTTGGAACTGATAATTCGTCGTGTCGGCGATGCCATTAGGATCGACGTAGTTCGGCGCCGCCGGGTGAGCGTAGGTCCCGCCCGCGGCCGCGATGGCGGCGTCGTTGATCTTAGAGGCGTCAATGGCGGCCTGGAGCGCGCCCTTCAGCCCGTGGTCGGAAGCCAGGAGGCGACGGTTGATGAAGTCGGCCATCGACATGAAGGGTCCGCGGTCGCGGACTTCCTTCACGACTTTGTCCGCCAGGTCATCGATCTCGGCGTCCGTGAGCTCGCGGTAGCTGTTCCAAGCGGTCTTGACGCCGACGTTCGGCACGAAGTTACGCGCAAAGCGGCTCAAGACCGTCCCGCTGGTGGTCGTGCCATCGGGCATGTTCTGTCCCTTCAATCCGGCGAGCACGGCCTTCCAGGCCTGCTTGGACGTGGAGTTCACGTTGAACCCGCCATCGTAGAGGGAGTTGCGGGCGAGGTAGGTTGGGTGCGGGAACTCGGTGGGCAGCGGGAACGTCGTGGGGTCCGCCGCGGCCTTGAGGTCGGGGATGTAGACCATGCGCTTGTTCGCGAGGGGATTATACCCAGCGTTCATTGCATCTTTGAGTTCCGTGAAGGAGTTGCCGGTGAGCGAAGAGTTGCCCGTGGCTTTCTTCAGCGCATCTAGCTGGTCTTTCGCGATGGTCGTCTCGACGGGTAGGTCAGGTCCGCCCGGGAAGTTATTCTTGTAGGCGGGTAGCGAATAGGACGCCGCCTGCAGGTTGAGTCCACTGAAGTAGAAGCCGTCCCATAGGGCGAGATTCGCTGCGAAAGCATGGTCGGTGCGGACTTGCGCATAATTACGGGTCGGGCGCGTCCCTTCCACCTTCGCCACATAACCCAGTTCGGGCACCGCGACGTCTTCACCGGTGGCGTCTTTCGGCCCCGGCCATTCGGTGATCTTGGTCAAATCGGAGATGCCTGGGTTGGCGAAGGAGGAGCCGACGGTAAAGTCGGCGTCGGTGATGACTTGCGCGGCGCCCGCGGAGCCAAGCTGGGCCAGCGAGAGCAGCGGGCGTCGCGGCACGGGGAATAGTACCACGTCGGAGCGCTGGTCGACTCCGGAGGGCGAGACGCTCTGGCCCCAGTAGGCCGTCATGTGGTCACTCGAGATCTGCAGGTTGCCGAAGGTGCTCAGGTTGTAGTCGAGCTGCTTCTGCGACATGATCCAGCCGATCGGCGCGTGCGCCTTGCCGTCATAGGCGTAGAGGTGGGCCGACTGCGGGCGGACGCTGATGAAGTAGGGTGTCATCGGGGCGTTCAGCATTTCGTTGGGAGTGCGCAGGGTATCGACGGCGACGCCGTTCCAAGTCGCGATGTAGGGGTCGTAATTCTTGGCCCCGTCGAAGTGCGTGTTGGCATTCTGCGGATACCACTTGTGGCTGGAGTCGCTCGACATGTCGGCGGAGCGCAAGGTGAAGTCCGACATGAAGAATTGCTGCTTCTCGCCGTTGACGCCGGGGCTGGTGCGAATCACTCCGGTGACGCGGCTGCCGAGGGTATTGGCGCGGCCGCCGGTGGCTTCGATGTAGCCGTATTCAGGGTCGCCGTTGGGCGTGCCCATCACGGAAATGCCCGAAGAGGTGCCGGCCGCGAGGCCATCGGAGTAACCCGTCATGCCGGTCGGCACGCGGTAGTCGGGCTGGCGGGCGGTCAGGCCCATGGAGGCCTTCCAGTCTTCGTTCGGGACGATCAAGTTCGAGTAGTGGGCGTTGTCGTTGCCATACATTGGCCAGCCAGCGGTGAGCGCATGGAAACTCAGCAGCAGAGGCTCGTCGACGAGGTTCATGCCTGGAGCGGTTTCGGAGCCTTCGTATTTGAACGTGGCGAGCGAGTTGTTGTTGCTGTAGTCAGGGGCGCCGAACCAGCGGCGGTCGGCGTTGAGCTGCTGACCATCGTAGGATTTGTTGCCGAGGAGGTAGAAGTTCCAGGCTTGGTGGCCGCCGATGCTGGTCGTCCCGGTGTGCTTGCGCGGGAACACGTAGGGGGCGCCCAGATTCGTCACGTCTTGGTAGTGGGAACTTTCTTCGCCGACGACGCAGCCATCGTAGTTGACCCAACCGGAATTACGCATCGTGAAGCTCAGCGAGTTGTAGACGCCGCCATTGGGCGTCGTGAAGGTCTGATTCGCGTAGAAGCTGATCAGCGAGTAGAGTGACTTGGCGGAGCCGTCCCAAGAGGGCAGGGCGTCATGGAGGTCGCGCGCGGTCACCACTTGGCCCCACATGGTCGCGAGTTGGCTGTAGCTGATCAGGCCGGCGGAGGAATAATTGGTGCAATAGTCGCCGATGAATTTGCAGTCAGGCATGGTGGACGGGTCGATATACGCCTTGCCCGTGCTTGGGGATATGGGTGTGAACGCCCAGGACCACATGCGGGAGTCGTGCGTCTGCGCCGGAGGCACGCAGGTGTCCATCTGCAGGTTCACGTCGACCTGACGGTAGCGGACGTTGGCGAACGGCGTCATTTTATACACGGCGCGCGAACCGAAATCGAGTCCCTCGGTGCCGCGGATGGATGTGTTGTTCGCACGCGTCGAGGTGTAGCTGGCGTTTTGATTGTAGGGCGTGCTCAGCACCTTGACTTCGCCAGGCTCGAGGCGGAAAACTTGCCCGGGGCCCTTGGTCACGCGGAAGGAGAAGGAGCGGTTGTCGTATTCACCGTCGCCCAAGGCGACCTCGCCGAGGAGAAGGTCTCGCTGGACCGTCATGTAGCGCGGAATCGTCTGCGGGTTGGTGACGGCCACGGGCTCGGTGCCAAAGCGGCCGGTGCCCGAGGGTGAGAAGTATTGCGGGTAGGAGGAGTTGAATTTCCAGTTCTTGAGTTTGACGTCGAAGATGTAGGGGAGCGACTGGCCGTTGGTGACCATCGCGATGCCTTCGAACTCAATCGGGCAATCGTAGGGATTGTAGACGACGACGACCGGGTCGATCGTCACGCCGATGGTGCCGCCGGGGCTGCCCGCGGAGGTGGATTCATACACGCCCGAGAAGATCATCGAGAAGCGCACAATCGAGGGCGTGAGGCTCATGGCCGTGGGCCAGGGGCGGGTCGTCAGGTTCTGATTTGTCGAAGTAATCCCCGCATCCGCCAGCCCGGTCGGCTTGGCGATGCCCGTGCGATCGAAGTTCGTCACGCCGCTGGCGTAGCGGTTCGGCAGGATGAACGGATAGCGCAGACGCTGTTCGCCCTGGAAGAGCGGCGCATCGGACGGCGCGGTGAAATTATTGCGGTAGTAATACTTCGCGGCGGAGCCGCCCGAGGCGTAGTAGAGGTCGGGAGGGGTGACGGCCTGGAAGGGCGGCTTGCTGACGGGGTTCAGATACTGGGCGATCATGGGCGCAGTCCGATTGCCGGCGGCGAAGCTCAGCGGCTCGACGCCGCGGGCGATGAAGGCTTGGCCGCTGGTGCCGGTGGTGCTCGGCAGGGCTTGGCCGCGATTGGCGGCGTTGCTCGCGACCGAGCAGGCCTCAATCTCCTTTTTGTACATGCGGTAGAAGTTGCGGTACAGGTCCCACGTCGGTCCGCGGGTGATGCGTCCGGCCAGATTTTCGATGGCCGTGCCGCTGAGTTCGGGCCAGGGGTAACTGTTGAAGCGGGTCACATTGGTGCCGGCAGCGTTATTGCTGCGTTCGGTATTGGCGAGTTCGCGGTCTCCGTTGAAGAACGCTGAGCGGAGCGGGGCTTCGTAGACAAATCCAAGGCGGTCGGGCGTCTCGTTGCCGTTGCGCGTCTTGAGGTTGGTGTAGGATGTCCCGAGCAGGCCGGCCAGGTAGCGCGGCGCCCATTCCGAGGCGTGCGGCGAGCCGAGCAGGACTTGATTCGCCGAACCGATGGAGTCCACGAGGTTGGGGCGGTTGTAATCGAGATCCACGGCGTAGCCGAGATCAGCCCCGCCGGCACTCGTGTTGTTCGGCGCGCCGTGGAAGAGCGACTGCTTGCGCTGATTGGGGTTCGGCGTGATCGCCAGGTCTTTCTGGCCCGGATAGACTTCGGTGCCGCGGTACATCGAGTACGGGATTTCGAACGCAGTCGAAAGATCGGTCTTCACGCCGCCGCTATAGGTGTCGGTGAGAGTCGAGAAAGACCAGGTGGTGATGTCGTGCCAGAGAATCTTGGTGGCGTCGGTCATTGCCTGACCGGCGGCGGAGGAGCCGCCCATCTTGGCTGCCCAGGAGGAGAGGCCGGGGACGCCGATGGCCTTGGCGAGCTGGAAGGCGGAAGCGTCGCCCGCGTCGGTGATGTCTTTGTTGCGCCAGCTGTCAAAATTGAAGCCGCCAGGCAGGATGCCCTTGGCATTCACGCCTTCCTTGATGCTTCCGCCCGCGGCGCCGATGGTGCCGAGGGAGGTGCGCATCGCCGCCGAAGCCGAGAAGCCTTGGTCCCAGGCCGTGGTCGCGAGTGAAGCGCCGGAAGAGCTGTTGCCGTAGGCGTCGGGGAGATTGACCTTCGCTTTGACTCCTTCGTCGCCGATCCAAAAAGCATAGCGGCCGTTGGCGCCGAGTTTCGTGCCATCCGCAAACGCAGGGCCAGGCAGTGGCTGGGGGCGGGCGTCGATGGCGCCCATGTAGTTACGCTGGAAGGAAGTCAGTCCTGCCGGGAGGTTGACCGTGCCGTAGGAAACCAGCGGTACGAGCACGCCGTCCGGATTGGCTTCGATGGGCACCGAGAGGTTGTCGATCAGCGCCTGGCCTTCCGTCATGACCGCCTTGCGACGCTTGCCGGTCGCGCCGCCGGTGGTGAGCACGTACGTCCGGTTGGGGACGTAGTTCGTGGGCGTCCCGGAAAGTTCCGCATCGGCGTTGGCATCGAACGGTGACGCGAGCCAGCCGAGGAAGAGGCGCGACTCGGAGGGGTTGGTGACATCCCAGTCACGGACTTTGGTGCTATCCGCGCCACCCGTGGCCCAGACGCCCGTGAGGTAGCGCTTCTGGTGCGAAAGTTTGCCGCCTGCGGGAGCGTTGTTACCGGAGTAATTATTCGACGCCGTGGGCCGCGAGGCCGCCACGGTCGCCGCATCGTTATTGCCGACCGGGGTATCGTTGTTTGCGTACATGTCCGCGCGCATCGTCACACGCTGGTCCGAGCCGGCGAGTTGTTGCAGCTGGCCGACGGCGATCTTGGCCGCGGCGAGTGCATTATAACGCGCCCGCAGGTAGCCGGCGTGGCTCTGCGCGAGGCGGCTCTCGACCTGGAGGAACGAGGCCAGGACGATGACCATCAGGACCATGGCGGCCATGATGGTGAGCGACAGAACGAGGGAGAAACCTGAGCGATTACGTCTCATAGCAAAGTGGGGTAAAATCAGAGTAAAGACCCCTAGGAGGTTGTCAAAGGATTGGTTTTTGGCGTTTGTTCCCAAAAGAGTCATCCAGTCATTTAAAGTCATTAAATAATCATTTAAAGTCATATAAACGACGGTTAAACAGCGGGCTTGCGAGTTTTCAGCCACTTTGGAGGCTAGTGGGGTGCAAACCCTTATCCAAGGTGCCGGGATTTTCATCTGGCCGCTATCTTTCTGCTCATTGCTGGTGGTCTACCTAGTCGTCGAGCGTGCGCTCGCTTTCCGGGTTGCCGCCGTCGCCCCGGAGTCAGTTCTTAAAGCAGTGCAGAACGGGCAGCTCGATCAAGTGGGCCCCGCGGATGGCGAGTCGGTCGCTGGTCGCCTGGTGCAGCGCTGGAAGGATGGTGCCACCGGTGATGTCCTTAAGGCCCATGCGCGTAATGAATTAGTCCGCCTGCAGCGCGGCCTGCACCTCATCGACAGCGTGGTGGCGGCCGCTCCGCTCCTGGGTCTACTGGGCACGGTCACAGGCCTCGCCACGCTTTTCCCCGAACAGGGGCTGCCGGATTCGCAGACGCTGACGCGCGGCGTGGGTCTCGCGCTGAGCACCACGATGATGGGCCTGTGCATCGCCATTCCCGCGCTGGTCGCCGCCAACTGGCTCGGCCGCCGCCTGGAAATTCTTTCCTCCCGACTCGACGTCCTGGTCGAAGCGCTGGAAGCCCGTCGCCGATGAGCCTAGTCATCTCGCGCCGCCGCCGCGCTGACATTAACGTGGTGCCCCTCATCGACGTGATGGTGGTGCTGGTTTTCTTCCTGTTGTTGAGCGGGCGGTTCGAACAGGCGCGGACGATGGCGATCGTGCCGCCGACCGCGAGTTCCGGTGCCAGCGGTTCGCCGGCGACGACGGTTGTCGTGGGCGTGGACCGAGAAGGTAAGTTCTACCTCGAGGGCAAGGAGATTGCTTTCGCCGAATTGGAGAAATCCCTCGTCACCCAGGCCTTGAAATCCCCCGGTACGGAGGTGGTGATCGTCGCCGACGAGCGCTCGCTCACCGGTGCCGCGGTCCATGCGCTCGACGCGGTCGCCAAGGCGGGCCTCAAGCCGCGCCTGCAGACCCGCCAGCCGCGCTGATAACTTTCTTATGTCGAAGCGTCCGTCCGAAACCCTCCGGCTCTTGGAGGAATATACGCAGGCCCACGGCACCTCCGGCCACGAGGACGCGGTCCGCGCGATCTTCGTCCGCGAGATGCGCGGCCGGACCCTGCAGGCCGACGGTCTGGGCGGCGTGCTCGCCTCCCCGGCCAATGCAGGGAAGGGCCCGCGCGTCGTGCTCACCGCTCATATGGATGAGATCGGTTTCCTGGTGCAGTCTGTGACGCCCGACGGTTTTCTGCGGCTGGTGCCGGTCGGCGGTTGGCCCGACGGCGTGCTTGCCGCGCAACGTCTCCGGATTTTCGCGCGCACGGCCCAGAAGGAATTCATCGGCATCGTGGCCGCACTCCCGCCGCATCAGGGCGGCGCCCAGGCCGCGTCCGTCGACAAAGTCTACGTCGATATCGGTGCACGTTCCGCGGAAGGCGTCGCGCGCCTCGGTATCCGCGCCGGCGATCCCGTCGTGCCCGAGGGGCCTTTCACGGCGCTCGCCGAACCGGGGCTCTATGCCGCCAAGGCTTTTGATAATCGCGTCGGCATGGCGGCCTTGACGCTGGCGACGCGCGCGCTCGACCAGGCGGTCGCGCCGTGTCAGTTGCTGGCTGTCGCGACGGTGCAGGAGGAAGTCGGCTGCCGGGGTGCGGTCGTCGCGGCCCGCCTGGCCAACCCGGAGGTGGTCATCGTGCTGGAAGGTCCGCCGGCCGATGATGCGCCGGGTCTTTATTCTCCGGAATCGCAAGGTTCGCTCGGTCGTGGCGTGCAGGTGCGTGCCTTCGATCCGACGGCGATCATGAATCCCCGTCTGGTCGATCTGACGCTCGCCGTCGCCGCGGAGCAGGGGATTTCCTGCCAGCTTGCGGTGCGCCGCACGGGCGGCACGGATGCGCGTTCGTTCCAAGCCCATGCACTGGGCGTACCGGTCATCGTGCTCGGCGTGCCGGCGCGTTACATCCACACGCATAACGCCGTCATCGATATCGCGGACCTCCAGGCCTGCGTCGATTTGTCAGTGGCCCTCGTGCGTCGGTTGAACGCCAAGACGGTCGCGGCCCTGACGCAGTATCTGTGAGCGAGGCGACTTGCCGGCTGAAGGTCAAGGCGGTGCCCGGCGCCTCTCGTTCCGAAATCGTCGGCCGGCTCGGTGCGGCTTTGAAGATCCGCGTGGCGGCGCCGCCCGAGGGTGGCAAGGCCAACCGCGAGGTGCTGGCTTTGCTTGCGGCCCGGCTCGGTGTGGCGGAAGGCCGGCTGACCTTGGTCTCGGGTCAGTCATCCCCGTCGAAGGTTTTCGAGGTGCGCGGCTTCACGGCCGAGCAGGCCTGGGCCCGGCTTCTCGCCTGAGCCCGCACAATCCTCTTGAGAGGGTCGGGCGGGCGGCTGACAGTAGCCGCATGTGCGCGGACAAGAAACCCACCCCAGCCTCCGGCAAGGAAACCTTCGAGGTCGAGCTGAAGAAACTTGAGAAACTCGTGGAGTCACTCGAGTCCGGCGATGTGTCGCTCGATGAGTTGGTGACCAAATACGAAGAGGGCATGCGCCTGCTGAAATCCTGTCAGAAGAGTCTCGAAGCCGCCGAACTGCGGATCGAGCAGCTGGGTAAGCGCGGTGAAGAGTCCGAAGGCTGAGATGGCCCTCCTCTCGACCATTCGCGGCCCCGCGGACGTGAAGGCCCTCGCGCCTGAGCGATTGCCCGCCCTTGCGCAGGAAATCCGCGAACGTCTCGTCGCCGTCACGGCGAAGAACGGCGGCCACATCGGCCCCAATCTCGGCGTGGTCGAGCTCTCGATCGCCCTGCACCGCGTCTTCGGGACGCCGCGCGACAAGTTTGTCTTCGACGTGGCCCATCAAGGCTACGTGCACAAGTTGCTCACCGGTCGCAACGGTGCCGACTTCGACGGCATCCGCACGACGGGCGGCCTCAGCGGCTTCCTCAATCGCGAAGAGAGCTTGCACGACGTCTTCGGCGCTGGCCATGCGGGCACGGCCCTTTCCGCCGCCGTCGGCCTCGCCAACGCCCGCGATCGCCTTGGCGAGGATTCGCACGTGGTCGCCGTGATCGGCGACGCCGCGCTCACCTGCGGCGTCACGATGGAGGCGCTCAACAACGCCGCCAAGTCGACGAAGCGTCTCGTCATCGTGCTGAACGATAACGAGTGGTCGATCGACCGCAACGTCGGGGCCGTGGCGGATATCCTCAGCCGCCTGATCGTCACCCAGCCTTATAATAATTCACAGCAGGGCCTGAAGCGTTTGCTGGGCAAGACCCGGGCGGGCACGAAGTTCCTCAACTTCGGACGCAGCTTCAAGCGCCACGTGAAGAACTGGTATACGCACAGTTCCTCGCTCTTCGAGCAATACGGCGTGCGCTACGTCGGCCCGATCGACGGGCATGACCTCGGCGCCCTCGAGCGCTACCTCAATTTCTGTAAGGATTCGACGGGCCCGATTTTGCTGCATATCCGCACGGAGAAAGGCCGCGGCCTCGGTGCCGCGCTGAAGAATCCGGAAAAATTCCATGGTACGGGGGCCTTCGATCCGGAGACGGGCGATACGCTGGCCTCGGGCGTGCCGGGGGCCGCCAAGTCCTGGCAAGATGTGTTCGGCTCGCTGTTGGTGCGGGAGGCCAAGGCCGATCGCCGCGTCGTCGGCATCACCGCCGCGATGCCTTCTGGTACGGGCCTCAATCAGCTGAAGGCCGAATTGCCGGCGCAGTATCACGATGTTGGTATCGCCGAGGAGCACGCCGCGCTGTTCGCCGCCGGCATCGCCGCCCGTGACCTCCGTCCGGTCTGCGCCATTTATTCCACCTTCATGCAACGGGCCTATGATATGGTCATTCATGACGTCTGCTTGCAGCGCCTGCCGGTCACTTTCTGCATGGATCGTGCCGGGGTCTCGCCGAGCGACGGCCCGACGCATCACGGTCTCTTCGACATCGCCTACCTGCGTTGCATCCCGAACGTGACGCTGATGCAGCCGAAGGATGAGGACGAACTCTCCGACATGCTGCACACCGCGCTCCAATCCGGGGCACCGATGTTTATTCGCTACCCGCGCGGCGCCGCCGCCGGGAAGGCAATCAAACCGCAGGCTGCGCTCATCCCGCTGGGTAAGGCTGAGGTGTTGCGCACGGGAGCGGATATTCAGTTTTGGGCCCTGGGTTCGATGGTGCCGGACGCCTTGCAACTGGCCGAAAAACTTACCGCACAGACCGGCTTGTCCGTCGGCGTGGTCAACGCCCGTTTCGCCAAGCCCATCGATGCGTCGTTACTCGCCGAGCAGGCGAAGACGGCGAAGTTGATCGTCACGCTTGAGGATGGGGCCGTCACCGGAGGTTTCGGCACGGGAGTGCTCGAGACGCTCGCCGAACATGGCGTGCGCACGCCGGTCGTCCGCCTCGGCTGGCCCGATCGCTTCGTCGGTCATGCCACCGATGTGAAGACCTTGCGCGCCGCCAACGGCCTCTCGCCCGACCAGATGCTGGCGACGGTGAAGGCAGCGTTGAAGTAAGGCTTAGGTAGGGGCGCCACTGCGTGGCGTCCGTTCGCCGCGGCACGTCCGTATCGCCGGGCAGACTCTCTCGACAAAGCCATGCACCGTCCGCCCACGGATGCGACGCAGTCGCGCCCCTACCTTCGAGCTGGGTGATTCCCTGTGTCGATGGACGAGGTGAGTCGTGAAGGACTGATGCATGAGTATACCCGATCGTAAGTGGCTGAGTCACATCCGTCCTGCTTGGGTTGATGTGGATGATCCAGTGTTCCTGACTTTTTGTGGCCAACCTCGGAGGCTCAATCAGTTTGCTCACGACGATTGCTGGCAGAATATTACTGCTGCCGCTGATCATCTCTCAAACCGTCGTCTCTGCAGTCCATTGCTCCTGTTGGCTATGCCTGATCACCTTCATATGATCGTACTGATACCATCCCGATTAGGCGTCGGCGCCTTTGTTGCGCGCTTCAAGCGTGCCGCTGGATACGGCTTAGGTCTTCGATGGCAACGTGGTGCTTTCGATCATCGTATCCGTAACGATGACAGTTATCGGGAGAAGTGGGCGTATGTCATCGCGAATCCAGTTCGGGCGGGCTTGGTGCTATCCGCCGATCAATGGCCATACGTCAAAATATGGCCTTGAGGTAGGGGCGCCACTGCGTGGCGTCCGTTCGCCGCACAAGGTGCCAACCTTGCCTGCTCGGCTATGCTCGCTGATTCTGGCCGACGGACGCGACGCAGTCGCGCCCCTACCTTCAGAACTCCCAGGCGGCTACGAGGCGGACCTCCAGCGGGCTGTATTCCGACACGTTGAGTCGGCCGCGGTTGGCGGGCGCGCCCGTGAGCTGGGCCATGACGGTGAGCGACGCCGAGAAATCTCCTTTTCGGTAGTTCATCATCGGCCCGGCGAGCAGGCCTGATTGCTCGAAGTTGTTGAACTCCGCCCATTCGGCCACCGCGACGCATTCGAGGCCGACGGCCCAGTTCTGGGTGAGCTGGTACGCAAGGCCTTGGCTGAGTTGAAGCTCAAACGTCGAGGCCGAGATATTCGGCGTGTAGGTGACCTCGCTGCTGATGTTGGCGATATACATCCAGGGGCTGTTTTCGCCGAAGTTGTGTTGGAAAATATATTTAGCTTCGAGCGAGTAGCGGGTGCGCACGTCGCCGCTGCCGGAGTCCGCTTGGCTATAGCCAAGCTCTAAGGTGAATGCCCGGCCCCAGTCGGCCTTTTCGGGATTAGCGAGCATGCGCCGATATTCCAGATTCACGCCATCAAAGCGGAGTCCCTTGCGGCCGGCGGAGTGCAGGTAGAGCTGATTAATTTCCACTTCAATTTGCTCGTTAGCAGAAATACCGAATTCGAATTCCGACTTGAGGGTGTAACCGCGGTAGCCGCCATCGTAGCCGGCACCGAGGTCGCGTCCAAATGAGGACGTGATGTACTGTTCGAATTCATAGTGCCCAGGTTTCACCGTATCGGCGGAGTATGAATAGCCGAAGGGATTATCGCAGCCGAAGGCGGCGGCGGAGAGAAGGAGGGGCGTGAGGAAGCGCATGGCGCAAGTGATGCCCGTGCTCCGACCACAGTCAAAGACGGAAAGCACTCAGCGCCCGTGGCCACCCTTGCGACGCTCAGGGCCGCGGGGCTTGACGGTCTGGCGGTCGTCGTAGAGGCGGAAATCGACCTGACGCTTGAACCGATCCACGCGGTCGACTGTTACTTGGATGACGCCGCCGGCCATAAACTTTCGTCCGGTGCGGCTCCCGACGAGCATGTTGCCGCGGTCGTTGAGACGATAATAGTCGTCGGTGAGCGTCGACATGTGCACGAGGCCGTAGGCCTGCGAGGCGTTGAGTTCGATCATCAGGCCGTGCGGCTTCACTTCGGTGATCGTGGCCTCGAATGGGCGCTTGTCCGCGCGGGCAACTTCGCGTTCGAAGAGTTCAAGGATCTTGATCTTCACTGAATCGCGTTCGGCTTCGGAGCTGTTGCGCTCGGTGATGGAGATGTGCTCGCAGGAGCGCGTCAGCTCGCCGATGCCGGGTGAGCGCAACGGTTCTTTCGGCGCGGAGCGGACGCCGTGTTTCTGGATATAGGCGTCGAAGATACGGTGCTCGAGCAAGTCCGCGTAGCGGCGGATCGGGGACGTAAAGTGCGAATAGTGCTGCTTCGCGAGGCCGAAGTGGCCGTCGGCCGAAGGGCGGTAGCAGGCCTGCTTGAGTGAGCGCAGGAGCTGGATGCGGATGGTGTAGCCGTCTTCGCGGTCCTTCAGACTGGCGAGTAGTTTCACCATCTCGGAACGGTGGGTGAGGTCGCCGACCTGGAAGCCGTTGCCGGCGAGTTCTTCGCGGAGGGCGCCGAGTTTCTCGGGGTCGGGGTCATCATGGACGCGGCACACATGCGGGACCGAGCCTTTATCGAGGGCGGTGGCGACGCTCTCATTGGCGAGGAGCATGAACTCTTCGATGAGCTGGTGCGATTCGTCGTGCTTCACGACCTCGGTGCGGTCGGCCCAGCCATCCTTGTCGCAGTAGATTTTGATTTCCTTCATGTCCAGGTCGAGCGACCCGGCGCGGAAACGTTCGGCGCGCAGCACCTTGCCGATGCTCCAGAGGTCGTCGATCATGCCTTGGATCAGGTCCAGTTCGGCGTCGGTGAGTTCGGCGAGCGGGCGGCCCGGCGAGCCGGTTTGGTGGGGCGGCGGCGCGGGGAGGGCGCGGATCTCGTCCTTGGTGAGATGTTGCAGGAAGCCATAGGCCTGCTTGTAGGTGAGGCGCTTGATGCTGCGGATGACGGAGTTGGCGAACTCGGTCTTTACGAGGCGTGCCTCGCGCGTGAACTCGCAGATGACGGTCTTCACGAGCCGATCTTCGGCTTCGACGAGCGAGCACAGGCCGCTGGAGAGCGCGTGCGGGAGCATCGGGATCACCGTGCCCACGAGGTAGGTCGAGTTGCCGCGTTGGCGGGCTTCGACGTCGAGCGGCGAGCCGGTCTTCACGTAGGAAGAGACATCGGCGATATGGATGCCGACGCGGATATTGCCGTTCGGCATGCGCTGGACCGAGAGCGCATCGTCGAAGTCCTTGGCGTCATCCGGGTCGATGGTGATCGTCGGGATCGCGCGGAAATCCTCGCGGCCCATGCAATCGGCCTTCTGCACGGTCTTGCCGAAGGAATTGGCCTCAGCCGAGACCGCGGGCGGGAACTCCGGGTTGAGCCCATAGCGGCGCAGGATGGCGAGGTATTCAGCCATCGGCGTGTGCGTGACGCCGAGGACTTCAGTGATGGTGCCTGTGGGGCTGAGATTACGGCGTTCCCAGGCGTCGAGGCGGGCGACGACTTTGTCGCCGGGCTTGGGCGCGGGGACGAGTCCGGCGCGGGCGGGATCGCGTACGATGATTTCGCGCGAGACGCGCGGGTCGTCGGGGACAACGAACCATTGAAGGCGATTGTTGCCGAGCGTGCCGGTGAGCTGGGTGAGCGCGCGTTTGACGACGCGGACGACGGTGCCCGTGCCCCAGTCATCGCCGTTACGGTCGCGGCGGTTGGCGTTCAGCTTGACGAGGACGCGGTCGCCGTGGAGCGCGACGTGCGTGTCATCGGAATCGATGTGCAGCTGATCGCGGGGCGGTGAACCCGGGATGGCGTCGAAGACGACGCGCGCGGAGCCGCTCGGGCGGAAGAGGATTGTGCCTTCGAGCAGGTCGGCTTCGGGCTTGCGGGCCGGGCTGGGCGCGGTGCCGGGTGCAGCGGCGCGGGCGGCGGGCAATGCGAGCAGGTGGCCCTTGACCGTGATGACCGCGCCGGTCTTGAGCATGCGCGGCATGGTCTTGCGCAGGCGCATCAAGTCTTCGCGGCCGCCGCCGAGGGCCGTGACGATGGCTTCCAGACGCATCGGCTTGTAGCCGGGGCGCCCCATGAAATTAAGCAGGACTTCTTCGGCGCTCATGCGCTTTCGTTCGAACTACCGAGGAGGCTGGCCAGATAGGGCATCAGCTGCTTCTTGCGGCTGACGATGCCGGGCAGGTCGAAAATGTCGGGCGGACGCTTCTGCGGGTAGGTGATGGCCTGCACGACTTCGGCTTCGCCACGGATCAGGAAGAGCGAACTCTGGGTGTCGATATCGGTGACGAGCAGGCAGGAGAAACTCAGGCCGTTCTCCATGCGGTAGCGTTCGAGGGCATCGAGAAGGGCATCCTCGCATTTCCAGAAGTTCGTGAAGCCGAGTTCCTCGACCTGTGAAACCGAGAAGCGGCGGTCGCCTTCCTTGTAAAGTTTGCAGTCGGCGCGCACCGCGGCGGCGGGCGTGAGCGAGGAGAGCACCGAGCCGGCATTGAAGATCATGTCCGCCAACGAACGGGCGTCGGAGTCGGCGAGGCGCGAAAGCCACTGGAGCAGGTCGGCGTCGAGCGGGGTGGTGGTCGGGCTTTGCAGGAGCAGGGTGTCGGAGATGATACCGCACATCATTAGGCCGGCGATCTGCGGTGAAGGCTTCAGGTCGGCGGTGCGGAACATGTCCGCGACGATCGAGCAGGTGGAGCCGAGCGGGCGGTTGATGAAGAGGATGGGCTGATGCGTCGGCGCATTGCCGAGGCGGTGGTGGTCGACGACTTCGGCGATCTCGACTTCCGCAGCACCGTCGACAGCCTGGGAGAGTTCGTTGTGGTCAACGAGTACCAGCTTGGCGCGCGGCGGATTGATGATGTCGGTCTTGGTGAACACGCCGAGCAGGTGGCCGTCTTCGTCGACGACATGACAAATCAGGGCGGGGTTCTGAACGATGCGGCGGCGGGCCACGGAGAGCTTCTCCTGCGGCTTGAAGGTGAAGGCGTCGCGTTGGACGAGGCCGCCGACGAGGGTGGCCGCGCGCACGGCCCAGGCGGTCGTGGCGCTATCCGTGTCGGCGTAGGCGATGGAGACTTTGGCGGCCTTGGCGCGCTCCATGACCTCGGGTTTCATGCGGTGCCCCCCGGTGACGATGATGATGCGCACGCCCATCTCGATGGCGCGCAGGTGGACGTCGGTGCGGTCGCCGACGACGATGACGCTTTTGTTATTCGGGATGCCTTCGACGGTGGCGGACTTGCCGAAGGACTCGAGTTCCATGGCGGCGACGCGCACGTAGAGTTCATCGACCGTCTCGGCGTCGTAAGCAATGACCTCGGTGCCGCCGATGGAGCGGATAATCGCGTTGATCGAACTGGTGACCTTGCGCATCGAGGTGGCGCGCTTGGGTTTCGGGATGAAGTAATCGCCGAGGCTGAAGATGGAGACGTAGCCTTCGAGGCGGCCGTCGTGGCCGACGACCGGCAACGCGCGCACGTCATGCAGGTCCAGCAACTCGAGGGCGCGGGCGCAGGTGTCGTCGACGCTCACCTTGTACGGATCGCGGTGCATGATATCCTCGATGCGCGGAATGACGTCGCCGACGAATTGGGGCAGACTCGCGCCGAAGCGGTTCAGGATGGCGTCGATGCGGGCGTTGGAGTTGCCGCAACGGGCGGGGATGAAACCTTTCTGCCCAGAGGCTTCCTTGAAGGCGGCGTAGGCGAGGGCGGAGCAGATTGCGTCGGCGTCCGGGTTCTTGTGCCCGATGATGTAGGTGGGCTGAGTGGAAGGCTGGGCTGACATGTTTGGTCGCGCGGAAAGGTGCCCCGCACTTTTAGGGGCGGGGCAGGGGGGAGGGAAGATTAATGGGGCGAAGCCGGGGATGGCATCTGGCAAAGGTGGTAGCGGTTGGCGGTGAGCGGGTAGCGGTTGGGCAATGAAGGGGGAACCGGAGTCCGGATGGTTGGCTGGGGATATGAGGTAGGGGCGCGACTGCGTCGCGTCCGTC
>SESF01015314.1_pt1 | contig 18958 bp, 6 predicted proteins | sample 3171521 | NCBI WGS metagenome assembly SESF01 (sample SAMN10866945, study PRJNA518727) | freshwater metagenome | biome: subpolar coniferous forest; feature: holomictic lake; material: water; isolation source: holomictic Lake 227, 6 m and 8 m depth | place: Canada: near Kenora, Ontario | collected...
CCAATCTTCCAGTCGCCAGCGGGGCAACGTTGGCCCTGAATGTGGGGGGCTCGGATGAATTTGGGAATACGGATATGACCACGTTCCTGAACAGCAGTCACATGGGGGGCAGCATCACGACCACTGGCTTCAAGACGGGGTCATACCTTGGATTGGATACGAGCAATGCTGGCGGTTCCTTTGCTCTTGGTACGGTCATTCCGTTGTTTGGCACCGGTAATGTTGTTGGTCTGAAAAAGCTGGGCACAGGGACGTTGATTCTCAGCCAAGTCAATCTTTATACCGGCCCGACTACTGTCATCGCTGGCAAGTTGGTGGGTGTGGTGGGGGGCAGTTGTTCGAACAGTGCGGTGACGGTCAGCAACACCGTCGGGTGCACCCTCGGTGTATTCGTCAACGATAAAACCAAGCAATGGACCTGCTCATCCTTAACTTTCGCAGGCACCAGCGCCACGCTGGCGTTCGCCTTCACCACTACGCCCAGCACTACGCTGGCCCCGCTGAAGGTTGGAACCGGCAACCTCACCTTCACGGGTATTCCTGCCATTACGGTGGATCCCGCTAATCTGGTCAGCGGCGGGATCTACCCCTTGATTGTCGTGACGACTGGCACCGCTCCGACAGGGGTGCCAACCGTCACCATCGGCAATGGTCTCACGGGAATAGTGGCTTGGGGGGGCACGGGTAACAAGACCCTGACGTTGACCGTGGCTGGCACCGCCACCAAGGTGTCGCCACTCAAATGGTTGACTAACAGCGCCGGCACTTGGGACACCTCCACGTCAAATTGGAAAGACAGTGCGACGCCCACGCCCAACACGGTGACTTACGCGGATGGTGTTGTTGCAGGCGATTCCGTAGTCTTTGACGAAACCTATGTGACAGAGGACACGACGGTAACGCTTGATACCCTTGTCAATCCTGCCTCAGTCACGATCAACAATGCAACCCGTAAATACACCATCAGCGGTACCGGTGGAATCAGCGGCGCCTCCGGCTTGACCAAATCGGGTGCGGGCATCCTGACGCTCTCTACGGCAAACACCTATGGCGGCGCGACGACCATCAGCACCGGCACGCTGCAGCTTGGTAATGCTACCGCGCTGGGCACCACGGCCGGCAGTACGACCATTGCTAGCGGCGCGACCGTCGATCTCAACGGCCAGAACATTGCCGAACCGTTCACCATTACCGGCACCGGTATCGGTGGCATCGGCGCCTTGATCAACAACAGCGGCACCCCGGCAGCAGTCACTGGCTTGATCGCCAGCGGTACATACTCCGTCGGGGGTACGGGCAACATGGCACTCTCGATATTTGCCTCTTCGCAGGCCCTCACCAAGGTCGGTACGGGTACGCTGACCCTCGGCGGCACAGCGGATAACAGTCTCTTTGGACTCACCGTCAATGGCGGCATCGCGGTTCTCGGTAAGGCGAGCACGACGAATGTTCATGCACTCGGCAACGCTTCCTCCGTTGGGAGCGGCGCCATGATTCAGTTGGCCGGCTCGGGCGCATACCAATTCTCTGGGGGCAACAGTTTGACCGTGAACAGTGGCGGCGTGTTTGACCTTGCTGGAATGAATCAAAACTTCAATGCTTTGGCCGGCAACGTGAACCTTAACGGTACGGGCATCGGCAGCGGAGGCGCGCTGATCAACAGTGTTGCGGCGACAACCTCCATGCTGACCCTAGGCACGGGAAGTATCGTCTTGCAAAGCGATAGTTCTATCGGCGGCGCTGGTGAAATCATCATTGCGGGTGGCACGACCCCCGCAACCGGTGCGATCAGCGGCACCGGATCTCTCGACAAGATCGGCAATGGCAGACTCATCCTGACGGCCAACAACACCTCCAGTGGTGCTACGACGATCAGTGGTGGCACCTTGCTCAGCCTGGCGGGTGTTGGTTGTGCCAACAGTGCGGTGACAGTGGGCGATGTGGTCGGCGCTACCCTCGAAATTCGCGTTTCCGACAACAGCAAGCAGTGGACCTGTGCCTCCCTCACCAGCGCTGGCACAAGTGCCACGCTGGCGTTTGGCTTTGCCACAACGCCTAACCCTACGGTAGCACCGCTCAATGTGACCGGCACCCTGACGTTCACCGGCGTTCCGGACATCACCGTGGATCCGGCGAATCTGGTCTCCGGGCAATCATATCCCTTGCTGGCCTGTGGCGGCACCCCACCGAGTGGAACGCCAGCGGTAACGATTGGGCGTGGTTTGACGGGAACAACGAGTTGGACTGGCAATACTCTCTATCTGAATGTGAGCGGCACCAGCACGCTGCCGCTTAAATGGGCGACCAGCATCAGTGGCATCTGGGACATTAATACCACGGCCAACTGGAAGGATGGCCTTGCCGCCTTGGTCAATTACCTGGAAGAAAACTATTCTGCTTCGGGTGACTCGGTTCTGTTTGAGGACACCTCTGTGTCTGCCCACACGACTGTAACGCTCAACACCACGGTCAAGCCGGTTAGCGTTGAGGTTACTAATTCGATCTACAACTACACGATCAGCGGGTCTGGCGCCATTAGCGGCACCACCGGACTGACCAAGTCGGGCAGTGGAACACTGACCCTATCCACCACGAACACCTTCACTGGCGGTGTAACCTTGAACAACGGCACGTTGGTCATTAACAACGCGGGCGTTGCGGGCATATCAGGTGCACTGGGTAACGGCGGCACCTTCACCATCAACGGTGGCGCGGTTGACACCGTCGCGGCTGGTAATGTGAATGCTAATGTGAACCCCATCACCGTCAATGCCGATTTCACATTTGCTGGTACGGGAGCCTTGAACCTTGGCACGGGTGCCACCACGTTGGGCACAGCGGCTGGTAGCAGCCGCACGATCACTGTTAGCGCCACTAACTTGACCCTTGGCGGCGCCATCACCAACGGAACCACCGCCAATAGCCTTACCAAGGCTGGCGGTGGCACGTTGACCCTTTCCGGCGTTAACACCTACACAGGCAACACGGTCATCAATGCAGGCACGTTGACAATCGGCGGTAGCGGTAGCTTGGGTAACGGCACCTACGCAGGGGACATTATCAATAATGGTGTGCTCAGCTTCACCACCTCCGCAGCCCAGACGCTCAGCGGCAACATCAGCGGCAGCGGTTCCCTCAATGCCACTCGGGCAACGAGCGGAACGCTCACGCTCTCCGGCAACAACACCTACACCGGTACGACAACCGTCGCCGCGGTCGCCAGCGGCGGCATCGCCACGCTGATCGTCTCTTCGTTTGACTACATCACGAGTGGCACCTATGCCAACCACGGCCTTGGCAGCTCCCTTGGCGCCCCGACGACCATAGCTAACGGCACCATCCAGATCGGTCAGACCTCTTCAGCAAGCACGACCTTGAAATATACGGGTCCTGGTGAAACGACTGACCGCGTCCTCAACTTCACGTTCAACGGTTCTAATGCCAGAACGAACAGCATAGACGCCTCGGGCAGCGGACTGCTGAAGTTCACCCGTGCTTTTACAGGAAGCGGTAGCTCTGCAGTCCTTGGTCTTACTGGCACCGGCCTTGGAGAAGTCGGCGCTGGGATAACTAATTTGTATACGGGCCTTCCCGTTGCCAAATCCGGCTCCGGCATCTGGACGCTGGACGGCGTGAACACCTACACCGGCGCAACGGCAATCAACGGTGGTGCAATATGGGTTCCAACTGGCGCTGGAACCCGACACGCCAGTGCCATCACAATTTCGAACACGGTGGGATGCATCTTCGGCGTTCAGCTCGCGGCGGCCAACGGTCAATGGACCAGCTCGAGCAATTTGACAGTGAACGGTGCGAATAGTGAGATCGACATTGATTATGCCTCGACCATCCCGACATCAAGCACCTCGCAAGACCCGATCAAGGTCCTTGATCTGATGGTGAACGGGGGCGGCAAGTTGAAAGTGCTTGGCGTGGGTGCCATCAGCGCAACAGGGGATTACCCCTTGATTAATTTCACTAGAACCGGCCCGGCCGTGGCGGATACTTACACGGGCTTGACGCTAAGTCTTCCATCAAACATTACAGGGCATCTTAAGACGATCGCCAACCATGTGGTGTTGGTTGTGGATGCTGTCAGCACCATTAGCCTGGGCGGCTCTCTCGGTGAGGTGAATACCACGTATGGGACGCCTTCGGCTTCGCCGACGAGCTTTACGGTTTCAGGAGCTAGTCTGACCAATGCGCCGGGCACTCTCACCGTCGCGCCGCCCTCCGGTTATGAAGTATCCTTGAGCAGTGGTTCGGGCTATACCACCAGCTTGAGCATACCCTATAGCAGCGGGACGCTCGACAGCACGAATGTGTATGTGCGTCTAGCGGCTACTACAGTTGTGGGTAATTACTCCGGCAATATCACGGTCTCCGGCGGGGGCGACTCTGAGACCATTGCCACGGCTTCCAGCACCGTTAGCCCGGCGACGCTGACCGTGACGGCGGACAACAAAATACGGGCTGTTGGCGCGTCTGCCCCGGCCTTCACTGCCACGATCACCGGCTACAAGAACAGCGAAAACGCATCCGTCGTGACCGGCGCACCGACCTTGACCACGGATGCGGTCACCTTGTCGCCTGAGGGTGTTTACACCATCACGTGCGACACAAGCCCCATGAGCGCGGCGAACTACACGTTCAGCCCTGTCAACGGGAACTTGCTTGTGTATGGCAGCCTGACCTGGGCTGCAAGCATTGGCGCATGGGACATCGGCGCGAGCGCCAACTGGACCAACGCCGTGGCCGGAACCCTGGTTTATGCGGACGCCTTGCCCGTTGTGTTTGACGACACCCCGGCCGGCAGCGGGCCGTTCACTGTGACGTTGGACACGGGCGTCATCCCGGACGGCGTGACTTTCAACGCCACCAAGGACTATACCATAACCGGAAGCGGCACCATCGCCGGCGCAGGCGGGCTGACGCTGCAAGGTGCCGCCGCCGTGACGCTGGCCACTACCAACGCCTGTACCGGTGCGACAACGCTCAATGCCGGCACCCTGGCGCTCGGCGCGAACAACGCGCTGACCACGACCAATAACGTGGTGCTTGCAGGTGGTGCGCTGAGCATGGGGAGCTTCACCAACACGCTGGGGACACTGACTGTCACAAGCGACTCGACGCTCGCGCTCGGTGCAGGCGAACTGAGTTTCGCTGACTGTTCAGCCGTCACCTGGACAGCGGCCAAGAAGCTGGCCCTGACAGGTACGCTCCTTGCGAAGACACTTCGGTTCGGGACAAGCGCAAGCGGTCTGACCTACACCCAGTTGTCGAACATCACCATCAACGGCCGGCATGTGATCATCAATGAGGAGGGTTACCTGGTGGCAATGCCTGGATCGTTTTTCCGATTCTTGTAGTGAAAGCATTGTCTGTCCCTCTGTTGCCCAAGGAACGGCTTGTATCCGAGCCAGTTCTGATCCATCAAGGCTCAACATGCGTTTTCGCGAGACGCAGCCCCAGGAGGTCGCCGCGAAATTCCGGATCAATCCATCCGCGATTAGCCGCGCGGCAGAAGAAGTCGCGCCCCCGCCAACTGCCACCCCGATTGACACGCGCCGTTCCTGAACGCGGACCCGTAAAATCACTGACGCTGTTCGTCGGATAATTGCCGTACCAATCCTGACACCACTCCCAGACATTGCCATGCATGTCAAACAGACCCCACGCATTGGCTTGCTTTTGTCCGACGGGATGCGTCGTGCCGCCGTTGTTATCCACATACCAGGCCACGGACTGGAGTGTACCGTGATAGAGGCCATTCGTGCCTGCCCGGCAGGCATATTCCCATTCCGCTTCGGTCGGCAACCGGAATCCGCCATCCTTCACCTTCTTGTTCAATTTCCGGATAAATGTCCGGCACTCTTCCCAACTGACCATCTCTACCGGCAGATCGGGATCCTTTGATCGGCTGGGGTTGGCTTCCATCACCGACTCCCATTGCCGCTGGGTCACCTCGGTCTTCCCCATCCAGAACCCTTGGGTCAGCGTCACGCGATGCAGGCCTTCGTCGGGATCACGATTCGCTTCGTCATCCGGACTCCCCATCATGAAGGTGCCGGGCGGACACCAGACCAGTTCAATCTTTACGTCTTTCCCGATCTCGACGATCTGGAAGGGCTCAAAGGGTGGCTTTTCCTTCTCCTCCGCCAACATCGTAACCTGCCCTGTCGTGAAATTGGCAAACAGATGCGCCTTGCGTCCTCCATTGATCACGACGCTACTACCGAGCGTCTTTTCCGTCCGCATGAAAAGACATTCGTATGTCCCGACCGGGATCTTGTCCTTCATCCATTCGTCTTCCTCTTTCCGGGTGTCGATGCCCAATTCCCGGATGACCACATCGCACTGCAAGGGGAGCGATTGCACAAGCAGTGTCCCGGTCGTCTGGACCGCCATCTGCTGGACGTTGGTTTCCTGTGGATTGACCTCGATACGCGGTTTGAATGGCTGGATGCGGTACTCGGCCACCTTCCCCGTTTTCACGATGATCGTGTCCTCCTGCGGAAAAAATCCGTCCTTCAGCAGACGAAGCGCATGCTGCCCTTCTGACACGTTCTCAATAATATATCCGCCCGCATCAAGCGTGGATACGCCCTGTTTCTTGCCATCAAAGAAGACCGTCACGCCCGGCTCACAGGTCACTTGAACGAACCCTTTATGATTCTGCGCCTGCGACAACGATGCCCCCGCAACGACAAGCAGAATGATGCTCCATTTTTCAAGAAATAAAAAAACGTTATGTCTAATTTTAGCGATAGTCTTCGCGTTCATGTGTATAGCATAACAGATTTCCCTTGATCCTTTCAACACCAGAACACCATGAGAAAAACATGTGAGTGGTCGTTTGTGACTTCAATCATTTTTTCCACGAAAGACACAAAAAAACGAAAAAAGCGAATTGGATATATTGGAGGGTCGGGTTACACCACGACCGCGGCACGGGTGTAACCGTGCCCTCCAAGTAAAATTACCTGCCAGTATATCCCCGTGGCCCCGAGTGAAAGCATTGTCTGTCCCTCTGTGGGGGAAGGTCACATGTCTGCGTGCTTAGGACGAGCAGACACTCGCCCCTTCCGCGGGTGAAAGCATTGTCTGTCCCTCAGTTGCCGTCCCTCAGTTGCCCCCTGCTCTTCGCCCTCAGGGGCTCGGGCTCGCAGTTTGAATTCGCAGTCGCCAAACGAGTCTTGAGAAGCAACAAAGACCTCCTTGAGAATAAGTGTCTTTGGCGTTTGCTCTACTACGCCTCGCCCAAACTGCCTCCATTTCCCGGGAAACAAAGCAGGCGCCTTGACCTCTGCCGCATCGGCGGCGTGCAGCATGGCCGGCGGTGCCAGCAGCAGGGCGGTGAGGATAATGGTGTATTTCATCGTATTAAATCACCGGACGTGAGGCCGCCTGGGGCCTCATGGTACGGTGGATTTGCTTGTTGGCTGAGCGTGGTTTGCTTTCTCGTTCATTTCTCGTTCCGTCCGGAAGGGCGTTCTGGTCATCCCGATTATTTTCATCCAGGCAAAGAGCGGCTCGGGCCACTGGCCTCCCGGTCCTTTTACCATGCCATAATGGAACGCGCAGTGACCACCGGATTCCACTATAAAAAATTCATGTGCAACGCCGAGGGCTTTGAGTCTGTCACCTATTGCCTGAGAAAAGGCAATAGGTGCCGTGGTGTCATCGCGGGCAATAGCAATCCAGGTGGGCGGTGTGTTTCGTTCCAGGGGGAATTTATCAATGGTTTTGCCCTTAGGCCAGCAGCACATCAGTACGCAAAAATCGGGACGGCTGCTGAATCGCTCAACCTTGTCCGCAGCTTTCGTATCGCCACCATCGAAGTGGCTTATCAGGTTCAGACAAAGGTTTGCCCCAGCGGAATACCCTTGAACTCCCACCCGGTTCGGATCGATGTTCCATTGCGCGGCTCGGCTACGCACAAGTCTGACGGCCCGCTTTCCATCGGCCAACGCATCCGCCACCACATCATTCGTGCCGTAGCGGGTACGATACTTCAGGCCGAACACGGCAATGCCCTGTTCGTTCAGCATGCGCACGACATTTTCCACGTGGATACACATGGCCAAGTAGTTATATACGCCACCCGCACAAATGATCAAGGAAGTCCCGCTGTTTTTCTCCTTCGGCGGAAGATAAACAAACAATTGAGGAACGGAAACGTTGCCAAAACGTTCATTGTGAAATGCTTCCGGCCTTGCATTCGTCACCAGTCCTGGCGGATTTTCAGGCCAAAGTGGCACAACTTCGGAAGGGTTTGGCTTGACAAAATCAGAAGGATGGTTCGCAGCGCGTGCGGCAACGACAACGATACAAAATGCGATAATAACGAGAGTTTGTTTCATATTGTCTTTCAAAGCCAACTTGCCATAATGAGCATTGCTGTTATCCGCGATGTGCCTACGCAGGGCAAACCGCCAGGAGAAGAAGGCTCTGGTATTATAACACCCGGATCATCGTACCCATTCGTGCGATGCTGATATAGACGCTGTTAGCGTCCTTCCGGACACGGTAGGCGTAGCCGGGCTGGAGAGCCCCTTGCACAGTCCAAGCAGTCGGGTCGCCGATTAGTGTGCCGAACGTGAACAGCGTGATCCGGCTCGGCGGAGGATTCGCCGACCCGATGGCGCTCAACGAGACGGCATTGGCCGTACCCTGCAGCGTCAACGTGCCAGTCACGTTCACGACATCGGACGTCGTCGCCGTATAGTCATAATTGAGCGCCGTCCCTGCCGACACCGTCAGGTTGGAATAGATCAGCAGATTTTCCGCCACCCCGTTCGTCAGGCTAATCGAACCGGTGACCGTGAGTGGCCCATTCGTCACCGCGCCGCCACCGCTCAGTCCGGCAACCTGCTGTGCAGTCCCCCCGAGATCCAATGTCGCGCCGCTGTCGATTTGCAAAGACGCGGTTACGGGAATCAGGGCCGTGCCGTACGTCTTGCCCATCAAACTCACAACCTCGTTGCTTGACAGAGCCCGGGTAAAGACATTCGCCTCATCCAGAGAACCATACCAGCATTTAGTCGCCAAAAAATCATTAGGATCGCAGCCGAAACCGAGCTTATTGGTGTACGCCGCATTTACTGCATATGTCTTACTCGTAATCACCACACCATCGTAGTACATCATTACGCTCGATCCATTCCACGTCATTGCAAGGTGGTGCCAGCCCGTGGTGTCGGTGGCTGCCTGCGAAGAAACCATGTTGTTATTTTTTATGTACGTCTGGAAATTGGCCTGCCCTGATGACGCTCCAAGATAACCGCCGTTAGCATAGGAATTATTGATGATTCGCGGAGCCGACGAACCAGCAAAAGTACCGCTTGACTTGACCCACGCCGCGAACGTAAAGGCGTTCGGAAGCGGCACGCTGTTACGAGTGATCACGCCAGCGGCAACATTGGCATTAGTCCTTTGTATCGCTTGCCCGAATCTCCCGCTCATATTCGTCGCAAAACCTGCACCCATGATCAAACCATCATAAATTGCCCCGCCCGTGCCGAGGTTGACGACATTCGTGCCACTGATCGAGGCGCTATCGAAATCGTAGCGGATGAGGGCATCGGTGGTTGGCTCCGCCAATGTCAAGGTACCCCCTGAGACATGTAACAAGGGGCTGTTCTTCAGGCTGACTGCAAGGATGTTATTGCTTGAAACCTCAAGCGAACTGGCTTGGAGGGTACCATGCGCGATCGCCCCGGAACTTAACAACACAGCGCCATTGGTTACCGTGAACCAGTTGAGATCATAGACACCACCCGCTACATGGACTGGGCCGTTGTTGGTGATCGCATTGGCCACGCCCAATCGCAGGATGCCGTTGCTGATCGTCGTCACTCCCGAGTAGGTGTTCGCTCCCGCCAGGGTCAGTGTGCCGGCGCCGGTCTTGGTCAGCGATCCGGCGCCTGTCAGTGTGCCGTTGAACGTAATGTTCTTGGCGATACTGCTGTCATCCGCCGCCTGAATGGTAAGACCCTGTCCTGCCGTGCCGATGTTAAACGCCAACCCGCTATCGACCGAAAAGTTATCCCACGCCATCAACGTCCCGCTTGACATCGTGAGGTCGAGCGTAGCGGGACGATTGGCCTTCAAATTGATACCGCCGGTACCGATGCCCAACGTGCCGCCGGTCATATTCAACCGGCCGGTTGTATTGTCCCCGAAGGTGACGGCCGTCGCGGTGCCGAAACAGAGCGCACCGCTCTTCACCGAACCAGTTCCCGAGATCGAGAGCATATAGGTTGTATTCGTAGTAACAGAACTAGCGGTATTCACTCTGCCCACACTGATTCCATAAGCCGTGTCGTCGACCCTCACGGAACCGCCGGAAACATTGAGCGTACCGCTTACATTAGCGTCGTTGCCCAACAGGACACTGCCAGCAACGGCGAGTTGCCCGCTCGAAACGTTGATTTCACTTGGATAGGTGTAGTCCGCGTAGCCAACATACGCAGAACCGGCAATGTTGACCGAACAACCATTGACATTCAGGAGAGAAGCAGAGGGAAGTGAGTTGGAACTTTGGTAGCCCATGCAAAGGTCGTTCGAAAAGCTCAGACTTCCTCCATTCACCCACGTCTCATAGCCCTTAATCATCCAGGCCGCACGCGTCACGCTGACTGTTCCGGCATCGATTACGAACCGATTGCGGATTTGCACAGCACCGGAATCGGAATCAAACGTGATAGCACCCCCATTGACATATATTTTCGAACCGTTGTCAACGGTCAAGGGGGTGCCCAGAATCAAATTGCCACTCGGGTTAAACCTCAGGATTCCACCCAGCAGAAGCGTTGAATCCTGTTGGAGGTTCAATGTTAGAGAATTGGCGCTCGGAGCGACTATTTTACTCGCTGTTCCCGCACCAATCAGAGAAATCGTGCAGCCAAGCTTAATATACATCGCACCGCTGTTTGTCAGCGTCGTATTGGCGACATTCACGGTGAAGTTGCTGACAGGTGGTAAACCAAAGTAAGCGCTCATGGTACCGTCATTTGAAAACACGGTGGGCACGGTAGTGCCGGCGATGTTTGTGGTCCAATTCGTCGTAACGAGATCCCACGAATACGTTCCACCATTCACAAGACCTAGACCATTCTCAGTGCCGTTGACATCCAGATAGGCATTCGCCGCCTGAGCATCGCCCGCACAGAGCCACGCCACCACCGCGAAAAGCCCTGTTGCGTATTTGATTGTCTTTGTTCTCTTGTCCATTCGCTTTCCCTTTCCACACGTCCTTCATCGAACGCTTGAGTCCCACTTCGGTTATTGAAAACAACCCGCTTCTTGATTTTCTTTCAAGTATATCGCTGGCAGGGGACGAAAAGCAAAAGGTGAAACATGTGACAAACATGTGACAAGCAACCTGCACGCTCAACCCTCATTGCGGTTGAATTTCTGGATGGCCTGTCTGCGCGTGTGCACGCGGAGTTTGTCGTAGATGCGGCGCGCAAGCGTGTTCACGGTATTGAAGCTGACCGACAGTTGATCGGCGATCTCCTTGTACAAGAGCCCTTGGGCCAGCAGCGAGAGCACCTCATATTCACGCGCCGTCAATTTGTCCAGATCGTCCTCCGCCGAAGGTTCGGGCCCCTTCTTTTTGAAGGCCTCCACCACGATCGCGGCGATCGCCGCGCTCATCGGCGAACCGCCTGCCGCGACATTGCGTATCGCGGTCAAGAGTTCCTCCCGCGGCGCGCGCTTGAGTAAGTATCCGCTGGCGCCTGCGGAAAGCGCATCGAAGATCATTTGCGCGTCATGATAGACGGTCAGCATCACGAAGTTGGCATCCGGCAGCAGCGGCTTCAGCGCACGCACGCACTCGACACCGTTCATGCCGGGCATGTTGATGTCCATCAGGATCACGTCAGCGGAAAGCGCTTTGTGTTCCCGGAGAATGCTCTCCGCATCCGGATAGATGCTGGCCAGCGTCATGTCTGGTGCTTTTTTGATCCACCCCGACAACAGTTGCCGGATCGGGGCATTGTCTTCAACAATCGCAACACGTATGGCCATAAGATTCCTATGTGTTTGACTCTGACAGCGGAATGCGGAAGAGCAGGGTCGTTCCCTCCCCGAGGCGGCTGTCAAGCCGGCACTCGCCGCCGACCTCCGCCATCCGCTGCCGCATGTTCTCCAAACCGTTTCCGGGCTCCGCCACAGCAGAGGGATCAAAGCCAACCCCGTCATCCTTCACCGTCAACAGCAACTCCTTCGCCTCCCGCACAAAGGAGACGAAGACCGTGCGACACTTCGCATGACGCACCGCATTTGCCAGCGCCTCTTTGAACGAAAGGAACAGATGATGTCGCACTGGCGAAAAGATGCGGGTGTCTGTCAGACCTTCCGAGCGCGATGATCGGAAACCCACCCTCGCGTTCGACAAGAAACTCTGCGCATAAGCATTCAGGTAGGCGACCAGTTGATCAAGCCGGTCGTTTTTCGGATTCAACGCCCAGACGATCTCGTCCATCGAGACCGTCATCTCCAACGCGGAGCCGTAGATCTGCTTCAGGAGCGCCTGAACTTCCTCCTGCGCGGCAGGCACGTCAGCCTCAAGGGATTGGGCCAACATCAGGATCTGGGTCAGCGACGAACCGAGGTCATCGTGCAGATCACGAGCAATTCGCATCCGCTCCCGATCCAGTGTCTGTTGTTGCCGCATGGCCGCGAGCTCGCGCCGGGTACGCCGCCAGTCGAAATAGCGGTACGTGCTTAAAACCAGCCCTGCAGCCAGCATTCCGCACACCACCAGAAACCACGCTTTCTGCCAGAACGGTGGGGTTACGATCAAGGACAGCGCTGTCACCGCTTCGGTCGGTTGCCCCGAGAGGCTCACCTCATTCATCTGGAAAATATAGCGCCCAGGTTGCAGACGGTCATAGGCGACAGACACCGTCGCCAATGAAAGACCGATGCTAAAGCAGCACTGCCACTCCACCTGCAGAGCCCCACCGGGTTCAACGCCGACAGGCAGTCGCGGGCTTTGCCATTCGGCGTGGCTCTTGTTATCCTCATCAATCACAGCCAGCAGGCGACCGGCGGGAGCCGTCTCTGAGTCAACAATCTGGGCCATGCTCTGGCGCGTACCGGCCCGTCCCCATCCTTTCGGCAACGCCAACTTTGAGGAAACCGTTGTGGGCTGCGGGAACGTCAGTTCCAAGACAGGCTTTGAGTCTGCAGTTGAAACCTTCAACGTGCCGAGGGCCAGTGTGCCAACCGCTTCCGGCGGGCCGGCCGAGGTCAAAATGACGGAGAACCTTACGGCCCGCTCCGGAACCCGAATGACTTCACTCCGCGCCATCAGAGGTGCCGTGCCCGCCGAACCGGTCCACCCGGGACTCTCGCCCGACACAAGGAAGGCTGCATCGGCAACCCAATCGCCTTTCTCATCATAGAAGAAAAAGACCAGGCGCATCTGCTCCGTCCTCTCGCGCCAACCGTCATCACGGCCCTCCAGCTTATAGCGGAAGCGCCGCACAGAAGAACCCTTGTCACGCGCATCAGGCCCGAAGCGGAGCCACACGCGGCCTGAAGGAATCGTGACGGCCGCGGGCTTTCCCTCTTCGGAGGGCGTAACTGGAATGTTATGGCTGTCAACTTCGAGACTGATCACACGGGGCAATGCAAGACGTTTCTCTTCTGCATAACAAAAGAGCGAACAAAGCGTCGCGGCCAGCAAGAGGTAATGCCTTTTCATTTTTCTGACCTTAGCACGACCATGACCTTTCTGTCAAGAACACGCCGCCACTCCGGGCGCAGTTGTGAGTTGTTTGTGACTTCAATCATTTTTTCCACGAAAGACACTAAAAACACGAAAAAAGCGAATTGGATATATTGGAGGGTCGGGTTACACCACGACCGTGGCACAGGTGTAACCCGTGCCCTCCAAGTAAAATTACCTGCCAGTTTATTCCCGTGGCCCCGAGTGGTGGGATTGCCAACAACTCACAACTGCAACCGCCACTTCCCACCAACAAGTGTCAGTGAGTTGGGATTGATGGCGCGCTATTCGCGCTATCCGTGCTACCCGACAAGCGCCCCGCTCGCTATGCGGGAACAAACGAAGGAGAAATTTCTCAAATTAAGAGTTAAAAATTAAACGTTGAGAGTTAAAAGTTAAAACGCTTAACGCTCAACGCCCAACGCTTAACGCTCAAGTTATACTCACAGCGCGATACTTCAGGGGCTGTTGCGATCGTTGAAGGTTATCTCCCCAGCGAAATTCTGCGGACGCGGACGGAGCCATCTGTTTCGGGAAAGCGTAGCAGGAGCTGTTTCATCGCGCCTATATATGCTGGCTTCGTGTTCAGCTTTACACGGTAGGTTCGCATGATGCCATCGGATGTGACGTCGAGCGGATAGATGAGTGAGGCGTGCTCTCCCGTCGAGCGAATAACGAGTTGTGCTATGCAGGTCTGATTTGATACGCTTCCTGAAAAGGCGGCTTCAATCTCGGCGACAGGAGCCTCTGTTGCGTGCCAGAATGTTTCCGGTCCCACTAGTAGGGCGTGCGGGTCGTTCTTGTAGGTGATATTCAAAGCACCTTTGATGGGCCAGCCCGTATCAATCGCCTCACCCTGATAATACCAGCACAAGCGGTCTTTTTCAAAGATCCACGATAACCCTGTTGCACGGGTGTGCCGCTTAGATACAAAGCCTCGGATCTCATCCACGCTTCCGACAATCAGATAGGCTTTGTAGGTCCAGTCGATGTTTGCGTCAAGAATGCAGAACCCGATGGGCGCGATGTAACCGGTTGGACTCTCTTTCGGACCGCCCGCGCCTTTGGTCGTATCGCCGCCTGCAAAACCTGCCGTGAAGCGCGTCACATCCGGCTGATAAACGCCGACCCCTTTCCCCTGTTCATTTACCAGGGCAGCCCAGCGTTCGGAAGAAGAGAAGGAGAGCCACGGCCAGCCCTTGTTGTCTCCTTTGTTGACCAGCGTGGTCACGGGCTGATTGGAGAAGGGCTCATCGCCTGTATACGTGACGAGCTTGTACCAAGGACCGTTGGTGTAAAGTGCAGGCATCTCCTGATGCCTGGCGGGATAATGGGTTTTATCGGAACGGCTATTGATGATGCGGGCTGTCATTTCCACAGCGTTCACACCGACCAAGCGGTAGGTCACCTCGAAGATACATTCGCCGGGCACATTGAGATGCGGCCACTGCATGGGAATGCAACGCACACGGAACGTTGTCGGGTCAGGCTGTTCGAATGCGATAGTTTTGGACTTCACCTTGCCGACGCTGCCAGATTGGATGGGATTCCATCCTAGCTTCGCCCATTCCTCGTGGGGCTTCTCACCATTGGGACCGATGTAGGGAGTCGGTCCGCTGTAATACGAAAGCTGGATCTGGCGGCCCCAGTCATGACTGTTGATCATGTTCGCGTCGCCGTTCGCCTTGTCCTCCAGGACAGTAACTGCGCCGCCCAGACTCAGATCCACGCCCAGCCGCAGACGGCTGTTCGACAGATAACGCATCGGGTCTGCGCCGTAGTCATAAGCGCGCGTCTCACCTAAACAGCTCAAACTATAAAAGCTGATCGCCAGTAATGCCGCGCATTTCAATTTTAAAATTTTCAGGTTCAACTATTTTCCCCTTAACCTACTTCAAGTTCTTTACCACGAAATACACCAAACACACGAAAGCATGGCACTTTTCGGATACTAAAAATCTTCCCCACGGAGGGGTTGTTGATTCATCCTTCCAACCTTCGCGCTCTTCGTGGTAAACGCTCCCTCTCCATTTAATCCATGTTCATCTGCGTTCATCAGATTAGCAAAGTTCTTTTGTCCTGACTATCGCACGAACGTGCTATTTTAGTGATCATAATAAACGTAGCACCTCGCTGCCAGCAAGAAGCAGTGCCCCTGTGGCATACTCCGAATTCGTACGGCGATACGTTGCTGACCGGGGACTGTCAGCAGGCTGCTGTACAAACCCCAGCTTACCGTCAGACTCGATACAGGCCAACAGTGCTCGCCAAGCGTTCAAAACAAACGGCTGGTATGTTGACTTGTCTAGAACCCCGTGATTGATGCCCCAGGCTAAACCATAGCAAAAGAAGGTCGAGCCGCTCGTCTCTCCAAGTGGATAGGATTCCGGATCATGCAGGCTGGCACGCCATAACCCGTCTTTATCCTGCGCAGCGATCAACACTGCGGCCATTTCGCGCAGCAACTGCTCGTAGCGTGTCCGCTGAGGATCGTCGGCAGGCAATGTTTCCAACACCCGGCAAAGTCCGCCCATCACCCACCCGTTGCCCCGTCCCCAGAAGACCTTCTTTCCATTACGCTCACGAATCTGGAGTCCGTCAGGGAAAGGCAGGTAGGTGCGGTCACGTACAAACAGATGTTCGTCCTGATCATAAAGCAGCCCGACCGTTTGCCACCACTGCTGGTGCATCCAGTCCCGGTAGCGCGCATCCCCTGTAGCAGTACTCATGCGAGCGAAAGCCGCTGGCGCCATGAATAAGGCGTCGCACCAGCCCCAGCGCTGGCGCTCCTTCTCGGCGAGCAACTGATCCATCACCGTCCGGGTCGGAGCAATCCGCTCTGGCTTCTTATCTATGAGGAAAAGGTCCAGATAGCTTTGTGTGATGGCGAAATCGTTCCCGTCACGTAGGGCGTTCGGCCCGGGTCTCCATTGATTCTTTTCGCCAAGCTTTACCGCCAGCGTCCGGTAGTAGTCATCCTTTGTTGCGCGATAGGTGGCAACCACCCCAGCAAAAAGGGTCCCTCTGAACCAGCAGGTGTCGGAATCGTGGCAATCGCTGCTGCGTCCCGCAAACAGGTGCTCCTGCTGCCAGGCGCAGGCGCGGCGCATCAGCTCACGCGACCGGGCCTCCGTCACTGGCGGCGCCTCTGCCAGCAGCCGTTTCTGGTCAGCGAGGTCCTGCTGGTATTCGGCGGTCTGCACGAACGGCATTGGCTTGAGCATCGCTGTTGCCAACTGTTCCACCTCCTGACCCGCGAGTTGGAACGCCAATGCCGCCAGCCGTTCTGTTTCGGGGTTCATGCCCTCCGCTTTCAGATGACCATCCGGGCCTACTCGCCAACACAGTGCGCGCCACCCGCGAATGACGGGCACTCGGTGGCTGTCGAGCCACATCATTTTGATCGGCTGATTGATGCCCCACGCAAGGATTTTCAGGTTCAAGGCACTGAGCAGCAAATCCGGCGCAACCCCGCCAGCCGCACTATTTTTAGGGCCCGACCCCCAGGGGCCATTAGTCCCGATAGCAGTCCCGATTTTCGCTGCCTGCGCAACGTACTCCAACTCCAGTGCCTTGCGCTCAACGACATTTGTGACGGTTTCAATCAACCGTATCGTTTTCAACACGCTTAACGCCCGAGCCGCACCAGCCGCGCCAGTCGCTTCTGGAAAAACGCTTGGCATCGCCCCCGCGTCCGCGACTTTGCGGGTCATTTCACGGATCGCCTCTGGCTCGAACTCCGGCATCACAGGAATCGCTGTTTGGAATGGGGAAGCAGGCAAATCGAGGCCGTTGAAAAGCGTGGCTACAGGATCGTTCTTCCAGGCGTAACGCGCAGCCTGCGGCACGGGCACGTTCGGGCTGGAAACCACGACGCTGTCCTTGCCCGTGATTGAGGCCTTTGCCGGAAACCATTTGTCGTCTATGCCGCGAACCTCGAAGCCAGTCAGTTCGCCGCGCGCTTTCAGTCCTCCTGCGACGTGCGTGAAATGCAAGGTCAACGCGTTCCCCTGGCGTTCCATTGTAGAATAAACAGGCCCGGAGCACTCCAGCTTTTCGCCGTATGCTATGACCCTTGCGACAAGCCCGAGCCGCGTACCGATGAAATATTTGTTGGCTGGATGCAGGTTGGTTGGGTCGCCTTCGTCAAACGTGACGGCAAGGCCGACGTTGGGCAGGCGCTGCGAGGTGAGCAACTGCGCCTCGCGGATATGCGCCCACGAGTTGGTCGGATATTTTTCATACGCCGGCAACTGCGCGAGCATGACCGGCAGGTCTGCGCCCCACAGCCGCCGCCACTCGCGAATCAGGGCTGGCAGGCTGCGGTAATAGCCCATGTACTTGAACTCGTCATCCGCGTTCGACTCGCCCTGATACCACATCGCACCTCGTAACGGAAACGGTACGATCGGCGCGATCATGCCATTGTGCAGGCCGGATGCGAGTCGCCGTCCTGCAACCTTTTGCAACTCGTCACCGGAAAAGACGCGGCGAAGCTCGTCCGCACTGATCCATTGTTCGACCTGACTGCCGGCTTTGATGATGAAGATGAGTCCGACTGGAATTTTCTGGCTGGTGTGCACGGACTGTCCGAAGTAGTACGAAACTGCTGAGACGCCGCGCAGCGCGGATGCGCGGATGCTGTTCCACGTCAGCGCATCCTCCATTGCGTCATTTGGTAAGGGCGTCTCGCGGTGCAAGCCTGGCATCGCGACAGTGCGGAAATTCGGGTAATCGGTCTCCAGCAGCTCCTTGCGCCGCTCGGCTGGCGGAGCGTTGTCCTGCGGGGCGCCACCCATGTTGGACTGTCCGCCGCACAACCAGACATCGCCGACTACCACGTTCGTGAATGATAGCGTCTCCGTGGCTTGCACAATCTCGAGGGTCCGAGGCTCGGCGCTGGCCGGGAGCGCCTCAAGAGAGACCGACCATTTTCCTCGCGCGTCCGTCGTTGTTTTCCGCTCCTGCCCGGCGAAACGCACCGTCACAGCCGCGCTCGGTTTTGCGCGTCCCCAGACGGGCAGGGGCTGGTCGCGTTGCAGGACCATGTTGCTGTTGAACAGACTGCCGGCGCGGAATTCTTTGACGACCTGTTTCTCTCCCGGACGGTAATCGGTATACACCATAGGCTTGGATATCTTTTCACCGATGAAAACTTTGATGCATTTGATCCCGCCTGCCTCGCCGTCCTTTAAGCCGAGGAAGTCGAAACGT
>SESF01023803.1_pt1 | contig 18943 bp, 14 predicted proteins | sample 3171521 | NCBI WGS metagenome assembly SESF01 (sample SAMN10866945, study PRJNA518727) | freshwater metagenome | biome: subpolar coniferous forest; feature: holomictic lake; material: water; isolation source: holomictic Lake 227, 6 m and 8 m depth | place: Canada: near Kenora, Ontario | collected...
GACAAACCGTGAAGAACCGGATTTTTACTATGAAAAAAATAATTGTTATGTGGGTAGGTGCTCTTGCATGTTCATTCGCGAGTCTAGCACAGACCGGTGTTCAGTTTGGATCAATCACGCAAACGAATGCAACCGTCGAGAAGGTTGCTCCCTTGCTTAATTCGCCAAACCTGTCAGATGTTGATGCGCTGTGTAAGCAGGTCGCAGCTGATGGGTTGAACGATGCAGGAGTGCGTACAAAGCTCTTTGCGCTCGGTCAGGCCGTCAGCGTCAAAGGGCCCGCATCAAAACAATATCCGGCACTGGAGGCTCTGTTTGCGAAATATGCGATAGAGAGCGCATCCCCTGTACAACAGTTGTTCTTTATTGAACAATTGCGCTGGATTGGCACGAAGCGTTCCTTGCCGATCATCAAGGAATTATGCAAGTCGAAGGATGTGAATGTTGCTGCTTCAGCAAACATGACGCGGCAAGCGATTGAGGGGATTTATGATTCTGCGACGTTGGTATTCCCTAAAACCAAGGTGCGACTGTTGGGAGAAGCACTCATGAAAGCGAATATGGCTGGACAATTCAAATTGCTTTCAGAGGCTGTTCAGACAAAGGGCGACATCGCATACCAGGCCTTTGCAATTAATAAAATCCAGAGTCCGCTTTCTTCTAAGTATCAGGAGAAGTGGTGTGATGTGACGCGCAAATCGGATGAACCGCTTATTATTGCTTTGTTGCTTCGTTCGTTGGGGGTGAATAAGGATGCTCCGATAACGGAGCTGCTGTTAGATATGTGTGGTAATACGAATGAGACGGTGTTCAGTGCTGCACTGGCCGGGCTTGCCCTGCGTGATCCAAAGGTTTTACAGCAAGTATTGCCATCACGTCTAGCGAATGTGAACAACGATAATTATAAGACCTTTTCAGCCTTTCTTTCAACGCTGCCTGCAACCGTAACGGTGCCGGCATTGACGACGGCCTATCCTAAGCAAGCAGCTCTTGGTAAGCAATTGATTCTAGAAACTCTTGCAGTGCACCCAGGTTCTGACGTAATGGTCAAGGCTGCGCTTAAGGCGGCAATTGCGCCAGATTCGGATGTCAAGCTTGCAACGGCAGGGTTCCGTTATTTGCGTGTATCGGCGGGTAATAACGAACAAGAGAAGTTGCTGGCGAGCATTTCCACGATGAAGGGAGCTTTGCAGAACGAAGCCGTCCAAGCGTATGCGCTCGCGGCTCGGCGCCCTGGGAATGAAGGGTATGGAGATCGCTTGCTCCAAGCATTGACGGTAGCAGGCGCGACACCATCAGAGACATTGCTGGATGCTGCGGGCCGGATCGGCTCACCCGCGTTGTTGGCGTTTGTCAGTTCACTTGCCTCCACGAACAAGGATGCCCAGCGGACATTGTCCACCTGGCGCGACGGCTTGGCTGCCCCCGCCTTGATGCAAGCACTTGCCCAGAAGCCCGAAGATGCCTTCTTGCTGCGTAGCGTCCGTCAGCAGTTGCAATCCACAAGTGCAAGTGCCGCTGACCTGCTGAAGGGCTGGAAGGCTCTCGTGTCGTGCGGGAAGATATCGCTTGAGAATCTTCGCGATTTTGCGACAAGTATTAACAAAGCCCCTACGATTATAGCGGCCGCGGCAATGATCGATCTAGATAGAATTCAGCTTCCGCCACCGAAAACCAATGCGGATGGGTTCTTGACGCTCTTTGACGGAACGAATTTAGATGCGTGGACGGGCAATAAAACGGCCTATTATATAAACGAAAACAAGGAAATTGCGGTTGATCCTTCTAAGGGTGGCGGTGGCGACCTCTTTACTGCGGATGAATATGGTGATTTTATTTTTCGTTTCGAATTTAAGTTGACGCCTGGCGCAAATAATGGGATTGGAGTGCGTACACCTGGCGGAAACGCTGCGTATGAAGGCTTTGAAATTCAGGTGCTGGAAGACACGGCTCCAAAATATGCGAACCTTCATTCTTATCAATTTCATGGATCGGTCTACGGCATTATTCCAGCAAAACGTGGGGCACAAAAGCCAGTAGGGGAGTGGAATACGGAAGAGATTATCATGGATGGTCGTCGCGTGAAAGTAACGGTGAATGGTACGGTGATTGTTGATGCAGACCTTGACGAAGCCAGTAAGAATGGCACTTTGGATAAACAGAAACATCCCGGACTCAAACGTACGATGGGACGCATCAGTTTTTGCGGACATGGCGACAAATTGTGGTTCCGCAATGTCAAGGTGAAGCCGATCGTGCGCCCAAGCAATACGCCTCCACCTGGATGGACACAGTTATTCACCGGAAAAGATCTCGCCAATTGGAAGGGCGTGACCAAGAAGGAAGGCTTTGATAATCCGATTAAACGTGCGGCTGCAACTCCGGAGAAACGCACGGAGATGCAGGCACTTGCCGATGCGGACTCCAAATTGCATTGGACTGTCAAGGATGGGGTGCTCTGCTTTGATGGCAAGGGTTTTAGTTTAGGGACAGCCAAGGATTATGCAGATTTTGAGATGTGGTGCGATTGGCGATTGCTGACCAAGAAGGGCGACAGCGGACTCTATTTGCGCGGTTCTCCCCAGGTGCAAATATGGGACGCGCATAACCAATGGCATATTGGTTCGGGTGGCTTGTATAATAATAAGAAGAATCCTAGCAAGGCATTATTGATTGCCGATAACCAGATCGGTGAATGGAACACTTTCTACATCCGCATGATCGGCGAGAAAGTGGATGTCTACCTCAATGGCAAGCGCGTGGTCGACAATGTTATCCTTGAGAACTATTGGAATAAGGACATTCCGATTTTTCCCAAAGAGCAGATCGAATTACAATGTCATGGTGACCCGATCGAGTTCAAGAATATCTTTATTCGTGAATTGTAGGAAATTAAAATGAAATCAGGATTAATCATCCATGCGACACTTGTTTCGCCAGGGATTGAGAAGAAGGATGCTGTTATCGAAATTCAGGGCGATACAATTATTGCCATACATGATAGTACGTCTGCTCTTCCATCGGCAGATTGGGTCTATGACGCAAAAGGAACTTATATTGTTCCTGGGTTTATTGATATCCATACGCATGGCGCGTTAGGATATGATGTGACCGATACAGAAGAGCCTTGTGCAATTGAAAAGATTGCGCAGGCCAAGCTGGCGGAAGGCTGCACGCAATTCTGTCCGACGACTTTGACGTTGCCGGAGGAGCAGTTGGCCGCATCCTTGCGAAATGTTGCCAAGTACGACAACCGCTATAGCAAAGTCTGTGGTGTCCATCTGGAAGGTCCTTATCTCAACTGTTCCTGCCTGGGTGCACAAAATCCGGCGTATGTACGGACTCCTGATATTGAGGAGGTTAAGCGACTCAGTGCCATCTCACGCGTGACGCAGGTCTCGTATGCGGTTGAGCTGGACCACGGGGTTGAGTTTGGAAAGCAATTATGTCAGGAAGACATTGTTGCGTCCTGCGGACACTCCAAGGCGACGTATGCCCAATTCTATCAAGGGTATCAACAGGGGCTCAGGCATCTGACCCACTTCTGTAACCAGATGTCTCCGTTACATCATCGTGACATCGGAATGGTAGGGGCTGGCTTCTTGTTGCCAGACGTTAAAATCGAGGTCATCTGTGATAAGGTGCATATCTGCCCTGAGATGATTGAACTTGTTTTTGAAAAGAAACCCATTGAGTCGATCCTGCTGATTACGGACTCCATGCGCGCTAGTCACTTGCCGGATGGCCCGTCTTCGATTGGTTGTCTGGATGTGATTGTCAAGAACGGCGAGGCGCGTCTTGCTTCAAACGGCGCATTGGCCGGTTCCATGCTCAGAATGAACGTTGCTCTGAAGAATGTACATGAGGTGACAGGGCGTCCGCTGTGTGAGATCATTCAGACGACCTCCTACAATCAGGCCGTAGAGTTAGGAATTGGATACACGTATGGACGTATAGAGGTTGGCTATAAGGCTGACCTTACGGTTTTGGATTGCAAAATGTTTGACGTGAAAAAAGTATTTATAGATGGAGTGAATGTGGCATGATGAGGATAATCGAGTCTGACTTTAAACCCTTGTTTGCTGTCTATCAGCAGTTCAAGATAGAGGCAGGAAAGGCTGCAAAGAAGGATTTGATTAAGATCGCCTGTGTCCGTGCAGGTGGTGTTTGCGATGTGTTTGCTATGGATTTCGCCGTACCGATGCGTGAAGAGGCAATCCGTTTCTGCGAACGCATTGTGAAGTTCATGCTCTGGGCAAGCGGCGGATATGAAGTTCATATCGTCGGACCTGTAGCCGTGGTTGATTATGTGAAGGCTGCCTATTCGCCGACTGGTGCCCGTGCGTTTGACTGTGAGATGATGCAGATGGCATATAACAAGCCGCTCACGGTCATCGCGAAAACTCCTGACAAGTTTCCGCAGCCCAAGGTTCACGCACAGACATTAGGCGGTTATCTGAAAGGATGTAGGCTTGGCTTTGATTTAGGTGCAAGCGACTTCAAGATTTCAGCGCTCAAGGATGGAGAGACCGTCTTTGCTGATGAATTCCCATGGATTCCAGTGACTGCAACAGATCCGAATTACCACTTCAATATGCTTCAAGAAGGACTCAAGAAGGCCGCCTCTTATCTCCCGAGAGTCGATGTCATTGGCGGTAGTTCTGCAGGGATCATCGTGGATAATCAGATAAAATTTGCTTCCCTGATCCGCGGGATCAAGGGCGATGACCGAGCAATAGCCCAGCGCATCTTTAAGCGCGTGCAAGAGGCTTGGAATGTGCCCGTTGAGGTCGCCAACGATGGCGACGTGACAGCGCTGGCAGGTGCGATGTCGTTCGGCTCGAAGGCGATTCTCGGTATTGCCATGGGGTCGAGCGAGGCAGTTGGTTTTATTGACCGTGAGGGTCACCTGACGGGCCGGTTGAGCGAGCTTGCTTTTGCTCCTGTTGATTTTAATCTGGGTGCAGGCCAGGACGAATGGTCGAAGGATGTTGGCGTTGGCGCGATGTACTTTTCGCAGCAGGCTGTCAATTATCTGGCCGTGAAGGTCGGATTTGTCTTTCCTGCAGATATGCTTTTGCCAGAGCGCTTGAAGGTTGTGCAGGCTGCCATGGCCAAAGATGATTCCAAGGCCATTGAAATTTATACGACCATCGGCGTCTATCTCGGATGGACGATACCTTGGTATCGATTGTTCTATGATTATGACACCATCCTGCTCCTTGGGCGTGTTACCAGCGGCAAGGGTGGTGAAATCATTGTGAAGGTTGCACGTGAAACGCTGGCTGAAGTCGCCCCTGAACTGATCGGCAAGGTCAAGTTGATGATGCCGGACGAGAAGGCGCGTCGTGTCGGCCAATGTGTGGCTGCTGCTTCACTGCCAGCAAATCGCTAGGTTTTTTTAATGAAATTAATAAATGTTGCTACCCCTGAAGAAGGTGCCGTGAAAGCGGCTGAAATTGTGATCAAGCAGATTAAGGAGAAGCCCGCTTCCGTGCTTGGCTTGCCGACAGGTGGCACGCCCATTGGTCTGTATTCCGAACTTGCGAAGGCCGTGAAGTCTAAGCATGTGGATTTTTCACAAATTCAAACTTTTAATTTGGATGAGTATTATGGTTTGTCAAAAGATGATCCGCAATCGTACTACACCTTCATGAATGTGAACCTCTATGCGTCATGTGGGCTACGTTCTGACCAGACGCATATTCCTTCGGGCACAGCACCCGACGCGGAAGTGGAAGTGAACGCTTATGAAGCGGCTATTGCTCAGGCGGGTGGGCTGGACTTACAAGTATTGGGGATTGGGGGCAATGGACATATTGGGTTCAATGAGCCAGGCACGGATCCGAAGTCCCGTACACATGTTGTGACTTTGACCCGGAATACGCGAGAAGCCAATGCGCGCTTCTTTACGTCCATTGACGAGGTTCCGACGCGCGCCATGACCATGGGCATCCAGACCATCCTTGATGCTAAGGTTATCCTGCTGCTAGTGTTCGGTGCAAACAAAGCAGATATTCTCTTTGATGCATTCAAAGGCCCCGTCTCGCTTAACAATCCAGCATCTTTTTTGCAGAACCACCCACATTTAATTGTTATTGCCGATACCGCCGCCGCCACACGTTTATACGCCTAAATAAAAACAATAACTTTGATTAACAAGGATGGTGTTTTTTGTCTGTATACTATTTCTCACACATTATAATGTGTGAGAAATAGTTATGCGTTGAAACTTACAGGTACCCCAGTCTTATAGCACGTTTATGCGACAAAGATGATATTGTGTGTACGTGCTGCATCGTCAAGATTGCAGTACGATTCGGTGTTTGTGGGGATGCAATCGACGAGATGATTGATTTCGCCTTGGAACGGATGATTTGATGAGTCAGCATCCCGTCGCACCACTGTTTCAGTAGTATAAAATAGAGATTCAGATGTCGAAGGTCAGATGAATCATCTACGCTAAATGTATCATTTTTTAACAAACTGCATCCAGTCATGCCAACAAGAGGCACAAGAGCAGTAGCCTGCACACCTTTTACAAACGAACGTCTCGACAAAGAACAAATTTCACGCATAGTTGAGTAATTATGACAAAAGAGAGGTGTTCTGTACATGACGAATTTAGCCCAAAAAAATCGCTTATAAGGTTGTTAAAATATGCGCCCTACCCGTAACAGTAGACATTTTATTTTTTCTTTATTGCTTATGATGCGCCGAACATGGTTTAATGACCTCACGATATGGTTGCAAAGCGTAACATGTTTGAATGAGGTTTATTGGATGAAAATTAAAGTTTTTGGAACAGGCTGTGAAAAGTGTACGAAGCTGTATGCTGCTGTTGAAAAAGTGATCCAGCAACATGAACTGGACGCCACGCTTGAGAAAATTTCGGATATTAACGCGATTACAGCGGCGGGTGTGATGATGACGCCGGCGTTGAGCGTGGACAACAAGATTGTCAGTTCAGGGAAGGTGCTAGCGGAGAGCGATGTTCTTCGCTTGCTCGCGCCTGACCATGAAAAGCCGTGCGAGTGCCATGGCGAGGTTTCCTGCGGTAAGCCTAATCGTTTGAAACAGGCTGTTTCTGCTGTATTGATCGTTTTTGTGCTGGGGAGCCTTGGAATGATGTTCCTGCGCGAAAGCAAGCGTCCTGTGGCACCTGCACAAGCGGTTACAAAGCATGTAGGGACAACGGTCTATTACTTCCATGGCAATCAGCGGTGTTCCAGTTGTAACCGGATTGAGGCCCTCACGTTGAAGGCGATAGAAGGGAAGGGGTTTACCTTTAAGGCGGTTAATTTGGATGACCCCGCAAACGAACATTTTGTAAAAGATTTTGAACTGGATACACGTGTGGTCGTAATTCAGCACAACGGCACGTACAAAAAGATGGAGAATGTCTGGGGCCTGGTCAACGGGAAAGAGGCTGATTTCATCACCTACATCCAGAGCGGATTGCCGAAATAAGAGAGTGTTATGACTATAGCGATAGCGAGTGCATTTTGGTTGGGAATATTGACAGCGATTTGTCCATGTCCGATGGCGACAAATATTGCGGCAATCAGTTTTATTAGTAAGCGTGTTGATTCACCTGTCGTGGTTTTGGTGACAGGTGTTGTCTATACCCTTGGGCGTATGATTGCGTACACTGTTTTAGGCGTGCTTATTTTACAGGGGCTTTTTGCTTCGCCTCACGTGTCTCACCTGTTGCAGAAGTACATGGGACTTTTAACGGGGCCCTTGCTCGTTCTGGTTGGCATGGTGTTACTTCAACTTATTTCCTTTCCCTCCGTGGGAATAGGGTTGGGTCATTTTCAGGAACGGCTTGCTAAGAAAGGGGTTGTCGGTGCGTTTTTTCTTGGTATTTTTTTGGCATTAGCTTTTTGTCCGAGTTCGGCGGCTATTTATTTTGGGCGTGTTATTCCTATTTCAGTTGAACAGGAGTCAGCACTGCTTATCCCGTGCGTGTATGGAATTGCAACTGGCTTGCCCGTGATCGGAGTCTCCTTCATGATTGCCTTTGGTGCAAACAGAATCGGGGCCGTTTATGCGACTCTATCGAATGTCGAAGTATGGGCGCGTCGTATGACGGGAATTCTTTTTCTTTTGGTTGGGCTCTATTTTACGGTCACACTCACGGCGGGAATCCGCTTCTGACGAGGATAATCGACTATGGATACTTTAATTTTTGAACAGGCAGCGAAATGTTTGCCCAACATTTGTTTTGAAAAGGCGCCCTTGTGTGGACTCATTTTAGGATCCGGTTGGAGCCAGGCGCTTCAGACCGCTACGGTGTTAGCGCGTGTACCCTATTCTGATATTGCCGGCCTGGGTTCTGGGTTGATTGCAGGACACGCGGGTGAAATGGTTATTTTTGAGCGGCAGAACATACGGTTCGTCGCTTTTATGGGGCGGCGGCACTATTATGAAGGTGTCCCTTTGGAGACGGTAATTTTACCCATTGAGTTGATGCGCCGCATGGGTGTTTCTCGTTTGTTGGTGACTAATGCAGCAGGGGGAATTAATTCGCAACTGCAACCTGGTGCGCTCATGGTTATTCGTGATCATATTAATCTGACAGGGATTACCCCGTTGCGGGGCTCTGTCGTACCGGGATGGGGTGTTCGTTTTCCTGATCAGTCGCAGCTGTACTGCACAGAACTTTCTGATTTGCTTCGGCGTGCAGGACATGATGTGGGTGTTGCATTGTCCGACGGTATTTATGTTTACTCAACAGGTCCCGGATTCGAGACCCCTGCTGAGATTCGGGCTTATGGGGGCATGGGCGCGGACGCAGTAGGCATGTCGACGGTTCATGAAGTTGTTGTCGCAAATGCGATTGGCATGAAGGTCGCTGGGTTGAGCTGTATTACCAATATGGCTGCGGGCATCAGTGGTCCACACTTGTCACATCAGGAGGTGATGGACCAGACTCAAAAGAGTGCACCTGTCATGGCGAAATTGCTGGACGCCTTCCTTTCTAGATTGGGTTAATGCAGCTATGGTTGATGAAATCGATATGATTCCGCTGCTCTGTCGGATCGCTGTCGGATGCATCGTTTTTATGGGTGCAACAATGGGTATTTACTCGATGTTGACTCGCCAATTCTTACGTCAAGATCTTCATCTGCCGGCTTTGGATGCATTGAGAAATCGTCCGTTGTCACCGTTGTGTGTTATTCCTATCATGGGGGTGACCATTCTATTTGCCGTAATGGCCCTTGGCTCGGCGAAGACATCGCAAGCAACGCCCTCTGCTTCCTCGATGCTGATGGGGGCTGGTCTATATAGTGCCATGTTGTTTTCGACGGTTTGGGTGTGTTTGTCGGCTTCAAAAATAGGATTTCGTCAAGCGTTTGGGGTGAGCGAATGCCCATGGCGTGTCGCTGGTTCCAAGGGTGTTCGATATGGGTTTGAAATCCTTCCCTTCGTTCTTCTGGTTTCAATTGGGGTATCCTGTATTGGCGAATCGTTGGGTTTTGATATGAAAAGCCAGCAGATTTTTGATTGCCTAGAGGATCCAAGTGTTTCGGGCTGGGTCAGAGCGGCATTACTTTTTTGTGCTGTAGGCATTGCGCCGGTTCTAGAGGAGTTTTTGTTTAGAGGGGTACTCTTTTCAATCGCGTTAAAGGGAAGAACCTTTCTTTTTGCAGCGTTACTGACGAGTCTCTATTTTGCTTTAATGCATTTACATGCGCCTTCATTGTTACCCTTGTTGGTGTTAAGTGTTGGCTTCTCCGCTGGCTATGCATCCACGGGCTCAATCTTGACGCCGATTGTCATGCATGCCATGTTTAATTTGACGGGATTGTTGCTCTTCTTTGCCAAGATCAGGTAATGTTGATCTATTGCATGCATGGAGAAACGAATGCGATACTTACTGGCTTTGATCATTGTCACTTCGATGTCGGCAGGAGCCGTATCACCCTTTCAGGTTTCAGTGCGATCTTTCTCTGCACAGACAGAAGGGATAGATATTATTGTTGCTCTCACGATGCCTACGGGTCATGTTGTTTATGCTGAATCTTTTAAGGTTCTGAGTGATCCCGCTGCGGTTTGCCGCAAGCCTGCGCCTACTGTTGAAAAGCAGGATCTCTTTGAACCTGCCAAGCGGGTGAAGGTCTTTGCTCACGCTTTTGAAACAATCTGGCGGATGCCGTCGATCCATGATGGAATGTTCGTCACGGTGGGGCTTCAAGGATGCAACGAGAAGGTCTGTTTTTTGCCAGAGACGCGGCAGTTTCGTTTCCGCCAGGCAGAGAATCGTTTTGTTGAAAGTGTAGGAGACGCGTCGGCTGAACCAGTGGGGGTTGATTGGAAGCAAGGACGCTCTGTGACCACGATAGGCGGCTATCTCTCCGCTTCTGAGTTACTGGCCTTCTTCGATCGCATCGATGGAAAACTTGTGGCCGAACCCTCTGCGTTCGCTGGATTCTTAGAGAATCCAATTACATTTTTTAAGCGGTATGGTGCATGGTTGACGGTGTTGTTGGTCCTGATTGGGGGAGTGCTCCTGAACCTGACACCCTGTGTGCTTCCCATGATTCCGATCAATTTGGCTATCATAGGTGCTTCGGATGGAAGACGTGGTCGTGGCTTTCTGCTCGGGTGCGCGTATGGGTTAGGTATGACGATCACGTATGGTGGAAGCGGATGGGCTGTTATAAAGAGCGGGATCTTTTTTGGTGCACTTCAATCATCGCCCTGGTTTAGTCTTTCGGTTGCTTTAATTTTCGCTCTTTTATCCCTGGCGCTATTCGATCTGTTTGCGATTGACCTGACCCGTTTTTCAGGGACAAAAGGTAACCAGCGTAAGGGATTGATTACTGCGTTCGCGGCGGGTGCACTGTCGGCGATACTTGCTGGAGCATGTGTGGCACCGGTCGTGTTGGCGGTGCTTTTATTAGCAGGGACGTTGACAACAGAAGGCGTTTCGCTCGCACAGTTCTTTCCTTTTGTCCTTGGATTGGGTATGGCTTTACCATGGCCGTTTGCAGGTGCAGGGCTATCTGTTCTGCCGCGCCCCGGGAAGTGGATGGTACGTGTGAAGCAGGCGTTTGGCGTGTCTCTGATTGGCTTGTCCGTGTATTACGGTTATTTGGCCGTCATTGGTTTTATACCGGCTGTCGCATCAGAACGCAAGGGATCGATCATGGCGGGTGATATGGAGGCGTGGCGTAAGGCACTTGCTCAAGCCGAGCAAGAGAGTAAGCCAGTTTTTGTTGATTTTTGGGCAACCTGGTGCAAAAATTGTACCGCCATGGAGAAGACAACGTTTAAAGATTCGCGTGTGGCAGAAAGGCTGAAAAGCTACAAGGTGATTCTTGTTCAAGCAGAACATCCTGAGCGTGCCGAACCTAAAAAAATGTTAGAGGCTTTCGGTATTCGCGGGTTGCCTGGATTTGCGGTCGTGAAGCTTTACTGATGCGCTTCAATCCAGTCAATGATTGCATGTCCTACAGCAAACTTGGATTGCAAGGGTAGCGCGCGGGGTTGTTCGTTAGCAGTAATGAACGTGACGCGGTTTGTATCCACTGCAAAACCCGCGCCTTCGGCTGTAACATCATTAGCTACAATCATATCCAGACCTTTGGAAACTAACTTCCGCTGGGCTTCAGCAGTTGGGTCGCCTGTTTCCGCTGCGAACCCGACAAAGATGCGTGTACCCTTCAGAGAGAAGATGGTTTTGAGAATGTCTGGGTTGGGCTCTAGGTGGAGAACTGGATCCATCTCGCTTTTTTTCAGTTTGGTTGCTGCTTGGTGTGCTGGCCGGAAGTCGGCGACGGCTGCCGACATAATAAGTGCATTTTGGTGGGGCAGTGCCTGCTGAACCGCAGCCAGCATGTCTTGGGCGCTGACTACGTCAATGCGCGTCACACCAGAAGGGGTCGCCAAGCTCACGGGGCCTGCAATCAGCGTGACCGTATGTCCGCGTTCAGATGCAGCCTGTGCAATGGCAAAGCCCATCTTACCGGTTGAACAATTGCTCAGAAAGCGCATCGGGTCAAGATGTTCGCGTGTAGGACCTGCCGTGATGAGAATGTTCATTGTAAGAGTTGTACCACCGTTTGAGCAATATGTTCGGGTTCGGCCATGCGACCTTTTCCAGTAATGCCACAAGCAAGGTCGCCGGTTCCGGCATCTACGATACGTATGCCGCGTGAGATGAGCAGTGCGATATTTGCCTGTGTCGCAGCATTGTCCCACATTCCCGTATTCATGGCCGGAGCAATAAGGATAGGGGCTCTTGTTGCAAGGGCAGTTGCACTCAATACATCATCAGCAATTCCATGGGCGATTTTTGCAATGACATTGGCTGTGCAGGGGGCGATGACCAGAATGTCCGCTCTATCCGCCAGTGAAATATGTCCGGGCACCCAGTTATCAGGGTCGTCAAACAGGGCTTCGGCAACAGGGTTACGCGAGAGTGTCCTAAAGGTTAAGGGGGTGACAAACTTCTTGGCCCCATCGGTCATAATCACGTGAACTTCATGATCCTCTTTCACAAAAAGGCGTGTGAGTTCGCAAGCTTTATAAGCTGCGATTGATCCCGTTACACCGATTAATATAGTTGCCATGATGCGTCCTCCTTATATGAAACGAGCCCGTACGTTAATGATGTCGCAGAGACGTCGGTAGGCGACGTCGAGGTCGTCATTCATGACCTGATGCATATACGAACCGGCCTGCTCCATCTCCTGCTCTGCATTTTTCAACCGTTTTTCAATGACCGCTTCTGAATCTGTACCCCGTCCACGAAGACGTGCTTCAAGATCTTCAATGGAAGGCGGATTGATAAAAATGTCGATATAACCCATGCGTAATGGATCATTTTCGGAAAGCGTTTCGACATATTGCCTCACTTGTGCTGCGCCAGCCACATCGATATCTAATAATACACATTGATTCTCGCGCAACGCCTGATAAATGGGTTCCTTGAGTGTGCCGTAATAGTTGCCATGTACAAGCGCATGCTCAAGGAAAGCGCCATCTTCAATGAGTTTATTGAAGCGGTCTACCGTTATAAAGTGATAATCTTCACCATCCTCTTCATTGATGCGCGGCTCACGCGTTGTACACGAAATGGAATAGCACAATTCCGGATAATTTTGTAAAAGTAAATCACACAACGTTGACTTACCTGCTCCAGAGGGTGCGGAAATAACTATAAATAAGGGGGTCATAAAAAATGCCTAATTAAAATGGGATTGCCTGTCAAAAAGATAGATAACACTATAACCTGTTTTAAAAGACCTTGCAAATGGAATTAAAGTCACACGGTTAGTATCTCAACGTACGGACGACTGCGGCTACGACGCCAGTACGTCGAATGACGGCGGCTGTGGCACGTGCACCAATGGCGCGGCGCGCTGCAGGGTCATTTAGGAAACGAATGATTTCTCGTTCGAGTTGTACGGCATCTTGCACTTGTATCAAAGCTTCGGCTTCTAAGAGGTCTGTCATTACAGGCCGGAAGTTTTCAGTGTTGGGGCCTACGAGTGTCACAGCTCCACACAAACAAGGCTCTATCATGTTTTGCGCGCCATGTTCGCAGATGCTTTTACCGACAAAAACAATGTCGGCGTTGCCATAGAAGCCCATCAGTTCGCCTGTCGTGTCAGCAAGAATGATCGAGGTGCTGTCTGTTGGTGCTGTGGCATCTGGTGCGAGCTTACTCTTTCGGATACAACGAAGACCGGCTCTCTCAATTTCGGTCTGCACCGCATCGGCTTTTTCAAAGTGACGCGGCACAATCACAAGACGCAGATTAGAATAGCGACTGCGGATACGCTTAAAGATATCAATGAGAATCGCCTCTTCACCTGGCCATGTTGAGCCACCCAGCAGGATAGTCTGCTGATCGCTGATACCAAAACGTGAAAGGAATGTTTTAACAGAGGCTTCTTTTTCTGGATTACGATTAGCCACGTCAAATTTAAAGCTGCCGGTAATCTCTATGCGATCTGCGTTCGCACCCATGTCTACGAGGCGCGTCTTGTCTGTGCTCGATTGAGCAAAAATTTTGGTAAACATGTTTAGTATAGGTTTAAACCAAAAACGGAGCAGACGGTACCCCGGCAATGATTCATCGGAAATGCGGGCATTGACCAAGTAGGTTGGAATCGCTGCAGCGTGGCAGGCTCGAATCATATTGGGCCAGATTTCCGCCTCCGTCATGATAAAAATGGAAGGCTTAATGGCCTTTAATGCCCGTTTGACACTCGATGGAAAATCAAGTGGATAAAAGATCAGGACATCCCCTTCAGCAACAAGTTTTTCCGCCTCTTTCCAGCCTGTTGAACTGGTGGTACTTAAAACAAATTTTGTGTTGAGTTTATGGTTGCGAAGTGCCCCCATAACCTGCCCCGCCACATACACCTCTCCTACGCTGACAGCATGAATCCATACTGGACGATCTAATTGAGTCAGGCGTTCAATGATATCTTGTGGATAATTTCCAAAGCGGTCACCAAAACGAATCCTATAACCGCCTCGCCGTTTCATACGGAACAGAAAATACGGGGCCATAAAAAAATACGCAAGCGTAAACAATACAGTATAAAGCCACCATCTTATCATCAGATTTCCTCAAGGACATAAAGAGATCCATAGTGTAGCCTTTTGTTTTTTAGATGAAAAGCCTAATTATCCGCACTTGCGGAATCAAGGTCAAAGCGGTATAATTTAAATCCCTAAAGCATCATGAAGGAACGATTAGATACATTGCTGGTAACTGCAGGCCTTGCTGAAAGCAAGGAATTGGCGCAGCGTTTCATTTTGGCGGGAGAGGTTCGTGTCGCTGGACAAGTGGCTACGAAACCGGGCCATAAGTATTCGGATGATGTTGTTTTAAGCGTTGATGCGCGTCCACGTTTTGTGAGCCGGGGAGGAGACAAACTGGAAGGTGCGTTTTTAGCATTTCCTGATTTCTCGGTTACAGAAAAGGTCTGTCTGGATGTAGGCTCTTCGACAGGCGGTTTCACCGATTGTATGTTGCAACATGGTGCGCATCGTGTCATGGCTGTGGATGTTGGGAGAGGGCAGTTGCATTGGAAGATGCGTTCGGATCCGCGCGTATGGGTTCGGGAATCGTTTAATGCGCGCTATATGCAGGTGGCGGATCTGCCTGAGCAACCAGAGCGAGCTGTGACAGATGTATCGTTTATATCGCTTAAGCTTATTTTGCCCCCGATCGTTGAGGTATTGCTGTCGGGCGGTGAAATTATCTCCCTGATTAAGCCACAGTTTGAAGCTGGGCGTGCGCAGGCACCAGGTGGTGTTGTACGTGATCCATTAGTCCGCGAAGCGGTGGTAGAGGATATTCGAGTGTTTGGGACTGGGTCCCTTGGATTGACTTGGCTGGGATGTGTTCCCTCCCCGTTGTTGGGACCAGAAGGAAACGTCGAATTTTTAGCTTGGTGGAGAAAATGAAGGAGGGTGGATGAAAAAGATTGGCTTATTTGTGAATCAAAAGCAACTTCATGCAATGGAGGAAGTCAAACATGTGGCGTCATTAGCAGCGGGCATGGGGTTTTCTGTTTATGCGGATACGGAAATATCCAAACAGAGCCCGACGATTAATGTGTGTGATATCAAAATGTATACCCGCCTCGGCATTGAAGGAGTGGTTGTGCTTGGCGGAGATGGTACCATGCTGGAGGCCTCACATCGCTTGGGCGGGCAGCGCTTGCCACTGATGGGATTGAACATGGGGTCCCTAGGTTATTTAACGAGTGTTGAGCAACATCAATTTAATGAGGCATTACATCAATTAAGAGAAGACCGTTATCAGGTGAGTAGTCGCGCGGCACTTGCTATAAGCGTTGTACATAAGGGGGGGGGGACAGAGACGATCCCGGATGCTTTGAATGATGTCGTTGTCAATCACGGTGCATCGGGGCGTGCCGTTGAATTGGAGTTGTTATTGAATGATCTGGCGGTTGCGAGTTTCTTAAGTGATGGGGTGATTGTTGCGACGGCGACAGGTAGCACAGCGTATTCACTTTCGGCAGGCGGTCCTATTATGTTGCCTGACGCAGATACCTTTGTCATTAACGTGATCTGTCCGCATACGTTGACCTTCAGACCCCTTGTTGTGAAAACCACAACACGTATTGCCATTCGCGTGGTCAAGTGCTCTGTTCCATTGATTGTCAGTTCGGATGGACGGGATGATGTGAAGTTGGAAGCGGGGGACAAGGTGGAGATTGTCCGCAGTGAGCAGGATGTCCCAGTGATTGAGTTGACGGGGTATAATGCGTGTGATGTGCTTTGCAGAAAACTACGCTGGGGACATACGGAACGGAAGTGAGCAAATAAATTAGGGAGGTGGAAGATGGAATTTACAGAAATACGTGAAGAAGATGATATTGAGGCTTTAGATGAAGGACCCAAGACTGGGTTTTTAGGAAGTTTATTTAAAGGCCTTCTGATTGTCGCAGGGCTTTTTTTGTTAACGCTTGGCTTGTTGCCGACGATCCTGTCTTCAGATGCGTCGCGTAAATGGGCTCTCGCCAGGGTAAATGCAGAGATAGCGCCACGCGAAGTAACTATTGGGCAATGGTCATTTGGCTGGTTTAGTGCTCCCGCTTTCGAAAAGATTGACCTTTTTGATGCAGAAAATGGCGTTACTTTTAAAGCGGACTCTATAAAGCTTGAAAAGGGGTTGATTCGGATGTTGCCGTTCGGAAAATGGAAGGTTGGTCGCATGACCGTGATGCGGCCTGACTTGACGATTACGCAGCTTGAAAAAAAGGAAAGCGGTATTAAAAAAGATGTGGATGAGCGAGTAGCGTCTTCGAAAAAAGGGTGTCCCTTTCTCGTTTCTGATCTTTCCTGTACGCTCGTGGTAGAAAAGGGCAAGGTTGCTGTTAATACCTCATCTGGGACGGGGTCTGCGGCTGATCAAATCACGGCAGAGATAGCCATTTCATCATTACTTGACCCCGTGAATATTCAAACAAAAATGAGAATCGGGACGGGGACTGTCTCGGTGGACGGTTCTATACTCAGCCCTGTTGCTCTGGCCTCTGGCAAGACTTCTACAAAGTCTGAAAAATTAAAAGTCAAACTTCAGCAACTCGACTTAAGTTTGTTCTCATCAATACTTCGAATGATGAAGACTCCGCTATGGGTTGAAAGTGGTATTGCAGAGGGTGAACTTTCATTGACCGTTGCAGGTCTGAATCAAGTTAAGATTTCAGGAGGAATATTGGTCAATGCATTTTCAGTTGCTGGAGAAAAACTCAAGGCTTCTCCCAAGGCTGAGCTTGCGTTGATGACGGATTTGGATTATTCCAATCGCGAAGTGACCATCAAGACGCTTGATTTTGCATCACCGTGGTTGCGGACGCGTGCCAAGGGCCAGTTGCAGCTCGGATCAAAAGATAAAAAAACGACAGGTGCGTTGTCAGTGACGAGTGAATCGGACGTGAAGGCTATTGTTCGTGACTTTGGACCAATGCTGGGGATTACACCTGAATTAACCCTGCAGTCTGGCCATCTAAACATAACTGTAAATGTTGAGGGTGATGAACAGGGTACAGTGATTGATGCGAATCTGACGATTGATGATTTGCTCATGAAACTTGCGGGTGAACCGATTCTTTTGAAACCGGCGCCATCCTTAATGGTTAAGGCGCGTTTGCCCCATGACAGTCGTATTCCAGAGATTAGCGACTTGCGGTTGCGGGCGCCTTTCGCTGATATTTCAGCACGTGGGAAACTTGAGAACGGCAAGATTGACGGAACAATCAACTTGACTGCATTTTCCCGTGATTTTCGGCGTATCTTTAAAAAACTTCCGACGATGGTGGGAGCGATCGCGTTTAAACTTGAAACACAACAGGCGGAGTCGCGGGTGAGTTTAATCAGTACCCTGACGGTCAGTGATTTAGCGGCAGAATTTAAACCTGGCGAGCGTACCATCATTCAGCAGGGGACCCTGAAGTCATCCGCATTTATTCTGACGGCAGATGGCACATCGGTTGTGGAAAATATGAGCTTTGCGTTAAATCTGCCGGGAGGGCAATTATTGGGGCAATGTAAACGGTTTGCGATGAACAAGATTGAGGATCAGGGGAAAGAGGTGAGTCGACCGTCGGTGCGCGGCTTGTCGCTTTCCAGTGAATTCGAATTACCTGCGCTTCGTCAATGGGTGGGGCCGTTTTTGTCGGACGATGTGCGTCGAAAGATGGCGGACGCGGTTGGGCAAATTGTCATGAACGCGACTGCGGATATCGCGAAGGGTGAGGCGAAGGTGCTGATGAATGCCGCAGGTCAACGAATCTCTGTGACACAATCAAATCGTGTTGTGAAAATCCCTGATATTCGGATGAATGCGTCCGTCACACAAACAAAGCCGAATGCTGCCTTCCAAGTGAAGGGTGACCTTCTGGGATCAATTGCAATCCTGCGTGAAAAAGAGACGCTGTTTGCAGAAAAAGATACAAAGATCATTGTCGACATGGTCGTTGCACCTGATTTTGAGCGACTGGAAATTAAGAGTTTGGATATTGCAAGCGACATTCTTGGATTTAGAGGTAAAGCTGATTTATCCGAGCTTAAATCGCGGTGTGTCGTTGCAGTAGAGGGACAATCAACGCTTGATTGTGAACGCTTGACGATGTTGTTGGATGCGCAAGGTGTTGATAACTGGACCTTAACCGGACGTGCTGCGCGACCATTCACATTTAAGGCACCGCTGGCAGGAGGAATTAACACACTCTTTGCAGAGGGCCAGATGGATTGTGCAGTGGCCATCGCATCCGCTCAAGGGATGGGGCTAAAGGCGGGTGCTTCGGATGCATCACTGAAACTATCTGATGGGCGCATGACAATTTCGTATGGCCCGGCATTAAATCAGGGCAAGTTAAAGTTGAATCCGATGTTGACCCTAGAACGTAATAATCTGATGTGTACGGTTCCACCCAAGACACGT
>SESF01011160.1_pt1 | contig 18923 bp, 26 predicted proteins | sample 3171521 | NCBI WGS metagenome assembly SESF01 (sample SAMN10866945, study PRJNA518727) | freshwater metagenome | biome: subpolar coniferous forest; feature: holomictic lake; material: water; isolation source: holomictic Lake 227, 6 m and 8 m depth | place: Canada: near Kenora, Ontario | collected...
CTAAAGCTGATGCCCGACGATGGTGACCGACGTTCCTGGTGAAATACATGAAGACCGGATCCAAAATATATGCCAGCAGAAAGCTCAAAAGAATAGTTGATATAAAATCTTTGCTTATATATATTGCAAAAATAATTAAAACAAATATAATAGCTGTGAATATAATGTAAAATCTGCGGTTTTGATACATGGTGAGATATTAACGGTTCAATTCTAGATATACCTTATGTGTGAACTACCGCGTCCTGAAGGGCGCGGCTTCCCACTTCATTGCCAAAACTTGCATCACTGATATGTGATGTAGTGGTTTTGGTTCTATGGGCGCTACGGGCTGTTCCATCCCAGTAATGAGTATGTTCCTGGAAGCATTGTAATCTCGATCACATGAGAATTCGCAATGATGGCACTCATGTACTCGTACTGACAGATTTTTCTTTACGATGCTTCCACAAGCAGAACACCTTTGAGTGGTATTTCTAGGATCTACTTTTATCAACTTTCGACCAGCACTTTGAGCCTTGTACGAAAGCATAAATATGAACTTGGACCAGGATGCATCATGAATGCTGCGATGCATTCCATTGTTATGACCTTTTTCTTTCAGGCCTTTGACATCAAGATCCTCGACACAAATGATATCGAAGTTGTTGACGTACACCCGAGAAAGCTTGTGCAGAAAATCGTCTCGTTGGCAGTTGATTCTCTTATGCAGCTTAGCGATTTTATCCTTGAGGGACTTATAATTATTCGATCCCCTCACCGCTCTGGCTATCTTTCTTTGCAGCTTTGCCATTTTATCAGCAGATTGCTCGGCACATCTTGGATTCTCTATCTCATTGCCTTCGGAATCAACCACGAAGGAAGTCAAACCGACATCCAGACCCACTGCTTCCCCGGTTTCTGGTAATTGCTGTGGTTCTTGATCGGCTTGGACTATTGCGAACCATCTTTTGCCTTCTCTCTTGATTATGACGGCTTTGATGCAACCTTGAAGCTTTCGATAGATCTTGATCCGCATATCTCCTATCTTGGACAGATGCAATATGCCATGATCTTGATCGACCTTGAATCCGGATTGGTTGTAATTCAGGGTATTGTACCAACCATACCCTTTGAAGCGAATATTACCAATCTTCCGACCGTTCTTCTTAGATGCCAAAAGTCCTTTGATGTTAGACCAAAGAGTGTAATTCACCATCTGAAGAACTTTGGAATAGACCAGATTCAGCTTTGGATTTACGAGCTTCAGAGTTGGAATCATATTCTGAGAATCATAGGTCTTGAGCTTGATGCCTTTTCTTTTTGCTTCATTCAGGTCTTGGAGAAGCCGATTATAGAGCCACCTGCAAGCATCCAAATTCTCCGCTAACTTCCATTGAGTGATATTGCTCGGGAAGATGGGATACTTGTAGCTGATAATCATATGAATACAGATCTGCATACCTAATATTTATATCAGTTGAGAGCGGCGTGAAAGTAATCATGGCAAAGGACTCCGCTTTCATCCTGTGGCTGACGTTGTCAGCCACTCCCCCGGGCTTGCAGTCCGGAAGACCACCCTAAAGGATGGGGACTTACGATGTTTCGACTTCTCGTCGAAACTCTCGCTGACCCGCGGTCAGCGAAATCCGTCCTTCGCGATCCTACAAGTTAAAAAGGCAGTTGCTGATCAAATGGTATCAATTTGACATAATAGCCATGTTTTTAAATAGAACAAGGTGTGCTAGCTTTACAGATGTGATTCAATGAATGATATCGAAGATAAGCTGCAAAAGATTAACGAGTTGGGCAGCGAGTACGAAAAGAAACTTGATGCAGATGAAGAAAAATTAGCCGCCGCAAGAAAACTGGATGAGGACATCGGTGTGGCTGTAAAAGAAAAGGTAATGAATTTGGAGACCAAACTAAATCATAGAATGCCTTTTGAAGTCCGATACCCAATTGGAGAGTTCTCTGGGAGTCCAACGTTTCCTTTTAGGGCCCAGGTTTACTTAGTTAAGACTGATGAAAACAAGATACGAATGTTTCTGTCTCATCCAGGCGGAGCCGCATTAGATGTCTCCTATATGGATGCGAATCCCGAGCTTTTAAATCTGATCACTGATCAGAAGATCGAAGGTTTTCTCAATAGGGTCCAGGATATGCTAAAAGAGAATATTTCTAACTCTAAATAATTTTTAAGGATTGAAGGGTAGCCGCCCTCATGTTCATCATTTGAACAATCTCAGTTTTGCTAAGATGCTTAAATGCCTTGGCTAGCGAGCAGAAATCCTGCTGACTGTATCAAGGCCATCCAGGAATTATCTTAGATAAATGGAGTAATTCCTCCAGCTTACTTGGTTAATCCTCGATCTTAACATTGTGCATATCGAAGAACTCTTTTAACGCCTCTTCAACCACCTGGCTTTGAGCTCGCAAGCTGCTCTTGGACTTTACGGTGTAAACCTTCAGAGTCTTAGCTAATTGTTCGGATAGGGTCAATGTAGTTTTTTGCATGAAAAATCATAACGAGGCTTCGTGTTTATATATCTTGTGTATCTTAAAATTTGGGTACCAAAAGCTTTTTATGTAATAACATCCTACTAAATTTAGATTCATAAATGGAGGAATTAAATAATGGCAAGTGATCGAATAGAGACGGCGAAAGCTGATACTAAGAAAGTAGTGGCTGACATAGGGAACAAGGTAGCACATGCAAAAGCTGATGTAAATGCTGATGTTGAGAAGATAAAGGCCAATTTAGAGCATGATGGATCCGAGAAGAAGGTAGCTTATGCAAAGGCTGACATAAAGGCTAATGCTGAGAAAGCGAAGGCTGATGTCGAGAATAAGGTAGCTTATGCAAAAGCTGATGCTGAAAAGGCGATGGCTGGCATAGGAAAAAAGATGAATGATGCACTGAAATAGACAATGGAGAATGTACACAGTCATCAATATTTAGGAGGTGAACAGAAATGGCGGACTTGCTCTATTTGGCTCTCGTGTTCTTTGTAATAGCTCTGATACTTGGAATATTGGGCGTACGTGGTGTCGGCATATCGATGGAAATCGCTAAATGGCTGATAATCGTATTCATCATCCTGGCGTTATTGTCGCTCGTATTTGGCGGCTCATTCCACTTGGCGGTATTACAGCTTGCACAGCTTGGAATTTAGGATGGTTGGGGCGCGGGGGCAGAGAAACCCCTCGGTTTTAACCATGGGATGAATCGATCCTGCCTATACATCTCAAATGTGCTCGGGATGCGGTTCAATCGTAAAGAAGGATCTCTCGGAAAGTGTCCATAATTGTCCTAGATGTGGGTTGGTCATGGATCGAGATCTCAACGCTTCAAAAAATATTCTCCGACTGGGACTACAGTCTGCGGCGAAAGCCTAGATGCCCACGAATTTATTCGTGGGAGTGGTCACGATTGCATTACTTGCGTATTACTTGCTCCTGAACACACATTATGGATAATGCTTAGGGGCAACATACCTTATTCATAAAGAAAAGATATTGATTACTCCTCTATCTTCACATTGTGTTTCTCAAAGAATTCTTTTAAGGCCTCTTCGATCACGAGGCTTTGCGCCCGCAAGCTGCTTTTGGACTGTACAGTGTAAACCTTCAGCGTTTTGGACACAGATTCGGATAATGTCAATGTGGTTTTTTGCATGGCTCTCTATAATAGAGCTTCGTGCTTATATATCTTATGTATCTGAAAATTTAGGTACCAAAATCTTTTTATGCAATAGCCGCCTACTATGTTTAGATTACTAAAAGGTGGAATTAAAGAATGGCAAATAAAAATGTCGAGACGATGAAGGCTGATGCCAAGAAGGCATTCTCTGATTTAGAGAATATTGTGTCTCATGCAAAAGCTGAGGTAGAGGCTGATGTGGAGAAGGTGAAGGCCAAATTTGGTAATGATGATGAGCTAGGTAAGAAGGCAGCTTATGCAAAGGCTGACATAAAGGCTGATGCAGAGAAGGCGAAGGCTGATTTAGATCATAAGCTGGCTCATGAAAGAGCAGATGCAGAGAAGGCGAAGGTTACATAGAAAAATAGGAAGGCTGATATAGCGAGGTGTACAAAAATGGCAGACTTACTTTATTTGGGGATAGTGTTCTTTGTAATAGCTCTGATACTTGGAATATTGGGGGTACGTGGTGCCGGCATATCGATGGATATTGCCAAATGGCTAATAATAGTATTCATCATCCTGGCGGTACTATCGATTTTGTTTGGCGGCTCAATCAACTTGGCGATATTACAGCTTTGAATCTAGGATTTGCATATTCACATGAGAAAAGAGGTTTTGATATGAAGAAGATATTAGTAGCCGTGCTTATTGCCACAATGATGCTTATGGCCCTAAGTGCAGCAGCGGAAGAAACCAAATCTACTACAACTATTACGAGCACCACTCCCAGCCCTGATGTCACTAAATCAACTACAACTACGACTAGCTCGGGTCACGGCCCTGATGCTACCAAATCAACTACAACTACGACCAGCTCGACTCCTGCTACCGAGCCTACAAGCACGACCAAATCAACGACTACGACTACAACTCCAGGCTTCGAGGCAATATTTGCCGTAGCCGGGCTCCTGGCGGTGACCTTTGTAGCTTTGAGGAGAAGAAGCTGATTATGTTAAAAAAGCTTATAAAAATATTGTTCATGCTGGGGACTGTAATCCCCATCGCCTTGGTACTGGCGAGAAAGATCCACAATGCGATGAAAAAGACCTAAATTCCATAGAGGTGATCATTTTGAAGAAAGAAGAATTTATGCGGCTGATAGAGGGTTGCAAGCTTCCCGAGATGTTTGATCAAAGTCTTTTGGATAACGCTTCGGTGATGTTCGGCAAATGGGGTATGAGCACAGAAATGAACGAGAAGGAGCACCTTTTTAAGAGTTCTGGATTGGCTCCTAAATCCGAAGATAGCGATGCTTTCAAGAAGGAAAAAGAGGCACTGCGTTGTGTGTGCGAGAAGATGATGAACTCTCAACTGAATAGGAAAGACGCAGTAGTGATCATCAAGAATTTCAATAATATCAAAGGTCCAAAATTTGATTGGGTTGAAGGATAGATTCGCACCAAAAATTATATTCATTACCCAGACCGAGCGCCTTGAATGCAAGGTCCTCGGCCAGGCCCATTTTTTTGCCGCCGGTTCGGCTAAGTTCAATGCAGTCTTTAGATATGCATTTATTTTATAGAATTTTATATGTGCATAGATTTTAGTATTTTAATATCTTAGTACCAAAAGCTTTTTATTCAATGGTATCTTATTAGAATTAGAATCGCTAACTGTGGATTCAGAAAATGATCGAGATGCTGAAATAAACAATTAAAGGCTAAATTGAAACGCGAGAAAACATTCTCCATGTCAATCATTTGTTAAAACCCGTATTAGTAATAATAGGTTGAGGATATATGGTACTTTGTGGATATTGTCAGAAAAATGTAACGCCCAAGATGTATTTAACCAGGAAGGGATTTATTTGCAGTTTAGGCATCTCCTATTTGATATACCTAATGATAAAAATTCCACAATGCCCAAACTGCAATTTTCCTCTGCCCCGGAGAAGCATGGTTTTTGCCGTCCCATCGCAGCTTATCAAATTGGCAAGGATGAATGTATTACAACTGATCCATTTTAGGGATCGAGTAATATTCGCCTCTCGAAGGTCATATCTTAATCGCAAATTCGATCCATTCCAGCATTTCGGAAGTACGAACACACACCAAAAAACAGCTTTCAATTTGATGACTAACGAAGTTCATAGCTCGGTTGGTTTAGATGGTTACGGGTTTCTGAAGTAATATCAATTTTTTGCCGTCGGTTCGGATGCACTTTAATTTACTGAATTTATATGTGCATAGCTTATGGCATTTTAATATTTTGATACCAAAAGCTTTTTATTCAATGGCATTCTATTAGAATTAGAATCACAAACGTTGGATTCAAAAAATGATAGATGATAATGTAGATACGACGGCTGATGTCAAGAAGACTAAGGCTCATGTAGGGAAAAAGATGGGACAGGCAAAAACGTCTCATAGGAAATAAGACGGCTGAAGATCTGAAATAAACAATACATAAAGAGATCAGGCAGATTTGAGATGGGATTCAAGAAACTCTTGACATCCTTATCGCTATTTGCCTATCCCTCCTCTTAAAACTATGAGTTAATTAGGAAATCAAAGAATCTGATTAGAGAAATAGTAGGTGTTAATATGAAATGTAGCAAAATTTTACTGTTTATGACGGCGCTTTTATGCCTTACGTTTCAGGCTTGCGCAGTATTGGATAGTCCAGGCAACTTGGCTCCGGGCAACATGACTCCAGGAAACATAACTCCAGGAAACATAACTCCAGGAAACATAACTCCAGGAAACATAACTCCAGGAAACATAACTCCAGGAAACATAACTCCAGGAAACATAACTCCAGGAAACATGACTCCAGGAAACATGACTCCAGGAAACATGACTCCGGGCAACATAACTCCAAGCAACCTGGCTCCAGGCAACATAACTCCTGGCAACATAACTCCAAGCAACTTGGCTCCAGGCAACACAACGGGACCTCACGGAGATTGGATTAGCCCCAACATGGGCCAAGTGTCCACCCGCACAAATTCTGATCCGGGGCTGGCTGGCATGTTGCAGTGGCTCGATACGCCTGTTCCCAACTTCCCCTGGTACACAACAGGTGGTTCCTTCTTCTACAGCCAAGCATATAGCTACACCACGTTCTCGCCCTTTACAGAGTATTATGTAACCTCTGGTTTGCCTGTAATGGGTGGGATAATAAGCAATCCCATCAAGTTCGATATAACCCAGAAAACGCCCATAAGTGTGTACTACGGTTCCGGTATAGGGTTGCCATTCACCCAGTATGCATCCACAGTGCCATCTAAGACCAACGACCTCTGGATTCAGGGAGCAACAAACTGGACACAGTATGTGGTTAGCCCAGTCGGAACCTGGCTGCAATTAATTGCTTATGCACCCAATGACGGTCCGGCTGGATTCTATGAGATGATACAGACCGACACAACCAGTTCAATGTACAAGACCTATCAGTTCAACCAGGGTTATAACACCATGAACTTCAATGCCGACCAGGTGGGAAGACACATGCTCTACTTTGTGGTAGACAGCCAGCCCAGCAATGTGATCATTGTGGATGTGTTTGCCCAAACTCCGGCAGGATCAACGCAGCCAATAGTGCATGTAATATCTTAGTGATAATGCATAAGATTTGAGATTGGTGGTAGGACATTTGGCTATCAGGGCCCAATGCCATCAATCTCGCATATCTTTTTGTATTGCCGTATCCAGGCTCTTGATTGCATTTCATTCTAAAAAGTTATGCAATAGTAGGTGTTAATATAAAATATAGCAAAATTTTGTTGTGTATGACGGTGCTTGTTAGCCTTGCGTTTCAGGCATGCGCACAATCAGACCCTTTAGGTGAAAGTTCCAGTAGCAGCACAATGGGGTCGAGCGGAGATTATCTTAATCCCAACATGGGCCAAATGTCTCGTGATAAAAATCCTCCTGATGATGGGGTGAGTGGGATGGTGCAGTGGCTCGATCAACCAGTCGCTAAGGATGTATCTAAATCGGCTGCAACTGCGACTGGCACTTCTTCTCGCCCCGATGCTGCCAAATCAACTACAACTACAACTACGACTAGCAAATCTCCCAGCACATCTCCAGCCTCCGAATCTACTAGTACGACTACTGCAACTGCGACTAGCACGACTCCTGGCTTCGATTCGATCTTTGCCGTAGCCGGGCTTCTGGCGGTGACCTACGCGAAAGCCTCACATAAGGAATAAGAAATCAAGAATCAAAGTAGGTGTTAAAATGAAATATAGCAAAATTTTGATATGTATAACGGTGCTCGTCTGCCTTGCAGTTTCGGCATTTGCACAGGACCCGCTAGGTGCTGGCACCAGTGGCAGCTCAGTGGGATCGAGCGGAGATTGGATCAGTCCTAACATGGGTCAGGTGTCCACCCGTGCAACCTCTGATCCGGGGCTGTCTGGCATGCTGCAGTGGCTCGATGCCCCTGTCCCCAACTTCCCTTGGTATACTACGGGTGGTTCCTTCTACAGCCAGGCCTATAACTACACCACATTCTCGCCCTTCACAGAGTACTATACAACCACTGGTACGCCTGTAGTAGGTGAGATAATAAGCAACCCTACCAAGTTCAATATAACGCAACAAATACCGTCCCGCGTGTACTACGGTGCCGGTGTAGGGTTGCCATATACTCAGTATGCATCCACTGTGCCATCCAAGACCAACGACCTCTGGGTCCAGGGAGCAACAAACTTGACACAGTATGTGGTAAGCCCCGTTGGAACCGGTTTGCAGCTAATCGCCTATGCCCCCGTTGAAGGTCCGGCAGGTTTCTATGAGATGATCCAGACAGACACAACCAGTTCGATGTACAAGACTTATCAGTTCAGCCAGGGTTATAACACCATGAACTTCAACGCTAACCAGGTGGGAAGACACATGCTCTACTTTGTGGTGAACAACCAGCCCAGCAATGTGGTTGTTGTGGATGTGTTTGCCCAGGAAGAGCCAGGAAACGCAGTTGTAGGCTTTTATCCTGCAGCAAAACAGATGCCTGTAACAGTTCTCGGTAATGCTGCAAACTCTGGGCGCTACAGCACGAGCAGAAGCTCATCCCAAATTCCAAACGGCTTGACTACTACAACTACACAAAATGGTCAAACCACCACGACAACTAATGGCAAGACCACAATTACACCCATTGGTCAGACTACGACAACCTCTGACGGAACTTACCAAACAACCACGAGCTCCGATGGAACTACTCAGACAACGACGGGCTCCCGTTGAACTCCAGTTACATCCATTCACAGGTGAATCAAAAATCGATTGCCCTGTCTTTTTTTTATTCCTGGTAAGCAGCTCATGATCGAGTGCCTTGGGAACAAGGTCATCTGAAGTGAGCTAGATCTCGATTTTTAATTTATTGAACTTTATATGTGCGTAGCTTATAGCATTTTAATATTTCAGTACCAAAAGCTTTTTATTCAAGGGCATCCTATTGGGTCTAGAATCACAAACGGAGGATTCAAGATATGATAGATGATAATGTAGAAAAGAAGTCTGATGTAGGAAAAAAGACTGTACCCGGAAAAACTGTAACGGAAAAGGCGAAAGCTTCACATAAGAAATAAGATTGAAATAAACAATAATAGACCAGGCAGATTTGAGAATGGATTCAATGGAATATTGACATCCTTTCGCGATCTGCCTGTCCCTCCTCTTTAAGACTCTGAGATCATTTAGAAATCTAAGTAGATAGTAGGTGTGAATATGAAATATAGCAAAATTTTGATATGTATGACGGTGCTCGTCTGCCTTGCAGTTTCGGCATTCGCACAGGACCCACTAGGTGCTGGCTCCAGTGGCAGCTCAATGGGATCCGGCGGAGATTGGATCAGTCCCAACATGGGTCACGCGTCCACCCGTACAAATTCCGATCCGGGGCTGTCTAGCATGCTCCGGTGGCTTGATACGCCTGTTCCCAACTTCCCCTGGTACACAACAGGTGGTTCCTTCTACAGCCAAGAGTATAGCGAGGTCACTTTCTCGCCCTTTACAGAGTACTATACAACCACCGGTTCACCTGTAGTGGGTGGGATAATAAGCAATCCTACCAAGTTCGATATAACTAAGAAAACACCCTCCAATGTGTACTACGGTGCCGGTGTAGGTTTGCCATTTACCCAGTATGCATCCACTGTGCCATCCAATACCAATGACCTCTGGATCCAGGGTGCAACAAACTGGACACAATATGTGGTAAGCCCAGTCGGAACCTGGCTGCAACTAATCGCCTATGCTCCCGTTGAAGGACCGGCAGGCTTCTACGAGACGACCCAGACCGACACAACCAGTACTAAGTACAAGACCTATCAGTTCAACCAGGGTTATAACACCATGAACTTCAATGCCGACCAGGTGGGAAGACACATGCTCAACTTTGTGGTTAACAACCAGCCCAGCAACACAGTCGTTGTGGATGTATTTGCCAGGTCTCCTGCAGGGTCAACGAAGCCCGTGCATGCAATATCTTAGAGATAATGCATTAATGAAGCAAAGATGTGGGGTTGATAGCAGGTGCATTTAGGCCGTCGAGCCTTACTACTATCAGTCTCGCATAACTTTTTTAGGCAATCTACTCAGGTTATAACACCATGAACTTTTGGCTTTAGCGTTAAATGAAAAATGTACCACAACATAAGGGTTTTCGACGGCCGGTTCAATTATCCCAATAGAATATACTACACGAGTGGGTTGTCAAAGATAATCAACGTAGAGCCTGGAACAGCCGTGTAAATTTAACAATTCCAGGCCGTGCATAAATCTCGAAGTTGGCCAGAACAGGATGTCTCTAACACAATTCTCAATGATCTGGTGGTATGAACTTTTTTCTACTATGTACATATTCAGTTTTCTGAAGCTCTTTGACTATTTGGATCGCATCGACATTATATTTGATATATGCTTTGCCATTTACATCATCCATGTGGAACAGTTTATTTTCCTCTAGGTTCTTTAGTACCTTCAAAATCTGCTCCTCAGAAAGTCCGTCCGTCTTGGAATATTTTATGACTTCAGACTCTGTACTTTGGGCGTAGGGATCTTCCTCACTTCCCAGGCTCCACATATCTATGATTCGGCCAAAGACCTTTTTCTCCTGCACATCCAGATCTTTCTCTGTCAAAACATTATCACTCAATTCAATCTTCCTCCTACGTACATGAATCTATCTACCTTAATTAATTGATAACTCTTTCCCTACATTGTGCTATCTCACTATTGTCCTGTTCAACAAAACTCCAAGTTTGCAGGCGTGAACATATAATATAAAAGATCTCGTGGAAACGGTAATCAAAGCATAAAACATAATTGCGTTTCCGTGTGCCATTATTTTTGCTTTGTGTCCCTGATTTTAAAGCCGCGCTTCTCGAAGAACTCTAATAATGCCTCTTCAACCACCTCGCTTTGAGCCCGCAAGCTACTTTTGATCTGTGCAGTGTAAACCTTAAGCATTTTGGCCACAGGCCCCGACAGTGTCAATGTAGTTTTTGGCATTATAAATTAACATACTATGCTCATAGTACATATAGATTATGGTACTTCAAAATATAGATACTAAAATCTTTTTATTTTAAAATATCATTTCAAGAGTTAGAATCGCAATAGCCGTATTTAAAAAAAATGGTAGATGATGATCAAATCTATAGAATTTGTATGTGTGTAGCTTATGGCACTTTAATATTTTGATGCCAAAAGCTTTTTATTTAAGGGCATTCTATTAGGGCTAAAGCAATAGTAGGTGTTAAAATGAAATATCGCAAAATTTTGCTATGTATGACGACGCTCGTAGCGTGTCTGTTGATGGGTATTGCAGGGGGAGCAGATCCTCTGGATGGTGGATACGTCAGAAGTCATGACCGTTCGATGACGGACCCAGGGATAGCTAGCATGCTGCAGTGGCTCGATGCTCCTGTCTCCAACTTCCCCTGGTACAGTGCGGATCTTACCTTTTATAAGCAAGCGGTTCCCGGCACCACGTTCTCGCCCTTCAGAGAGTATTATGTAACCTCCGGTACGCCTGTCGTGGGTGGGATAATAAGCAATCCTACCAAGTTCGATATAACGAAGAAAACACCATCCAGTGTGTACTATGGTGCCGGTGTTGGGTTGCCGTACACCCAGTATGCATCCACAGTGCCATCCAAGACCAATGACCTCTGGATCCAGGGAGCAACAAACTGGACACAATATGTGGTAAGCCCAGTCGGAACCTGGCTGCAACTAATCGCCTATGCACCTGTTGAAGGACCGGCAGGCTTCTATGAGACGATCCAAACCGACACAACCAGTTCGATGTACAAGACTTATCAGTTCAACCAGGGTTATAACACCATGAACTTCAACGCCGACCAGATTGGAAGACACATGCTCTACTTTGTGGTTAACAACCAGCCCAGCAATGTGGTCGTTGTGGATGTGTTTGCCCAGGCTTAGCCAGGGTCAACGAAGCCGGTACATACAGTGACTTTCCTCCCCACCCTAAAAGGATGGGGCTTCCTGCTTCGATGAACCGGCGCTTACTTTGGGCATAGGCCAAATGCCTGCAAGTATCCAGCGTTAAGGCCAGCAGATGCCTATCCACTCTCGCCACACTACCAGGTTCCTGCGGGTGGATCAGGGTCACCGTCATAGTTAGAATCGCTGGTCTATCGATGCGATTTGATAATTATACCTCAACTTTAACGCCGTGCCTATCAAAGAACTCTTTTAGCGCTTCCTCTACAACTTCACTTTGGGCACGCAGGCTACTCTTTGTTTTTGCCGTATAAACCTTTAGAGTTTTGGCTATAGGTTCGGATAAGGTCAATGTAGTCTTAGGCATTATTCCAAATTCATTAAGCTATAGATATATAACTGTTTGCACTCAAAAATTTAGATCTCAAAAGCTTTAAAGATCTCCTAGGCAAACACAAAATCAGCTAATGAAATAAAAGCCTTTTGCCCAGCGATTTTATCCTTACTGGCTAGAATAGATAGCTAGAAGGCAACTATCGCAAGAAGCCTCATAGTGTCAATTGATAGCGGTCTTCAGTAACTCATCCTTAAGACCGCCTTTTAAATCCCTGCCGAAATCAGCTTGATACGGCTTATTTTATTTGCTTGGGCGCTGTTATTTCCTACTTTTTCCACCCTTTTCGTGCGTCACCTTTTGCAGGTGCCCCTTTCTTCCCTGAATCCACTGCCCCTTTCTTTGCATCTGCGCTTCCAGATGCCACTGTCTTCCCTGTATCGGACGTTGCTTTCGCAACAACTTCCTTTGTTCTTTTATCTTTTTTATTTTGCATTTTAAATTCTCCATTTAGACTTATTCTGCGATTGTCTTAATACGATATTTTTAAATATAAAGCTTTTGGTGCATAAATTGATATGTATCATAATCTATATATACGTCATGACCCGTTCCGTAGGGATTAATGCCCAAAACCACATTGACCTTATCCGAACCTATAGCCAAAACTCTAAAGGTTTATACGGCAAAAACAAAGAGTAGCCTGCGTGCCCAAAGTGAAGTTGTAGAGGAAGCGTTAAAAGAGTTCTTTAAGAGGCACAACGTATTGATCGAAGTCTAGCAAGATTGTCCTCTGTGCCGGTCTCCCGCGCGGGCAGGCAGACGCATGGTCGCTCGGGTGGGTATGGGTTTGCAGAGGATCAGTACGGTCCTAATCATCCCGGACCATTCAATTCTTTCGAAAAGTTATATATCGGAATAGCAGCTAATAAAGTGCAAATGTAAAGAACGTTTCAAAAGGCAGAAGGAACGATTTGAATGAAAATTTGCAAATTATTTTTTATTGCCATGCTGCTAATACTGACAGCCGGCATAACTGGTTGCGTGGAAAAAACGCCACCACAGACGCAGACGAATGTTGTCGAGATCACGAATTTTTCATTTCAGCCCGGTTCGATTACTGTATCTCCGGGAACCGTGGTGACCTGGGTAAACAATGATCCTGTGGAGCATACGGTAACCAGCGGAGACGGTACTTTCAGCTCAGGAAATATGGCCACCGGTGGCAGGTTCAATTTTACATTCCTAAAACCCGGAAAATACCAGTACCAATGCTTGATTCATCCCTCCATGGTGGGCGATATAATAGTTGCAGTTTCCTCAGGGCAGACAGATGCGGGGAATGTTAGTGCCATCGGCCCCGGCTCGACAGAGATGAAGAATGCCGGTAATAATATGATTGGGCTGAAATTGGTCGCTTCGGGCTTCGCCGCACCTATGGAATTTATCAGCTCCAAAGATGGGAGAATGTTCGTCGTCGACCAGATAGGACTTGTCAAGGTGATAACGAAAGATGGAACGCTGCAAGAGGAGCCTTTCCTGAATATTAGCGATCGCATGGTAAAAATTTCGCCAAGGTATGATGAGCGCGGACTTCTGGGCCTGGCATTTCATCCTGATTTCGCCCGGAACGGTCGTGTCTTTGTGTTTTACAGTGCACCGCTGCGGTCGGGAGCTCCAGAAGGCTGGAACTGCACCAATAACCTATCCGAGTTCCTTGTCTCGAAAGACAACCAGAACATGATTGACATGAACTCGGAGAAGGTTCTTCTCCAGATCGATAAGCCTCAAATGAACCATAACGGAGGAACCATCGTCTTCGGCCCGGATGGCTATCTGTATTTGCCTTTGGGCGACGGCGGCGGCGCCAACGATGTCGGCATGGGACACGTTTCTGGAGGCAACGCCCAGAATACCTCGACTCTCCTGGGCAAGATTCTGCGCATTGATGTGAATGTGAATGTGAATATGAATAAAACCGGCGCAGCATACGGCATTCCAGCCGATAATCCCTTCGTTAATGAAAAGGGCTTCCTGCCCGAGATCTGGGCTTATGGACTGAGAAATCCCTACAGGATCTCATTTGATTCTTCAGGCCGCCTCTTTGTGGCCGATGCCGGGCAGAACCTCTGGGAAGAGGTGGACATTGTCAGCAAAGGAGCCAACTATGGCTGGAATATTAGAGAAGGAACTCACTGCTTCGACCCAAATCGCCCGAAGGAGTCACCTGCCAGCTGCCCAGACATTGGCCGCAAAGGTGAGCCGCTCCTCGGGCCCGTGATCGAGTACGATCATAATAATCGCACCGTGGTTGTAGGCGGCTACTTATACGAAGGCAAGGCTCTCATGCCGCTTGCCGGAAGCTACGTCTTTGCCGATTGGTCCAGCAGTTTTGCCAAAATAGACGGCAAGCTTTACATGGCCAAACCCGCCGGGGAAGGGCTCTGGAAGATGGAAGAGATTCGTGTCGCAGACAGACCAGGCGAAAGGATCAATGAGTACATTCGCTCCTTAGGTCAGGACGACGAGGGCGAGATTTATGTCCTGACTTCGGATGTAGGAGGACCCACAGGAGATACGGGGAAGATCTACAAGATAATTCCACCAGCAAAATAGTGGGTAATAGAATAATCGAATCCTCTGGGAGTCCTCCCTCGTGCTCTCTATCTGCGGTGGTGGTGCTCATGAACAAAAGGGTCCGCCTGGATATCAGACGATCTTTCAGCAGCCGGGCTTGCTACGGCAGCTTGATCTAGCGTGGCCTTCCTCACAGGAGTCTACTGCCAGCCTCGGCGGCCCGCAATTTCAACCGCCTTTTGGTGGACAGCGGTCATGCCGGGTTAGAGTGTTTCACCAATAAGATCTGCTCCCCCGGTTACAGGAGTCGGCAGGAAAGGGGCTGGACAGGGCGGCAAAAGAGGGTTACGATTGGCTGAAAGGGCAGATAGGGATTTCGGTTTTTTTTGGAATGGAGAGCAAAACAGCAGTTGCAGAAAGCAAGATATTATCTGAAGTACGAAAAAAGATTAGACCCAGGAAGTGGATAGGTTTTGCCTACCCATTTCTCGGTGGAAAAATCAGAGTTCAAAGGGCAGAGACATCCTGATTAATAACATAGGGTGTTAATACTCCTTTTCGCTCCTCTTTTACGAAATTCGATTTCGTCTTTGTCTTCGCCAAAGAATTGAAGGTTAAATACGAAGTATCGTATGTACCGGCCCCGTAGGAGACTGGCATGTATTCAAACTGAGCCTGCAAAGTGGCATGCGATGAGGAAGCATCGACCGAAGCCCCAAGCAGATTTTTGAACAAATTTCCAGAGAACTTGCCAAATTCGTCTGCTATTGCCTCTTTTCCCTTTCCGTCTTTTACTGAAGTTGTGGCACCTGCAAAGAATCCTACGCCCCTCAAACTTTGTGAGGATTGGGCCGCGGATTCATCTATCGATGCATATTGCTCATCAGAAATTACACCAACGTAGCTTGACTTCGATTCAGCTTTTTTGCCGCTCATATCTTTTGCAGATACACTGTCAACACCTACGCCAATCAATTTGGAACTAAGACTGGATGAAGCACCAGAGGCGGTTAAAGTGCTTTCTAGAAGATTCATAGAATGCTCGCCATGGCTAATCTTCTGTTTAGCCGTAGTTACTTTACCGTTTCCATCTTTTGTCGAGGTGCTGAAGATTACTTCAATTGTCTGATCATAGATAAAGGTATGGTAGCCTATTGGCATGTATTCAAACTCATTCTGCATAGAGGCATACGATGAGGCGGCATCGACCGAAGCTCCAAGCCGATTTGTAATTATATTTCCTGTGTGTCCACCAAATTCGTCTGCTATTGCCTCTTTTCCCTTTCCGTCTCTTGCAGAGGTCGTGGCACCTTTAAAGAATCCTACGCCCGTTAAGCTTTGTGCGGATTGGGCAGCGGATTCGTCTATCGATGCATACTGTCCATCAGAAAAGACACCAACGTAACTGGTTTTCGATTCAGCTTTTTTGCCACTCATATCTTTTGCAGATACACTGTCAACACCTACGCCAATCATAACGGCACTAAGACTGGATGAAGCACCAGAAGCGGTTAAAGAGCTTTCCAATGAGCTTTGATAATACTCACCATGGCTTACCTTCTGTGTAGCTGTAGTTACTTTACCACTTCCATCCTTTGTCGAGGTGCTGAAGGTTCCAAAGATATCATAATGACAATTAACAAAGTTCGGGTAGGAGCCGTACTCAAACTCAGTCTCCTGAGTGGCATGTGCTGATGAAGCATCGACCGAAGCTTCCAGCTGATTTAAGATCATGTTTCCCTTGAAGAAGGTTCCGGATTCCTTCGATACTGCCTCTTTTCCCTTTCCATCTTTTGCATAGGTCTTGGCATCTTCAAATAATCCTATGCCACTCAAGCTTTGTGCGGAATTTGCAGAGGTTTCGTCTATCGATGCAAATTGTTCAATCGAGTAAGAACCAATAAAATCAGCTATCGATTTTGCTTCTTTTCCGCGTTTATCTTTTGCCACTACGCTGAAACTTCCCGATCCAATTATGCTATCGGCTTGCTGAGTTGCAGTTACCCCATTTTCATTCGCTTGTGCATTATTACTATATCCAAGCAGACTTGCTTTGTTCTTTGCATCAGATACCTTTGTGCTGACATAGGCATTATAGCCTTTTGCATTGCGAGATAGGGCATAAGCATTGATTAATTTTGCATTGGTGACATCCAATGATTCTCCTGCTGAGACTGTTGGATATTGAGATGCCGACCAACCAGCACCTCCCTCCGGAGATAGAGTATAAGTGTAGGCATACGATTCAGCATTTTTTATTGTTACTCCTTCTTCTGCATATGATCCCGCTGTATTTGACACCCACCTGCGATCGGTCAAATCGCCGCTGCCACTCATAGTATTGGATAACCCGACGTTTCCCACAAACGACAAAACGCCAGTATTTCTTATTGCAGCATCGATTGGCGCATTGAATGTCGTGGAAGCACCCACAACGTTTCCACCGTTCCCGCATGATGTGGTCACAGTCACAGCACCACAGGCGCATGATACCCCAATAATTAGGAGCACTAAAACCAAGATTATTTTACGTATTGAATTGCCCACTTCTTTTCCTCCATTGATCCTTTTTTGTTGCATACATGCGTTTGATGCCAGAACAACCATGGCACATTTCTTATAATTCTGTCGACAGAAATAGAGATTAGCACTTTAATTTTTTGTTTTTTCATATAGTCACCCTTCAACAGGTTCAAATATGATCTCTCATGATCCATTTGAGATTATATCTTGGAGGGAATCGAAACGAAGAGACTAATAATTTTGGCGGTACTGGCTATTGCTTTAATTGGCATGGCAGGAGCTGCCAACTATATGTATGAAAAGACATCCGTCAAGGGTGTCGGCTACAAGAATGTAGAGGCAATAATATCCACACAGACCGGATTCTCTGGAGCAAAGCTTGTCGAGAAAGAATCAGGCTCAGGCAATGTAATCACCGAAAAGACCGAATTGGAGGCGGAGAGACAACTGGATCGGCAAATGAAAGGCCTTTACTGGCATGAATGCCAATATCCAACTGGCTTGCCACCTATGGATTACATTAATTTTACCAAGGAAGCAGAGTTCGAGTACATGCCAGTTTCTTACCAGACAGGAACCTACGACCAGAAGTGGATTGAGAAGCTGTGTGTGCAAAACTATAGGATCGGTGCTGTGCTGACTGAGATGTACACCCATGCCGAGCATCTGCAAAAGACCACCGAAGTCAAGACCAGACTTTACGGATTCTGCCCGTTGTGCGGAGAAGAACATACCGATGAATATGGAGAATACTGGCGCACTCTGCCAACAGCTTGCTGCACCGGTGTTCTCGAAGCTAACCTGAACAGCAATGTTATCGGCGTAGCCCATATTGGATGGATCTCCCGTGACCCGCTCGCTGACGCGCAGCTCAAGGGCCGCCATGCCGAGTACGGCAGATCTGTCGAGGATCTTACTGGTGTCTTCTCCATCGAGAAGTTCATCCAGCTCTGGGGTAACTCCACCTGCGGAGCCATCAGCGTTGACTGGCTGCCCTGTGTGTAATCGCAGATATTCTTATATCATTTTTTTTCAATTTAGCTCCTTCTAATATGGAACGATTCGTCACTCACGGGCACGAGCTGCCCTGCTTTTCCAAAAACGCGCTTGCCGTTGAACTTGAAGCCATTGGCGGCGTCCTCGCCCGTGCTCACCTGGCCGTCCCGGCTGCCCGCCAGGTAGACTCCGTCTCCCAGCTCCTCGAAGATACTCTTCCAGCTTCCAGTCCCACGTTTGCGATGTAGGTGTTGCTCATGCGCACCACCGGCCGGTCCAGGCCCTCGGCGCGGGCATTACGCGGCACACCGCCGAGGCGCGCTGCTGTCTCGCGAGATGCCATAGAACTAAGCCGAAGCTTGCAGCCTACATTCCGCACTTTTGG
>SESF01011394.1_pt1 | contig 18916 bp, 15 predicted proteins | sample 3171521 | NCBI WGS metagenome assembly SESF01 (sample SAMN10866945, study PRJNA518727) | freshwater metagenome | biome: subpolar coniferous forest; feature: holomictic lake; material: water; isolation source: holomictic Lake 227, 6 m and 8 m depth | place: Canada: near Kenora, Ontario | collected...
TGCCTTCCAGAACTATCTCACTGAACGCAAAAGCCCCTACAAGGCGATCGTGGCATTTTCAGGAGTGCACGATTATGATGGTACCCAGGTCAGCGAGGCATCGCTTAACGGCTTCCCGGGCGGAGAAATAGCCGACAAGATCAAAAACGACCCCTACCGATTCCTCATCTGTGCTGACAAGTTCCAGACCGGCTATGACGAGCCCTTGATGCATTCCATGTATGTCGATAAACTGCTTTCAGGGATCAAGGCGGTGCAGGCCCTCTCACGCCTCAACCGCTCACACCCGCTGAAGTACGACTGCTTTGTCCTCGACTTTCAGAACAATTTTGAAACCATTGCCTACGCATTTCAGGACTACTACCGCACGACGCTGCTTGCCGAAGAGACCGATCCGAACAAGCTGAACGACCTCAAGAGAGATCTCGACAATGCGCAACTCTACACACCCGATCAGGTGCAGCAGCTTGTCTCGCTCTTTCTTGGTGGTGCCGACCGTGACCAGCTCGACCCGATTCTCGATAATTGTGTTGCACTCTATACCAGCTTGCTCGATGAGGATGGGCAGGTGAAATTCAAGGGCAATGCCAAAGCCTTCTGCCGCTCATACAGCTTCCTCTCCTCGATTCTGCCCTACAGCAACGCCGCATGGGAAAAGCTCTCAATCTTTCTGAACCTCCTCACGCCCAAGCTCCCGGCTCCAGTGGAGGAGGATCTCTCGAAAGGTATACTCGACGCTATTGACATGGACAGCTACCGCGTCGAGAAGAGAGCGATGCAGAAAATCGTACTTCAGGACAGTGACGCCGAAATAGAACCCATACCGATGGAAGGCGGCGGGCACAAAGCCGAACCGGAGCTTGACCGCCTGAGCAATATCCTCAAAAGCTTTAACGAACATTGGAGAGAACAACTGCAAGACCCCGAACGCCAGACCAAACGCATCGTTGACGACATTGCGCCGAAAGTAGCCGAAAGCAGAGCCTACCGGAACGCCAGGGAAAACACCCCGCACACCGCCCGCATGGTGCACGACGAAGCACTCGGCAAAGTGATGCAACTCATCCTGAAAGATGATACCCAGTTCTACAAACTCTTCGTCGAAAACGAATCCTTCCGCCGCGACCTCGGCGATGTGGTCTACGCCATGACAAACGGCTGACCCATCGGTAAAGGCCAATGCACGAGGAGAGTCAAAACAGAGGGGGTTATCTGCTCTTACAGAAAGTTGTTGTGCAATATTCCGAATGGATTGAACGAGGTATTCTTTGTCTCCAAAAAAGAGTCGGCCAATAACCCCCGGCCACCTCACTGCATCCGTTATTGTGCTGTAAGATTTCTCCTCACTTCGTTCGTCGAAATGACAAGGTGACAAGTGTTTGGTAAGGCACCGTTAACAGCATTGACGCCTGCATTTTGTCATCTGCCGCGCCCTCCTTGTCGCCGATTTTTTCTTTGACTGAGGCTCTGCTGTTGTAGGCCGCAGAGAGCAACCGACTGTTGCTTGGCTTTCTCTTGATGATTTCACTGAAGTCTTCCAGAGCGCCATTCATCTCACCAACATTGACTCTTGCAATGCCCTGGTTCCCGTAAGCCGTGATTGCTTCGCGAAAGCGCAACCCAATCTTCAAGGCTATGGTGTAATCCTCAATGGCACCGGCATAATCACCGGTGCTGCTCAGTGCATTTGCCCTGTTGCAGTAGGCATCCGCATTATCAGGATGTTCGAGGATGATTCGGCTGATTTCCCTTGCCGTACCCCGGTAGCCACCCATCGCATCTTTCATCATAGCTCTCTTCCGGCTTATTGTTGTTGTCAAGGTTCAGGCTCTTTCATGAAATTCTCGTTTCAATGCAAAATCTGTTTACACCCACTCTTCACTCAAGGTTTCACCCTGCAGGCTGATCACCACTTTTTTAACCGGAACCTTGCGCGAGGCCCTCTTTAACGCTTCGGCCACAATCGACATCAAGCCGCCACAACAGGGCACCTCCATAATCGCCACGGTGATGGTATTGACAAGGGACAAGTCGATCATGGCGGCAAGTTTTTCAACATAGCTCTCCATCTCCGAATCAAGTTTCGGGCAGGCTATTGCAAGGCTTTTGTTGTGCATGAATTTCCTGTGAAAATCGCCCACAGCAAATGCGGCACAGTCGGCTGCAAGCAAAAGATCGGAACCCTGATAGTAGGGCGCTTGCGGTGAAACAAGGTGGAGTTGAATCGGCCACTGGCGAAGTGCACTCTCAACGGGTGCGCCGGGCATTGTGGAGACCGCTGCATCAGCTTTATCCCTGGTATTGAAATCTATGGTTCTGCTGCCAGGACAACCGCCGCCGTGCGCTGCATGATGAGAAACTGCTTCACCTTCAAGCGGGTTGGCAATTCCCTGCTCTTTGAGGTATGCAAGTGCCTGCTGTACAAATTCGTTCTGACCGTGACCGATAAGGTGGTTCAAATGAGCCGCAATAACATTGGGCCCGCCTTTTGCAATGCTCTCGTGCATAACGCGCTTTTCGTCATAAGGTTCGGCTTCACGACTGACAATGTTCATCGCTCCGGTCGGGCAATGGCCGATACAGGCACCAAGTCCATCGCAAAAAAGGTCACTGACAAGGCGGGCTTTGCCGTCAATCACCTGCAACGCCCCTTCAGGACAACCCGGAATACAGTCGCCGCATCCGGTACATTTTGTTTCATCTATTGTGATAATCTGCCGTTTCATCTTTTTTCCCAGTTTATGGATTTCAACACCGTTTGCTCAATTTCCTGCTCTGTGCAGCAAGAGTTCGTTGTGTCCAAATTGCGAAACAAGTATTCATTCTGACTTCGTTTCTTAATTGATATCAATATAGTATCAGTTAAATGTAAAACCAAAAGATATTTTGGTGCAGCAGACCAAACGGCAGGGTCATGCCATGGCGTGCCCTATGGTGCAGCAGGTCAGAACAGATTTGCCCTGCTGCGTAAAATCCTGATCGGGTTAGTGGCGTTTTTACGTTATATCTTACTCTGATGGTTGGCTGTTCATCGCGAGCTTTGTTTTTGAGTTGCACCGATTGCCCCGGCGCATCGGGCAGCTCAGAAGGGAGCCGCCGCCAGGCAATGGGATTGCCAGGCAGCTCCGCTTCTGTAAGCTGGTATATTTCTGGGCGGATTGACCAGTATCTCCGACACTTATTTTTTTGGCTTCATTATTTGCTGATGACCTTGCTGCGAGGCTTCATGGTATCCGCCTGCATGTGGCGTTACTGCCGCTGGCTGTATTTTGTGGCCGCACTCGGGGCAATAGGTGTAATGGAACATATACCGCCATGTATGCCCGCATTCAGGGCATGTCGTATCAAGAGTATATCCACATTTTCTGCAAAACTTCTCGTCTCCTCCTGTTGGGTTCCCGCATCCCGGGCATTGAAAAGCGCTCATTTCTTCTCCTTTATTTGGTTGATAGTACCATGCTGTTTCACCCCTCCGTTTTGAACTCGGAAGTGGTGTGGAACTCAAGTTCGGGATAGTCATCCCTTGCAATTTTCAGCATCCAGTCGCTTTCGGCAAAAAAGACGGGATGATTTTCTTTGTCGTGCGCAATGGCGTTCCATTTGCGGCGAAGAAACTCTTCGAGCATCTCCTTGTTGTTGCCGGTAATCCAGAATGCCTTTTTGAAGCGCAGGGGAGTGAAGTCGCACTGGGCGCCATATTCGTGCTCCAGACGGAACTTGATGACGTCGAACTGCAACTCTCCAACCGTGCCGATAATTTTTCGGGCACCGTGCTGGATAAAAAGCTGGGCAACGCCCTCTTCGGTGAGCTGGCGTACCCCTTTGTCGAGTTGTTTGGCCTTCATCGGGTCGCGGTTTTCAAGCGCCTTGAAAATTTCAGGCGAAAAGCTCGGGATACCACGGAAATGCAGCTCTTCACCTTCGGTGAGTGAGTCGCCGATTTTCAGGGAGCCGTTGTCGTAAAGGCCGATGACATCGCCTGGCCATGATTCATCAACCACACTTTTTTCGTTGGCCATGAACTGGGTCGGGCTTGAAAAGCGTATTTTTTTCTTGAGCCGGGTGTGGTAGTAGAACTTGTTGCGCTCGAAACTGCCGGAGCAGATGCGGAAAAATGCCGTGCGGTCGCGGTGGTTGGGATCGAGATTGGCGTGGATTTTAAAGACAAATCCGCTCATTGGCTCTTCAGATGCTTTGACGATGCGCTCGGTTGCTTCGCGCTCATCGGGGCTTGGTGCGACGGCAAGGAAGGTTTCGAGCAGCTCCCTGACTCCGAAGTTGTTGATGGCGCTGCCGAAAAATACCGGTGCAAGCAGCCCGGCGCGGTAGGTCTCCTTATGAAATGGCTCGTAGACCCCTTCAATGAGGGCAACGTCTTCGCGGAGTTTTTTGCCGAAACTTTCCGGAATCCATTTATCCAGTTCAGGATCGTTCAGGTCATTGACACGGATATTGCTTTCGCTGATACGGGTGGTATTAGCCTCAAAAAGGTTGAGCTCTTTGTTGTAGAGGTTATAGACACCCTTGAAGGTCTGTCCCTGACTGATTGGCCAGGTCAGCGGCCTGACACTGATTTGGAGCTTGTGTTCCAGTTCGTCGAGCAGTTCAAAGGGGTTGCGTCCTTCACGATCCATCTTGTTGATAAAGATGATGACTGGAGTCTGGCGCATACGGCACACCTCCATCAGTTTTTCGGTCTGCTCCTCTACCCCTTTGACGCAATCGACCACAAGAATGACGCTGTCAACGGCGGTCAGTGTGCGGTAGGTATCTTCGGCAAAATCCTTGTGGCCCGGTGTATCGAGAATATTGACCCGTTTCCCGGCGTACTCAAACCCCATGACCGATGTGGCAACGGAGATTCCGCGCTGCTTTTCGATTTCCATGAAGTCACTGGTTGCGGTTTTGCGGATTTTGTTGCTTTTTACGGCTCCGGCGGTCTGAATTGCACCACCAAAGAGCAGGAATTTTTCTGTCAGTGTGGTTTTTCCAGCATCAGGATGGCTGATTATGGCAAATGTTTTGCGTCTTGCGGTCTCTTTTATTAATTCCATTATGGGTTTCGGCTCTCTGCTTCCAGTGTGCTCTGCTTTGCTGGGTCTGGTGAAAAAAATAGTGCTGCTTGGCCGCAGGGTATAACGTGCTTTTTACGGTTTCAGTGATCGCTGGTGGAATTGCGGCTCTTTTGCCTTCAAAGATACAAAGATAGGGGTTAAAAACAGAATTTTGGGGACTTTCCGAACAATTTTGCCGCGAGATTATCATGCAATACCGTATTTTCGGTTTCAATCTGAACGCCGCATATTGAATTTTGAGTGTATTAAGGAGTAACTTAATTGAAAAAACGGAGTTTTTATGAAAAATATTATGTTTGGCAGGGTGATCACTCTCTTTTTTTGTTCATGCCTGATCCTTTCGGGATGCAGCAAAAGAGAAAAAATCAGCGGGCTGCAACAACTGGACGGTAAAGAGTTTGCAATTCCGACCGGTACTGTGGCCGATCAGCTTGTGCTTTCGAAGTTGCCTAACGCCAAATTCAAGTATTTTAACAGCGTCATGGATGCGGTGATTGCCGTTAAGGCTGGCAAAGCGGATGCTGCGGCCTATGATGAACCCATTCTGAAAAACATTGCGGCAAAAAACAGTGGCCTTGTTGTGCTAAAGGAGATGATTACAGTTGATAACTATGGATTTGCGGTACGCCTTGATGACCGGGAGTTGAAAAAAACCATAGATGCGGTGGTGGCTGAGCTGAAGCAGGATGGAACAACGGAGAAAATGATGACGCGCTGGTTCCCCAAATCCGGAAATCCTGCTCCCATGCCAGAGATTGCCTCAGGCGGAAGCAATGGCATCTTGAGGATGGGCACTGCAAGCGTGACGGAGCCCTTTTCATTTGTTGATGGGTCGGGTGAGGTGGTCGGGTATGATATCGAGCTTGCCCGGCAAGTCGCCAAAAAACTGGGCAAGAAGCTTGAGATTGTGAATATGGATTTTGGCGGAATGATTCCGGCATTGATTTCGGGCAAGGTTGACATGATTGCTGCCTGCATCACCATTACCGATGAGCGCTCAAAGCAGGTGCTCTTTTCTCAACCCTATTATACCGGCGGCATTGCTGCACTTGTAAGAGAATGAGTGGTTTTGAACTTGATGGCGGGGGACTTTTGTCTCTCTTTGCCTCTTTTGCTGGCAGCTTCCAGAGCAATATCCTGCAGGAGAACCGTTATCTCCTCATCCTTGAAGGGTTAAAAACAACCGTTATTATCTCGGTTTTTTCAACCCTTTTCGGCACACTCCTCGGGGCGCTCGTCTGTTTTATGCGAATGTCGGGCAACCGGGCGCTGACTCTTGTTGCAAAGCTCTACATCTCGGTTTTGCGCGGCACCCCTGTGCTGGTCTTTTTGATGTTGATGTTCTATGTCGTTTTTGCTTCGGTCGATGTTAATCCTGTCGTTGTCTCGGTCATTGCATTTGGGATGAATTTTGCCGCTTATGTTGCCGAAATTTACCGGGCAGGTATTGAGAGTATCGACAAGGGGCAAACAGAGGCGGGCATTGCCATGGGCTTTACCAGAGTCACGACTTTTCTGTTTATTGTTCTGCCTCAAACGGTGTTGCGTATTTTGCCGGTCTACAAGGGTGAATTTATTTCGCTTGTCAAAATGACCTCGGTTGTCGGCTATATCGCCGTGCAGGATTTGACAAAGGCCAGTGATATTATCCGAAGCCGTACCTTTGATGCCTTTTTTCCGCTCTTTATGGTGGCAATTCTCTATTTCTCCATTTCATGGGTTCTTACGCTTTCACTTGACTATGTCGAACGGCAGGTGGATCCCAAATCAAAACGAAAGCAAATTGAAAGTGCATGATAAAGGTTGAGCATCTGTCGAAAAAATTTGGAAATCTTGTTGTCCTCAAGGATGTCACTCTTGAAATCAGGGAGGGGGAGGTTATTTCGGTCATCGGCCCTTCCGGCACGGGAAAAAGTACCTTGTTGCGCTGTATTAATCTGCTTGAGCGACCCAGTGGTGGTTCAATTTTTATTGACGGGGTCGATATTCTTGATGCGAAAACTGATGTGCCAAAAATTCGTCAGAAAATGAATATGGTTTTTCAGTCGTTCAATCTTTTTGCCCATCTCTCTGTTTCAGGCAATCTGACCATCGCTCCTGTTAAACTTTTGGGCAAGTCGAAAAAAGAGGCGGAAGAGAGGGCCATGAGCATACTCACTTTGGTGGGGCTGGCTGAAAAGGCCGATAATTTTCCGGATGAACTTTCCGGAGGGCAAAAACAGCGGGTTGCCATTGCCCGCTGTCTGGCGATGGATCCCAAAATCATTTTGTTTGATGAACCAACCTCATCACTCGACCCAACAATGGTCAGCGAGGTGTTGTCGGTCATCCGCCGTCTGGCCAGGGATGGCATGACGATGGTTATTGTCACCCATGAGATGGATTTTGCCCGCGATCTCTCCAATCGTGTTTTGTTTATGGATGAGGGGATTATCTACGAAGAGGGAACCCCTGCTGAGATCTTCGACAATCCGCAGAGGGAGAAGACCAGGGCCTTTATAAACAGGATAAGAAGCATCAACTCTCATATTGCCTCTTCAAAGTATGATCTCTACAGCATCCAGGCCGAGATAGAGGCTTTTTGTGAAAAGCAGATTTTACCGATGAAAACGCGACAGAATTTGCTTTCGATTCTCGATGTGCTGCTTAACATCTACACTCCTCTTTTGCATACCACCACTCTTGATATCACCGTAGCCTATTCGGAAAAGAATGAGAGTGTTGAAGTTGTGCTCGAAAGCGGGGGAGAGGCCCGGAACCCGCTCGACAAAAATTTCCTGCCTGATTCCCTGGCAAAGAGCCCTGTGTGGAGTATGATAAATGCTATTGAGTATCAGCGGGTGGAGAGCCGGAACAGGGTTTCCTTGATGTTGCAGTAGCGATTATGCCAGCTCATTTATCGGTTCCTTCAGTTTCGCATGAAGGTTTTGTTTGCGGTGGAGACGAAGGGTGCGGATTATTGTTGATCAGGCGTTTTTATCGGTTGCCGGATTTTGAAAAAATCGCTATACTTGCACAGCTTTTTTAACCTGTTATAAGCCCGGTTACGTTATGAATTTTAATCCCTGGCACGATGTTGAGATAGGAGAGGGTCAGCCGAATATCGTCAACGCTATCATCGAAATTTCCAAAGGCAGTAAAACAAAGTACGAACTTGACAAAAAAACCGGTATGCTGAAGCTTGACCGGGTACTTTACTCTGCTGTTTTTTATCCGGCCAATTATGGATTTATTCCAAAAACGCTTGGTGATGACCATGATCCGCTCGACATTCTTGTGATTTGCCAGTCTGACATTGTGCCGATGTGCATGGTCAGGGCAAGGGTCATCGGTGTCATGCGCATGATTGATCATGGAGAGGGAGACGACAAGATTATTGCTGTTGCTGAAGATGATGTCAGCATGAGCAATGTCCACAATATCGATCAGTTGCCACCTTACTTCGCGTCCGAGTTAAAACACTTTTTTGAAGAGTATAAGTCGCTTGAAGAGAAAACGGTACTTGTTGAGGAGTTCCAGGGCGCTGAAACTGCCCGCCAGAGTATTGTCCATGCTATTGACAACTACAAAAAAGTCTACGCATAGGGTTTGCGCAGCATGAGGATTGTGGTGAAAGGCGGTCATTGCCAGGGGCAGTGCCCGCCTTTTGTCGCTTCTTCAACAATGAGTTGTGACGGAAGTATGCGTAGTCAACAAGGTAGTCAACAAGCTCCCTTGTTTTTTTTGAAGTGGGGGAAATATGATATATTGGCCGGGTAATTTTTTTTGGTGAAACGCTCCATTATTTGACAATGCTCTCATTAACGACTGGTGAACTTGCCGAAAGGGCTGGAAGGATAAAACTTGTTATTTCTGATAATGATGGTGTTTTTACTGATAATGGTGTCTATTATTCGGAGAGGGGAGAGGAGCTGAAGCGCTATTCCATCAGGGATGGGATGGGCGTTGAGCGGTTGAGAAATATTGGCATTGAGACCGCCATCATGACGGGAGAAATTTCGCCAAGTATCAGGATGCGTGCTGAAAAGCTCGGCATAAAACGGCTCTATCTGGGAGCCAAAGAGAAGCTGGTATTGCTTGAAAAGGTCATTTCGGAGAGTGGTTTTCGGAGGAATGAACTTGCCTATATTGGCGATGATGTCAATGATGTGGAGATTATGAGCGAGATCGCCTTGCAAGGATTGACGGCGTGCCCTCGTGATGCAACTGTTTTTGTAGAACCCTGTATTCACTATCGAGCCCAGGCCGATGGCGGGTACGGCGCATTCAGGGATTTTGCCGAGTGGCTGATCAAGCTCAGGAACTCCTGACTGTTTTTTTTATCACTATCGATTCCATACATCGCTTTCAGGAGCGTTGACGGTTCGTTTTATCAAGAGCAAGGTTATGGCGGAAGTCACCATAGGAAACAGAATGGCAGGGGATGGGCATCCAGTCTTTGTCATTGCCGAAATCGGCATCAACCATAACGGGTCGATGGATGTTGCCAAAAAACTGATTGCAGGTGCGGCCTTTGCCGGATGTGATGCGGTCAAGTTTCAGAAACGCACTCCAGAGCTTTGCGTACCACAGAGTCAGCGCGATATTGAGCGTGACACCCCCTGGGGTCGCATGAAGTATATCGACTACCGTTACAAGGTTGAGTTCGGGCGTGAAGAGTATGAGGAGATAGACCGTTACAGCAAGGAGCATGGTATTTTGTGGTTTGCATCCTGCTGGGACGAGGAGTCGGTCGATTTTATGGAACAGTTTGAGCCTCCCTGTTACAAGGGCGCTTCAGCCTCCTTGACCGATCTTCCCCTCCTGAAAAAAACCGCAGCAACCGGTCGTCCCCTCATTATCTCTACCGGCATGTCCACAATGGAAGAGGTTGAAACGACCGTCAATGAACTTGGTCACTCCAATTTGCTCATTGCGCATACCAATTCGACCTACCCCTCTCCGATTGAAGAGCTGAACCTCAGGATGATTACCACCCTCAAATCCCGTTATCCCGATGTGCCAATTGGTTACTCAGGCCATGAAGTGGGGCTGTCGACCACCTGGGCGGCGGTAGCACTTGGAGCGACCTTCATTGAGCGTCATGTCACCCTTGATCGCGCCATGTGGGGATCTGACCAGGCGGCATCGGTTGAATTGTCGGGCATGGCAAGGCTTGTTTCGAACATTCGCGACATTGAGAAAGCTCTCGGTGACGGCGTCAAGCGAGTCTATGATGGAGAGGCCGCAGCCCGAAAAAAATTGCGTCGCTCCTGAACACGGTACTTTTTTTGACACAACCTCTTTGATCAGAAACATCTATCAATAAAGCAGCATATAACTATGAATACTAACGGCACCAACGGCACTTCGACGGTTCAGGAGTTTGAATACAAGGCTGAAATGAAGCAGCTTCTGGATCTTATCGTCCATTCATTGTACACCCATCCCGAAATATATCTCAGAGAGTTGATTTCCAACGCCTCTGATGCACTGAGCAAGGCGCGTTTTAATTCCTTGACCGATCAGGAGATGCTCGACAAGGAGGCTGATTTGGCCATCCGCATCACCATCGACCCGGCAGAGATGACCTTTGCTATTGAAGACAGTGGAGTGGGGATGACGGAAGAGGAGCTGATTGCCAATCTTGGCACGGTGGCAAAGTCGGGCACCCTTGGCTTCATGCAGTCACTCAAAGAGCAGCAGAAGCAGCTTGACGGCAACCTTATAGGACAGTTCGGCGTGGGATTCTATTCGGTCTTTATGGTAACCGAAGAGGTGACGGTAGAGACAAGAAGCTCGCACCCCGGTTCGGAAGGGTTCCGCTGGCGCTCCAGTGGCCAGGGCACCTATACGATTGAAAAAATTGAGAAGGCCGGGCGGGGAACCAGAATCTCCTTCAAACTCAAGGAGGAGCACAAGGAGTTTGCCGAAGAGTATCGTGTTGAGCAGATTGTCAAGAAATATTCAAACTTCGTTGATTTCCCGATCTATCTCGGCGACAAGCAGCTCAACAGCATCACCGCACTCTGGCAGCGCTCAAAGAGTGAACTGAAGGATGAGGAGGTCAATGAGTTCTACAAATTCATCGCCAACGATTACAAGGATCCGCTCGACTATCTGCCGGTTTCGGTCGAAGGGATGGTCACCTTCAAGGCGCTGCTTTTTCTGCCAAAAGAGGCTCCTCCAGAGATGCTCTACCGCCAGGGCGAACTCGAAAACCACGGGCCGCAGCTCTATGTCAAAAAGGTGCTGATTCAGAATGAGTGCCGTGACCTTCTGCCAGAGTACCTTCGTTTTATTGCCGGCGTGGTCGATACCGAAGATCTCTCGCTCAATGTTTCAAGAGAGGTGGTGCAGTCGAGCCCGGTGATGGCCAAAATCCGCCAGATCCTTACCGGAAAAATTCTTGGATGGTTTGAATCGCTTGCCAAAGAGCAGCCTGAGAAGTTCAAGACCTTCTACAAGGCGTTCGGCCCCATTATCAAAATCGGCCTCAATACCGACTATACCAATCGCGACAAACTCATTGAGCTGCTGCGGTTTGAAAGCACCAAAACGGTTGATGGTGAATTTGTGACGCTCAAGGAGTACAGTGAAAGAATGGGGCCTGATCAGAAGGAAATTTACTACCATTCGGGCACCAGCAAGGCTCAACTGCTTGCTCATCCCAATCTGGAGTATTTCCAGGATATGGGTATTGAGGTGCTGCTGCTCAGTGATCCGGTTGATGTTTTTGTTATTCCTTCAATTCATGAGTACGATAAAAAGCCGCTCAAGTCGATTGAAAAGGCGGATATCGATTTCTCGAAGCAGAAGAAAGAGAGTGCCGAACCCCTCGCAGAGAACCTTCTTGCGCCGGTCTTGCAGCTCTTCCGCGAAACTCTTGGAGAGGGGATAGAGGATGTCATTGAGTCGCACCGTCTTGTCAACTCTCCGGTGACACTGGTGAGCGGAAAGGATGGCCTCGACAGCCAGATCGAAAAGATGATGAAGATGATGCAGAGTGACATGCCTGCTGCCAAAAGGATTCTTGAGGTCAATACGTCGCATCCTATTATCCGCAACCTTTCAGGGATGATTATTGTCGACGCAGCCAATCCGCTGATCAAAACTGCCATGAAACAGCTTTATGAAGGCGCGCTGCTGCTTGAAGGGGGGCTTGACTCAACCACCGGATTTTTGTCGAGAATGAATGAGTTGATTGAGGCTGCAACGCTCTCCAGGTAGGAGGATTCAAAAACTTTTAATCCGTGAATTTGTGAACAAGGGAAGGGATTTCGATATAAGGGGAGTTGCGGTTTTTCAGAAGAGTGAGATAACCGAGTATGAGATTTATAAAAATCTTGCGGGCAGGGTGCGCGGTCTGAAAAGCCGTCGCATCCTCTCCCAGATTGCCGATGACGAGATGCGTCACTACAACGTCTGGAAAACCTATACCCGTCGAGATGTCGATCCCAACCGTCTCAAGGTTTGGCTCTTCACCATCATCAGTATGGTGTTCGGTTTTACTTTCGCCATCAAGCTGATGGAGAACAGCGAAAAACGGGCCCATCTCCTCTATAGCCGTTTTCCTGGGTCGTTCAAGGAGGTCAACGGGATTATTCGTGATGAGGAGGAGCATGAGCAGGCGCTGCAGATGCTCTTTGATGAAGAGCGATTGCAATATGCCGGTTCCATTCTCTTTGCCCTCAACAATGCGCTTGTTGAACTGATTGGTGTTCTGGCGGGTCTCACCTTTGTGCTGCAAAACAGCAGGGCGGTTGCGCTGACGGCCTCCATTACCGGTGTTGCTGCGGCACTCTCAATGGGAGCGTCAAGCTACCTCTCAACAAAATCAGAGCCGGGTGGCAACGCCCTGGTTACGGCACTCTTGACCGGGTTTTCCTATATTCTGACCGCGCTCTTCTTGATTGCGCCCTATTTTATTTTTAACGATCTTATAAGCTCTTTTGGAGCATCACTGCTCGTAGCCGTCGTTATCACAGGGCTTTTCAACTATTACATCTCCGTTGTGCGGCTCATCTCCTTTAAAAGTCGTTTTCTTCAAATGGTCACGCTCTCGGTTACCGTTGCAGCATTCAGCTTTCTGGCTGGCTACCTCATCCGTTTCGCTTTCGCTCCCATCCTGTAGTCTGTGCCTGAAAAACGGCACGCTCCTCTTTTCATTCACGCAAAGGGGGGCGTTCCACCGCCCGATTGCAACAGCGCAGCAATGGCTGCTTCATCAATCCTCTCTTCGGTGTTGACGGCAATCGCGATCGTCTCCTCTTCGGCACTCAGGTGCTCAATCTGCTCCAGTTGTGCAGCCAGCACGGCGGTGTCGGCATCAGAGGCATCGTTGCCTGCCAGGGAGCGTTGTCGCACTCTTTCGAAAAGCCGCTCTTCGGATGTATAAAAGCGCAGAATCCTGCATGGAACGCGCCTGGCTGCGGCAAGATCCATAAAGAGTTTCCGGTTGCTCTGTTTGAGAAAGGTGGCATCGACGATGACCGCCATCCCCTCGCCAAGGCAGAGAGAGGCAAGGAAGAGCAGCCGCTGGTGGGTTTTCAGGCTGATCTCTTCGCTGTAGAGGGCTCCCTTTTCTTCGCTCCGCTCAAGTGCATTAAGGCCCGCCAGTCGTTTTCGTTCAATATCCGAGCGCAGATGCACCGCTTCTACCCTCTGGGCGATATGGCTTGAAAAAAAGGTTTTCCCGCTTCCGGAAACCCCGAAGGTGAGGATGAGCAGAGGCTTTGTGCTGTGGGTGAAGCTGGTGGCAAGCTGGAGGTATGAGCGGTGCTCTTCGAGAATTTTTTGAGCCTCATGCCGCTCGCTGGTCTGGCCGTAACGGATGGCTGTCACCTTGGCACGTACCATGGCCCGGTAGAGTGTATAGAATCGGAACAAGGGCAGGGCACCGTAATCGCCACTCTCCGTCAGATAGTTGTTCAAAAGCCGCCAGGCAAGCCCGGGCTCTCCTCCATGCTCAAGATCCATGAAAAGAAAGGCCAGATCGCTGATGACATCAATAATGGAGAGGCTCTCATTGAACTCGATACAGTCAAAGATGAAAATGCGCCCTTTCCACCAGACCATATTGCCGGTGTGCATGTCACCGTGGCATTGGCGGATGAATCCTCCATGCTTTCTTTCAAGAAAGAGAGGGGTAAGTCGCTGATGCTCCCTGATGCACCATGCCCTTAGAAATTCAAGCTGCCCGACTTCATGCGCAACGGCGGCAATTGGCTCCATAGAGGTAAAATTGTGCAGGATCGGCTTGATGAGATTCTCCGGGTGGCCAAAACCACTTTCGGCGGGTGCTGCGGGCAGGGAAGCGTGAAATCGGGCGATCATGGTGGAGAGCTGGTCGATATGCTCCTCGTTGAGCTGTTTTTTTGCAAGCATCCTGTCCAGCTCCATTTTCCTTTCAAAGCGTACCATTTTTACGGCGTAGTCAACAACCTCTCCCCTGGCATCAACCAGAAAAGTGTTGGCCGAGCGCACAATCGGCACAACCGAGAGGTAGATTTCCCGGCAGAGCCGCTGGTTGAGGCGAAGCTCCTCATTGCAGCAGTGGAGGCGTTTTTCAAGGGTTGAAAAATCCAGAAATCCCAGGTCGAGCGGTTTTTTGAGCTTGTAGGCCAGGGAGTCGGTGAGGAAAATCCAGGAGATATGGGTTTCTACAACCTTGATGGCTCCGGTGGGATGGGGGTAGGCCTCCGGACGGCTCAACGCTTCGATCAACAACTCCATGCTTTTGTCTTGTCCAAAGGGTTCAAGTGTCGCGGGCGGTAATAAACTCTTTCACGGCAATATAGGTGAGGGGGGAGAAGCTGGCAAGAATCATCAGCAACGACAATGGATTCCTTTCAAAAAAAGTGTAAATTCAAAATCTATAGCCGAGGTACGCCATTCGTCACATTCATGCTTCTCAACTTACGTCTATGATACATCTTTCAAGGATACTTTGTCCGACCGACTACTCCGCCACATCTCAAAATGCTGTGCGCTATGCCGTCGAATTTGCATGGAAAGTGGGGGCTCATGTCAGGTTTCTGCATATCCTCCCTTCAGGAATAGTTCCCGAAAAAACGGTTGATGCCTCCGCAATTCCTCCGGTAGAGCAAGAGGAGGAGGATGCCCTTCCTGAACAGTTTACCCATCTTTTGATGGCCGAAAAAAAGAAGGGTTTAAATGCTGATATTCGTGTTCTCAAGGGTGAGGCTCCCAAGGTTATTGTTGAACAGGCAAGCTCATGGGGTGCCGATTTAATTATCATGGGCTCACACGGTCGTACCGGTTTGCAGAGAATCATCATGGGCAGTGTTGCCGAAGAGGTCTTCCGTTCTTCCGATATTCCCGTTTTGCTGGTCAAGGAGCCTGCGGCGGCAAAAATTACGGTTGAATAACAGTCACAAGAGATCAAGTCACCTTTAATTTTAGTGCGTAACACTTTTATGGAACATTTCAGGCACTCAATTCTCGCCCTTATTACCGAAACATCGGCAAATCTGCCGAGTGACATCCGCTGTGCCCTTGCAGCCGCAATCGAGCGCGAAGATCCGCTCTCCCAGGCCGGTCTTGCCATGTCGACCATCTCGGTCAACATCGACATGGCGGTCGACAATATCTCTCCGGTCTGCCAGGATACAGGCATGCCTACCTTTTTTATCCATACACCCCGTGGAGCCGATCAACTGCTCATGAAACGGGAGATTGAAGAGGCAATTGCCGAAGCTTCCCGAACCGGCAAACTCCGCCCCAATGCGGTTGACGCCATCACTGGCAAAAACTCCGGCACCAATCTCGGCCTTCATTTTCCATCAATTCACTTTGAACCGTGGGAAAAAGAGGAGATTGAGGTCAAGCTCATCCTGAAAGGCGGGGGATGCGAAAACAAAAACATTCAGTACTCGCTGCCCGATGAAATTCCCGGTCTCGGAAGCGCCTCACGCGATCTTGAGGGTGTCCGCAAGTGTTTGCTCCATGCGGTCTACCAGGCGCAGGGCCAGGGGTGCAGCCCCGGTGTTATCGGCGTTGGTATTGGCGGCGACCGTACCAGCGGCTTTGAGCTTGCCAAAAAGCAGCTCTTCCGCACCATTGACGATCGCAACCCCGACACTCAGCTTGACGCTCTTGAGCAGGAGATTCTCCAGAAAGCCAACAGCATGGATATCGGCCCGATGGGTTTTGGCGGAAAAACGACCCTCTTTGGCTGTAAAATCGGCAAATCACATCGCGTTCCAGCGAGCTTTTTTGTCTCCGTTGCCTATAACTGCTGGGCCTACCGCCGCCTTGGCGTGCTGCTCGACCCGGCAACTGGCTCCATTCAGCAGTGGCAGTACAGGGAGACCGACGAAATCAAGCGCATGGCAAAAGGAGAGGGAATGCCTCTGACTGGCAAAGAGGTGGTGTTGCAGGCCCCGGTCACCGAAGCGCAAGTTCGCAGCCTCAAGGTTGGCGATGTGGTGCTCATCCAGGGCTCTATGCACACCGGGCGCGACGCCTTTCACCACTACATTATGCATCACGACCTGCCCGATCATCTCGATACCACAGGCGGAATCCTCTTCCATTGCGGACCGGTGATCATGAAAAACGAGGATGGCAGTTACCGTGTTACTGCTGCCGGGCCGACCACCTCAATCCGTGAAGAGCCCTTTCAGGCGGACGTCATCAAAAAACTTGGACTGAGGGCAATTATCGGTAAAGGGGGCATGGGCCCGAAAACCCTCAAAGGGTTGCAGGAGCACGGGGCAGTCTATCTCAATGCTATCGGAGGCGCGGCGCAGTACTATGCCCGTTGCATTGAAACGGTGACCGGTGTTGATTTTCTCGAAGAGATGGGCGTGCCCGAAGCCATGTGGCATCTGGAGGTGAACTCCTTTCCGGCCATTGTTACCATGGATGCACATGGCAACAGTCTGCACAGCAAGATTGAAGAGGAGTCGTTCCGTCAACTTGGCACTTTCGCCAACGACACCCATTGAGCCCGCAACGTGCACTGGTTGCCAATCTCATTTAACTGATAAAGGGGAAGCTGATGAAAAAAATAAGATTTATGGACGTCTCATTCCGGGACGGGTTTCAGTCATGTTTTGGCGCAAGGGTCAAGACCGAGGACTTTTTGCCTGCACTTGAAGCCGCCGTTCACGCCGGAACCGATAATTTTGAAATAGGCGGCGGTGCCCGTTTCCAGAGCCTCTACTTCTACTGCGAAGAGGACGCTTTTGCTATGATGGATGCTGCCCGCAAGGTTGTGGGCCCCGATATTAACCTGCAAACCCTTTCGAGAGGGGCCAATGTTGTCGGGCTTGTCTCTCAGTCACGCGATATCATTGATCTCCATGCCCGCCTCTTCAAAAAGCATGGCATCACCACCATAAGGAACTTCGACGCCTTGATGGATATCCGCAACCTCTCCTTTTCCGGGCAGTGCATCCATAATGCCGGATTGAAACATCAGGTGGTTGTTGCCATGATGGGCCTTCCGCCCGGACTGCACGAGAGCTATTGCCACACCCCGCAGTTCTATCTCGACAAACTGCGTGAAATTCTTGATGCCGAAATTCCCTTCGACAGCGTCGCCTTCAAGGATGCCTCGGGCACAACAACTCCGGCGGTAGTTCACGAAACTATCAAGGGGGCGCGCAAAATGCTGCCTGAAGGGACTGAAATACAGTTTCATACCCACGACACGGCAGGAATGGGCGTCGCCTGCAACTATGCCGCTATCACGGGTGGAGCCGACATTATCGATCTCTCCATGGCTCCGGTCAGTGGTGGAACCGCTGAAGTGGACATTCTCACCATGTGGCAGCGACTCAGGGGCACCGAATACACCCTCGACATTGACCAGGAAAAATACCTTGAGGTCGAGGCGCTCTTTATCGACCAGATGTACAAATACTACATGCCCCCCGAGGCGACGGCGGTCAATCCGGTCATCTCCTTTTCACCCATGCCCGGCGGAGCCCTTACGGCCAACACCCAGATGATGCGCGACAACAACACGCTTCACCTCTTCCCTGCAGTAATCAACAACATGCGTGAAGTGGTTGTCAAAGGCGGGTTCGGTGCCTCCGTCACTCCCGTTTCGCAATTCTATTTCCAGCAGGCTTTTGCCAACACCATTCAGGGTCACTGGAAAAAAATCACAGACGGTTATGGCAAAATGGTGCTTGGTTACTTCGGCAAAACCCCGGCCCGTCCCGACGATGAGGTTGTTCGTCTCGCCTCCGAGCAGCTTGGCCTCGCTCCAACCGTTGAAGATGTGCACGATATCAACGACCGCAACCCGGAACTTGGCGTAGCCTACAATACCGCGCTGCTTCAGAAAGCCAATATTCCGCAGACCGACGAAAACATCTTTATTGCGGCAACCTGCGGCGCCAAAGGCATTGCCTTCCTTCAGGGAGATTGTGCAACCGGTATCCGCTACAAGGCTGACATCGCCGTTGAAATAAAGGCAACACCAAGAGCTGAGGTTGTTGCAGCCTATCACGAGGCCCACAAACACGATATCCACCAGGAAGAGGTGAACCACCGGCTCGAAGAGCTTTTTTCAAAGCTTCCATCGACTGCGCCAGTGCCAACTCCTTCGGTATCGGCCTCAAAAATCATTTCGATGGCCGGAAACTTCACCGTTTTTGTTGATGGAGCCCCCTTTACCGTCTCCTTTGCCGAAGGATCGGCCATCAACCCCCAGACGACTACGGTTGCAGCGCCATCAGTGGCTGAGGCCATTGCAGCTCCCCAGTTGCACGCCGGCACGCCGGTGCCCGCAGCCATGCCCGGCAACGTAGCCTCTATTGCCGTCAAGGTTGGTGATGAAGTCAAGGAGGGAGAAGAGGTCGCCGTCCTTGAAGCCATGAAGATGG
>SESF01000904.1_pt1 | contig 18910 bp, 15 predicted proteins | sample 3171521 | NCBI WGS metagenome assembly SESF01 (sample SAMN10866945, study PRJNA518727) | freshwater metagenome | biome: subpolar coniferous forest; feature: holomictic lake; material: water; isolation source: holomictic Lake 227, 6 m and 8 m depth | place: Canada: near Kenora, Ontario | collected...
GACGTTCCAATGAGAATTGCTTTTCCCAAGCTCTGCGCCCTTGCTTGCGCCCGGCGAATGCGATAGAAGGAGCGCGTTACAATGACTGCACCTGCCTTTTCTCGCATCGCGATGCTCGCTTGCGTATCAGTGCTGGCTGGGTGCGGCAAATCAGCCGGTCCCAGGGTTGATGCCGCTCATCCCCTGCCCCCGGCTCCGCTCGTTGCTAAGGGCGATCCCGGCCAGCCGGGCGGGCGATTCATGATCGGCACCAGCGCCAGTCCGAGGACATTCAATCCCCTGTTCGCTTTTGATGCCGCGTCGGATGGGATCGTCCGCCTGTTATTCGCCCCGCTGGTTATGTTGGACGCGGCCACGCAGCAGCCCGGCCCCGGGCTGGCCGAGTCCTGGTCCGTCGCGCCGGACCAGAAGACGTGGACCTTCAAACTACGCCAGGGGGTTCACTGGAGCGACGGCCATCCGTTCACGGCCGAGGACGTCCTCTTTACCTGGAACGACATCATGTACAACCGGGAGTTCAACCCGGGCACGTATGACCTGTTCCGCATCGGCGGGCAGAGCTTCGCGGTGACGAAAGTGGACGACGCCACGGTGCAAGTGGTCACGCCGGAGCCCTTCGCCCCGTTCCTCGAATACTTTGGCACGGTGCCGATCCTGCCCAAACACGTCCTGCAAACGGCGGTCGCGGCAAAGGTCTTTCCTGCCGCTTACGGCGTCAACTCGAAGCCGGGCCGGATCGTCGGGTGCGGCCCGTATCGCCTCAAGGAGTTCCGCCTCGGAAATACCACCCTGCTGGAGCGCAATCCGGAATATTGGGTGGCCGACCGGCAAGGCCACCGCCTGCCGTGGTTTGACGAGGTGATGTTCACCGTCGGCGGCAGTGCGGCGAGCGAACCGGCCTGGTTCCTGGGTGGCAAGAGCGACGTCTGCGATACGGTGCGCGCGCAGCAGTATGCCCAGTTCAAGCAAGCCTCAGCCAGCGGTCGGTTCCAGCTCCTCGACCTCGGCGTCGGCGGCGAACGTGACTTCCTCTGGTTCAACCAGAACACCGGCACCAACGCCCAGGGCAAACCCATCGTCAATCCGGCCCGGCTGAAATGGTTTCGGAACAAGAAGTTCCGCCAGGCCGTCTCCTGCGCCATTGATCGTGAGCGCCTGGTGCGCGAGGTGTTTGGCGGACGCGCGCAGCCGGCCTACGGCTTCATCGGCACCGAAAACCCGAGGTGGAACAACCCCGACGTCCCGCGCTATGCCTTCGATCCCGCTCGCGCCCGGAGTTTGCTGGCCGAGATCGGCATCCAGGACCGCAACGGCGAAGGCTTGATGAAGGACGCCGACGGAGCCCCGGTCGAGATCCTCTTCTATTCCAACAGTGGCAATCCACTTCGCGAACAGGCGGCGGCCCTGATCGTGGCCGATCTGAAAAAGCTCGGTATCAAGCTCATCTATGTGCCGATGGACTACCGGGCGTTGGTGGAGCGGATCAACGTGACCTTTGATTACGAATGCGCCCTGATGGGCCTGGGTGGCGGTGGCAGCGATCCCGCGTCTCAGATTAACGTGCTCCGTTCCAGCGAGGAACTCCATCAATGGTTCCCCCTCCAGAAGACTCCCTCGACCGAATGGGAGGCTCGCATCGACTCGCTCATGGAGGCCCAGATGCGGACACTCGACTTTGCCCAACGCAAGAAATGCTTCGATGAAGTGCAGGTGATCCTGGCCGAGGAGGTGCCCATGATTTACACCGTGGCGCCGTTTGCTGCTGCGGCCATTCGCTCGGACGTGGGCAACGTCCGTCCCGCCGTCTTGAGCACCTACCACCTGACCTGGAATCTGGAAGAGCTGTATTTCAAGCAGAAGTGATTCGCCGGGCCCGAAGAGAACTAACTGCCGGCCGTCGCAGTGCAGGTGCCGTGTGGAACACGAAAAGCCTTGGCCTGCGTGGGGTTCCTGTGTCAATGTGGCACCATGAAATTGCCTGTTCGCTGTTGGTTGTTGGTCGCCGCGTTGTTCGTATTCCCCGCCTTCAGCCCGGCGGAAGAACCGTCCGCTGTTTTCAAAGTTGGCGCCGCCAAACGGGATATTACTCCCAAGGAAGGCGTGCCGATGTGGGGCTACGGGTCCCGCCATGCCGCTCTGTCCAAGGGCGCTCTCGACCCGCTTTACGCCGCAGCGGTGGTGATCCAGGTGGGGACCAACAAGGTCGCCATCGTGGGGCTGGACCTGGGCCGCGCGCCGGCCGAGAAGTCGCTGCAGGTTATTCGTGCTCGCATCAAAGCCGAGGCCGGCATCGATTACTCATTCATAGGGGGGTCCCACACCCACCATGGGCCGGTGCTGGAGCTCACGGACGAACCCGGCAAAGGCAAGGGCAAGTACGACGCATCGCTCCGCTATTATAAGGAGATGGAGAACGGAATCGCGGAGGCCATCATCGAAGCCAACGGCAAGCTGGTGCCGGCGAAGATGGCCACCGGCTCGGTTCGGCTCGAACAATACAATCATAACCGCCACACGAAGCTCGAGCCCAAGCCGAGCGATCACGATCTCAGCATCATGCGCTTTGACGATGCGTCGGGCAAGCCCTTGGCCGTGGTTGTGAACTTCTCGGCCCACCCGACCATGCTTCCGGACGAGATGCTGAAGTTCTCAGCCGATTACGTCGGTGCCATGAAGGCGACGGTCGAGAAGGAAATGGGCGCAGCGGCGATCTTCATGCAAGGGGCCACCGGGGACCAATCTGTGAGCCAGGGCACCAACTCAGGCTATCAGGGCGTTGGTCAAGCCTTGGGGCGCGAGGTCATCAAACTGGCATTGAGTCTGACGCCTGCCGAGCCGGCCAAGCCCTCGCTGGTGGTGAGGGAGGAGCGGTTTAAGTTTGCGTCGCGCATTGACCTGTCCAATCCCGCCATCCGCGCTGCTTATTCGTTCGCGTTCTTCCCGGAGCTCATCCCGAACTTCGCGGACGAGTACGTGGACGGCGTCCGGCCCCGTCTCACCGTGGCCATGCTGAATGGTGACATTGCTCTGGTCGGCGTTTCGGGCGAGTTCTTCAGCAACCACTCGATCCGCTTGAAAGAGCGGGCACGCGTGAAGCAACTGTTCTTCTTCGGCTACTGCAACGGTTATCACCAGTACTTCCCGACCATTGAAGCGGTGGCGGAGGGGGGATATGGCGCGGACAATACCGTCTCCCCGGCGGCCGTCGGGTCCGGAGAACAAATGATGAATACCGCGCTCCTCTGGACTTACCAGATGCGCGGCAAGATTAAATGAAACATAGATACCTGATTTCCGTATTCTGTTCTCTGCTGCTCTCCGCCGCGGTGCTTCGCGGCCAGGCGCCTAACGAGGCCACGCTTTACCGCGACGAGTTCGGCATCCCGCACGTCTATGCGCCGACGCTCGAAGCCGCCGCCTTTGCGGTTGGCTACGCCCAGGCCGAAGACCGGCTGGAGGAGCTGCTGAAGAACTACCGTCGTGCCAATGGCACAATGTCGGAGGTGTTCGGCCCCAGCAACTACCGCACCGACTTCGTTATGCGCCTGTTCCGACAGGAGGAGATCAGCCGCGAGAAATACGGCCAGCTTAGCCCGAAATCGCGCGCGGTGATCGAGGCCTATCAGGCGGGGGTTAAGCAGTTCATGAAAGAACACCCCGAGCAGGTGCCAAGCTGGGCCCAGGAAATCCATCCCTGGGACGTGGTGGCTTTGGGGCGCTACATCATCTGGGGCTGGGTGTTGGAGGATGCGGGCGGGGAGCTCATACGCGCCGGCATCGTGCCTGACGCCTTCGGTTATCACGGCTCGAATGAGATCCTCATTGGCCCGGGCCGTAGCGCGCGAAAGGTGCCCATTGCCGTGATTGACCCCCATCTAAGCTGGTATGGCGAATTCCGCTTCTACCAGATCCGGATATACGCCGGGGATTTCAACGTGTCGGGTGTGGCCGTGTTAGGCACGCCGCTGCCCAGCCTCGGCCACAGCCGTTATTGTTCCATCGCCATGACCACGGGCGGGCCCGACACGTCGGACGTTTTTGTGGAGGACATGAACCCGGATAACCCGCGGCAATACCGCTACGACAACCAATGGCGGGATTTGCAGGTGCGCAAGGTGAAGATCGGGGTGAAGAAGGGAGACCAGGTGGAGTGGAAGGAGCAGGAAGTGGAATACAGCCACCACGGGCCGATCGTCGCGCACAAGAAAGAGAAGGCTTACGCGATGGCCATATCGTATGCCAAGGAGGTAGGGCTGACTGATCAGATCTATGAGACGATGACGGCCCGTAATCTTGGCGAGATGAAACAGGCCCTCGGCCACTTGCAGCTCATGGGGCAGAACGTCATGGTCTCAACCGTGCAAGGCGACATCTACTACGTCCGCAATGGCCGTGTCCCCATACGCGCGCCGGGCATCGACCCTAGCCGGCCGATCCGGGGATGCTATTCCACCAATGAATGGCGCGGCATCCACCCGCTCAGCGATTTGGTTCAGATCGAGAACCCGCCGCAGGGCTACATGCACAACTGTAACGTCACCCCCTTCGGCATGATGAAGGACAGCCCGCTGACGCCGGAAAAGTATGCCGCGCATCCTTATCTCTACAACGCCTCTCGCAAGGCTCCGCTTCACCAACGGGCCCAGATGATGACCGAGTTGCTGGACGCCGCTCACGACGTTAGCGTGGATGCGGCTATAGGGATTGCGTTCAATCCCCAAGTCTATCACGCCGAGCGATGGCAGGAGCGGCTGAAGGCGGCGTGGGCCAAAGCGCCGGAGTCGGCCCGGCAGGGGGATGCCGCTGAGGTCTATGGCATGATAGACAAATGGAACCGCCGCAGTGACGCAGACTCCGAAGGTGCGCTGGCGTATTACGCCTTCAAGAAGGGGCTGGATGCGGATATCAGTCGTAACGTTGAGCCACCGACGGATTTGGGCGACCCGGAACTACTCGCGGGCCTCGACAAGGCCGCCAAATGGCTGAACACGGACTTCGGTTCGCTGCACGTGCCTTATGGAAAGTACTTTCGAGTGGGCCGCGAGGGCGGGGACCGGACTTATCCGGTGGGTGGGGGTTCGGTGAGCGACGCGGGGATGGCGACCGTGCGGGCAATTGGCTTTACCAAGGGCGGGAAGGAATTGGTTGGTCACAGCGGCCAGACCTCGACTCAGATCGTCATCATGACCGATCCGCCTGAGTCCTACACGCTGGTCCCACTCGGCGTCAGCGATCATAAAGACAGCGGCCATTGGGATGACCAGGCGGAGAAGCTGTTCAGCAAGAGCAAGGCCACCCCAACCTATTTCATGAACCGTACGGAGCTGCTGAAGCATCTGACATCAACGAAGGTGCTGAACCCAACGATCCTGGCGCCAGCCACCCGCTAACTGGAGCGCGGACATTCTTGTCTGCTTCGGGCTGTCTGCTTCGGGCTGTCGGCTTCGGGCTTGCCTGATACCATTACTCCCATTACTCCCATTATTCTCAGCGCTCCCATTCCCTGTGTAGTGCTCTTGGAAAAATCTAAGATGCGCCCCGCACCGGGGGCGCCGAAAGTTCGACTTTCCAGTTGGTTTATTCTGGCCGGCTGGCTATTCTGCATCTCGAATCTGCAAACGAAAGGCCGGCATTATGGATGTAATATTTAATTGTCCGAAGTGCGAACAGGAGTTGGCCGTCGATAGCACGGGTGCGGGCACTGAGATCAACTGTCCGTCCTGTGGAGAAACTATCGTGATCCCCGCCCTGGAGTCGGTGGTGAACCGGCCCGGCGTGGACAATGCCCCGGGCGCGCCGCGCGTGGAGGTCCATCCGATCAACCCCATCGCCTCCTCCGCCGCCGCGAAAGTGGAAATGCACCTGCGCGTGCCAGTCCACAAGACGCCGACGGAGAGCCTGATCACGAAGCCGCTGGCGCCGCTCGAAGTCACGGCGAAGGGGGGGGATAAGAAGATCCGCGTCAAGACGATCAAGCACACTGATTGCATCGAGGTGGGGCACGACAAGTTTGATGAAGTGGTGACGAACTTCCTGGTCAAGATCGGCGAGTCCAACATGATCAGCATCACCACGCTCACCTACACGACCTTGGATATCGGCACGCAGAAGCTGATGACTGAATTTGGTGTGATGATCGTCTATCGCGGCTAGGCCAAGGGCCTTGGAACCTGCGGCTGAAGGGCCTCTTTGCGGACCACCGGAGTGCGCCCGTCCTCGCCTCACCGCCGTTTCCTTGGTGTCAGGAGGTCTGGGCTTACGGACGCCCGGGGATGTAGAGGCTTTCGTAGCCGGGCAGCGTAGGAACCAGCCGGTCGCACGCGAAGCACCACATGTCCCACTGGCCGTCAATGTAATTGCCGTTGCCGGGCAGCGGGCACGCCTGCGTGTAGAGATACCATTTGCCTTCGATCCGATAAAAGGCGGGCGTGGCGACGTGGTAGATCGTGTCGTCGCGATACAGGCCTTCCCACTTGGTCTGCAGCACCGTATCCACGTCAACCTGCTCCCAGCCGGTGGCGGGGTGCCGGCTCACCGCGATGACGGGGCGCCACCGTTTGCCGGCCGAAATACCGCCTTCGATGGAGAGCACGTAGGTGCCGCCGATCTTGGATACCTGGTGCCACTCGTAGTAGGCACCGAGCGTGGACTTGAATATCTGGCCCATGCCGCGCGGGTCCTTTTCGTTGTAGTGCCGCGTCCAGGTCTTCCCGTCGCGCGAGGTCGCCAGCCGGAGGCCGGGAAGGGTGCCGTCCTTGCCGCGGTAGGAGTAATACATGAACCAGTCCCATCGCCGCTCTTTCGCATCCCACTCGCGCAATACCGCCGCCTGCGACGCCATCTCCTCGTGATACGGCGCGGCCGGCTCGGGCGAAAGCACCGGTTGCGTGCCTACGCGCTGGACCGTTGCGGGCGCAATACCGGAGTATCCATCGGCCCCAGCCGGGCAGATGGCCAGTCCGATGCGGTCCTGAACCGAGGCGGTGGTGCCGGAATAGTAGATGTAGTAAGCGTCCTCCTCGGCGAGGTAGAGCACGGCATCGAGCCGGATGCTCCCGGAATCCCATCCCTGTTTCCCGGGACCGAACACCGGGTTATGTTCGTCCTGATGCCACGTGAAGGGATCGGATTTGAGTGCCCACGCCTTGCCGATAAAGCACAAGCTCCGGTTCGTTACCGGCACCCCGGAGTAGAACATGACCAGGCGCGCCGGGTCCTTCGGGTTGGGCAGGATGCACGGCTCCTGCACCTGCTGCGACTCCCAGGCCGAAGCGGTGCGTTTGATGATGACTTCCCCGCGGATTGGCATCCGTGGAGCGGCAGCGTCGGCCGCGAGGACCCGGGAGTCCGAGGCGCACAATAGGAGGACTGCGCCGATGACGAGAAGGGCTGATTTCATGCTGTTATTTGCCAGGCGGGTTCTTAGCGGGCTTGGGGTTTTTCTTCGGGTGCAGGTCGTCTTTCCACTCCTTCACATTTGGGGCCTTCTCGTAGATCTCTTTCATCAGCTCCTCGGTGTCCTGGGCATTGCGGGTCACTTTGGGACGCAGGAAGACCATTAGCTCGACGTCCTTATTGCGCGAGTCCTTCTTGTTGAAAAGCCATTTCAGGCCCGGGATGTCACCAAGAATGGGGGTCTTCCAGAATATCTCGCTCGACTGTCTCTGGATGATGCCGCCCAGGACGAGCGTCTGCCCGTTCTTGGCGGTAAGGTCGGTGCGGAAATTGCGGGTGTCGAACACGGCGCCATCAAGCACCTTCACGCCCGGAACCACGACCGAGGATTCAGCGTGAATCTTGAGCTCGACATCGCCCGCATTGTTAATGTGCGGGGTGACTTCGAGGATGACGCCGACGTCTTTGTACTCGAAGTTCTGGCTCAACCCGATGGAGCCGCTGTTCTGGCTGGCGGTGAGGATGGGGATTTGTTGCCCGACAAAGAGTCGGCCGGTTTCATTATCCCGGATATTGATCTGCGGCTCGGCCAGGATCCGGGCGTTGGTGGTTTTGTGCAGGAACTGAATGAGGAAGTCCATGCTGACGGTGCCGGCAAACACGCCCGACCGGAGACTGGTCAGCGTTTGGGCGATGGCGTCGGCGTTCGGGGAGTTCACGTCGGTCTTGCCGCCAAAGCCCTGCATGTAGCGGGTCGTTGTCTGCGCGAGGAGGGAGTTTTCAAAGTCTTCGGCAGAGTACACCTGGCTGCCGTCGGGCGACCAGCGGACCCCGAGCTTGTCCAGGAAGTCGCTGGCGACTTCAATGAGCCGCGCGTCAATTAATACCTGGTCGCTGGGGGCATCGAGATCCTCGATCAGCTTGAGGACCTGGGGGAAGAAGTGAACATTAGCGGAGATGAGCAGGGCATTGCCGCGCTCATCCGCGACGGCGCGCACCCGACCGACCAGGTCGCTCACGCTTCGGGCGGCCGTGCGACCGTCGGCAGTGCGCGGGTTGTCCGGCTGGCTATTGAGCCAGGGGTAGTAGCCGTCTTCTTTGCTGGCCCGCTCCAGCTCGAAGGCGGGCTGGCTAGTGGTGCTTACTGGCCTTTGCGGAGTCGTCTGGGGCTGCTGTGGTTGCTGCTGATTGACGGCGCGCAGGGGTGGCGACCCGTTCTTGGCGAACAGAATGTTGATGCTGTTAGCCACCGTGAATGCCTTGGCGAACTTGAGGGTAATTCGCAGCGTGCTTTCGCCTGCTTCCGACGGCTGATCCAGTTGTTTGAGGACGTCTTCCACCACTGCGAGGTTTTCTTTGGAGTTGGAGGTGACGATGATGGCGTTGGCGTAAGACTCGCTGGTGATGCGGACTTTGCCATAAAGCCGGCCCACGTCGCGGTCGGCCTGCGCCTCCGTGTTCTCATAGTAATCCCAGTAGGATCGCTGCTGGGTTTTCTTCAGAAATAGCTCGTTGAGCACGTCTTCGATATCCACTGCGCTGACGTATTTGAGCGAGTAAATCCTGGGGGCCAGGCCGTTGTCACTAACTGGCTCGTCAAGTTCCTTGATCATGTTCTCGATACCTTCCATCTGCGCGGGCGGGGCCTGGACGATGACGCAGTTGCGGCGGCGGTCGGCCACCACGCTCATCTTCTTCGGTCCCTTGGCGGAGGAGCCGGAGGAGGAGGATGAGAAGAAGTAGGGATAGCGGGACGAGGTATCCTGGTCTTTGTTGAGATCCTGCAACTGTTTGGCCACGTCCTGCGCATCGGCGTTTTTGAGCAGGAAGGTGTGCGCGGTCTTTTCCATGGCGTCCTCCGTATCCAGCGCAGTCACGAGCCGCTCGATGGCTTTGAAGTTCGTTTCACTCGAGAGTACAATCAAGGCGTTGGAACGGTCGTTGGCGGCCACCTCGACTGTTTCCCTGGGCGATCGGCCGCCAGTCTTCTGGTAAAGGGGCCCCAGTTCCTTCGCGAGGTCAGCGGCGTTCACATTCTTCAATGGAATTACCCGCAGGGCGACGTCTTCAGGTTTCTCGGTGTCCAGAATCCCGATCAGGCGCAGGACCTCGGGCAGCTTGGATTTCGGGGCGGAGATGATCAGGCGGTTGGACGATTTGTCAGGCCAAAGCTTAACCTGCTGACCGCTGCCGCCTTGGGATGCGCCACTGGAGGGTGGCGGGCTGCTGTCGCCACCGGAAGAACTGCCCCCGCCCGGAGGAGAGGAGCCACCCTGGGAAGATGGGCCGCCCGGCATGGGACTCATTCCCGGCGGAAACGATGGGCCGCTGCTCGAGGGGCGCGAGGGTCTTGAAGGCGCCGATGCGCCGCCGGCTTGAGCGTTCAGAATGAGGCCGAGCAGACTCGCCAGTTCGTCGGCGTCGGCGTGTTTCAAGGGACGGATCTCGATTATCAGGCCGGAGGCGGGCACATCGAACTCTTTGATGAGGTCGGAAAGCAGCCGCACGTTGTCGTTGTAATCGGTCACGATAAGCTGGTTGGCCCGCTCGTCGGTATCAATCGTCCCTTTATCCGAAAGAACGCCGCGGACTTTTTCCCGAAGCTCCCCAGCCTGGATGTGCGAAAGGGAAAAGATTTTGTAGAGGCGCTGCCGGCCTTCGGGAATATCCTTCCGGGAGGTCTCCAGCAACTCGGGATTCATCCGGGGCTCTTTGCCTTCGGGCGTGATGAGGATCGAGTTGCTGGACTCAACCGCGGTGAATCCTTCCAACGCCAGGGCGCGATAGACGAGATTAATGGCCTCTCGCGTGCTGACCTTCTTCGAGCTCATGATGGTCAGTTGACATTGGACTTGCGAATTCTTGACCACGCTCTTCCCAGTCGTTTGCGCCAGCCACTGCACGATCATGTCAATGTTTGCGCCCTGGAAGCTGACCTGGATATCGTCGGTGCCCGCGGCTTTGTTGGTCTTCGATTGGCTGTCTGCGTTGGTCCCGGCAGCGCCCTTGTCGAGGGCGGGCAGCGCGGGAGATTCGGCAGTGACGGACGGAGTGGATGACGGGACGGCGGCGTCCGGTTTGACCGCAGGCGCAGTGTTGGTCGCGGCGGGCGCGGTGATCGTAACGTTTTCAGCAGCGGTCTTATTCTCCGCGCCTGGCTGCGTGCTTTGCGCCGGAGCAGGCGTCGCCAGGAGGCCAGCGAGCAGCAAGCAGATCGGACATAAGAGTGCTTTCATTGGGAGTTTTCCTTTTGTTTGGGCAGGAGTGACTCACTGCCGTAGCCGGAAAAGATTGTTAGTTCCTTCTTTTGACCGTCGTCTTCCACTAAAACCCGATTAGTGCCAATCCGGATGAGCTTGAGTCCGCCCAGACTGTCGCCTTCCTTGACGAGACCGGTTTGGCCGTTGGCGGCCCTCAGAAACGCTACGTTGCCGGCGATACCCAGCAACGCCATCGGCATCGGCCGCATGATTGGTCCAAGGATTTCGCTGTCGGTGATTCCATAGACCCGGGCCCTGATCGGAAGGGCGAGTTCGGGCGCTGAGGTTGCTCCCGGGCGTCCGGATGGCCCCATGCCCATCGCTGCCATTTCCGGAGGCAGGCCGGTGCTGACGCCCGGGCCTCGCTTGGTCGCGGCCGAAGGCGTGGCGCTCGGATTGGTTCGGGCTGAATCCGGGCGGGCGACGGATTTGGTTTCATTCGTGCCGGAACGCGGCTCGGTGAAGTTCGTGCTGCTTTTTGTGACGGCGATTGGCGACGGAGGGTTTGTTCCTTTATGTACCGACAAGGAAGGTGGGGCATTGGATCCTGTCTTTCCGGAGTCGCGGCCGGAAGGAGCATTCGTTGCCACGCCGGCGATCTGGACGCCAGGCTGGGCCGTATTCGTGCCGGTTTTCCCCGAGCCCAGGGCCGCGAGAGAATTCGGTCCCGTCCCACCCGCGGGCGCGTTGGTGTCCGGCGACAACGTCGGTACTGCGGGGATGTTCAAATGCCCCAACGGATTTCTCCCGACGACGAGGCGCCCGACCTGAAACAGGAGAAGCGCGGCGAGCGCTACGCAGATAACTCGCAAGACCGGTAGCGAACGCTCAAGCATGCGGTGCCCCCTCCTTGGTCCAGTGGTCGAAATCCAGGATCAAAATGGTCAGGTTCACTTTGAGCTGCCCCGGCCTCATGTCAGGCGTCAGTTGGACCGAATCAATTATCAGTGGGAAACCGACTCCCTCCAATCGGTTTAGCAACCCCATAACCGCCGGGACGGGGCCAGTGCCCTCCAACTGCACCGAGGCCAATTCCTTGCTCGACGGGCGCGCGGGAGACTCGCGGATGGGGCCGACCTGAATCCCGCCACTCATGGCCGCCTTCTGGATGGCTGCGCTGGCCTGCGCAACAACCGAGGTGCGCGAAAGATTCGCGGGATCCAGATGTAGGCTCTCCATCAGCTTCTTCACAACCAGCGCCCGGTCGTCGTAGAGCCGGACTTCCTGTTTCAAACGATCTGCCTGACTCACCAGTTGCGCGTAGTCGGTTCGACATTTGGCGAGATACTTCCAAGCCTGGAATCCGCCGAACAGCAGCAAGTAGATGACGATCACCGCCGCGCCGAAGCGGACGGTGCGTCTTTCGTGATGAGTCAGCGTGCGCATGTGATCATCCTAAAATGAAGGCTAAAGGCTGAATGCTAAATGCTGAAATTGGAATGGGTGGATAGCATGAGGCTATCCGAAAAGAGCCAGTTTGGGAAGGCGAGCGTCCTCGCGAGCCCAAACATCATCAGAAAGCCTTGGAAATCAGGGCTCGCGAGGTCGCTCGCCCTCCCGGGTGTGGCTTTTCGGATAGGGTCTAGCATGGGCGGTGTTTCAGTGTTTCGGTGTTTCAGCTTTTATCGTCAAAATAGGCTGCAAATCCGTGTTCATCTGTGTTCATCTGTGGTTAAACTGCTCTTTCTAGGCTCAAAGCTGCGGGCTGGGATTCGGATCTCGGTTTTCGGATTTCCTTCGGGTTTCGGGTTTTCCGCCCGTGGGCCCCATATCCATCGGTGGAAATGCGCCGGGCGGCGGGTCTTTCGGACGGTTCTTCGCCTTTTCGATCTCCTCAGCGGTCGGCCCAATCGAGAGCGACCGCCGGTCGTTGGCGGGCTTCCATTGCGCGGCGATTCGCACCGCCACCTTCTGGCGGTCGGGCGTGGGGGTCTGTTCCTCGACGGCGACGCTGGAGAAGAATCCGGAGTCTATGAGCTTCGATCTAAAGGCAACGACTTGCTGGCCGTCTCGCATGGAGCCGCGCAAAGAAAGGTCTCCGCGACGGTTCATTGAGATAGAATCGAACTTTGTCCCAGGAGGCGCCGCTTTTGCCAGCAGGAACAAGGCATCCAGGTAGGGTGGCTGGTCTTGCTTGAGGTAGCGGAGAAAGTCCAGATCGCGATCAATTGCTACGAGTCGGCCGCGGTCGGCCTGGATCGCCTGGAGCCTTCGCGCAAGCCGCCCCTTGAGCCAGGGAGCTTCCAAGTACGGCAGAGTCGCTGCGAGGATCGCCAGCCCCAGCGCCAGGGCGGCCCATTTCCAAGGAGCCGGGCGCGCAAGGGCGACGCTCCCATTGGATGGGTTAGACTGGAGAGTTACCAAGGGAGACTCCTTGCCGTTCGCCGTCGCGGTCCGAAGGCCGAGGATGGCGGCGGACCGCCCCTCGCCCGAGGCCAGATTCAGCAGCTCGCATTGCGTGCCGTTTCCCAACCGCCGCGCCAACCCGGGCACGAAGTCTTTGAGCTGCGCCCCCCGGCCACTCAGATAGATGTTCTGGCCAGTCCAGTGGCCGTTGATGGCGCCGACCAAAGAGTCCAATGCGGCATCAATTGCCACTTGGACTCGCGGCCCAGACCCGCCATCGCCCGAGGCATCCTGCGCCAGTCCTGTTTTCAGTTGCTCCGCCTCGTCACGGCTAATCCCCAGTTGGTCGGCGATCGCTCGGGTCACGCTCTCCCCTCCCCAAGGGAGGACGCGCATGGCCAGCGGCACACCGTTTTCGAAGGTGATTAGCTCGGCAGTATTTCGACCGACATCCAGCAGCGCACAGGAGAGTGGCAGGTGCTGCCACACGTGGCGTCGCGCCAGAGCCGCAACCGTGAACACAGGGACCACTCCACATTCAGAAAGGACTTCCCCATACTCCGCGATAATCTCTTTCTTAACGGCGACCACCAGTAGTCGCTGCTTTGCGCCGGAGCTGTGGCTTGGAGTGTCCGCGCTGTCAATTTGGCGGTAGCCCCAGGCCAGAGCGTCGGGCGGGAGCGGGAATTCGCTTTCGATTTGCAACGCAAGGATCCTCTTGAGGCTCTCCTTCGGTGTGGCCGGAAGAGTCAGTCGCCGCAAGGAGACACCACGGGCTCCGATCGCACAGTAGGCCCGGAAGCGAGGCTGCCAGACTTCTTTCTTCAGAAAGCCTTGCAGTCGGGCAATCAGTCGCTCCCGGCATGCCTTGGTCAGCCCGCCGCTGGGCGTGCGATCGAGCGCCAATTCCAACCCCTCTTCGCCCTTGAGCACTTTGAGGGAGCTCTGCCCGATCTCGAGATATACACACGGCGGATCCATGAAATGGCTTGTGCTCACAGGTCGTCCTCCCGATAGGAGAGGGTAGTGAATTCATTCAGACCGAGACGGACAATCTCCTGAATGCGCTGCCGCGTGCCGGTCCGAGTCACTTTACCCTCGCTGAGGATACGGAAGGTCTCCGAACGAGCGCTTACCCGTGCGGTGACCTGTTTGAAAATGTCCCGGGTCATGCCCGGCACCTTTAGCAGGCAAGCCGTGTTGGGAAAGAACCCGCTGGATGTGCGATACGAGATAATCGCCTGGGACAGGTCCCGGCTCACGCCTGGCAGGCACGCCAGAACCTCGAGGCTCGCCGTGTTAATGTTGACCACTCCGGCCAAACCGGCCTCAGTCTGCACCGTTAGATCATCGGCAATCTCCATCAGCAGTTCCTCGCTGATGACCTTGGGCCCTGTGGGGGCAGAAGGCAAGCTATTCGGCGATTGCGCATTAGGAGGCGGGGCTGACTGGTCCTGACCGGTTGTACTTTCCCTGGACCTTTGGCCAAGCTGATTTTGATTCTGCGCCGCTGTCACGTCCAGGAGATCCGCAACAGTCTTGAATTGGTTTTGGCCGCGATAGGCGACAATCGCCCGGGCAATGTCCGACGTCATGCCCCGGACTCCCGTTAGGGAACGCTCGTCTGCCGACTGTATATTGACCCGGTCGCCCCCGGAGGCCGTGGTGTCTTTGACCGAGGAATCCACCGTCAGCAGCCCGGCCCATCCCGCATCCCGATTGCTGAGCGAACTTGCCTCTCGATCATCGCCCTTGATCGCTGACAGCCTATTCCGGTGGGCGTCCGAACCCAGCAGGAATTCTCGGGAAACCCCGCGGACCATGAGGAGCTCGCGCACGGTCTGAAGCGGACCATTTCTTGGCTGGGAAGGAGGCTGGAGGGAGGCGTAGTATTCCAAATCGGCCCCGCCAGATCCACTCGTGTTATCCGCACGCCGCCACTCCAGGATCGCTTTCAGAACGTCCGGCGTCATCCCATAGAGCTTCCCGAGTTCCTCCGCCGAAGCCACGTTGACGTTGAGCCGGCTTTCCTCATCGCTGATTCCGTATTGCAGCCCTCCCCCCTCCTCTTCGCGTCCGTAACGGAAAACGCGGAATTGCCCGCGTCCAAAAGCCACATCGCGGAAATGCTCCGGGGCGTCGTAAAGCTGTCCGCTGTGGTGCCGACCGCTGCGGCTGCGTTCCCGGATGTCCTGGTAGAGAAGTGCCTTGGCTTTTTCGATTCCAGCAACCGCCAGGTAATGCGCTTGAATGCGGTCGCCGTAGTTCTTGACGACGAGCAAGTCCATCCGCGCCGTGTGCAACACCCCAATCACCACGACTGACAGCAACGCCAGACACCAAAGCAAGCCAACCAGGATGGATCCCCGCCGACGACTGGGTCTGCAAGAGATGCGCTCGCCAGAAAGCCCCGGAACGAAAACTGTGGCAGTCCATGAAGAACGCAGCATCATGGATTGCTTCCTCCAGTATCCCCTTGCGGAGCGCTTTGTCCGCCAGTATCCGAACTGCTTTCAGCAATCTTTTCCGAAGCGGTGGCGAGGTTCAGCCGGGCCACGGTCTGGAAAACGAACGGCGGTGCGGTGGCGGGCTCTCCCGTCGAGGAGCCGGCTACGGCAATGCCCGACGAGGCCGCTGGCTTTGTCTTTGGATTCGAATCGAACCAAAGTGTGATCCGCACCGCTTGTGGCATCCCGGCAAGATTGTAGCGTTCGCGCCGCGAATTCTGCGCTTTGCTGCGTCGGTCTATCTCCCCCCAGCTTTCGTACCAATCCGACCCATCGTAGTAATCGAATCGGAGGCCGAGGAGTCCCTGGGCGATTTCCTCGCGGTTGCCGCCGGAGAGGGGGTCCAGCGCGAGCGCAGGGTTTCGACGCCGATAGAGGGCAAACTGTCCCGACTCAGGGTCCTTGTCGAGGTAGAGACTGACTTGGCAGTAATCCCCCTCGCGAGGACGGCGCGGGGTGTAGTTGTGGGTGGCGAAGTCCAGGTTATCGGCCTCCATTGTTCCGATCATGCGGTGCATGCCGAGGAATGCGGAATCCTTCGAGAGCGGGCAGGCACAACGCAAGTCCGCCGCCATCAGGGCCAGGGCCACCCGCGCATTCTGGAAAATCGTCGCGCGCGGTTCGATCGTCTTCTGGCTGGATACCGCCGCATTCAGGCACAGGTAGGCGCTGACCACGATCAGGGCCATCAGTGCGGCGCTGATGACGACCTCGATGAGGGTGAAGGCCCGCAAGGAGGTGGACAATAAACGGTGTTGCCCGAGACTCCTAACTGGCGAGTGCGTGGCGCGGGAAATCCGAAGGCCGAAACCCGAAACCCGAAAGAAGCTCGAAATCCGAAATCCGAAATCGCCAACGCTTTCGACCGTCGAGGAGCCGATCGGCCCACAGTGCCAAGGTCTGCCAAACTGTTCGGCTTCTTCGGATTTCGGTCTTCGGATTTCCTTCGGGTTTCGGGTTTCGGTCTTCGGATTTCGCAGACGCATTACGCTGGAGACCCCGAGCAATCCAGGCTGGAGGAATTGCAACTTCACCTTCCCTCCCTTCTGCGAGAGCCGGGTTCATTTGATCGTCTCGATCCGCCCCTGGCAGGCTCATCTGGCGGCTGGAATAACAGCGTCCGCAGCTCGTAAATGGACTGCCCTGTCTTCGCATTCTGCACCACGACGTCCACCTCGTGCAGGCCGTCAATCCCGGCCCTGGTGATGGACTGTTTCCATCGGTAGAGCGAGAGCCCTTCCCCGCATTCACCCTCGGTAGCTCCGTCGCTTAAGTTTCCTTCGGCGCGGAGGGTCTCGACCAGGCCCGCAGCAACGAGGGTGGCGGTGGTTTGCAACTCGGATTCTTTGCTCGAAGTCAGGGCCGTTGTAACCCCCTGGGTCAGGCCGGCCAGCGCGATGCCGAGGATCAGGATGGCGCACATCACTTCCACCAGGGAGAACCCCGAGTTGCGGCAAGGGGCATTCATTCGCGCGCCAGTTCGATAATCCGGACTCGAGCCGTTACCGGGTTGATTCGGAGGGCCAGGCGGAACCCATCCCGGTCCCGCAGCACTATCTCGCTCGCGTCAGCAGTTCCGTCCGGGTAAAACGTAATGGCGTCATTCCGCTGCTCCGCTCGGGCGCTCCCGACCGGAACCGGAGATGGTCCCTGCTGCGCAGCTTCGGTCCTATCGTCGCTGGCGGTATGGATTTCGATGACAATGCGGCTGTCCAATTCTCCTTCGCCTCCGGGGACCTCACGGGCTGACACAAAACGGCCTTCCAGCGCGCGATCCGACGCGCGCCTTTGGATCGAGTAACGGCCCGTCTTCTGGTCGAGCAGAAGTTGGTGGGCCTGATTGACGCTGACCGCGTGGCTGGCCGCCAAACCGCACACACTGATCAATTCCCGACTGGTGGACCGCAGCAGCGCGTCCTCGTAAGTCCCTCGCATCTCCGGCAGGATCATGGCCGCCATGACGCCAATGAGGACAATCACCACCATCAGCTCGATCAGGGTGAAGGCGGCGAGGCTCGGGGATTTGCGATGGGCGATTTGCGATTTGCGATTCTCCGAGCCGCCCGAGGGGAGTCTATCCGGCCGACGCCCCCATTGCGCTTGCGTGCTTAGTTGCTGAGCGGTTCGATGGCTCATCCAATAATCCCCGGTTCAGCTACCAATTGCCGATATCCGCGCCGGGGCCCTCGCCGCCATCCTGGCCATCGGCGCCCCTCGACCACACATCGAAGGTCGAGGAGTGATGCATCCCGGGAACCCGAAACTGGTATGGGTTTCCCCACGGGTCGGGGCGCAGCACCTTAATGTAAGGGCCGCGCCATTTCTTGTCTTCGCCCGTGGGCGTTTCCAGCAGCACTTTCAGCCCTTCGTCCATCGTCGGGTAACGGTCCATGTGAAGGTTGAACCGTTCCATGGCAGATTCGAGCTGGGCAACATCGCTCTTGGCGGCGCTGACCTTCGCGTCGTGCGTGGTGCCCATGAACTGGGGGATGATCGTGGCCGCGAGGACACCGATGATGATGACCACCACCATGATTTCGAGGAGAGTAAACCCCTCTGGCCGTTTTTGCAGCGAACGTCTTTTCATAACAATCACGACTTTCCCGTCTGATGTAACAACGTAACAAACTCAGGATGCAACCTGTTCACCCAGGCAGCAATTCTCATTATGGCCCTGTCACTACACCGCCCCACCGAAACACCGCCACTCAATGAATCGCTCGGCTCATCTTGAAGATGGGCAGTAATAATGCAATCACCATGAACCCGACCACCGCGCCAACTACTAAGATCAGAATCGGCGCCAGCAGGGAAATCAACATCTTGGTTTGCGCTCGCATGTGGCGTTCCTCGGTTTCGGCCACCTTGAGCAGCATTTCATCCAACCGGCCAGTTTCCTCGCCGACATCAATCATCTGCACCGCCGTTCCGGGGAAGATCCCCAATTTGCGCAGCGGGGCGGCCAGCGAATCGCCGCCGCGGGTCTCTTCGGCCACCCGGGAAATCTGCTGCGCCAAAATGCGGTTGCCGATGGTGCTCTCGACGATTTTGAGCGAGGGCAGCAATGAGACTCCGCTTTTGACCAGTGTGCCTAGCGTGCGGGCAAACCGGCTCAAGGCAGCCGTGCGGAAGACCCCCCCGACCAACGGCAGCCGCAACTTCATCTTGTCCCACGCATCCGCGCCTTGGGGCAAATGAACATACCGCCACAGGCCGGTGACCGCCCCGGCTAACCCGAGGAGGACCCAGATCCAATAGCGGTGGAGGAAACCGCTTACTTTCAGCAGGATCAACGTCGGCAAGGGCAGAATGGGAAGCATGTCTTGCAGCATGCCCATGACTCGGGGCAAAACCACCGTCAGCAGCACCGTCACCGTAAGGAAGCCAAAGGCCAGCACGAAG
>SESF01003560.1_pt1 | contig 18883 bp, 10 predicted proteins | sample 3171521 | NCBI WGS metagenome assembly SESF01 (sample SAMN10866945, study PRJNA518727) | freshwater metagenome | biome: subpolar coniferous forest; feature: holomictic lake; material: water; isolation source: holomictic Lake 227, 6 m and 8 m depth | place: Canada: near Kenora, Ontario | collected...
GCTTTTAGACGATTTCTGCGGCTGGCCGCCTAAAGGCGGGACTACAAACCCTGAGGCTCACGCCCAAGTCCGCGTTTTCAAGCAGAGCCTCCTCACGTCGGCTCCTACATTTCAAACCGGCTTTAGAGATTTGCGGGTTGCGGTTTCCTGGGCAAGGCCCGGGTGGCGCCGGTGGAGATGCCGCCGTCCACCAGCAGCGTCTGGCCGGTAACATATTCACTGGCGTCGGACGCGAGGAAGACGACGGCTCCTGCCAGATCCTGGGGCTGGCCCGGCCGTTTGAGCGGAATGCGATCGCAGAGGTAGTCCACCCACTCCTGATTCTCGTACATCCTGGCATTCTGCGCGGTCTTGAACCAGCCCGGGGCAAGGCAGTTTACGGTGATGCCGTGGATGCCCCAGTCATCGGCGAGGCTCATGGTGAGCTGCTTTACGCCGCCGCGGCTCGCGCCGTAAGGGCCGAGCCCGGCATAGCCGGCAACACAGGTGACGGAGCCGACGTTGATGATGCGCCCGTATTGGCGCTGGATCATGTGCGGGGCGATGGCCTGGGACACGAAGAACGTGCCGCGCAGGTTCGTATCCAACACGAGGTTCCAATCGTCCCAGGAGACTTCGAGGGCGGGTTTGCGGACGTTGCAGCCGGCGTTGTTGACGAGGATGTCAATCTGGCCGTAATGCGCGACGGCCGCCGCCGCCATGGTCTGGATGCTAGCGTGGTCGCGCACGTCGAGCGCCAGCGGCAACGCCCGGCGGCCCAGGGCTTCGACTTCTGTCTGGAAGGGTTTGAGCGTTTCCGGATTGCGGCTGGTGATGACGAGGTCCGCGCCCGCTTCAGCCAGGGCCCGGCCGAAATACTGGCCCAGGCCGCGGCTGGTTCCGGTAACGACCGCTACTTTTCCCGCCAGATCGAACAACTTCTTTTTCATGGCCATTGGTATTCCTCTAAAATCATGTCCAACGCAAGGCCGGAAAACCAATCCGGCGCCGCGGGGCAAGGAGCTAGCCCGGATATTTGACCAGGGAAGGAGTGGGCGCACGGTTCGATAACAAACGTGGGCTTGGTGCGGTGTGTGGAGTCCCGGCTTCAGCCGGCAAGGTATTGTCCTCGGAAGGGGGGGCTGGAAACACTTGGAGATCCGCGACGAAACCGCGTCTGGCCGGCTAAAGCCGGAACTCCATACACCGTGCCCTCCGTGCGCCTGCAGAGTATTCCACCCGTAAATCCAGCGCCGACCGCCCGGGCAGACAAGATCAGGAGACACGGCCACGCTAAGTTTCTGTCCATGAATAGCAAAATCAGTTTTGCGGGATCGTTGGGGATGGTCCTTACCCTTGCGTCCGGGTTGGCCCAGGCCGAACCACGCCAGCTCCGGCTGACCACGCAGACTCGCGATCCGAAGACCCAGCAGGTTCAGGTGCAGACGATGGAGGTGGATTCCTCCAAGGTGGCCGTGGTCATCGTCGATCCGTGGAGCTATCACTGGTGCATGACGGCTTGTGAGCGGGTATCGGCGATGGTGCCGCGGTGGAACCGGACGCTGGAGTGCGCGCGGAAGCTGGGCATGCCGATCCTCTGGGCGCCGAGCGATACCGCGGGCAGCTACGCGGGCTTTCCCCAGCGCGAACGAGCACTGGGAGTGGAGTTGATCCCGGTGCCGAAGGTGCGGGAGATGCCACGCTCCTCGGACCTGTTCACCGCGCCGATTGGCGGCTGCCTGTGCGGGCCGGGCATTCCATGCCGAGTGAACTACGGCGAGGACGACATGAATCCCGACCTGGTTCTGGCCGACGATGATTTCATCATCAGCAGCACGGAGGAAGTGTACGCGCTGCTGAAACAGCGGGGCATCACCCATGTGATCTACCTGGGGTTGCACACCAACATGTGCTTGTTTGGAAAGCCCGGCGCGCTGAAGTTCATGGTCGAGGCCGGCCTGACCTGTGTGCTCGCCCGGGACATCAATGATGCGTTCACGTCTTACAACCCGGCTACCGGTTACACTCCCGACCGAGGCACGCAGCAGACCGACGAAGACCTGGAACGGGCGGGCGTGCCCACGATCAACGTGGTGGAGGAGTGGCGCAAGGCCGGCGTTTGGAATGAGGACTGGATGGTCGAGACTGTCCGCATCGCACCGTGGGGCAAGAAGCTGCGCCCGTATTGCTTTGAGAATACCACCCTGGCGACGCTCACCACGCCCTGGCTCACCCAGGTGCAGATTCGCTACACGTTGAATGGGAGCGAGCCGGACCTGAGTTCGCCGCTGTATGAGAAGCCGATTCAGTTGACGCAAACCACCGAGCTGCGCACGGCGGCGTTTCGCGACGGCGCGAAAGCAAGCTTGCCGACCAGCGCCTATTTCGTCCGTCTGGCCCCGCTGCCTCCCAAGCCGGATGTTTACCTGGATGAACTGAAGGAGGTCATCGACCCTTACGCGGCTTACGGCCGCGAGTACGCGCTCTTCCTGTTTATGCCGCGGGTGGGAAGATCGTATGACGACAAGCCGCTGCGAATCCGGGCCCGGAGCTACCAGAAGGGGCTGGGGTTCCAGGCGCCGGCGGGTGTGCGTTACGAGTTGAAACCGGACTATGAACGGTTCGTGGGGCTGGCGGGGATCGCGGACAACATGGTGGATGAGGGGATGGCTCGGCACAAGGCGATGCACTGCAGTGTGGTGTTTCGCGTGATCGTGGACGGGGAGATGCTGGCCGAGAGCCCGGTGATGCGGATTTCGCAGGAGTCCTGGCGGTTCGACGTGAAGCTGCCCGCGCACGGCCGCTACCTGCGTTTGGTGTGCATGGATGCGGGCAGTCGCAGTCCCTATGACCTGGGCAATTGCGTCGATGCGGGGTTCTTGCTCAAGCCGGGCGAGGCCAGGGATAAACTCCGGGCCGAACGGGAGAAAGGGGTGTGGAAGGCATTGCGTGTGCCCGGCTACTGGGAAAAGGCTCCGGGCGGCGAATGGGCCGATTATGACGGGCTGGCCTGGTATCGCAGCTATGTGAAGGTGCCGTCGTCCTGGGCGGGAAAGGACGCGGCGCTGCACGTCGAGTGCGTGGACAATCGGCATGAGACATTCGTCAACGGCCGCAAAGTGGGAGAAGGGGTGCTGGACCAGACCGCTTACTGTCGGGCGAAGCTGACCGGCGCGGATCTGCGGGCGGGCGAGTACAACCTGGTGGCGATCCGGGTGGAGGATTGGGGCGGCGCGGGTGGGTTCGCCAAGCTGTCACCGGTGCTGTATTGCGGCGACGAGGCGATCGAACTGCGGGGCGATTGGGAGTTCCGCACCGGAGACAATGCGGCGTGGGCCCAGTGGGCTGCCGGCTCTATGCCGCCCGCGCTGGCGCGATTCGATAAGGTCGTGCCGGCAAATGCGGCACCCCGCCCGTCGGGAGCGGCGAAGCCGTGAGAATACAATCGACCGATGCTCAAATCCATGAGTGATACCACGCCGACAGGATGGCCTGGGATGACTGTCTCAGCCGCCGAGAAATCGATGGCACGCTTCGTTCTGGGGCTGATATTCCTGGGCCTGCTCTACACACCTTTTCACGCGACGGCAGCGCTGGCTGCGGACAACGGCCAGCGAATCCTCGAGCTGGAGGCGCGATCGCGTGATACCAATGGCCGGCCGGTGATCACACGCACGATGGTGCCCGCCGCAGCGGTGGCGATTGTCGTGACCGATGTGTGGAGTTATCACTGGTGCGCCACTTGTTCCCAACGGTTCGGAGCGGCAGTGCCGCGGATGAACCGTGCCTTCGCGGAGGCGCGCAAGCTGGGGCTGACGATCCTTTTCACGCCGTCCGAGGCAGTCAGTGCCTATGCGGGCGCGCCGCAGCGTTCCGGGCTGGCCTCGTTTACCGACGTGCCGCTGCCGCCGGAGCAGCCGTTCGATCCGCCGCGACCACCGGGCGAACCCGGCGGCTGCATGTGCGGCCTACCCTTCAATTGCCGGGTCGATTACGGCGAACAAGCCATGCATCCCGAGCTGGTGATTGGCCCGCGGGATTTCATCTGCGGCAGCCGACAGGAGCTCTACAACGTGTGTCGGGCACGAGGCATCACTCACCTGATTCACGCCGGTTTCGCCGCCAACATGTGCCTGTGGGGCAAGGAATGCGGGCTGATCTCGACCGCCCGCCTCGGTTTTAAGTGCCTGGTGGCGCGCGACCTGACCGACGCCTTCGGAGGCACGACCTCGGGCAGCGAGGGGCTGGACCGCTTCACGGCCAGGGTCGTCGAGCATATCGAGCAGCGTGTGGTGCCAACGATCGATCTGCTGGAGGAGATGCGCCGGGCCGGCGGCGCCGGCGAACTGTGGGTGCTTGACCCGGTGCGGATTGCGCCGTGGGGGACAACGAACCGGCCGGTGCTGTTCGCCAAAGAGGTCCACGTGTCCTTCAGTCTGCCCGCCATCCGTGGCGCGGAGCTGCGGTACACCATCGACGGCCGTCCGCCAACAGCCGACTCCCCGTGGTACCGCGGACCGTTGGTATTCAGCGAGACCACGCTGGTGCGAGTAGCCGGGTTCAAGGACGGCCAGCGTGTGGCCCTGGATAGTGAAGGCTATTACTGCCGCTTGCCGGCGGAGCCGCCGCTGCCCGGCGTGTACGTCTCAGATCTCCAGTGGCAGCAGGCCAGCCTGCCCGGCTATGCCTACTGGTCAGGGTGCCTGCCTTGGTATGGGGAAGGGGCGCCGCCGCCACAGAAGGATTGTTCTTACGCCAAAGCGCCACTGCAACTCCGCGGGGTAACCTACCCGAAAGGCGTCGGGGTGCAGGCGCCCGCGCGGTTGCTTTACGAACTGAAGCCCCAATACGAGTTGTTCGTCGCCAGAGCCGGCGTGGACGAGACAATGCTGCGGCAGCAATCGGGCCGCGCTCGGGCGGGCTTCCCGAGTGTCGTTTTCAAGGTGCTCTTTGACGGCGTCCTGGCGGCTGAAAGTCCCGTGATGCGGATGCAGCAAGAGCCCTGGCGGTTCCAAGTGGCCATTCCCAAAGGGAGCCGGCTGATGGAACTGGTCGTCACCGACGCCGGCGACGGCCCGCGCGAGGACCTGGCCAACTGGGTTAACGCGGGCTTTGTGCTGCCACCAGAAAATAAGTAAAGGCTATGCGAGAGACTAAACCACGCAGCAAGGCGTTCATCAGGCTCATATTCGGTCGGCTATGTTTCGCGGTCTTTCTGGTGGTGGCCACGGAGGCGACGGCGCAACCGGAGCCGCTCAAGTTCAGCGTCGCCACGCTCCACGGTCCTCAGAAACCGTCCGCCGTGCCTTTCCTGCCAGGGCTGCAGTTGGATCGCAATCCCTTCGGCGGACTGGTGGGCATTCCGGCGGAAGGTCAGGGATATCAGCCGGTGGACGGCGACAGCTTCCTTTGCCGCAACGGAAAGCAGGCGTTCAACTACACCATCACCCAAGGGGCGTGGTGGCTCCTGGCAGGCGAATCGCCCCAGGTGATGATGACGCTCCGCACGGCTGCCGGGGCCTATGCCCGGCCCGGCATCCTGCCCGACCTGGCGGTCAGCGGCAGGCTCCGCGTTGCTGTTGCGGTGGGGGCGAAGAGCAAGTGGCTCGACAAGTTCGATTCGATCGAAGCGGTGCTGGCGCCGGGATCGGCCCGGTGGACCTGCAGCGATCAGTCGCTCGATGTGACGGTCAAACTGGAGGTTCTTCCTTTCATCAGCGTTTTCGGTTATGCGGCGACGGCCACTGTGTCGGCGGGAGAAGCGAAGGATGTGACGCTCACCTGGGCTTTTGGCAACGTCGGAGGAGATAACGACGTCGTTGACCTCAAGGAACAGTATGCCGTAATCAGCAGCCCAAAGCTGAAGTACACCCGGGCCTTTGCGGGATGCGAAGGGACGAGTGCCAGAGCGGCACAAGGCGACTTGACCGCAATGATGAAATCGAACGATCCGTCGCAATTGACGGCGGATTCGAAGTCGCGGTGCGCGCTGTTGAGCGAACAACTCCGCGCCACGCCAGAGGCGGCGCGCAGCCGGTTTCTCTGCCTGTCCGGCTATTCCGATTACAATCACAAGAGTATCGCAGAGGCGTATGACCGCCTGGAATTCCGGCCCTTCGCCGATCCGCGCTGGGTTGAGGACATGAAGCGCAAATGGTTCGAGCACTGGATCGGCCGCGGGCTGGAGCCGGAGAAGAAGTATCTCGATTTGCGGGGCCACGCCGCCGGGGCAATCGCTGAATCGGTCGAGTTCTGGCAGCAGCAGCGCCGCCGCCTCAGCATCAAGACGCCGGACGAACGCTTCGACACGGTGGTGAACAGCCATGCGGCCATGGCGCGCGAGCTGTATGAATATCCCGGATTCCTGCACGGACTGGGTTACGCCAAGTACGGCAAGATCAACCACGGCTATTATGGCTTCGAGGCTGCGGGCATGCACGACGAGGTCGAGAACTCACTCAAGTTCGTCTCAGGAACGCAGGATTTCACCGGACGCCAGCGCTACATCATGACCACTTTTGCGGTAAGCGACTGGCACGAGGACATGGATTTCTATTTCACCGAACAGGTCTGGTACCACTGGCGCTGGACGGGCGACAAGGAGTTCGCCCGGGTCATGTGGCCCGCGGTGAAACGCGCCCTCGAACACGGCATTCGAGTGAGCGACCCCGATGGCGACGGCATCATGACCGGGTTCTACGAAATGTGGAATTCCGATCAGAACAACCCCGGTGGCTATTCAGCCCTACAGACGGCCATGGGGTGGGCGGCGCTGCGGGCCGGAGCACAGTTGGCCTCGCTCTTCAATGAGCAGGACGCCAGCTATGTGCAGTCGAGCCAGCCCGACCGGCCCAGTTTCCAGGAGCGTTACAGCCAAATGCGCGACCTGGTGGAGAAGCAATACGGCGAGCATCTCTGGCAGAAGGATGTCGGGGCCTGGGCCGCTACCGAACCCACCGGTTTCAATCGCCCGCATCCCCATACATGCGAGCAGAATTATGCCATCTGGCGCGGTATCGGCGACCCGATGCGCAACTACATGGCGATGCGTTTTATTCGTGAGAACTATCATTACCAACGGCCGTTGCCGGGCTCTACTCTCGAGTACATCAATGACTGGTGGCCGATCATCTGGAGCCATCATTATCCCGCCAGCGGGGATACCTGCGCCAGTTTCCATTCCGCCTGCGTCACCGGCCAGACCGATGAGTTCTGGCCGGCCTTCCGGTCGGTCTATGAGACCGCCTATTTGAACGGGGGCGCGATCTGGCACCATACGGGATCGCGCAGCATGGAGATGGAGCCGCTTTTTCTGCAGGCAGTGGTGGACGGTCTGTTTGGCGTCAAGCCGTGGTTCGGGGAAAACCTGTTGGTTATACGGCCCAATCTCCCCGCCAAATGGGACCGCGCGGATTTCGATCATGTCGATGTCAGCTACAAGTTCCGCCAGCGGCCGGACGGCCTCACGCTCGAGGTGGCAACGCCCGTCGCGCGGCAGCTTCGGGTGGAGCTCCCGGTGCAGGCGGCTATCCAGAGCGTCCAAGTGAACGGGCAGACGGCGGAATACAAGACCGAGGCGGGGATCAATAGCTGCCGGGTCGTCGTGGCCACGCCTGCAGCGCGCAGTTGGCAGATCGAGGTTCGCACGAGCGGCGATGCGCCCAAGGCTTCGGGCGCATTGCGCGTGTTCCCCGGGCGGCAGGCAAAATATGTGGTTGAGAATGCGAAGGTGGCGCAAATCCACGATCCGCAGGGAAAGACGAGCAACGCCACCATCACCGAGACCGGCAAGGGCACGACCGAAGTCACTTTCATTCCGTCGCAAACGGGCAAGTTCACGGTCTTCCTGGAACTGCAAGCGGGCAACGCCACCTGGTTCCGGCCGCTTGATATCGAATCGGTCGCACCGTGGTCCATCGTGGAAAGCTACATTCCTCCGCTGACGAAGGGTGGTCCGGTCCAAACTTCGCCCGCAGTGGACACGACCAACAAAACGATGGCGCTGGAAATCCGAAACAACGGTGACACGGAACTGGCAGCTCCAGCACGCATCACCATTGGAGGCATAGCGCGCGAAGAGAATATCCGTATCGCCGCGGGCCAGACCCGTAAGATCATTATGAGTCTGGCTGAGGTGTGGCAACGCCTGTCCCCCGGCGCGGTGCCGGTGCGGGTGGAACTTGCCGGGCGCTCCGAGACATGCGAGGCCGTGAACTGGGAAATCGGCAAGTCGAGCGGGCCGTCCACTTCGCGGCTGCGCCCGCTGGACCTCACTCCACACTACAACGCCGACATGCCGAAGCTGTTCAGTTCTCAGACCCAATGGCGCGTGGACTATACGGGGGCGCAACACGGAGTGGACCGGCGCTGGCCGCTGCCGTTGCGCGACGAGAAAGGATACGTGCTGATGGCCACCATTATGGGGCTCTATGATTATGGCACGATACCGGAAATATCCCCGATTGACCGAACTCGCTGGGAGATGCCCAGTCTGAAGGCCGATTTCGACACCGGTGCGGGAATTTCGTTCAAGACGCAGCCCAACCGGATTCTCGCGCTCTGTTGCACCGAGCCTTATGCCCAATTTCCCAGCGCCGCGACGCTCCAACTCGATCCGCCCCGCCGCTTGGAGAAGCTCTATCTTTTGACGGCCAACCTCATCAAGACGCTGAAGTGCTACTATCCGGGCGGCGAACTGGTAGTGCAATACGCTGACGGCAGCCGCGAGACGCACCTGATGATTCCTCCCTACACGATGCCGGGTTCGGTGGGTAATACGTGCCCGAAGGCGCTGGCAATCCGGTTTGGCAATATTGTTGGCGCTCCCCCAACCGCGGACAAGACAGGCTACCTGTCCGTTCTCGACACGGTGCTCGATGGGTCCAAGCCGGTCACTTCAATCGAGATTCGTTGCGTGGCGACGGAGACGTTAGTGGGAATTGTCGGTGCGACCGTGCTGGAGGCTCCGTAGAGTCGGGCGGTCGGGCAGCCGTGAGCCGATGCCGAAGCAAATCAAGCTAACTGGAAACGGGAAAAGCCGCACTCCGCCCGCATATTCAAACGCGAACGCCCGATCCCCCAAGACGCGCCGGCCATGCGATTGGCAAAGTGGGTGCAGCGAATGAATACGCAACCGATCAAACAACCAATCGAAGTGCGGCCGTGCGGCAAGTCGAGCCTACGCCTCACCGCGCTGGGGATGGGCTGCTGGGCTTTTGGCGGGGGGGATTACTGGGGTGCTCAGAGCCAGGACGACGTGAACGCGGTGGTCCGTCACGCGGTGGACCACGGCTGCAACTTCTTTGACACGGCCGAGGCCTACAACAACGGGGCGAGCGAATCCTCGCTGGGCATTGCCTTGCGCGGCATTCCCAGAGAATCGGCGATTATCGGCACCAAGATCAGCCCCTCCAACACTCATCCCAGGACATTGGTGGAGCATTGCGAGGCCAGCCTGCGCCGTTTGGGAATCGACACCATCGACCTTTACATGGTACACTGGCCGATCACGCCGGGAAGCATTGTGCATTTCAGCAAAGATCCGGGGCCAACGCCGTCCGTGCCAGACGCGTTCCACACGCTGATGGACCTGCAGAAAGCCGGCAAGATTCGCCATATCGGGGTGAGCAACTTTGGCCGGGAGCGGCTCCAGGAAGCGCTGGCGACCGGAGCGGATATTGTGATCAACGAGCTGCCTTACAGTCTGCTCACGCGGGCCATTGAGATTGAGATAGTGCCCTTTTGTCGCGAGCATGGCATCGGGGTCCTGGGTTATATGGCCCTAATGCAAGGGATGCTGGCCGACATCTATCCGAGCCTGGATGACGTGCCCGTCTGGCAGCGCCGCACCCGTCACTTTGACTGTCGCCGCACTCCGCAATGCCGCCACGGATTACCCGGAGCGGAAGCCGAGACCAACGCCGCCCTGGAGACCCTCCGTGCGATCGCCCGGCGCCAGGGCATGACACTACCGGAGATCGCCTTGAAATGGGCGCTGACCGGGGAAGGCATCACCAGCTCCTTGTGCGGGTCGCGCAATGTAAAGGAACTCGAACAAAACCTCCGTGCCGCCTCCGAGCCGCTGTCGGCAGAAATCAGGCAAGAATTGAACCGGGCAACCGAGCCGCTCCTGGAGAAGCTGGGGCCGAGCTTCGACTATTATGAGCATCCGGAGAAGGATCGGACCCGATAGGCTCCCGCCTTCCGCTCATGGCCCCCCCCGGTAAGACTAGTTCTGCGAGCAACGCCGTCAGCCAGCGTTGGAAATGGTGGCTGACCATCGTCCTTTTCCTGGCCACCGTACTGACCTATCTGGATCGTCAGACGATGTCGCTGTGCGCTCCGATGATCACCAAGGAATTCAAGCTCTCGAACGAGCAATACGGCCAACTGGTGGCCGCGTTCCGCTGGGCCTACGCGGGGCTGCACATTCCGGCGGGCTACCTGGCGGACCATGTTCCAATTCGCCTGATTTACGCGCTGGCGGTCGGCGTGTGGTCGCTGGCGGGAGCGGCTGGCGCGGCCATGTGGAGCTTTCGGCAGTTGCAAGCCACGCGCTCCCTGCTGGGCGTAGGCGAAGCGTTCAACTGGCCGTGCGCCACCCGCATTGTGGCCAACGTATTACCGCCCTCTGATCGCGGCCTGGGCAGTGGCATCTTCAACAGCGGTGCGGCCGTGGGTTCCCTCATCGCGCCGTTCATCATTACGCCCATCGCCATCCGTTTTGGTTGGCGCTGGGCCTTCTTTGTTATCGGCGCGGCGGGCTTCTTGTGGATCGCGTTGTGGCTTTACCTGACCCGCCGTGGCGGCCGGATCGGCACGGCTGTGAATGCCGCGGCAGCGCAACGCGCGAGTGATGTCCCCGCCGGCAGTCGTTGGGCGGCCCTATGCGCCTGGAGCCGGGAGGTGCTGGCAAAACCAGCGTTCTGGTTGCTAATTGTGGTTGCTGTGACTGTGAACCCGTGCTGGTATTTCCTGAATGAGTGGATGCCAAAATATATGCATGACCAGCGCGCCATGGGTTACCTGGCGGCGGGGCTGATCACGGTGCCCATTTTTGTGGGTGCGGACCTGGGAAACCTGCTGAGCGGCGGACTGGTAAAGGTGCTCACGCTGCGCGGCTGGACGGTGCGCAAAGCGCGCGGCACCACTCTGGCGCTAGCGACGCTCCTCATCGTCCCAGTGTCGCTGGTCACCTTGCTGGGCAACCCTTATGCCTGCATCGCACTCCTGGGGTTGGCCGGGCTGGGCATCACTTCGATTGTCGCTAACTATACCGCCTGCATGCAGGATTTCTCGTTCAAGAATGTTGGCATCGTAGCGGGCATCAACGGCATGGCCTCGAATGTGACCGCCGCATTGGTGAATCCCTATATCGGGCGCTACGTGGATCATACCGGCAATTATACACTTATCTTCATCCTGATGGCCGTGCTGCCCGCCGTGAGCCTGGGCGCCATTCTGCTTTTTGATACCCTGATCAACCCATCCCGCGCGAACGGCCCGACCCAGCAAGTTACGCCCCGCGCCGCAACGTGATAACCGCACCTTTCATCCATGAAGACCGACCACGACCCTAACTGCAACTACTGCACAAAATCTGAGACGCTCAAAGCCGTAATGCTGGAGCTGATCGAACTCCCGGCCTCAACTGTGTATCTGTGGAAAGACGGCCGTCATCCTGGACGTTGTGTCGTGGCGCTCAAAGGCCATGCTCGCGAGCTGTTCGCGCTGGAACCGGCGAGGCGGCAGCAGTTCATGGACGACGTGAGCGCGGTTGCCGCCGCCATCCAGCAGGGCTTCCAGGCGGACAAAATCAACTACGCGGTCTTCGGCGACGCGGTGCCGCATCTTCACTTTCATTTGGTCCCGAAGCGCAAAGGCGGACCCGAGTGGGGCCAACCATTTGTGGTCAACCCGAGCGAACCGACGCCGATGTCCGCGGAACAAACCCAGTCATGCTTCGACATTTTACGCACGCATTTGGGGTGCAAGGAGAGTGCGGCCCATGGCGCTGGAGCTGCGAGGTCATCCGAATCGGCTCAGCGATGATGGCCGGCTAAGCCGGGCTCGATTTATGCCCACAGCCCCCTTTACCGGCCAGGAGCGCGTGAACCGGATGTTCGCCCGACAGGAACAGGACCGTGTGCCGCGCCATGAAACGCTCTGGCCGGAGACCCTGGCCCGCTGGAACTCCGAGGGATTTGCCGGGGACGAAGCCGCTTTCCTGGCCTGGCTGGGAAGCGACTTCCATTGGATCGCCCGCAGCGACCCGGTCCCCTACCCTGGCCGGCGCGATCTATTGCAGGACGAAGGGGAAACGCTAATCGTGCGCGACCATTACGGGGCCCTGCTCCGCTGCTGGAAACAACGCAGCGGCACGCCGGAGCACTTCGGCTGGGAGTGTGAGAGCCGTCGCGTCTGGGAGGAAAAGACGCGCCCCGCGATGATCGAGAGCGGCGTTCAAACGAACGTCGCCTCCGCGCTCGCTAATTATCAGGCCGGTCGCCGTGCCGAAAAGTGGTGCTATCTGACTTGCATCGAAGGCTTCGAGTTCACCCGCCGCACCATGGGTGACGCCGTCACGCTGATAGCGATGGCCGAAGACCCTGACTGGATTCGCGAGGTGGCTCGCACGCAGACCGACCTTGTGCTACGCGATTTCGCGGCCGTCCTCGAACAGGGGATTCGCCCCGACGGCTTGTGGATCTTCGGCGACATGGCGTTTAAGACGGCTACCATGTGCTCCCCGAGAATGTACCGCGATCTGATCTGGCCGCAGCACCGGCGGCTGGCGGGATGGGCGCATGACCACGGCCTGAAGGTCATCTACCACAGCGACGGCAACGTCAATGGCGTAATTGACCTCTACCTCGAGGCCGGATTCGACTGCCTGCAGCCGCTGGAGGCCAAGGCCGGCATGGACCTGCGCCGGCTCGCCCCAGCTTACGAGAGCAAGTTGGCGATGTTCGGCAACATCGATATTATGGTGCTGGCCACCAACCAGCGTGATCTAGTCGAGCACGAGGTCCGCGCAAAACTCGCCGCTGGCATGGCGTGTCGGGGTTATATCTTCCACTCAGACCACTCGGTGCCGCCCAGCGTCAGTTGGCCCACCTACCAATTCGTTCGCGAATTGGTGGAACAGCATGGAACTTACCTCTGATGTCTGGAGTTCAAAGTCCAAAGTCCAAAGTCCAAAGTCCAAAGAGTCAGTCAGGGGCGGCAGCAGGCGCGCGGTGCTTGACCTTGGACCTTAGACTTTAGACTTTGATGAAGCGGTTGTGAATGACATGAAAACTGCATCTCTGAAAAGAACCATTGCCATAATAGTGCTGGGCGGGATTGTAGCCGCCCGATTGGCAACTGCGGCTGACGCTCCAGAGCCGATCCAAGTCCAAGCCACACTTTCCCATGGTCCACAGAAGCCTTCGGCTGTGCCCGTTCTCCCGGGCCTGCAGATAGGCCGTAATCCATTCGGCGGACTCATGGGAGTGCCGGCTCCCGGTCATGGCTACCGACCGGTCGATGGCGATAGCTTCGCCTGCCATAACGGATCACAAGCCTACAATTATATCATCACGTCGGGAGCGTGGTGGCTCCAGGCCGGAGAATTGCCGCGCTTGCTGATGACGCTTCGGACCCCCTCCGGCGCCTACGCCCAACCGGCCTTGCTCCCCGACCTTGCGGTCAGCGGGAGGCTCCGGGTGTTCGTAAGAACTGGCACTGGCGCGAAGTGGCTCGACAAGTTTGAATCCATTGATGCAGTTCTGGCTCCCGGCGCCGCATCCTGGGTCTGCAGCGACCAGGACGTAGGGGTAACGATCCGGCTCGAAGCCAACCCGCTGATCGACCGGTTCGGCTTTATCGCCACGGCGCTAGTACAAGCCAGCGTCTCGCAGGAAGTCACCCTCACCTGGGCCTTCGGCCGCGTCGCCGGCGATGACGACACCGTCACGGTAGCCGGGGATTACGTCCGGATCACCAATCCAAGACTCAAATACACCGAGGCTTACGTGGCCTGCGAACGGGCCGGCGCCATAGCGGGCAAGGGAGAGCAAGCCATTCTGCATCAAACGAACGCTCCGCCCGCCTTGGTGGAACATGCCGGAACCAACTGCGCGCTGCTGATCGAGAAAGTCATGGTCCAGGCTGGCACGCCCACCCGCGCGCGTTTCCTCTGCCTGTCCGGCTACCGCGGTTATAACGGAGAGGGCGTTGCGGCGGCTTACCACCGGCTCGAATTCCGGCCGTTCGCCGACCCGCGCTGGGTGGAGCAGATGAAGCCGAAGTGGTTCGACCATTGGATCGGCCAGGGCCTGGAGCCGGAGAAGAAATTCCTCCACCTGCGCGAGCATGTGAATGAGGTGGTGGCGCAGTCAGTCGAGTTCTGGGCGAAACAAAAGCAACGGCTGCGCATCAAGACGCCCGACGAACGATTCGACACCGTGGTCAACAGCCACTCGGCTATGGCGCGGGAAATCTTTGAATACCCCGCCTTCATGCACGGCCTCACCTACGCCAAATACGGCAAGATCAATCATGGCTATTACGGCTTTGAAACGGCTGGCATGCACGACGAAGTCGCCGACTCGCTCAAGTTTGTCTCCGGCACGCAGGACGTGAAAGGCCGGCAGCGCTACTTCATGACCACCTTTGCGATCAGCGATTGGCACGAGGACATGGACTTTTATTTCACCGAGCAGGTCTGGTGGCACTGGCGCTGGACCGGCGACCGGCAATTCCTGCACGCGATGTGGCCCTCCGTGCAGCGGGCGCTGGAACATGGCCTGGCCTGCGCCGACCCCGATGGCGATGGCATCATGACTGGCTACTACGAAATGTGGGACGCCGATCAGAATAATCCTGGCGGCTATTCCGCGTTAGAAACCGCGATGGGTTGGGCGGCGTTGCGGGCTGCCGCTCAGATGGCCGGAACCCTGAACCCCTACGAGGCCACCCACGCCGTGCTCGGCCAGATGGACCGGGCCTCCTATGCGCAACGCTACCAGACCCTGGCGGACCTCGTGGAGCGTCAGTATGGCGCGCACCTGTGGAACCCGGAAGTAGGCGCATGGGCCGCCGCTGAGTTCAACGGCGTCAACCGGCCGCGGCCTCACACGTGCGAGCAGAATTACGCCATCTGGCGAGGCCTGGGTGACCCACTCCGGAATTACATGGCCATGCGCTTCATTCGGGAGAACTACCACCGGAGCGATCTTCTGCCCGGCTCGACCATTGAGTTTATAAACGACTGGTGGCCGATCATCTGGAGCCACCAATACCCCGCCAGCGGCGATACCTGCGCCAGTTTTCATTCCGCCTGCGTGACGGGCCAGGCCGATGAGTTCTGGCCGGCCTTCAAGACGGTCTATGAAACGGCTTTCATCAACAATGGCGCGATGTGGCATTCTACCGGCTCGCGCAGCATGGAAATGGAGCCGCTGTTCCTCGCGGCCGTGGTGGATGGTCTATTCGGCGTCCAGCCGTGGTTTGGCGACAACCGGCTGGTGCTGCGGCCAAGCCTGCCCTGGGCGTGGAACGACGCCGAGTTTAACCACGCCGATGTCACGTATCGCCTGCACCGAAGCGCGACGACGGTTTCGCTGCACGTCACCACCCCGGTCGCTCGCATACTGCGGGTCGAGCTGCCGGTCCGCCAGTCCGTGAAGTCGGCCAGCCTCAACGGGCAACCAGTACCATTCAAGCTGGAACCAGCCGTGAATGGCTGTCGCGTAGTCATGGAATCCCCCGCCGCACAGGAGTGGCAATTTGATTTGAAACTGGCCAACCCGGAACCTTCCGTGGCCGGAACTGTTCACTTGATTGCCGGCCAAAAGGCCGGATTCCGCGTCCAAAATGCGGTGGTGGCAAAAGTCCACGACCCGCAGGAGAAGATGAGCGAGGTGAATATCGCTTCGGCTGACAAAGAAGCCGGCGCAACCGAGGTTAGCTTCGTCGCCAAACAAACCGGCAAGTTCACAGTCTTCCTTGAGCTGCGCGCCGGAGAGGTGAGTTGGTATAAGCCGCTGGATCTCGAAGTGCGCCAGCCGTGGACCATTGTCCAACGCTACATTCCACCCGCCACCAAAGGCGGGCCTTTGCTGACTTCACCCGCCGTCGATACCGAGCAGAAGACTCTCAAGCTCGAAATGCAAAATAACGGCGCGGCGCAACTGAACGGGCCGTGCCGAGTCTCCGTGGCCGGGCACACTTTCGAGCAACCGCTGACGATCTCCACCGGCAGCACGGGCGCGGTCGCCGTTTCGCTCGCCCCGGTTTGGGACCGACTAAGCCCGGGCGCGCTGCCTTTTACCGTAGAGTTCTGTGGCGGCTCGCGGAGTTCAGCAGCGTGTGACTGGGCGCTGGGCAAAGAGCCTGGCGATCTCGCGAGCCGGCAGCTCCGGTTGGATCTGGCACCGCACTGCAACGCGGACATGACCAAGCTCTTCGGCCCGCAAACTCAGTGGCGCACGGATTACGCCGGCGCGCAACATGGCGTGGATTGGCGGATCCCGCCACCGCTGCGAGACCAGCACGGGTATGTGCTGCTCAATAACGTGATGAGCCTCTACGATTACGGGATCCTGCCGGAGCAAATCTCGAGCCTCACGCAGTGGAAGCTGCCGGAAATGAAGGCCGACTTTAACACCACGCCGGGCATCCGATTTCGCACGACGCCAGGCAGAATCCTGGCAGTCTGCTGCACCGAGCCCTACCCGCAGTTCCCGAGCACGGTAACGCTCAAGCTCGACCAACCCCGGCGCCTGGAAAAGCTCTACTTGCTGACAGCTAACCTGACCAAAACGCTGAAGTGCTACTACCCGGGAGCCGAGGTCGCGGTGCGCTACGCGGACGGCACCACCTCGATTTCCCAGATGATTCCCCCTTATACCATGCCGAGCGCCGTGAACCATATTTGCCCTATCGCCCACGCCATCCGGTTTGGCGAAATCACCTACGCCCACCCCACGCCGGACAAAAGCTGCTTCCTGTCCGTGATCGATCTGCCACTCGACCCAACGAAGCCGATCGAATCCTTCGAGTTCCGCTGTGTCGCCACGGAAACACTGCTCGGAATCGTGGGTGCGACCGGCCTCCAGGCAAAATGAAGGCAAGATAAGCGCACTTTTATCGCCAGACCGAACGAAGCTCGTGGACCTTGATGGAAACCAGGCGCACGCTCCCCTGCACGGCGTAGGCCTCGATTCCCGTATTGTCCTGCGGGGGCGTGAAGTAGTTGCTCATGGAGAAGCGGCCGCCATTGCCAAAGATCTCGAGCGACATGCGGTCCACGAGCAGCCTCAAGCTGACGCGGTTCTTCACCGGCTCAAGCGGTCCTGAATCTCCGCGCACCTTGAGCAAGCAGTCGAGCACATTATAGGCGACCTCCTCGCCACGCACGCGGAGACCAAACTCGGCGGCATCTTGCAGCTCGAATTCGGCCTCGATATCCACCAGACCGCTCGGAACATTGGCGATGGCACGGCTTTGGCCCGAAGCGAGGACGACGTTAGTCAGCCCGTCACTTCTGGTGCGCAGCGATTCGACCTCGCGAACCGGCCAGCGGCAAAGTCGGATGCCGTCCGGGAACGTCCGGAGCGAGAGCTCGCAGGGTATGCCCATCTGCTGGCTGAAGGGCATGCCCGGGAGCCGGCCTTCCTGGCTGGTGAGAGTATGCCAGAGCCAGGCGATCTGGATGACGCGCCCCTCGGGCGCGCCGCTCCAAGTACGTGCCGCGAAACTATTGCGGCCCCAGTCCGGGCGTCGTATTTCATCCTCCCGGATGTATCGCGTGCCATCGAAATTCCCGATGCTGTACCGGCCCGTCCAGGGGCGAAAAAAGGAAGCCCACAAGACCCATTTGCGGATGAGTGGATTGCCGTCCGTCGGAAGTTCGAAGATGTCCGGGCAGTCCACGCGCAGAGCTTCGAGACTGCTCAGGCGTTCCCATTTCTTAAGGTCCGTCGAGCCGTAGAATGACATGCGGGCGAGGCCGGATTCGGTAAGGAGCATCACCCAGCGTTTGGTCGGCTCATGCCAGAAGACCGCGGGATCACGGTCGTCCCAACTGCCCGTCACCGAAATGGACAGGACGGGATTACCGGCGTATTTCTGCCAGGTGCGGCCGCGGTCATTGCTGTATGCCAGGCAAATCCCGGAGTGCGGCTTGGTGTAAAATGCCACGAGCAGCTTCTCCGGCCCCGCCTGGAGACCCGAGGTGTTCCGTGAATCCACGACCGCACCGCCGGACCAGGGCCCATTATCGTCGCCCGGATCGGGTCCAACGGCCACCGGCAACTCCCGCCAATGCAGCAAGTCCGTACTGACCGCGTGTCCCCAATGCACCGGGGCCCGCTGTTCCACCGTGTCGCAGCCCAGGTACCCAAGGTGGTATTCACCCGCGTAATAGACGGTCATCTCCGGGTCGGCCAGGAACCCGCGGGGCGCCGAATAATGGAACTGTGGGCGATACAGTTCGTCATAATTCGTATCATGCAACCGGGCCACCTTGTTCGTCGTATCTTCAGTCTTGGCCTCCCCGCCCGATACCCCGGCGGCAAGCTCTGAAACTCCGGTGCCATGCACAATGATGGCCAGGAGCGCCAGTAGGGCACCCCTTGAGACCGGAAAACGCCAGAAGGCCCTCAGCGCCGCTCTTGCGGGGAAAAGCAGTGCCCACCATTTAGAAGATAATCCACTGGTGCATCGCATGATCGGTTTCACGCCGTCCATCTTGGGGCCTGGTGGCATGAAGTAAAGCACCTGCGAGATTCCTCCTCACCGGCCGCCACCCCCTCAGCCCACCGCCAAGGACAGGTCGGGAGCCTCCCCGCAGTGTAGCCTTAGTATGCCTCATGGGAAAAGAACGACCAACCTGTTGGTTCTTCTTTTCTGATGACTC
>SESF01030567.1_pt1 | contig 18867 bp, 14 predicted proteins | sample 3171521 | NCBI WGS metagenome assembly SESF01 (sample SAMN10866945, study PRJNA518727) | freshwater metagenome | biome: subpolar coniferous forest; feature: holomictic lake; material: water; isolation source: holomictic Lake 227, 6 m and 8 m depth | place: Canada: near Kenora, Ontario | collected...
ACCGAGCCTCAATTCCTAGCGGCATTGGACAAGAATGTCCGCGCTCCAGAAAAATGTGAGATGCGCACGTCCTTGGCCTAACCGCAAAAAACCATTTGACCACTGCCGGCGGGGCGGCTAGGTTGCCAGCGTGAATGGCAATCTGAACCTGCTGCTATCGAGCGCGCTGCTGCTGCGACGCGCGGCAGTCGGGTTGTAGCCTTTCGCAAAGGTTTTCCGAACCCTACTGCCGTAGTCGGCGGTGGGGTTTTTTATTTCCCTGACTGCCCGGCGGTGCTAACAAGAAAGCGACATAACCATGCTTAAAGATCCGTCTGTGAAATATCGTCCGTTCCCGCCGGTCCACTTGCCCGACCGCCAGTGGCCGAGCCGCACCCTGACGCACGCGCCGAGCTGGTGCAGCGTGGACCTCCGCGATGGCAATCAGGCGCTGGCCGTGCCAATGAACGTAGGCCAGAAGCTTGAGCTGTTCCAGACGCTCGTGAAGTGCGGCTTCAAGGAGATTGAGGTCGGCTTCCCCTCGGCCTCGAACACCGAGTTCACCTTCAACCGCCGGCTCATCGAGGAGCAGCGCGCCCCGGAGGACGTGTGGCTCCAGGTGCTCGTGCAGGCGCGCGAAGAGTTGATCGAGCGCACCTTCGAGTCACTGGTCGGGGCGAAGAAGGTCATCATTCACCTCTACAACTCGACCTCCCCCGCGCAGCGCCGGGTGGTGTTTGGCATGTCGAAGGAGGAAATCCTTCAGGTGGCCGTGCGCGGCGCCCAGTGGGTTCAGGACCGCCTGCCCCGCCTGGCGGGGACGGAGGTCCGGCTCCAGTATTCAGTCGAAAGCTTCAGCGCCACCGAGGTCGAGTTTGCCAAGGAAGCCGCCGAGGCCGTGATGGCGGTCTGGAAGCCCACGCCGCAGCACAAGATGATTCTGAACCTGCCCGACACGGTGGAAGTGGCCGGGCCGAACGTCTATGCGGACCAGATCGAGTGGATCGGCCGCAACATCAAGCACCGCGACTCGCTGATCATCAGCCTGCACGCGCACAACGACCGCTCCACGGGTGTGGCCGCGACGGAACTGGGCTTGCTCGCCGGCGGCGACCGCGTGGAAGGCACGCTCTTCGGCAACGGCGAGCGCACCGGCAACCTCGACATCGTGACCGTCGCGCTCAACCTCTATATGCATGGCATTGACCCCAAGCTCGACTTTACCGACCTCAACGCCATTTGCGAAGTCTATGAACGGTGCACGGGCATGACCGTGCCGCCGCGCCATCCCTACGCCGGCGAGCTGGTCTTCACCGCCTTCAGCGGGTCGCACCAGGACGCGATCAAGAAAGGCCTCGCCGAGTGGGAAACCGGCCGCCAGAAATATTGGGACGTGCCGTATCTGACCATTGATCCCAACGACCTCGGCCGGGAATACCGCGAGGTGATCCGCGTGAACAGCCAGTCCGGCAAAGGCGGCGTGGCCTACTTGTTGGAGAACGAATACGGCATCGTGCTGCCCAAGGAAATGCAGCGCGAGTTCGGCCCCATCGCCAACGAGGAAGTGGACCGGCTCGGCCGCGAGGTCAGCGGCGCAGAGCTCAAGGGCATGTTCTGGCGCGAATACATCGAGCGCACCGCTCCCTGGCAGCTTCAGGGCTTCGAGACCGAGAGCCGCGACGGCAAGGTCCGGTGCCGCGCGCGCCTGCTCCATGATGGCAAGCCCGTCGAGTTCTCCGGCGAGGGCAACGGCCCGCTGGCCGCGCTCGTCCACGGGTTCAGCACGGCGGGCGTGCCGCGCTTCGAGATCGCCAATTACAGCGAGCACGCCTTGAGCGCCGGCGAAGAAGCGGCGGCCATCGCCTACATCCAGATCAAGCCGAGCAACGGCCGCACTCGCTGGGGCGCCGGGGTGGATACCAACATCGAGCTCGCCTCCGTGCGGGCTGTCCTGAGCGCGTTGAACCGGGCCTGAGTTCCCGGTCGGCGCGAGCTAATCCAACTGGGCCCCGCAGAGGCTGGAGGCGCCTGCGGGGGGCCACATGTTATGTGCCGTAAGGCTCTGGTGTTGGTCCGGGGGCGGTCTGGTGCTGGTCTGGGGGCGGCCTGACGTGGATCGCGGAAGTCTATGATAATTAGTAGCTTACGAGGTTATCAATTGGGCTTTGGGTGCGCTTATATGCCCCGTGTGTGCTCGGTGCAGGGACGGGGAGTGCCCGGAGATTACCTGACGTGGATTGCGTAAGGTGTTGGAATCTTAGGAAGTTCGTTGTTAACTCTCGCGGCAAATGACACGTGTATAGCTGAAACTTTACGTTATGCGCTTTGGATTTAGCTGCGTGGGGAAGAAGAAGTGGGCGGTGGCGACACTCGCCGTCGCCGCACTTGCGCTGTTGGTCATTTACGAACTGCTATTGGGCCGGTTGTTTCCGTTCTCTCCAGTTGTGGTTGGGTTTTCCCGGCAAGACTACGGGGGTTTTGTCGTCTACCATCACGGACAACCGGAATCATCTCAACTATCCTATTTGAGCCAGGTCATCACTATGGAAGAGAATTACCACGGCATGCCTTTCCGATCGAAGCCGGAGATAGTCCTCTGCAAGGATGATCGCGAATACCGGAGGGTTTCTGGCGGAAAGGCTAAGTTCATTGCAATTAACGGACGGTTATTTGTGTCACAGCGCGCGCAAGAAGACGCGAGACAGGGGAGAATCGATCTTCGGACCTACCTGACCCATGAATTGTCGCATTGTCTTCTGCAACAGCACATGTCGTTTCTGAGACAACTTAAGATGCCAAGATGGCTGCTCGAAGGAACCGCCATGGATTGTGCCGGACAGGTCGGAGTTGGGGTTTATCCGCCGAAAGCGATGGTATACGACGCTGTGGCTCGAAGCGTGTTCTGCGAGCCAGCGGATTTTGGGACGGCTCTGAACGGCGAGAAGGGGACCGCAATCTCCTGCGCGATGACAAATAAGACGGCCTTTTTCTATTCGGAGTTCGGTTGCGTTGTCGAATTCATCAGGTCGAGTCACGGAGCACAGCGATATAAGGCGTTTCTCAAGGATGTCGTTGATGGCCACCCGTTTGACGTGGAACGCTCGTTTGAAACCGTCTATGGAACAAGCATTGGTGAGGAGATAGCTCGATTCAAGACCGAGACGAGGAAGCATTGAATGGAGCCTGAAGTCCCGCAGGTTTTCTCATTGGTCCCTCAGGGACCTTTGGCGGCAAGCACGGCGAAGTCCACGATGGGGGCGGGATCGACCAAGCTGTGGGGATGGTGCTTGCCGCCCGGCTTGCGGATGACCTGAATCTTCCCGCCGAGGGCTTGGTAGCGGGTTTCCACGAGGTTGATATTCTCGCTGACCGGCACGACTTCATCGGCGTCACCGATGACCGCCAGGATGGGGATATGCGCTTTGGCCAGCGGCGCGAGGTTGTCCACCGGGTTCTTGTCGTAGCGCGAACGTTGTGGCGGTGGCCCTGTTGCTCGGGGGTGCGGGGATTGTGTTTTGAGTCTAAGGTTCGTGGGTTGCGAGTCTATTGGGTGCCGATTTCGTCGCTGAGGCCAAGCTCGCGGAGGGCGGCTTTGGTTTCTTCGAGTTTCTGCTTGGAGATGCCGCCTTCCGGGGCGACTTCGACGGTGAGCTTCAGCTTCAGCCCGTTGGCGGCGGCGAACTTCGACAGGACGGCGGTGTAGAACTTCATCCACTTCTGCGGGGGGACTTCCCCGGTCCAGGCCATGTTGGCGAACGTGAGTTGTTCCGGCTTCTTCGGGTCGGTCGGTTTCTTGCCATCCGACTCCTGCGGGGGAGTTTCTGGCTTTTTGCCGGGCTCGTCTGGCTTCGGCGGGGTAACAGTCAGGGTGGTTTTGGATTTGAGATACGCTTCGGCGGTTTCCTTGGTAATGAGGAACATCTCGTCTGAGAAGTCGATGTCCGTCGCCATGAGGGCCTGGTTGAAGCAAAAGGGTTTGTAGTCGTAGTGGGGCAGGCTTCCAGCCTGCTGCTTGGCACCTGTGGGAGAAGCAGGCTGGAAGCCTGCTCCACTCTTGCCGACGTAGGCCAGGAGGCCGTTGGCGACGCCGCGGGTAATCGTATCCCGGATCGCGTCGGCGCTGAGGATGCGCGGGAACTGGGGTGAGGCAAAAAAGGCGTCCCGGACGGACTTGGTAGCCCACTCGGTGAAGGCCGGGGGCCAATGCTTGACGAGGAAGCTGGGGCTGACGCCGGTTACCAGGTCGTCGGTCTGGCGGAGGTGATTGAGGATCAGGGTGGCCAGGTCGCTAGCCGCGCTGGAGTGGACAAGGCCGAGGTCCACCTTCTTGAGGGCGTTGTCCTTACCGAGGAGCATAATGACCTTGTAAGTGCGCCAGATCGTTTCCTTCAGGTCGCGCTTCGCTTTCTTGACGTTCTCTTCGAGCTGGCGAGTCTGGGTCTCGTCAAGCTTGAGCTCGTCGGCTTCGTCGTCTATGTCCTCCCAGGCGAGCACCTTGCGGGCCTCGTCACAGAGAGCGTCGGCTGAATCGGGAACGCAGAAAATGAGTGCGCTCTTGAAGGTGCGCGAGGAGGAGCCGGATTCGCGGGTGACGGATTCGATGAACTTGGTCGTCCCCATCTCGTCTTGAAGGGACATATCGGGGGCAAGGACGACCAGGGTGACCGCGGCGCGGTCGGGGATTTGGTTGCTCTTGTCGGGGAAGAAGACCCGCTCGACACCGCTGCCGGCGGCGAAGACTTTCTGGATTTCTTCGCGGATGCGCTCCTGAGCGGCCTCAGGCTGGATGGTGGCGCGGCGGTCAGCGAAACGCTTGTTGAGGTTTTCCTTGAGACTGAACCGGTAGCGGTTGCGCTCGACCGTGAGGTAGTAGGATGCCTCCGTGAGGGCCTCCAGGGCGGTCTCGATGTTGCCGATGTCGAGGCCCGGCTCGGCAACGGCGAGGCGGATTTCGGGTTGGGTGGCTTCTCCCTTGGCCTGGCCACCGTTGGACTCGAAGAGGATGGCGGTGGCTACTTTGCGGTGGAGGCGGGCATTTTTGATGGTGTCCTGGGCTTCGGCATCGAGCCGGGCGGCGTGCGAACCTTTCTTGCCGCAGATGTCAGTCGTGACCGCGCCTTCGAGCTTGGTTTCGCCCAACTGCTCAAAGACAGCCGAGCGGAACATGGAATCTTCGAGGGGGGCGGTGCCCAAACCGATGAGGGGGTCTTTATGGCCGCCTTTGAAGCCCTGTTGGTACGCCTGGGCCACCCAGAGGGCCAACATGCGGAGCACGCCACGGGTTTGCTGGAAACGGGGCAGCTCCTGCCATTTGCGTTCGAAGACCGAAATGGCAGTGGGGTGGAAGGGATAAGTGGCGGCGAATTGATCGCGGGCGGCGTCCAGTGGGAACCAATTGGGCAACTGCTGGCGATGGTCAACGACCCAGTCGCCGTACTCGTTGCAAGTTTCCAGGGCGTCCTTGGGGAGCATGATCTTGCCTTCGACGGTGATGGCGCGCTCGTCCCACTCGAACAGGCGGCGGCGAATGATTTCGGAGGCTTCGGCCTCGGCGGACATGACGATGGCCTTGCCGAGCCGGTCGAGCATCTTTTTGAAGCGCTCGTAGTCGGACTGGTCTTCGGCGGTCATCTCGAACTCGGAGGCGGGAATTGATACCGCCAGCGCGACGTGGTCGAGGCCGCGAGCGACTTCAGAGAGGTTCTGGAGGAAGTTGTAGAGCTGGGTGCCGAGGCCGTTCTTGCGGTTGCGGCTGACATAGTTCATCAGCTCATCCAGGAGGATGAGACTGGGCTTGTCTTTGGGGAAAAGCTGGCGGATGACCTCGCCGCCGGGGGCGGTCTTGGTTTTCTCATGCTCGGCCACGAGGGCGAACGCCTTGGCGCCGCCGAGTTGCCAGGCGATGTCGGCCCAGGGGGTCTTGCGCAGGGGTGTGCCGTCAACGCCGCCGCGGCCTTTGATGGAGTCGAACTCGTTGCCGACGAATACGGCGGTGGTGGCCGTGGGGATTTCCTTCACGCCGGCGGCGGCGAGGATCTGGGGGACCCCGGGCCAGCGGTGGGAGGCGGCGCCGTTCCGGGCGAGGTGGAAAAGGAGGGTGAGGGCGTGGGTTTTGCCGCCGCCGAACTGGGTGGCCAGGTTGAAAACCGCGCTGGTCTCGGTGCGTTGTCCGGAGAGGCGCCGCACGACTTCGGTGGCCAGGGCGGAGAGATTCTTCGTGAGGTACGTACGAGCGAAGAAGCGGTCGGGCTTCTGGTAATCCGGCGGGGCGCAATTATTGCGGACATCGTCCAGGTGAACGGCGAACTCGGCGGCGTCAAGCGGTTTGCCCTCGCGGAGATCCTCGCGGGGCGTGACGACTTTGTACCAGGGTTTAAGGGGCATAGGGCTGAGGGCTAAGCCGGAAGGGAAGGCTGGCAGAAGGGTGACCGAGGCTCACTGGGTCCAGCCCTTCTGCTCGAGTTGTCGCCAGGCCAATTCGATTTGGGCCGGCGTGAAAATTTCTGCTTTTCGCTGGTTCCAAGAATGAACCTGGGAGATTGTTTCGGGAAGGCTTCGGCGAGTTGAAGATGTTTCCTTGAGAACCCAGTGAACGGTGGAAAGGAGTTCCAAGCCGAAAGGTGTCTCGAATCCTTCTATGAGGGCTGCCACCCGGTCGGCCCGCTCCAGCGTGTCAGGATAGTCCGCCTCCAAAACCTGGACGGCTCGATCCACCGCTTCGGGGACCACCTGCACGCTGGCGTCCCGGCTGCGGTCTCCGTACCCACGAATGAAATGCCCCTCAATGCGCTGCAAGACGTGATGCAGTGTTTCGGCGTAGGGCCCGTACTTTTCCTTCACGAACTGCAGACGCAAAGGCTCACCGGCCTCCTGGAGGAAATACGCCAGCTTTTGGATTTCGAGCATGGTCAACTCGTAACCGGGAATGAGGTACTTGCTGAAGATGCCAAGCAGGGCTGCTCGCCCACGGGTCATGTTCGGCTCCTTGGTTGCAATCCTCATGTCGCGGTTTGCGGGAGCGCCGGTTGGCTCGTAAACCAAGACTTCGACATTGGCCAACGGACTGAGCTTGCGCTCAATGAGAGGGCGCACTACGCGCCAGTCGAGCCCGCCGTTGCCGCACCCTAGCGGAGGGACGGCGATGCTTCTGATGCGGTTCGTGCGGATGACCTCGACCAAGGCGTCGAGCCCGCCATCAACATCCTCGATCTGGGATTTGCCTTTCCAGTGTCGTTTCGTTGGAAAGTTGATAATAAACCGAGGGCCCATGAGGTTTCCCGTCGCAAAGACGAACATGCGACCTGGTTGCACCTCGCCGCGCTCACATGCCTGACGGTATTGGTCGTAGTTTTCTGGAAACGCCTGTTTGAATTGAAGGGCGATGCCCTTGCCCATGACGCCGACAGAATTAACCGTGTTTACGAGCGCGTCGGCGTTGGCCTCCAGCAAATTGCCTGTTTTGTATTGGATCATGTTGCGCGGAATTGGACTAAAAATACCATTCTCTGTGCATCTGAATCAATGGTCGAAACGCCGTTTGCTCGACCAGTTCCGACACCGCCTGCCGGGCGGCTTCGTCCATTACGCCTATCTCTCGGAGCAGGTCCAGGGGGAACCGGTCTTTGATCAGAAACTCCGCCTGCCGGCGACAACGGCCGTCCACGAGGTCATTCCAGTATTGCGCCTGAATGGCGTTCCAGTCGAGCTTCGAGAGGTCCGCCAACTGGTTGTAGTGGTTGACGTAGCTAATGATGGCGTGCCCGTCCGTGAAGGCGAAGGGAAGTTTGGCCGCTTCGACTTCCTCGGCATGGCTCAACAGGTAGAGGATCTCACGCTGCCCCTGGTAGCCCTCAACTTTGCCTTGCTTGATGGCGTAGAGCATCGGGGACTTCGGGCCGAAATAAAAAGGGACGTAATCGGCAACGACTCCGCCGGGGGGGACACGGACCGCGGCATGCTGCCGCTTGTCCATGATGTCTTTGTGGTGGATGGACTTCTTTTGGAGCCCCTGGCTGGTAGCCTGATTGGGCGACCAATCGCATCCCCACTCCAACAGCTTGGGGAGGTTCTCAATGTGGATGATGCGATAAATCGGGTGCATCCTAGAAGCCTAGTCCTTTTTTGCGCGCGAGGACGCCGTCAACCCAGCGCTTTTCGTCGGTGCTGCTCGGATAGAGGGCCGAGAGCGCCTGGGCAAGGGTCCAGAAGCGGGTGTTGTTGCCGGCGCCGTCATCTACGAGGAAGCGCTTCAACGCTTCGCTGCGGCCGGCGGCGAAGAGAATCATGCTCTGGTGGACGCGGTCCAACACGGTGGCACCCACTTTCTCGACTTTGGTCTCGCCGAAGCTGGCTTCCGCCTGGGAAGTATCCTGGGCGGCTTTGAATAGCTCCATCTGGGGACCGCGCTTTCTGCGGATGGGGGCGGCCTTGCCTTCGTCCTTGCCGAAGAGGTGGTTGGCGCGCTCGGCCACGGGCAGCAGGCGGGCGGTTTCGCCCTCCACGGCCACTAGGCTGGCCAGGTCTTCCAGGTGCGCGCCGAGGCCCTGGGCGATCTTGCGAGCGGCGTCAAATTCAAGGCTAAAGGCTGAAGGCTGAAGGCTAAAGTTCTTCCCGCCTTCCTCATCCGCCCCCTCGCTTCCGTCTTCCCCTTCAGCCTTTAGCGTTTCGCCTTTAGCATTTGTGTTCAGCGTCCAGAGCCACATGGCGGTGAGGCGGGCGTCTTCTTCGAAGCCGGTGGCGTCGGCACCGGTGAAAATCATGGTGAGAGCTTCCTTTGCGACGGCGGCCCAGACCTGCTCCAGGTATTCCTTAAGCGGGACGGCCTGGCCGCTGGCCTTCTCCACACGCGAGTAGCGCGAAAAGACTTCCAGGGCCGGGCCGAGACAGGCGAAGATGGCGTCCGCGCCGACGACGCCTTCGTCGGCCAGGCGCGGCATCCACTCATGGATGCGGCGAGGCAACTCGGCCAACACGTCGCGCCAATCGCCAACTTCATCGGTGCGGACGGAGCCGTCGGGGTTTTCGCGGGGGCGGCAAACGAGATGGACGGAGGAGGCGAGTGCGGCGGAATCCATCGCGCGGAGACGATTTCCCATCTCCGTATCTATGGGCCATGACCCGGTGATGATCCAACCTGCGTCAATCATCGCCTGCAACTGCGCTTCCCAACCCGCTGTTGACTTGTGTGCGAACACGACGATCCCGATGCCGTCTGGAGCCAGAACTCGACGGCCCTCCACCATTGCCTGCTTCATCGTCGCCACGAAATAGGCGGCGTCCTTGCCTTTGACTTCGTCAACGATGCACTCGTCAGCCTTTGGTGTAACGCCACCGGAGAACGCAGCAGCGTCAGCCAACGGCAGGCAGCGCTTGAGCCAGACGAAGAAAAAATCGGACAAATCCGAATAGGGAACGGCATCGTAGTATGGCGGGTCAGTCGCGAAAAGATGAGCGGAGTCATCAGGCAACGGATGGGAAGTTGCCGAACTCGCATTTGCGGAGCCTTCATGCAGGTCGAGTGTGGCGAAAGCTTCAACCAATTTGGCTGGTGGTTCGTATGCATCGTTCCAACCGGCTGTCCGTTCTGAGAGGAAAGTTCCTTCTGCGAAGTCCCACGTCATCGGCAACGCCTGACGCGTGAAAACGTGTTCGACCTTCTCTTGGTCCGCCTGCGGTCGCCATGTGCATAACGAGCATGTGCGGTCGGAGAGCCTACTGAGCGCAAGCGCCAGACAGGTTTGGACCGCACTCCCAATGGTCTTGTCCTTGCCGGTCACAAGCGTCTTACCCGCCTTCTGGACAAGTTGGGCGAGCGTCGAGAGCGCGAGCAACTGACGGCTTGTGAACAAATCGGCAAAGTCGTCCATACCGTAATTCCGCTGAGAGAATGCGCGCCCGGCACCGCTACCACCCCCCATAGGTGTGGGTTCATCCGGGACAAGCGAGAGGGGGCCGCGGTGCGTTTTGATTCTTCTGACGAGTTCTTCGCCAGCACGTTTGACGACATTGAGGTCGGTTCGGGTTGGCAACCGATATACTCGTCCAACCTTGGTGGGGTCGGTTGCGACCACGCAGAACAGATGTGCGGTGTTTGCCCCACCTCGCCGTGCTTTGAGTTGTTCGCGCACCCGCGCGACCGGCGTTGTGTATCCGCAGCACGGACAGGTTGCTGAGCCGCGCTTGACGGTGCCGTCGAACGCGGGGTCTGCAATTTTGGATTTGGGGTCGTCCTGGTCCACCCAGCCGCCGCGTTGTTTGATGATGATTTGGAAGTCCACGCGCTTGGCGCGTAGGCGCGGCACTAGGTGGAGTGCGGTGGGGCGAGTCGCCTTTTTACAAAGCCAGAGAGACCGGATGAGCGGAACTTCTGCGCCGCAGCCGGGTCCTTCGCACTGGATGGTACGCGCCCAGAGATAGGCGATGGGCGTCGCGCCGTCGGAGTCCTTTGGGTAGAACTCGGCCAATTCCTTCTCGGCTTCGCTCTTGATCCACTCGCCCCATTTGCGGACTTCATCGGCGAGGCGCTGGCCGTATTTGGGGATGTATTCGAGGACGACCTTGTTGAGCAGGACGGGAATGGGGTTAAGGTCGCTGGCAAACGCATCCGCGCCCACGCGCAGGGCTTCGAGCGGGATGGAACCGCCGCCGCAAAAGGGGTCAACAACGAGCGGCTTCGCCGCAGTTGATAGTTGAGAGGTGAGAGTTGATAGCCAGTCAGGCCCTTCGGGCGGGAGTTTGAACTTGGGGTCGGACAGGGAATTGTGGGCAACGGCGGTGAGGAGCCGGGCGGTGTCCAGGTATTCGCGGACGGTGGAGTTGTCCCAATTGGCGAAGTCGGCGATGAAGTCGAGGAGGGCGGAGCGAAGCCAGAGGAATGCAGAAGAAGTTCCGCCCTCACCCCGGCCCTCTCCCCCAGGAGAGGGAGAACGGCCCGCAGCGGCTAGCGTGCTCCACCGCTTGAAGTTTTCGGGGGAGCAATGGTCGTTGGCGAGCTTGGTATCGCTGACGACTTTGCGCGCGAAGTCCAAGATTAACTCCGCAGCGGCTTTGCGGAAGGCGGGTGGACAATTCTCGTCCGCTGGGTCTGGCCAAAGGGCGGCACAAATGACCGCCCGGCACGCCGCCAATGGACGCCGCGCCCACCAGATGTGCAACGTCGAAATGTGGCCGTGCCGGATGGACTTCTCGCGCCGCGCGTGCGCGGAGATGCGCTTGATGGGCAGGTCAACTTCGATGAGGCGTTTGGGGTAGGTCACGGAAAGGCTAAAGGCTGAAGGCTGAAGGCTGAGGCGTCATGTGGTCTCGATTTGCTTGAGCCGGGTGATGTAATCCTCGGGCAGGCGCCCGTGAATCGCGCCATCTACTATGTGTTGCCTGTATGCCGGGCTGGGCCTGGGGCGCGGGTCTTCCTTGGTGACGACAACGTAGGTGGTTGCTTTGATGCGCTGCGCGCCGTCGCCGTCGGGGTGGACCTCCACGGTAAACGGTTCGTAGGCGCGAACGGGGACGCCTTCGGCTTTTTCCAACGCGGCCTTGTGCTCGTCTTTGATGTGGTAAACGACGCCCCAAACGGCCGCAGGCGGATCAGATAGGATGTCCGCCACGCCGCAGCGGTTCGTAGTCGAAGAACGGGTGAAGGCGAGCCGAAAGCCGGCGAGCTTGGCCTTGAACAAGAACCGAGCGGACGGACAGCGTTCCCGCATCCGGATCTCGTCCATGTTCGAGCCGTAGGCGAAGTAGATCATGATGTTTTGGGTTTGGGGCGGTAGTCGCGGGCGTCCAGGCAGGCGTCGTAAGTGGCGCGGTCGATTTTGATCCAGTCGGTGCCGTTGATGCCGCGTGGCTTCGGCACGACGGGGCTGACCGGGAAAGCGCAGGCGATTTTGAGCCAGCGGCTTTGCTCACGGGATAGGAGCCGGATTTCGTCGGCGACCTCGGATAGGTCCTGGTCCTGGCTGAAAACAAGGGCGATGTCGTATTCCTGCCGAGAGGCGAGGCGGACGATGTCCAACGCTAGCCGGACATCCACGCCCTTTTCGCGCCCGACGAGGACGGTAACTTCGCTGCCGTCCGAGAGGCGAACGGATTCATTGCGGTACCGCAGGAGCCTCCAGAACACATGAACGCCTTGCCGTCCCATCTGGGCGAACTTAGCATTCCAGAAGTGATTCCAAAACGCATTGTCGGATACGTCGGGGATACCAGTGTAGAAGCGGACTTGATTGAGCTGCCAGCCCTGGTGAACACAGACGCTGTGGGCGAGCGTTTGGACATCGTAGTTCGGGTAGTGGTAACCGAAGGCGGTCTTGGCCGAGCGGTAGAGGTTCTGGCCGTCCACGAAGGCCACGGCTCGTTTGATTGTTGGTTCGGTGGTCATGGGCTAAAAAATAACCCCGCCCGAGGCCGTTGCCGGCGTGTCGAGCGGGGAGTAAGTAAAATCTTGCGTTCCCGTCTGGCAAAGAAACATAGCAAATCCACTGCCAGAGTCAACGGTGCAAATCCAGTTTCTTAGGTGCCGCATTTGTTCCCTCCCGTGCGGTAAAGAGTGGTGTCTTCCTTGAGCTCGACCGGGTGCTTTATGGAATCCTGCCGCAGGCGGTAATGCTCGACCTTGACGATGGGTTGCCAGTCGAGGATGGCGGGGTCCGCCGGGTCGGGCCAGAGCGCGGCGCAGATGACCGCCCGGCACGCCGCCAATGGCCGCCTTGCCCACCAGATGTGCAACGTCGCAATGTGGCCGTGCCGGATGGACTTCTCGCGCCGCGCGTGGGCGGAGATGCGCTTGATCGGCAGGTCAACTTCGATGAGGCGTTTGGGGTAGCTGGTCATGGGCCCACAGGCAGGATGATGTTGCAGCGGGCTGCGATCCGCCGGGCCAAGTGTTCGTAGTCTCTGTAAACTTCAAGGGCAGCGGTGGCGTGGCTTCCCATCGCACCGTCTGCCGTCTTCAGGTGGAACATGGGTTTGCGTGCTTCCTGCGCTAATGGCATTAGGCTGCGATAGTTTTTCAGCATGGCGAGGCACTGGGGGTCATTATCAACACGCACGCCCGGTTCCGGCGGGCTGTTTAATACCGATTCGCGATATTGCCCCGGAATACGGTCCATCCAGCGGGCATAAGCCTTGACGGGGCGGTCCAAGCGGACCGCATGTTGCTGAACGATGTACCCGACCGGCTTAGTGTGAGCAGGTGGGAGGGCAAAGTTGCCGCCGGGGAATTTATTAAGCTTCTCCTGCCAGTCCTGCCGCCAGGAGCGCAAACGGGGACCGAGGTTTCTCAAGCCTTGAAGCGAGAAGAGGTCGGGCGCCAACGGGATGACGACATGGTCCGAAGCAATTAGCGCCGCTCGGTTGATGGCCCCTAGGTTGGGACCGACATCAACCAGGATAAGCCCGGCGTTGATTTGGGCGGCGGCCATTTGCATCACACGCCAGAAGGCGCTGGTTACGCGGAAGGCCCGGATGTCGCCATTCGAGCATTTTGGCCAGGTCTCGGAGAGCTGATCTTCAAATGTCGAGAGTAGAAGATCTCCGGGAATGAGCCAAAGGGTCTCACCGGCGCGGTAAAGCTCCGGGGCTTGGACATCTGCCATTAGCAGTTGCGCCTGGGCCTCGTGGAACGTATCACTCGCATGATAAAGCTCCGGGAGTTGAACATCACCGTAGCCTTCAATCAAGGGCCGCAGTGCTTCATGGATCGTGGCTGGCGGAGACCCGGATTGGCGCTCAAAGAGGGCTTCGAAGTCGTCTTCGGTCAAAAAGGCGGAACTAAGGTTGGCTTGTGGGTCCAGGTCCACCGCCAGAATGCGCATCCCCAGGTCGGAGAACATCCAGGACAAGTGATAAACAAGGGAGGTTTTCCCTACGCCGCCTTTGTTATTGAAGAAGGTGAGGACTGGAATGCTCATGCGGTCCTCTTGATTTCCACGTGAACAAACGTGTCCTCGACGGTGAACTTAGCCGGGGGATTTCCGTTTTTCCGCAGCGACTCCTGGGCGAGTTGGATGCCGACCCCAAAGCGCTGAACGTAACCAAGCACTTTCAGGGCCTCGGCCAGGTGGGGGTTGCGATAGTCAACCACGCCCGGTCTGCCGAAATTCTCCTTGGTGACCTGCCCGAACGGCCCGCCTGGGTTTTGAATCTCGATGCGGTCGTTGAACCAGGTGATGCGGACCGGCGCGTTGGTTGACTCATAGGTGCGGTGCATGATGGCGTTTCGCGCAAGCTGGTGGAGCGCTGCGAGAGGATAGTCAGGTTTGCGAATTTCCACTGGCCCAGACGTCAGGTCAACGGCTGTTTGAACGTGGGCCTCGAGCTTTTGATCCAGGCGGCTAATAATTTGGCCGAGTGGGCCATCAACGTCCTCCGCGTCCTTAATCGGGTCACTCAAGGTTGTTCCATCAATTCGCAAGAACTGGATATAGGCGCTCGGGATGAGGTCGCGTGTAAGTTTGCCCAGAACGAGGCAACCCGTGACGGTGGGAATGGGCTGGTCAACACCCTGGATCATGCGGCAGGTGGCCAGGCGCTGCTCGTAGGAGCGGTCGTTCTTCTCCAGTATATCGGCGGCAAAGGCGCTCGGCAGGTAATCCTCTTCAAACAGCCGTCGGTTCAAATCTCCCAGCCTGGCATGTTGAATGGGATGAAGGTCAAAAGGCAAATCCCGATACCGCCGCTTCTCGTTCAGAATACGCTCGTCTTGCGCGGACGCAATGCCGCGGCGGGGGCCGGTTCGCACCCAGATGCGGCCCTTGTATTGAACCGGTGGGGCATCGGATGGCTGGACGGTTACCACCGCGACGTCGCAGCCGGTCAGATTCTTCCTTTCGACCGACAGGCTGGGTATGGGCAGGATATTGCCGTCGGTTTTCATGTCGGCCAGCGTGCGCAGGAGTTCGTCAGTAATGGGCAACCCCGAGCAGGAGCCGTTGTCCCTGGCGCCCAGGAAAACCACACCGGGTTTTCGATGATTCGGCAAGTCGTTGGCGAAGGCGCAAACGGCCTGGCGGATGGTGTCCCTCGCATCTCCGCCAAGCGATTCCTTCCGCTCGACTACGTCGGACTCAATGTCCTTCAAAAGCACTTCAAGTTCCTGGTCAGTCATAGTTTTGGCCGCTCCGATAATCCGCCGGTCTCTCGCCTATTTCAATGGAATTGGGTCATTGCTTTCCTTCAGTTCTGTAGGGCACCGGGTCTTCCTTCAGTTCGACTGGGTGTTTGATGGAATCCTGCTTGAGCCGGTAATGTTCGACCTTGACGATAGGTTGCCAGTCGAGGATGGCTTGGTCCGCCGGGTCTGGCCAGAGCGCAGCGCAGATGAGCGCCCGGCAGGCCGCCAATGGCCGCCGCGCCCGCCAGATGTGCAACGTCGAAATGTGGCCGTGCCGAATGGATTTCTCGCGCCGCGCGTGGGCGGAGATGCGCTTGATGGGCAGGTCAACTTCGATGAGGCGTTTGGGGTAGTTCACGGGAAGGCTAAAGGCTAAAGGCTGAAGGCTAAAGGCTGAAGGGGCCAAATCGGACGATTACCGGTCGGTTGGACATCTGCTGTGCCGATGAGGGTCGGTAGCAGATTCCAGCGTTTGGGTAGTAGATTGGTAGCAGAAATGGAGCGTTGAATCGGTCGATTTTGGAGATGGGCCGGTCGATTATCGGTTGATTCTTCATCGGTCGATTTTAGGAAAGAGTCGGTCGATTGTCGGTCGATTCGCGCTGGTTGGCCAGGATGTAACGAACCGCACGAGCCTTGCCTTGCGGTACCAACACCCCAAGATCTAACAGAGATTTCAGGTCCCGTCCCGCTGTATCGTTGGCGACCTTGAACTGGACGACACACCAGCGGCGATTGACTGATCCGGTTTCGGCTACGTGACGGACGATCTTCCTTTGGCGGTCGTTAAGCTGGGCCTCGATGGCCGGGGAGACGAGGCGGGGCGTGTCTTCGGGAACTCTGAGCCGGTCGTAATGGCCGTTGGGGCCGGGGAAGGTGACGACGAAGTAGCCGTCCTGTTCGCCGAAATCGGGGGCATCGAGGCCGTGATTAAGCATGGCGTGGCGCATGCGGGCGAAGCCGCTGCCGCGCTGTTCCATTAGTTTGAGGGTGGCCAGCGCCTGGGCGATGAGTGGATTGGCGGGCAGCGTCCCGCCGGCTGTCAAGCCCACGGATAAAAACCAGCGTGGGCAATTTCTCTTTCTGAGCCAACCGATATTCTTCGTGAGTGGCGGAAAGGCTTCCGGCGGGACGTCCGTACTCGGCATCTACAATCAGCAGGTAGATTTGGCACGACCCGAGGCAGTCGAGGTAAGCTTTCTGGCTGGGGCGGCCAGCGGGAGCCTCTTTGTCGTAGAGGACGGCCGCGCAGTGTTTGAGCAGGAACGGATCAACTGAGATTAGCTGGGCAACCGCAGCACGCTCCAGCTCCAGCTCCTGCTGAACTGAACTGACAAAGACCCGGAGTCTAGTCATGAATTCCCTCCGGTTCGATACGGCACGGGGTCTTCCTTGAGCTCGACCGGGTGCTTTAGTGAATCCTGCCGCAGGCGGTAATGCTCGACTTTGACGATGGGTTGCCAGTCGAGGATGGAGGGGTCCTGGAAGATGTTCAGCGACGGGGCCGTGGCGCAGTGCAGCACTATGTATAGGTAGTAGTCCTTTTTCAGGCGCTTGGCGGTGTTGTACTCGTTCGAGGTGAGGGCGATGTCGCCGGTGTCGGCGCGGCCTTTGACTTCGATGAAGCGGACATCTATCGCCGTCTTGGGATCCTCCGGATGGGGTTTTCTGGAAATGAGGTCGAACCCGCGGTTGTCCTTCTCAACGCTTTCAACCACGCGGCCCTGGGATTCCTCGTGCTTGATAGCGAACTGGACGGCGATGCGCTCAATTTCTGGATCGGATACCATGGCCGCCATTTGAGGGGTGTTGCGCTCCGGGTGCGGCAGCACCCAAGCCCGGGCAACATGGTGGATGTCGCCAATCATGCACTCGCGCTCGCACTCCAGCTCGGCGCGGCGGTTCTCCAGGCGGGCGTTCAGCTCGTCTATGCGATCCTCGGTCTGCTTGATGTTGGCAGCCAGCGGCTGGGACGTGTCGCCGCGCTCCTGCATCTCGGACAGGTCGCCGAGGCGAACCTGCTGGCGGTTGATCAGTTCGTTGAGGCTGATTTCGAGGTGGCGCGTGATCGTTTGCGTTTCCCGGGTGCGCTGAGTGGTGACCTCCGCCAGCATCGGGTTGAGGGCGGTCTGAATCAGGAACTGCTCCGCCGCCGTGCGGTCGGGCAAGGTATCGCTGGCCGGCGCCTTCGCCGACTGGGGAGCGACCGCCAGGTCGAGGAGGACGGTGGGCTGCTTGACGGAAAGGCTGAAGGCTGAAGGCTGAAGGCTGAAAGAAGTTCCGCCCTCACCCTGACCCTCAGCCCCAGACGAGGGAATGGCCTGAGCCTGGACGGCAAACAGGCGGCGGTGAATCTGGTTGTCGCGGCCATCTTTGACGGAGGCGGCGAAGAAATCGAGGCGGTACGGGGCGCTGGCGTGCAGGTCGTAGAAGATGCTGCCGCGCTGGAGGTCGGGGGCGGCGTTTTCCAGCAGGTCCTCGCGGACCGCCTCGAACAGAGGGTGGCCAGGCGTGACCCACTCAAGAGTGGGGTCCTTGGGCAGGAGCTGCTTGTCGAAAACGACATTCTTGTATTCGTGGCCGAGCTTGCCGAAGCGGGGTTCGAGCCGTTCGCCGATGGGCCAGAGCTGGCGGGGAACGCGGCCAATGCGGTAGGTGTGGGAGCTGGGAAGCGATGAGGAATCCCCCTCACCCTGACCCTCTCCCCCTCGGTGGGAGCGAGGGGATCCTTCTGCCCCGACTTGCCTCAGTTGGATCCCGGAAATGGGGGCGGCCTGGACGAAGAAGTCTTCGATGACCTCGGGCACGAGGCGGCGCTCCTTGGCCTCGGCGGATTTGCCGATGATGGAGCCGAGATTCAACTCCCGCTTGGCGAGGCCTTCGAGGGTTGAGTCGGTGATGCGCTGGAAGCGGGCGGTATCTACTCCCTCGACGATACGTTGCTTGATGACTTCCTCGGTTTGGTTCCTCGCGTACATGTCGCGTATCATCTTCTCGACGAGGTTTGCGGGGAATACGTCGCCCAACACATTGAATACTTTGCCGGTCCGTTGCGGGTCCAGGTCGTCTTCTGCTGCCTTGACCATCTCGAAGATCTTCTGCATCACACGGCCTTCGCGGGTATTGGTCGAGACAAAGTTGAGGATGAGACAGTCTTTCTCCTGGCCATAGCGGTGGATGCGGCCCATGCGCTGCTCCAGGCGAACAAAATTCCAAGGCACGTCGTAGTTGATCATGAACCAGCAGAATTGCAGGTTAATGCCTTCGCCCGCGGCTTCCGTGGCGACGAGGACCTGGGCGGATTCACGGAACTCGCGCTCGGCATAGATGCGGGTGCCGGGGGTGTCGCGGTCGCCGATCTTCATGCCGCCATGGATTTGCGTGAGGCTGAGCCCCCACTTGACGAGTTTGCCTAAAGGCCGGCCGTCTTTACCGTCACCCGCGAGATAGTCGAGGGTGTCCTTGTGCTCGGTGAAGAGGAGCAGTTTCATCTTCGGGTCGGTGAAAACGCCTTGGTCTTGCAGCAAGTCACGGAGTTTCACGAGCTTGGATTCAACCTCGGCGTGTTCGAGACGCCGGGCCTGATCAATCAGCTTGGTGAGCTCGACAATTTCATCGCGGAGCGCGGCCGGGTCGTAGGAGAACACCAGTTCCTCAAGTTCGGCCAGGATGGTCTGGCGCTCATGGTCGGTGAGGTCCTCGAAGTCTTCGGGCAAGCGGCGGTCAATCTGCTCCTGCCGATAGGCTTCGGGGTCGGCCAAAATCTTTTCGCGCTTTTC
>SESF01024006.1_pt1 | contig 18852 bp, 11 predicted proteins | sample 3171521 | NCBI WGS metagenome assembly SESF01 (sample SAMN10866945, study PRJNA518727) | freshwater metagenome | biome: subpolar coniferous forest; feature: holomictic lake; material: water; isolation source: holomictic Lake 227, 6 m and 8 m depth | place: Canada: near Kenora, Ontario | collected...
GCGCGGCACGCGCTCCGACAATACCCGGGGCGAGACTCGCCCTGCCAACGCACGGGAGCGCAACATACGCTTCCGCGCCCTGGTGCGCGACGCACCGGAGGAGCCTGGCGTCTACCTGATGAAGGATGCCGAGGGAATGGTCATCTATGTCGGGAAGGCCAAGATCCTCCGAAATCGGCTCTCCTCGTATTTCTCTGGCCACAAGGACATCAAGACGCGTCACCTTGTCGCGCGCATCGAGACCATGGAGTGGATCATCGCCGCCAGCGAGTACGAGGCCCTCCTCCTTGAAAGCACCCTCATCAAACGCCTCACGCCCCGCTACAACATCAACCTGAAAGACGGGAAGACCTACCCCAGCATCCGGATCACCAAGGAAGCCTTCCCCCGTGTCTTCAGGACCCGGCGCATCATCGACGACGGGAGCCGCTACTTCGGCCCCTTTCCCAGCGCCGACCTCATCGACACCTACCTCGACCTCGTCAAGCGCCTCTTCCCCCTGCGGCGCTGTGTGAACATGAAGGCCCACAAGGATGTCTGCATGTACTGGCACATCGGCCGTTGCTCGGGTCCCTGTGTCGGAAAAATTACCGCAGAGGAGTATGCCATCCACATTGCGGAAGTCGAAAAGCTGCTATCCGGAGACACCGAGGCCCTCCTGGCCTCGCTGCGCAAGCGCATGGCTGCCGCCGCTGTATCCCTCAAATTCGAGGAGGCTGCAAGACTCCGCGACTCCCTCCGCGCCATCGAGGACTTCCGGGGAAAGACAGGCGCCGTCGATAATGATCCTGAAGGACGGGACTATGTGGCCTGGGCAGCCGACGGAGAACTCGTGACCTTCGCCGTCTTCCAGATGCGCGGAGGGAGCTTGACCGGCCGCGACCTCTTCCGGAGCCGTGTCGCAAGCGCCGAGGACGAGGCCCTCGTCACATTTCTCATGAGTTATTACGGAAAGGAACGCCTGCCGCCGGCCAAGGTCTTTGTATCGGCGCTGGCTCCAGGGCTGGTTGAAGCAGATCAAGCCGCAGAAGCGTCCGGAGCCCCTCCTCCGTTCTCTGATCTCCCCCTCGTCGAAGCCTGGTTCGAGCGGGAACTTGGCGTGGCGGCAGCCATCATTACGCCGGCAATGCTTCACGACTCGGTCGAAGCCCCGGCAGCGCCGAGCTCTGCCGGCCACGAAAAACGCCACGCGGCTGCCCTCGCCATGGCGGCCCAGAACGCGCGCGAGGACCTCGCCAAACAGCGCCGCGAACTCGGCGACCCTGCTGCCATCCTGGAATTGAAATCAGTACTAGGACTTTCTCATGCTCCCGAGCGCATCGAGGGCTTCGACATCGCCCACCTCGAAGGCAGGCACATGGTCGCCTCGCTGGTGTCCTTCAAGAACGGAATACCCGACCGCAAGAATTACCGCAGCTTCAACATCAGGAGCCTCGAGGGGAAGGTGGATGACTTCGCCGCCATCCGCGAGGCGGTCGCACGCCGCTACACGCGCCTGGTCAACGAGGATGCGGAGCTGCCTGACCTTGTGCTTGTGGATGGGGGCAGGGGCCAGGTTTCGGCAGCAAAGGAAATCCTGGATGCCCTTGGCCTGGATTGCGACCTGGCGGGTCTGGCCAAGCGCCAGGAGGAGATCTGGCTGCCCGGCCGCGGCGATCCTGTAGTCCTGCCCCACGACTCGCCCGCGCTGCGTGTCCTTGTGGCCGTCCGCGACGAGACCCACCGCTTCGCCACAGGCCGCAACCAGCGTCAGCGGGCGGGTGACCTCAAGTTCGGCATCCTCGAGTCGGTGGAAGGCGTCGGTCCCGAAAGGGCCAAGCGCCTGCTCCGCGTATTCGGATCAATTGATTTGATAAGGAAGGCCTCGGCCGCGGACATCGCGTCGGCGGGCAAGCTGGGGGCCAAGGTGGCTGAGCGAGTCAAGGCTGCACTGGCTGGGCGGGTTGCCCTTGGTCCGGGCCCCGCTACCGATCCGCAGGCAGCCGCTCCAGCCCCGGGCGGCAACCTTGCGGCGGAACGGGAGCCTGACTACAAGCTGAAATGAGACCTACTCGTCGCGTACCCTGAAGCGCCCCACCGCCTCTGCCAGCTTCGCACCCACCTCGAGCCCCTCCCCGCTGAGCGCCGAGATCTCGTCTATGGCACGGACGATGTCCGCCGCCCTTGCGGCCACGTCGTCCATCGCTGAGGCTGACAGGACCTGGGCCTTGACGATGTCGTCCTGGGTTACGCCGATGCGCTGGGCGCCGCGGTTCATCTCAGAGCTCTCCTTGCGTATGTCCTCGGTCAGGCCGAGGAGGGCGCCTGCGTCCTGCCGCACGCCGCGCCCGCCCTCGGCGAGGGACTTGGTACTGGCCGCTATCCCGTCGAAGGCGCGCACGAGTCCTGTAACCTCCTCCGCTATCCGGGCGAGCGATTCCGAGCTGCCATTCGAGGCGACACGCGCGTGAGTGATCCTGTTGATTATGTCATTCAATACAGCCGTGACGATGCGTGCGTTCTCTGCGCTCGACTCCGAGAGGTTGCGGATCTCGCCGGCCACGACTGCAAAGCCCTTGCCCGCCTCGCCGGCGTGGGCGGCCTCGATGGCTGCGTTCATGGACAGGAGGTTTGTCTGCGAGGCGATGCCATTGATCATCGCGATGGCATCGCCGATGTCGCCGACGCTTTTCTCTATGTCGGAAATCTCGGCATCCACCTCGGCTACCCGCTCCCCGCCCCGTCTGGTCACCTCGAGCAGGGCGTTGGCCGTCCCGAGCTTCTCCTGGGTCAGCGCAGCCACTCCCTCGATCGACCCGGACATCTGTCCTATGGCCTCGGATGCGTGGGCAACCGATCCGGCCTGCTCCGCAATGCGCGAAGCGAGGTTCCGGAAACCCTCCACGATGGCTGCCGCCGATCTCGAAGCCTCCTGGCTCTGGTCGCTCACCTGTCCTAATTGGTTCCTGGTTGCCCCGATGGAGTCGCGGGCCGCCGCGACAGAGTCCTTCGCCCTTCCCACCGCCTGTCCGAGCGCAGCCGCGTTCCGCGAACTCAGGGTCTGGAAGCCGCGTATGCTGAGCACCACCTCGCTGGTCCGCTCGACGAAATCATTCACGAGGCCGGCCACCTCCCCGACCTCGTCCTTCGAATCGATTGGTACACGCTTGGTCAGGTCGCCCCCGCCGTGCGCAATGTCCGCGATGAGGTCGCGCATGCGCCGGAGCGGTGTGATGACGACGAGGCGCAGGAGGAACCACACGATGAGCGTGAGGAGAACCGTCGTGAGGCCTGCCAGCGCGGCTGCCTGGAAACGAAACCGGCCTATGAAGATATCCGAGTCCTGGGTCGAGATCCTGAGGGTCGCGACTGCAACGACCTGCCCGTCCTTGATCCCCTCGTGGCAGGCCAGGCAGGATTCGGTTGCCAAGATCGGCCCCGTTACGCGGAGCGTGCGGCCCTTGCCACCGGGTTCCTCGAAGGCGACAGCTTCCTTTCCGTCGGCGAAAACCCTCTTTTCCAGACCGTCAGTCGTTTCCTGCGTCTTCCTCGTCATCCCTGAAAGGACTACCACCCTGAAGCCCGTGATGCCCGGATACTTCTCCAGGCTGCGCTCAAGCGGTGAGACATCGGAGACGCCGTTGTTCATGGCAAAGGAAAGCGCTTCAATGATAAGTCGGCTGTCTGTCTCCGCCCGCGACAGAAGAAGCGAATTCTCCCGTGCGACAATCTGGATGGACAAGACCATCATCATCATCGTGCAGGCAGCCACGACACCCAGCACGAGAACCCGCGTGAATTTCCAGGTCAGGCCCTTCATTCCAGAGAACTCCTTCGTTTCGATGACCCGGGCCATCGACCACGCGCCAGTGCAGTCAGGCTAGCTTGACTTCCTCAAAGCGTCAAGGAAATGGATGGGAGGACAGAAAACTCCAACATGCACTATTATGCCCGAATGCGTGTGAAACCCCTAGCCTTCATCGTTCTGGGAGCCCTGGTTGCCCTGGCCCTCGCCTTCGCCGTGGTCGAGCGGGACTCGCTGGCCCATGCGCCCTGGGACCTCGCGCGCGATTTCCGCTTTCCGAATGGAGCAACCATCGATTCCACAGGTGCCTTCTGGATCACCGACTCAGGTGGACGACGCCTCACCCGCGTCGATGCCGCAGGCCGAATCCTTCTCAGGAAGGAAGGCGGAAGCCGCTCGGGTGGATTCTATTCTGCGACCATCCTCGGTCCGGCGGGCGATGAGGGGGTCTGGATCCTCAATGCCATCACGAGCCGCAATTCAGGCGGGACGGACAGGGAGGAACTCCTCCTCGTTTCCCGGGACGGCGGCATCACTGCGCCACGGTGGACCTTCACTCCCGAATCGACGACGAGCACGGAAATCGAGTATAGCCGCCTCCCTTATTTCGTCGTACTGAACGGCAGCCAGCTTTTCTGGTTCGTATCCGATGGTTCCGGCAACACGAAGTTACATGCCGTCGATACAGCGAGCGGAAAGGACGAGGTGATCCGCAGCTTCAACGGCATCGATGCCTACAATTTCGTGAGCGCCTTCTACGATCCGGCCAGGAAGACAGGATGGTTCCTCGACAACAATTCCAACATCCTTGAATGGAAGCTCGGGAGCGCGGCTCCCCATGTCATCTTCGGAAATCCAGTACTGCAGGGCAGGAGGGTCAGGGTTCCCACGGACATCCGGGGACTCGCCGATGGCAGCCTCGTCCTTCTTGACGGAAAAGGGGAGCTCGTCCGGATCGCGAAGGACGGAACCGTCACTCGTCCGGTGTCCAAGACAAGCTTCAACCATGAGCTGCACATGTCGAACATCGTGATCGGGGACGGAGGACGCCTTACAATGGCGGACGAAACGGTCGGTGGCGCCTTTGCCTGGGATCCTGGCAATCCTGGAACGTTCTTGTCGGTTTCCGGTGCCTCCATCTCGCGGAAGTCGGCGCTGACTGGATGGCTGGCCTGGATCTCGGTAGGGATTGCGGTCTGTGGTGCCCTGACCCTCATTGTGCTGCTCTACAATGTCGTCATGAGGCGCCGGACCCCCCTGGTACTCAAGCAATTCGGGATCTTCGTCCCCCTCATCGTCTGTTCCATCATCGCAGTCTCGTACTTGGTCTACCAGGACCTCATGGCACGTTATACGAAGGAAGTTGAGACCCGACTCATGGCATGGAGCCAGCTGGCTGCCGGGATGACGGATGCGAAGGACATCGACGAACTGCGCATGGGCGAGAGGACCCAGGGCGAGGTCAGCGAATCGGAGGGTTTCGGTAGGCTCACAAAAATCCTGGCCAAGGCCGTAGGCGACAATGCAGACCGCTGGAACGCCAATATCTATGACTACATCTATGTACCGACAGGTTCTGGCTGGTATGTCTTCGACCAGTTCGGCTACTACGAACGCTATCTTCCGAAGCCGGGCATGCTCCGGGTCGCCAATTCCGGCACGCCCATGGTTGACCGCTACGAGGATGCCTACAGCCAATGGATCTCGGGATTCTATCCCATCCGCCGAGCGGACGGTGGTGTGGCAGCGGTCATGGAGATCACCATCGACGCCAACATCCTCAAGGAAGTCTCCGACCAGTTCCAGGCCGGGCTGGCAAGGAACGTCGCGATCGCGGTCCTCCTCATCCTCCTGGTGTCCTTCCTCAGCACCTGGATCATGCTGCGGTCCATCCACTCGCTGCGCAAGGGAGCGATAGAGATCGGTCATGGCAATTACGACATCCGGGTCGACATCAAGTCCCGCGACGAGATCGCGGACCTCGGCCGGGTCTTCAATACCATGTCCTCGGACATCAAGGCCTTCGTCGACCGCGTCTTCAGCCTGAACAAGGCCAACGCCCGCTTCGTGCCGACCCAGTTCCTCACCTTCCTCAAGAAAGACAGCATTGTTGATATCAACCTCGGCGACCACGTCGAGCGCGATATGACCGTCCTCTTCTCCGACATCCGTTCCTTCACCTCCATCTCGGAACGCATGATGCCCAAGGAGAGCTTCGAATTCATCAACCGCTACCTCTCGGAGATGGGCCCGGTCATCAGGAACCACGAGGGCTTCATCGACAAGTACATCGGCGACGCCATCATGGCCCTCTTCCCCGACAGCGCCGAACAAGGCCTGCGCGCAGCTCTCGGCATGCTAGGACGACTTGACCGCTTCAATGCCACCCTGAGTGCCGAGATGCACACAGCCACCGACGACATCGAGATCGGTATCGGCCTCCATACGGGCAGGCTCATGCTCGGAATCATCGGGGAGGCAGAACGCTGCGACGGTACCGTCATCTCTGACGCGGTCAACCTGGCCTCCCGCCTCGAAAGTCTTACCAAATACTATGGTGCGGCCATCCTTGTCTCGGGGCAGCTCCTCCGTCGCATCCCGGGGCGCGACTTCTTCAAGTCGCGTCTCCTCGACTTCGTATGCGTCAAGGGCAAGAACGAGCCCGTAACCATCCACGAGATCCTCGTGCCAGGACACGCTTTCGGCAAGAACAAGCTCGCGGCAAAAGACCGCTTCGAGAAGGCTCTCGGCTGTTACTACCGTGGAGAATTCGCGACAGCCCGGGCTCGCATGCAGGCCCTCGAGGAAGAGTGCCCGGAAGACAACGCCATTCCAATATTTTTGCGAAGGATGAAGGACAGGCCTGATCACCCCGAGGGTTGGGATGGGATCACGGTGCTGGATTCCAAGTGAAGATGTGGGGAAGAACCCCCTTTTTTTCGATAAAAGGGGGTTCCTCCCCACACCCCTCTTCCTCTAAAACGGCGACCAGGGGCGCTGCCCCTGGACCCTGCTATTCTGGAAGGCGCCGTATCGTAATCGTTACCGGGTTGGTGGCGGGTTGCATGAGGGCTGGTTGGTCGATTGGGGGCTGCCGCCCCTTGCCCCTGCATAGCTGAAAGGCGCCTTATCGTAATTGTTACTGGATTGGTGGCGGGTTACATAAGGGCTGGTTGGTCGATTGGGGGCTGCCGCCCCTTGCCCCTGCATAGCTGAAAGGCGCCTTATCGTAATTGTTACTGGGTTGGTGGCGGGTTGCATGAGGGCTGGTTGGTCGATTGGGGGCTGCCGCCCCTTGCCCCTGCTGTGGTCAAGGCTTCTTAGCCAATGCCCATAGACTCTGTCGAAAGTACCGGGAACCTGTGGCCCGCAAGGTCGAGCCGGGCTCCATGCAGTTTCATCACTTTGCCGTTCAAGGTCAGTTCTTCTGCCACTTGCTGGACAGGGGCTACTATCCTCACAGTTAAGCCATTCAGCCAGGGCTTCGTAATGTCAACAGTGACATCCAGTAGTCTTCCGCGACGGGAGGCAATGAGCCGGGCTTCGCCGCGGGCGCCTTGTTTCCAGGCGTCGGTGGAGCCATCGTCCCAGCGGTAGAGGTACTCGGTTGTTTCGCCGTTCTCGAGGAGGAGCAGGAAGTCGACCGTCGACAGGTCGAGCCGTGAGGCGCGGATCGAGGGCTTGCCGGCCAGGGGGATTATGGCGGGAGAGGCAAGCCATATGGGGGTGTTCTCCCAGCCTTGGCGGGCGATGATCTTCTGCCTGCCGGGGATTGTTGTGGTGGAAGAGGGATCGAACCAATTGCCCTGGGGAAGCCAGGCTTCGCGATTCCTGCCCTGGGTGTCGAGGATGGGGGCCTGGAGGATCGAGGGGCCGACGAGGAATTCATCGGCGATGGTCGCGCACTCTGGCGAAGGATCGATGAGCCATAGTGGGCGCAGGACCGGGTCGCCCCTCTCGGATTGATCGATGAAGAGGTTGTAGAGATAGGGTAGAAGTAGGTAGCGGCTTTTGATCATGCCTGCTACGACACGCTCAGTGCGGGCGCCCCGAGTCCAGGGTTCCTGGTCCCTGGCGCCGGCTATGCAGTGGTTGCGGAAGAAGGGGAAGAGGAAGCCGGCCTTGTACCAGGCGCGCATGAGGGCGGCGCTGGCATCGCCGCCGAAGCCGGGGACGTCGGGGCCGTTGAAGGGAACGCCAGAGATCGACATAGTTAGTGATACCGGTATCGATGCGCGGAGGTGGGCCTCGTTGGAGACATTGTCGCCGGTCCAGACGGCTGCATGCCGGGAGATGCCGAGGCTGCCCGACCTGGATACCACAAAGGGCCTCAGTCCGGGGCGTGCCCGTTTCAGGCCCTCGCGCGTGGCCTCGGCCATGCCGAGGGCGTAGTCGTTGTGGTAGGCCTCGTGGGGCAGGGTGCCGCCGGCGAAGAGCATGTCGTCGAGGGGTGCCGAGCCCGTCGAGGGGTCGTTCATGTCGATCCAGTAGCCGTCGAAACCGAGCTTTGTGAAGCGCTCTACCTCCTCTGTCCAGAACTCCCGGCCCGCCGGCAGGGCGAAGTCGGGGAAGACGGCGTAGCCGGGCCAGACAAAACCCGTGTAGTCCATGCCTTCTGGAGTCTTGCAGAGGACCTGCTTCTCGATGGCCTCGCTATAGATCCTGAACTCTGGATCGCGCCGGATCCCCGGATCGAGGATGGGCACGACGCTGAAGCCGCGCGCTTTGAGGTCGGCCAACCTCTTCTGTGCGTTTCCGAAGCGTTTTGGGTCCGTGGTGAAGACGCGGAAGCCATCCATGGAGTCGATGTCGAGCCAGAGGCCGTCGTTGGGGATCGCCCGCGCATCATACTCGTTCGCGATGGCGTCGAGCTGGTCGAAGCTCCGGTAGCCCCAGCGGCATTGCTGGTGGCCGAGGGCCCAGAGCGGTGGCAGGGGCGGGCGTCCGACAAGGGTGTTGAGGCGACGGGCGAGAACTGCGGGGTCACGGCCTGCGAGGATCCAGACAGCAGGGGCGCCACCACGTGCACCGAGTGATAGTTCCTGGCAGAAGGGCATCGCACCTTCCCCTGCCCCGGCGCTGAAAATGCCTTCGACGGCCCCGGTGTTCATGCAGGGCGCGATAGGCGATTCTATGATGATGATCAACCATCGGTCGGCCTTCCTGATCCAGAGCACGGGAAGTGAAACATAGAGGGGATCGGCGCGGTACTCGTTGACTGCGGGAAAGTCGAAATCGGCCCAGAGGTCGGTGTTCCAGAAATTTGTCCTCCGGCCCGAGACTTCCATGCCAAAGGGTTTTTCTCCCATGCCGTAGCGCGTGGCCTCGGGGTCATGCGCGAAGGCCAGGAGCCACTTGGCTCCACAAACACCAAATCCTCTGCCCGGAGACGGAGCGAGGAGTTCGACCCCATCGAGCGTGAGCCAGGGTGCCCCGCCTTCTCCGATGGAACAGTCCGCGACGGAGGGTTCCCCAAGGAAGGATCCGGCTTCGAAGCGAGTGTGGCAGCCTGAACCCAGCGGCCAGCGCTGTGATTCCACCGAATAGCGGTAGACATCCGAGCCCCTGTCCTCGAGGCTGACCCTGAAGCCCTCATTGGCGGCCTGGTGGACGCCATTGACATGGCTGTCAATGAAACGGAAATTCTCCGGGGTTTCGACCTTCCTGTAATTCATTTAGTTGACTCCATTATTGGCGGAGTGCGGCAGGCACGAAGGGGCGGCTGGGTCAGCGCTCACAGCGGCTCCAGAGCATCCCGTTGTCCTTGAACCTGTAAATGGCTTTCTTTTCGTTTGCCAGATAGCTCAGGAAGGATCGGACCGTGCTACCCACCAGGGCATATTGCCCATATCCCAGGTCTATCCCGAAGCTGGTTGCGACCTTGGCGAGGATCTTCTCGAAGCTGCTTTCCCCCGCCATCGCGTCGAGGATGGAACCTTCCAGCCTGGCGATGAGCTCCAGGTTGTCTGCTGCAGTCTTCCCGATGTCCGTCTCCACCTCGCCATGGCTCATCACGAAGCATGCGGCGTTTGTGTTCCGAACCCTATCAATTGTAGCCTTGTAGGCCGCGACATCATAGACAAAGGGAATTCGGTGCTTTTCCATGACCCGTGGGCCGAACATGCAATCGGCGATATAGAACACCCGGTCCTCGGTGAGGACGCCGACCATATCGACGAAATGCCCGGGCAGCCCGATGATCTCGATGCCCTCGGGCTCAGGAACCTGCGGGTCTCCCAGCGAATCCGTCACCTTCGAGGGGCTTGCCACAAAAAATTTGTTGTCGAGCTCCGTGCCCGCAAACCCTCCCCAGAGGAAGCCCGGCTCAAGCCGGGGTGACTCGATGAAGGCCTGTTCGCCCTTGGTCGCGAAAATCCTGCAGCCGGTCTTCGCCTGCAGGTAGGCGTTGGCACCGATGTGGTCGGCATTGGAGTGGGTATTGATTATCGCTTTTATGCTCAGACCCTTGGATTCGCAGAGGCGCAGGATCTTTCTGCCGGCTTCCTTGTCGTTCCCGCTGTCGACCAGGAAGGCATCCGAACCGTGGATAATGACGCCGATGTTCGTCGGCCCGGGGACGACATGCGAAGATCCATGCAGTTGTACCAATTCAAGATCAGCCATATCACTACCTTCCTGAGGAGGGATGCACGCAGGCGCCCCAAAGGGACCTCCCGGAAACAGACCCCGTCTACTGATGTCGCCTAACTCCCCGCCCAGCGCCCGAAAAGCTCCTCGAAGCCAGCAATATCGGTCTTGTGCACCGCCTCGGCACGCAGGGCTGCACCCTGAGGCTCGCCCTTGGTGTAGGCGCAGAAATGCTTGCGGAATTCCAGGCAGGCGCTGCGTTCGCCGAGGAAAGCTGCGGAGAGGCTGAGGTGGTGGCGGGCGACCTCGATGCGGTGGGCGCGGGTAAGGGTTGGCAGGGGAAGGCCCTCGAGGGCGGCCCTCACTTCCTGGAAGATGAAGGGATTGCCCATGGCTCCACGCGCGATCATGACGCCCGCGACCCCGGTCTCCTCGATCATGCGGCGGGCGGCAGCGCCGGAGAAGACGTCGCCCGAGCCGAAGACGGGGACCCGGGCCCGCGAGACGAGGTCGGCGATGGCTGACCAGTCGGCGGTACCTGAGTAGCCCTGGGCGCGGGTGCGGGCGTGGAGGGTAATCGCAGCGACTCCCGCATCCTCCACGACCCGGGCATATTCATTATAATTGATGCTATCGGCTTCCCAGCCGAGACGGAACTTCACCGTCAGCGGCACGGAGGACATACCGGCAGCGTCCATGGCCGCGCGCATGGCCGAAAGGATGCGGCCCATCTTCGGAGGATCGCGCATCAGGGCGGAGCCGGCGCCGGACTTGATGATCTTCGGGACGGGGCAGCCTGAGTTCACGTCGATGAGGGAGGGCTCCCAGGGCTTGAGGGCAACGGCGGCGCGGGCCATGACCTCGGGGTTCGAGCCGAAGAGCTGGATGGCGTACTGTGTCTCGTTGTCGGCACGCTCGAGGAGGACCTTGGTCTTGGCGTGGTCGCGGACCAGGGCTTCGGAGCTGACCATCTCGCTGTAGCAGAGGTCAGCTCCCTCGTCGACGCAGATGGAGCGGTAGGCGGCGTCCGAGTAGCCCGCCACCGGCGCGAGGAAGATGTTTCCCCGCGCGGTGAAAGGACCAATTGTGACAGGATGGTGAAAGTTGGACGTAGGAACTCCGCCGGATCTACTGATCCGCCGGATCAGGCCGGGGGCACCCTGAAGAAGCGGCAGGCATTTTGCCAGAGCTGTTCCGCCACTACCTCCGGGTCCATCTCGAGGATTTCGGAGAGGAAGAGGGCAGTAGAAGGCAGGTACTCGGGCTTGTTGCGCTTTCCCCTGAAATCCGCGGGCACCATGAAGGGCGCCTCGCTCTCGATGAGGATGCGGTCGATGGGGACGACGCGCACGGTTTCGTGGAGGTTCCGCGCGTTGCGGTAAGTAAGGTTCCCGGCGAATGAGAAGTAGAGGTTGAGGTCGAGGGCGCGTTCGGCGTACTGGGCGTCTTCAGAGTAGCAGTGGAGGACGCCGCCCGAGGAGGGCAGGCGGTCGCGAAGGATGTCGTAGACGTCCTTGCCAGCCTCGCGGTTGTGGACGATGACGGGCAGGTCGAGGCGGGCTGCCATGTCGAGCTGGTCGATGAAGAGCTCGATCTGGCTTTTCCGGTCGCCGTAGCGGTGGAAGTAGTCGAGGCCGATTTCCCCGATGGCCACCACTCGGGGAAGTTTGATGGCATCCTCGATGGTCTTGCGCCAGTCCTTGCCGGGAGCCTGGACCTCGGAGGGAGAAACTCCGACGGCATGATAGACGTGTTCTGCCGTCTTGAGGTTGTCATAGACCTGCTTGAAGTCTATGAGGCTGTTGCAGATGCTGAGTATTCGTGTCACCCCGGACTGTTTTGCCTCTTGGCAAACAATCAGCTGTTCGATCGGGTCATCGAATATAAGCCCGATGTGGGCATGAGTGTCGAAATGGCGCATGATTTTCCCAAGGAATGTGAAAAAGACGTGGTTCCCCGCACGAGGTCCGGGGAATGTACCATGCGCCTAGGGCGGAGTCAACTCACTGCAATTCCAGACCGTGCAAGGGCTTCCTGCCAAGGCTGTGGCTTTACCGCGTCGCTCTGCCTCGTGTATCTTGGACCTTGGAGGAACTCCATGACAACCGTTGTATCCCTTGGTGGCTCGATTGTCGCTCCGGAAAGCCCCGATGCAGGCTTCCTCGCGGACTTCCGCGCCCTCGTAGCCCGACATCTCGAGGCTGATCCGGGTCGGCGGCTCATCCTCGTCGTGGGTGGAGGCGGACCAGCGCGTTCCTGGCAGAAGGCCTTCCGGGAGGTTGCCGAAAGATCAGGCCTCGCCGCTGATAACGAGGCGCAGGACTGGGTTGGCATCATGGCGACGAGACTCAATGCCCAGCTGGTCAAGGCGATCTGCGGAGCCTGGGCGCCCCAGGATGTTGTTGTCGATCCAACTGCCATCGAGCTTTTCATGGGGCGGGTTCTTGTAGCGGCGGGCTGGAAACCAGGCTGGTCGACCGACTACGACGCGGTTCTCCTGGCCGAAAAATTCGGGGCGGACACGGTCGTGAACCTTTCGAACATCGCGAAGGTCTACACCGATGATCCGAGGACCAACCCCGCAGCCAAGCCCATCGACTCCATAGGCTGGAAGGACTTCCGCGCGCTGGTGGGCGAGGAGTGGAGCCCCGGCAAGAACGTTCCCTTTGATCCCATCGCTTCGAAGCGGGCCTCGGAGATCGGCCTCCGCGTCGTCTGTGCGGCCGGGCGCGACCTGCCAAACCTCGAGGCGCTGCTCGCGGGCAAGGAATTCTCGGGAACGGTGATCGGGCCAAAGTGAGGGAGGGCGGTTGCAGGAGCTCTGCTCCCGGGACCTACCTCGAGCGCGCCACCTCCATCGCGACATTAGCCCATTTCCAGAGCCGCTGGGGGTGTCGGTGCACGGTACTGATGTCCTTCATGATGAGTTCGATATTCGTGCAACCCTCTGCATCCGCAACATCCAGGATGTCGGTCATGGTTTTCCGCGCCTCTTCGGGACTCCAGGCCTCGTCGAGGAAGATGGCCGGGTTGGGTTTTACGCTGGCTACATAGCGGTCGCCGAGGCCTGAAAAGAGGCGTTTCCAGTCGTTCCAGGGGCTCGCGGAGACCTTTCTCAGATTGGGCAGGCGCTCAAGTTGGGCGATCTTCCTGTCGAGGGGTTCGCAGCAGCCGTAATAATTGAGGCCCCAGCGTCGCAACCAGCGGAGGTCGTGTTCCATGGCGAACTCCCAGTGCATTTCGGGGGAGACGCTCGAAAGGATCTGCGCATTGGAGCAGCCCCACATGTTTTTCGTGCCAACCCTGGCTGGGTCGAAGGGAGAGCCGGGAAGCTGGCTCGTGTAGCCGTAGCCGCCCGAGCCGATGCGCACGTTGGCACAGTCGAGGGACAGGAGGTTCTGCTCCACGAACTGGTCGAGCTCGACCATCCAGGCATCGACCATGCGCTCGTAGGCGGCGTGCACCATATCGGGGCGGTCGAGCATGTCGACCATGGCCTCCTCGATGCCCCACCAGCGGATGAGGTAGTCCCAGGGCGTGAACCAGATGTGGGTCTGGCCTACTTTGCGGACCTCGACGATGTCCTTGAAGAGCAGCCTCATCGTGTCCCAGGTCACTGCCGTCGTCTTTTCCACGTGGCTTACCTTGGGCATCTTGATTTTCAGGATGTCCTCGGGCTCCTTGATCTGCACCTTGAAGTGGCGGGAGATGATCTCGTTCTGGGAGTCCGTGCGCGCGATATCGACATCCTCGACGATGCCGAAGTCGGTGGAATGGCTTGCCAGGGGACAGTCGATCCAGGGATTCACGACCATGTCGCCGGCCATGTGCTTCCACTGGTAGACGGTGCGTCGGAGGCTGGTCTCGAACTCGCGGGCCCAGGGATTGCGGGTGCGAAGCGTCAATTCATCATCGACGTTCATCTCGTGCCAGGGTATTTCGTTGATCCAGACCACGGGACGTTCACCGTGGAGGTCATTCACTCCCGTCCACAGGCGCGCACGCTCCTTGTTGACCGGGTCCGAGGAGATGCGGGCGATTTCCTCTCCCAGGGACTTAAGGACATCCTCCTCGTCCTTGCCGAGCTTGATTTCGTCGATGATGAGGGGGGGGGAGTAGCTGCCGGGGTCGTGGAGCATGGAATGAACCTCCTGTGGATATCCCAGCGTATGCCAGGAGCCTGATAGGGACAATCATACAATGCGCCTTGACCATCAAGAATTGGTACTGGCGCAGAAAGCGGAACGGGCCGAGGCCGAGGCTCAAGCAGCTCCCTCGCTTCGAAAGATCAGAGCGGAGCGTAGCTCTCAAGGTGCTGGTCGAGGAGGGTCTCCTTGAGGGGAATCCCCTGCCCATCCCAGCCCATCATGGCGTAGTAGCTGCGGATAGCGGCGCCGAAGGAGTCCCGGTTGAGCATGGAGCCCTTCAGGCGGCCGTGACCGATGGGTTCCTCGAAGAAACGGGCCGGGAGGGTGTCATCGTCGGCTGACAGACCTTCCCGGAGATTGTAGAGCCGCATGAGGTGATTGCGGCGCTCGCCGAATCGCATGATTTCCCATGAACTGGTTTTCCAGCCTGTGATCCCGGCTATCAGGTCGGTCATCATCCCGAGGCTGAGGGCCCTGGTCGGCGCGCTCGCAAAGACGCAGATGTCGAGGGCGTCACAGGCGCTCCAGATCGTGTTGAGGGCCTTGTAGTTCCTGACCTTGTCGGGTCCCACGTACTGCATGGGAATCCGGTCGAAGATCCCGAGGGTTCGCGAGAGTTCGAGGGTGTGGTCCCAGCCGGCCGTGACGTCATAGTCCCAGTCGTGCTCGCAGATGTCGTAGCGCGGACCTACGGGAGCGGTCGCGTAGCCGAGGGCGAGGTTGGTCATGGTCCTCGGTTCGAAGGAAACCATCTCGAGGCCCTTCACGTGGAGGGCGAAGCGCTCGCTGCCCCTGCCGATCCGGGCTGCGGCGCGTTTCACACCCTCGGCCAGGACATCCCCGAAGCCCTCCCTCGAGGATATCATATTAATTAGCGGCAAAAGGACAGCATTGTTCCCGAAGCGGACATCGAGGCCTCCGAGCCCGGCCTTCGTGAGGATGCCGGCTTCGAGGCATTCCATCGCGAAGCTGATCGAAAATCCCAGCGATACCGGGTCGAGTCCGAGGAGGTTGCAGGCGCGGTTGATCTCGAGCAGCAATCCGAGGTCGTGGTTGCCCACATTGGGACCAAGGGACGCGGTGACTTCCTGGTGGATGGCCGAGGCGGGATCGAACCGGTCGCCTGCATCGATGATCTTGATGCAGGCGTTGGGGCAGCCGGGGCAGGCTACGTGGCCGACGCAGTGCTCGAGGAAGCGGCCACGGGCCAGACTGGGCAGGCTGTGGTCGACATTGCCCCTGTAGTTGTCGCGGCCCATGTAGGCGGTCTCGACGTCGGAGAGGTCGGCGTAGGCGGCGAAGCCCGGGTCGTCCTTCTGGAACTTGCAGAGCGTGTTGGTCTCGATGTCCCGGGCGAAGGCCTGGCGGACCCGCTCAACCACCTCCTCGTCCGCGAGCGGGGGCAGCGAGCCGCCGACGAGGACCAGGGCTTTCAGCTTCTTCGAACCCATGACAGCGCCAACGCCCATGCGCATTGCCTGGATGGATCCATCGACGACGATGGATGCGTAGCGGACGAGCTTCTCTCCGGCCACTCCGATCGCAGCCACCGAGACGTCCTCGCGCCCGGTAGACGCCGTGAGTTTCCGGGCTGTCTCGAGGGTGTCCATGCCCCAGAGTTCCTTTGCCTCGACCACGCGGATCCCGCCGTCTTCGACCTGGATGTAGCTAGGTGTATTGGCCCTGCCCCTCACGGCGATGGCATCGAAACCCGATCCCTTGAGAAAGCTCCCGAAGGGCCCCTCGCAGCGCGTTTCCGCGATGCCTCCTGTAAGCGGGGACTTGCAGACGACACTGAAGCGGGCCAGCCCGGGTGCCAGTTGGCCAGCGACGACGCTCGAGGCGAAGATGAGCAAGTTTTCAGGATCAAAAGCATCGAGTCCAGGCCTGGTCTCGGTCATGAGGAGGGCAGCACCGAGGAGGCCTCCGCCGCCGTGGATCCTATACCAGTCCTCTCCAGGTTCGAGTATGCGGACACTTCCCGCCGGGAGGTCGATTATGGCGATCTTTCCATTGTAACCGCTGGGCCTAGGCATGCTTAGCTCCTTCTCGCCGCATCATCGTTCCACTCGGCAATGGCGTCATAAAGGGCCAGGACGTTTTCAAGGGGAGTCTCCTCAAGGAGCCAGTCGTGGCTCGGGCCAGCCACATAGCCGCCACCTGGGGCCATGATCGCCATGGTGCGGAGTGTTTCCGTTCTTGCAAGGGCCGGGTTGCCCTCGAGGAGGACTTTCTGCGTGTCAATGGCTCCGTTCAGGAGGACTTGGTTTCCCAGCTCGCGCTTGAGCGTGGCCGGGTCCATGCCTGCGCAGTTGGGCTGGAGGGCATGGAGTCCATCGAGGCCGTCGCGGATCATCAGGGGCATGAGGGGACGGTAGCCACCGCAGCAGTGGAGCATGACTTTAAGTCCGCGTGCGTGGCCAAGACGCGCAAGACGCCGTATCGATGGAGAGAAGAAGCGCTCGTAGATCTCTGGCCCGAAAAGTGGCCCTGTGGTCGAGCCGAAGTCGTTCCCGATGAAAAAGACGTCGATGAGGTCGCCGGCCTCCTCAAAGATCCGCTCGCTTGAGCCGATGTAGAAATCCATCACCTTGCCGATGAGGAAGTTAGCCGCCTCGGGATCGTCATACATAAGATAATAGAGCCCCTCCATGCCGACGAGATCGATGGCGTCGTGAAAGAAGGGAGACCAGTCGCCGCCGAGGACAGCGTATTTTCCACCCCAGGCCCTGGCCTGGGTGCGGAGGCCGGAAAGGTCCACGTCAGCCGGATCGGGCCAGGACCAGTCCTTGAAGGCACGGAGGCGGTCTGCCTCATCGACACCGTCGGTGACGAAGGGCGCAAGCGGGTGGTTGATCGCCTGGCCATAGCCAATGCCGTGCCGCTCGACTCCGAATGCGCTGCGGCCGGTCGAGCCTGCGGCCAGAGGCGGGCCCTGATCGACCCAGGGTGCAGACACCCTACGGAAGTCGTCGCCGACCCTGAGGCGGAATCCCTCCTCGTCGAGACCCATGCTGGCCTTGACCTTTGCAAGGAACTCTGTTGATGCTCCGCACCAGCAGGGCACCCGGTCGGGTTCCCTGTGTTCGAAGGCAGCCAGCACGCGCTCGCGGGGACTCATTGTCGTGTTCATGCGTTCAGCTCCTTGGCGAGGTGACCGAGCCCCGCTTTACGAGGAGCTGCTTGACCTTGAGCACGTGGAGTTCGAGGGGATTGTGCGTTATCCGGTTGAGCATCATCTGGGCAGAGATCCTCCCCATGTAGGTGGTGTCGATCCGCATGGTCGTAATTGGAGGTACATAGCAGAGGGAGTAATCGAGCATGTCGCCGGGGGCAATGATGGAGAGGTCCTCCGGCACGCGGATTCCGATGCGCGACGCGACGGTGATCACCCTGATGGCGAGTTCGTCGTCGAGGGCGAAGAGGGCAGTCATGCCCTTGCCCGAGCGGAGGTAGTCTTCGATCCAGTCCGTGGCGCAGGCTGCGTCCGTGTCGGGCAGGCGTCCGTGCATGGCTTCGTCGAAGGGGACGGAGAATTCCTCCATGGCCTTCTTGAAGCCGAAAAAGCGGTCCACGGGCAGGATGGGGAGACCCTTCCTTTCGCACTCAAGGAAGCCGATTGTGCGGTGCCCGGAGCGGAGGAGGAAGGATGCCCCCTCGTAGGCGCCCTGGAAATCATCGACGCAGACCGTATAGAAGCGGTCCTGGTGGCTCGAGTTCATAACAATTACGACAGGTATCCCCGCCGCCTCGAGCAGGAGTATCAATTCGGGCGAGGTGAAGTGGATGGTGGCGACTCCGATGGCCCCCGAGACCCTGACCTTTTCCGCGATTGCGCCATCCGAGTCGCTCCTGGAGATGGGTATGAGGATGGTGTTGAACCCGGCTAACCCTACGGTCTGCTCGAACTCCTGGATGATGGGGCGTATCAAGGTGAGGACGATGGACCATTCGGGATCGATGTCCAGGAGGATGGCGATGTCCTGGCGGCCGGGGGCCCTCCGCTCCTCTTCTTTTTTTCGCTTCTGCCGGTAGCCGAGCCTGAGGGCAGCTTCGAGGACCTTCGTACGTGTCTCGGGGGCTATCCTTCCCTGATCCGAGAGAACGAGAGAGGCTGTCGACAGGGAAACACCCGCCGCCTCTGCAACATCCCTAAGTCTGGTCTTTTCAGCCACGCCTCACCTCGGCTAAAACTTTAGCATTGTTTTACAGGATGAGCAATGAAAGTTGGAAATTCTTTTGCCAAACTTGAAGCGGTGGATGAAAAAACTTTCGCAGGACGATTTCTGCCCTCTTGTGAGGATAGTCTCACCTATAGTGGTTCCAGCCAGC
>SESF01007877.1_pt1 | contig 18839 bp, 17 predicted proteins | sample 3171521 | NCBI WGS metagenome assembly SESF01 (sample SAMN10866945, study PRJNA518727) | freshwater metagenome | biome: subpolar coniferous forest; feature: holomictic lake; material: water; isolation source: holomictic Lake 227, 6 m and 8 m depth | place: Canada: near Kenora, Ontario | collected...
GGTCAATCGGTACCGATACCGGCATCAATCTTCTTGATCCAGGTCACACTCCTGAAACGAATGTCCACTTCCTTGTCTTCCTTGTCGCCGTTCTGAACGGTGTTTACAAGAGGGCAGATGTGCTGAGAATGTCTATCGCAAGCATGGGTAACGATCACCGTCTTGGCGCCAATGAGGCTCCTCCTGCTGTGGTTACTGTCTTCCTCGGAGAACTTCTTGAAAGGGTGCTTGATGCCATCGAGAGCGGCAAGGTTGACCTGAAAACTGAAAAACAGGTACTTAACCTTGGTCTTTCACAGGTGCCGCTGGTCAACAAGGATTATACCGACCGTAACCGTACCTCGCCATTTGCCTTTACCGGCAACAAGTTCGAGTTCCGCGCTGTTGGTTCTTCACAGGCAGCTTCTGTGCCGAACATGGTACTCAACACCCTGATGGCCGAAGCGGTTGATGAGATTGCCGATTCCATTCTGGCGAAAATCAAGGCAGGAAAAGAGCGGGATGTAGCAATTCTTGAAACCCTTCGCGAGCAGATCACCGCTACCAAGCCAATCCGCTACCAGGGCGATAACTACGCTGAAGCGCTTCAGCAGGCAGCCAGAGATAGAGGCCTGCCAAACCTGAAGAACACGCCGCAGGCACTCAGGGTACTGCTCAAGAAAGATGTGCAGGATATGTTTGTCAAGTATGGTGTGCTGACTGCAGAAGAGACCAATTCACGTCTGCACATCCGTCTCGAACGCTATATCAAGGGTATTGATATTGAGGCCCGCACTCTCCAGCTCATGCTGAAGACCTTTGTCATTCCTGATGTTTCCGAATATCAGGGCGATCTGGGCAACTCCTTCAATAACCTGCTTTCTGCGGCTGATGCCATTGGCCTTTCCGACAAGGCACTCAGCAGCCAGGCAGGCAACCTTAAATTCCTGGCCGAAAATCTTTCGACACTGATCGAGATGACTGCAGAGCTTGATGAGGCTGTTGAAAAAATTGAGTCTTTTGCAACAGAGTTTGAGAAGGCTGATTATTGTGCCGATGAACTGCTCCCGTTCATGAGCGAGGTGCGCGTTGTTGCCGACAGTCTCGAACAGATCGTTGACCGCAGCCGCTGGCAGCTTCCGACCTACTCGGAAATGCTCTTTCAGCACTGAACCACTCTCAAATGAGTAGAACAAGAAAAGGCTCGCTTCGGCGGGCCTTTTTTTATGGGGTGAAATTATTTTATTGCAAAGGTTGAGTTATGCCTTATTTTTAGCTTCCCTGTGAATTTATTCTGAAAAGTAACCCAACACCGCCATGCCAGAGGTTTTTCACTATCCTGCGAGCTATCCTGCCTTATGGCTTGATTACTATTTCTTTGCAACCTGGTTGCTGGGGATGCTCTTTCTTGGGCTGGTGTGGGCTCTGTTTTACCGGTATGGAAAATTTACCTATGGCGTCGATCTGGGCTGTTTCTGGAAGACGGCGATGCTTGTTCTGCTCACCACTGTTTCACTTGGTGGTCCGATGTACTATAATACCCGTTTTGCGGGGGAGCATGGCCAGGATGGTGATTCCATAAAAATCGCTGGCGATCAGTTGCTCTATCTTGACCGCAAGGGGAATCAAAAAAAATTGCCTCTTGCTTCTATTACTTCCATTTATCAGGAGAGCATTACCTACAATCCGCCGCCGAAAATCTTTATTGTTGCCGCAAAATCGCCACTCCGTGACTCGCTTTTTGTAACAACCAATCTTCACGATTACAGGGTTTTTCTTTCTGATCTGTCAAAAAGAACCGGTGTTGAAGCCAGGCTCCGCTGATTATTTTCAGGATATTTGACTATGCTTTTTTCCGGTCAGCAATCGCCTGCCAGCGCACCGCTTCTTGTTATTGAAACAGGTAACACAACAGCCTCCATTGCGCTCTTCAGCGGCAACGACTGTCTTGAAGTGCACAAGATACCCTCTCCTCTCATGAGTAACAGGGAGAGTGTTGCTGCGCAGCTCAAGCCGATTTTCATGAACCATCCGGCCCTCCGCGATGCAGCGCTTTGCAGCGTTGTGCCTGCGCTCGATCCTGTTATCATCGCCTGTCTGCGTTCGCATCTGCCGGGCGAGGTTGTCAATGTCTCCGCCTCCATGCAGCTTCCTTTCACACTGCACTACGATTCTCCCGACTCTTTTGGTGCCGACCGCATTGCCCTTTGCGCTCTGAGCCGTTTGCTCTACCCTGGAGAGGCTGTTATTGCCCTTGATATTGGTACCGCCATTACGGTTGACGTGCTTGATTCTGCTCGTGACTATCTTGGTGGCCTCATCATGCCGGGTCTTGACCTCATGGCCAAGGCGTTGCATGAGCATACCGCCCGGTTGCCTCTGGTTGGCATTGAACGTCCCGAAACACTTGTTGGACTTTCGACGGTTGACTGCATCAGGAACGGGATTGTTCTCAGTTGTGTCTCCGGCATTGACGGGCTTCTTGTCAAGATTAAGGGGTGGCTTCGTGAAGAGCGTGGTGAAGAGAGGATAAGGGTGATTGCTGCGGGTGGCAACGCGCCGCTTGTTGCCGCCATGCTCGAAGCGTCACCTGTGGTCGAAAAGCATGCAGTGCTCAGGGGTACCAGCTATCTCTTTTCGCTCAATGCGCACCCTTTCGGCTGAAAAAACTCCGCCCGTCATTGACCGATTGCAGTATGAGGCTCTCCTCAACACTCTCCTCGAGCAAAAAGGCTTCACCAAGCTTTTTCAGCAGAACAAAGCGGAGCTTTTTATCCAGTTTTTTCTTGTCTGAGAGCATTCCCTCAAGGAGCGTTGCGCTATCGATATCAAGAAACCTTCGTTTCACCAGTCCCTTTGGAAAACGAAACTTTTCCAGGAGCGCGAGACCACGTTCAAGCGATTCCTGGTCGAGATAGCCGAGATTGTGCGATAAAAAGAGGGCGCAGACCATGCCGATGGTGACCGCTTCACCGTGCCGCAGGTAACGGTACCCGGCAAGTTTTTCCAGACCATGCGCAAAGGTGTGACCGAAATTAAGGGTTGCCCGAAGTCCGCCAGTCTCCCTGAAATCTTTTGTGACAACATCGGCTTTTGTAAAGGCACTTTTTTTGATTGCTTCTGTCAGGAAGGGCTCCTGCAAGCTTGTGATGTCGCTGAAATGCAGGTCAAGAAAACTGAAAAATGGCTCATCGGCAATAAAACCATATTTGACCACCTCCGCCATTCCGGCATAAATTTCCCGCTTTGGGAGTGTTCCAAGGTATGACGGATCAATCAGCACCAGTTCCGGCAGATGAAAGAAGCCGATCAGGTTTTTTCCGAGTGGGTGGTTGATGGCAACTTTTCCTCCAATGGAGCTGTCGGTCATGGCCAGCAGCGTGGTTGGAAGCTGGATCACCGGTATGCCCCGAAAGTAGCTTGCGGCGATAAATCCGCCGAGATCACCGACGACACCGCCTCCCACGGCAAGCAGGTTCCAGCTCCGGTCAACATCGGCCTCAATCATGCTGCCGTAGAGGCGCCAGGCAACGCTGAGGCTTTTGGAGGCTTCCCGTGCAGGGACAACAAGCTCCTTGTACTCGAAACCCTCATCCTGAAGTCTCTGAAGCAGTGACTCGCCGTAAAGCTTGCGGGTGTGTTCATCGAAGAGTACCACAGATTTTTTTGACAGAGCATGGGTTCTAAACAATGCACCCAGTCCAGCAATAACCGGTGTTCCTACAATTATTGTACTCACAGTTTCTCGTTTATGGTTGATCACCGGCAATTCCGGGGGTATGCCGTACATACCGTTCTATTTTTCGGGTAAGCTCCTCGACGGTTGAGCCAATCCGCTTGATGTCGGTCTCGATGGTGATGTCAGCACTTTTATAACGGGGTTCCCGTTTTGCAAGGATGGTCGTGATTTTATCCTCTATCTCTTCACGCGAAAGTTTTTGTCCTTTATCCCCTTTCAGCAAAGGGCGGTCAGTCTTGTTGCAGAGTCTGCGCGCAAGGGTTTTTGCGGGTGATTTGAGATAAACCATGGTGCCCGATTTTTTTATGAGCGCGTACGACCGGTCGTTTTCAAGCACTCCGCCTCCGAGGGATACCACCAGCCGGTTCTGTTTGACAAGTTCTGTAAGGGTGTGCAATTCAAGAGCACGAAAGAACTCCTCTCCGTTTTCGGTAAAAATCCTTGTAATACTCTTCTCGGCACTTTTTTCAATACTCTGGTCAAGGTCAACAAACTCATAGCCGAGTGAGTTGGCAAGCAATGGTCCTATGGTCGATTTACCCGATCCGCTGAAGCCGGTTAAAAAAATGAGGGTGTGTTCTTTCTTCACGACTGAATGTTCAAAATCTCACTGTTATCTGTGGCCTGGCACAAGCTGTGCAAAGCTTTACGAAAATAAAAAAAATCCGGCACCTCCTCTCCTAAAAAGTCAGTATTGCTTTGCTGTGCTACTTTTTCCTTACCCTATGCTCCTGAATTTTACGATTTTGCGCAGGAGCAGCCATGCACCTGAAAAAAAATTGCACATCGCGTTTTGCTGCTGCGCATTGGCAAGAGTAAAAAAGAAACCATGAAAAAGCTTTATATCATAAAGGCCGGGAGCACATTCTCCTCAACCCCTCAAGACCTTGGCGACTTTGATGACTGGGTTACAAACGCGCTTGGCGCACTTGCCGTAACGATTGAGTTGGTCGATATGGCGCAATACCATACACTTCCGTCTCCGGAGGAGTGCAGCGCTGTTATCGTGACTGGTTCACATGCGATGGTTACCGATAATCTGGCGTGGAGTCTTGCTCTTGAGGCATGGATTCCGTTGCTGGTTGCAGCCAGCGTCCCCTTTCTTGGTATCTGTTATGGTCATCAGCTTCTTGCGAGAGCAATGGACGGAGAGGTTGGATATCACCCGCATGGCAGGGAGATTGGTACAGTTCCGATAACTCTGACATCAGAAGCAGATGGCGACCTGCTGGTCAAGGGAGTTCCAGCTCTCTTTTTTGCTCATACCACACACGCTCAAACCGTTCTCAGCCTTCCACCCCATGCTGTGCATCTTGCCTGCAGCGATCATGATCTCCATCAGGCCTTTCGTGTTGGTGTTTGTGCCTGGGGAGTACAGTTTCATCCAGAGTATACCCCTGACATCATGAGGTTCTCTATCTCTGCCCAGGCAGAAAGTCTCCGAAGAGAAGGACGTACTGTTGAGGGTTTGTTGTCGCAGGTAGCAGAAACCACGTTTGCCCGGATGGTGCTGACCAATTTCGCCGCACTGGTTAACCGTTTGGCCATGCGTTAACATCAAACTTATTATCCTTCAAATTCTGCCGCATTATTCCCTTTCTCTACCATATTCACGGTATTTATAGGGTATATGCTTGGATTTGATGATGATATGGTGCTTTATTAGCCACTGTAAATTAAACGACACGTGCAATGAACCATCAGCTCAGATTACAGAACAACCCTGCCAGTCGCAAGGTGTATGGTTGTTGTTGCCTCATAAACAATGCGTCACGCAATAGCCGATTATCGCGACACAGCTCTTCAGGGTTGAGTTGAAGTATTTCGAAGCCGGCTTTTTTGTTCAGAGAGCCGGTTTTTTTTACAGAATATTTTTTCGTGCATCATAACACAAGAACTTACAAAAGGGAGAAACACCATGAAAAGGATTTTATCACTGGCTGCGATGTTCGCAGCGTTGTCATACGCATCATCAGCTTCGGCTGAGCTTAAGCTTGGCGGTGAAGCTGCTGTTCGTTTGAGGGATGATTTCGGGCATAAAAAATCCGCAGTCGGGGTCAAAACATCAACGGAAGACCAGTATTTTCAGTATCGTTTCCGTCTGAAGCCTTCGGCTGATCTCGGTGATGGCTATTACTTCAAGGCGTTGGTACAAAATGAAAATGCGGCTGGTGGCTGGCAGGGACTCTATGCCAATAACACTGAACAGTATAACCTTCAGGTTTCGCAATTTTACTTTGGCCACAACAGTGCAGAGAGTCATTGGTCTCTCGGACGCCTTCCTCTTGGAAGCCTCGACAACCCGATTCTCGATCTGACACTGTACGCAATCCCTGGTGCCGGTCCTTTGTCAACTTCTGCCTCTGCTGCGGGGAGCAGCCCAACATTGTATGCCGTTGATACTCCGATCTCCACTAACCATTTTGATCGTCTTTTTGGCTTCAACTATGGCATCAAGCTTGGCGATGGTGAACTAAACGCTCTTATCGTTAATTTTGACAATGCGTCGACGACCAATGCGGACAAAGGGCTTTTCAATGATGGCTATGGCTTCACGGCAATATACAAGACTACGGTTGGAGCTGTTACCATTGCACCGCAGGCTTATGTGACCTTGACCCATCTGGCCGATAATCGTTCACCTTACAGTTTGGGAGCACAGGCATTTATACCTGCAGGCAAGTCAAAGGTCACCCTCAGCGGATTTTATACCGCAGACAAGAACACTTATCGTGGAAGCAGTTATGATTACAGTGGATACATTTTCAGAATCAAGGGTGAATCCGGCCCGGTGCTGGCATGGATCGACTACAACAAAACGTCGGACGATCAGAATAACAAAGATTACAACAATACCTTCGTCTGGGCGCAGTATAAATTCAATGTACATGAATCGGCCACAGGTACCTTCAGTTTGACGCCGACCATCAGATACCGTGCATCCAGTTCGGAAACGCACGCTGGAGTCACCACACAGGATAACCTCTTCCGTACCGAACTCTATGCAACAGTAACGTTCTAACCAGTTTTTCTTCGGCCATCCGGGCACCTGCAGCTAAAGTCTTGGGGGACTTGGGGTGAGTGTGTGCATCTTGATTTCTTCAGTGCTGCCCGGATGTTGTTATTGCAAGGCGATGTGGGTGAGTGGTCTAAGCCAAGGGTCTGCAAAACTCTTTTTCACAAGTTCGAATCTTGTCATCGCCTCCTGGTTATCATACTCTTATTCAGGATTAGTTTTATGGGGCAATAACCAGGCATTTCCCCTGATTTTTAACTCCTCCAGGCATCCGGGTTGCAAAAGAAAAGTGTTTTTGGGTACATTTTTCTTTTGTACCTGGATGTTTTTTTATTGGCTCGCAAGCTTTTCAGGTTGCCACCGCAAAGGTGGGGCTTTTGCCGATGGGTAGTGAAAACGTAAATACTGCTCTCCCTTTTCTTCCGCCGTGCACATATTTTCAACGGTATTCGTTGACAGGGTCTGCAGCATCAGGCTGTTTTCATCTTAAGCGACAAAAAAGACAAACTTGATTGAACTTCCTGTTATCTTTTCCGCATCGTCAAGCGTCGTCATTTAACCAAAAACAGGCTTAACCATTTAAACAATTAATGCGATTTTTGTTGTCAATTTTACGATTAATTTTTTAACCTCAAAAAGCCTTTATATTTTTTTAGTAGCAAGCTGTTGCCATTGCTGGTTCTTGAGGATGAGGCAAAAATCATGCAGGATCGGCCTGCCTTATCTGCATGAAGAGGAGTATATTGGCAGGATAACCGTAAATTTCTCTGCTCCGAGCTGGATAGGGGAGCATATTTTGGATGGAGAACAAACCGTAACCAATTGATGGAGATAGAACAATGACCATGAATGTCGCTGGTTTTGCCGCCCGGTCGTCCAATGAGGCATTGGGCCCCTATTGTTTTGAACGTCGCGACCCCGGAGCTGACGATGTGGTTATCGAAATTTTGTACTGTGGTGTATGCCACTCTGACTTGCATCAGGTACGCAATGACTGGGGCGGAAGTGTCTATCCTATCGTACCGGGCCATGAAATTATCGGTTCTGTTGTCAGTGTCGGGTCGGACGTCACCCGTTTCAGGAAGGGCGATCATGTCGGCATCGGCTGCATGGTAGACTCCTGCCAGCTCTGTACATCCTGCCAGTCAGGTCTGGAGCAGTATTGCGAGGAGACTCCGACCTTCACCTATAATTCGGTTGATCGTCACGATCACAGCCCGACCTTCGGCGGCTACAGCGAAAAAATTGTCGTATCGGATAAATTTGTGCTGAAAATACCAGACGGACTGGATCTGAAAGGGGCCGCTCCGCTGCTGTGCGCCGGAATTACCACCTGGTCGCCATTGCGCCACTGGAACATCGGCAAGGGGAGCAAGGTGGCCGTTACAGGGCTGGGTGGTCTTGGCCATATAGCGGTGAAACTGGCGAAAGGGCTCGGCGCTGCAGTCACGCTCTTCACTCGTTCGTCAGAAAAGGAGCAGGACGGTCGTCGTCTTGGCGCAGATGAGGTTGTGCTCTCTACCGATGCGAAGCAGATGTCGGGCGTAAAAGGGCGGTTTGAACTGATTATCGACACTGTTCCCTATGCCCATGATCTCAATCCCTATCTGCCGACGCTGGCTATTGATGGTACGCTGGTGCTGGTCGGTTATCTGGGTGCTCTGGAGCCGATGCTGAGCTCCGTTCCCTTGCTCATGGGTCGTAAATCGGTCGCAGGTTCGATTATTGGCGGGATTGCTGAAACCCAGGAGTTACTTGATTTTTGTGGTGAGCACGCTATCACTTCGGATATTGAAGTGATCAAGATGCAGGATATTAACGAAGCCTATGAACGGATGCTGAAAAGTGACGTCAAATACCGCTTTGTGATTGATATGGCGTCGCTGAAGGGCTGAGAGCAGTCTCTTGATCATCTATGATTACCCTTGTCCTTTTGCTGTGCTCTGTGCTTTGAACCATTCATTCAAGGGAATCATCATCGTCGAACCCGAGGCTTTTGTTGAGCGGCTCAGGTATTGGAAGCTGTATTTGTTACAGGGAGGTTAAGGCAGAGCGACGGCCATGTCGGTTTCAATGATGTGGCCAAAATACCACGGATGAGTAATACAGGAGATGTTCACATAAATATTAGAGGAGAAACGATGAAAAGACGAAAGCTTGGCAACAGTAACCTTGAAGTTTCAACTCTCGGTTTAGGCTGTATGGGTATGAGTTTTGCTTATGGGCCGCTTGCCGACAAGCAGGAGATGATTTCGCTTCTTCGCTCAGCAGTTGATTGTGGTATCACATTTTTCGATACCGCAGAAGTATACGGGCCGTTCACAAACGAAGAGCTTGTCGGCGAAGCGATTTCATCCATCCGTGATCAAGTGGTGATAGCCACCAAGTTTGGCTTCAAGCTCAATCCCGATGGTAAACCTGGTTGGGCGGGGCTTGATAGTCGGCCTGAGCATATCCGGCAAGTTGCTGAGGCCTCACTCAAACGACTCAAGGTCGATGCCATTGATCTGTTCTATCAACACCGAGTTGACCCGGATGTGCCGATTGAAGAGGTCGCGGGAGCTGTGAAGGATTTGATTCTCGAAGGGAAGGTAAGACACTTTGGCCTTTCTGAAGCTGGAGTACAGACAATTCGACGTGCTCACGCTGTCCAGCCGGTCACGGCAGTTCAGAGCGAATACTCACTGTGGTGGAGAACCCCTGAACAGGAGTTGCTGCCAACTCTCGAAGAGCTTGGAATCGGATTCGTTCCCTATAGTCCACTGGGAAAGGGATTTCTTACGGGAAAGATCAACGAAAACACGCTGTTCGACAGCTCCGACTTTCGCAACACTCTGCCACGGTTTACTCCCGAAGCCCGGCAGGCAAACAAAGCATTGGTTGATCTGCTTCAAAAGATTGCGGAAAGCAAAAATGCGACCCCTGCCCAGATTGCGCTTGCCTGGTTGCTTGCCCGAAAGCCCTGGATTGTACCAATACCTGGTACCACAAAGCTGGAACGCCTTGTAGAGAATATCGGTGCAGTTGATCTTGTCCTGACCACGGACGATCAGGATGAGATAGAGTGCGCTGCATCAAAGATTACGGTGCAAGGTGACCGTTACCCGGAAGAACTGATGCGGATGACTGGTCGCTAATCGGCAAAAAAAACGAAAGTTTGCTGTTTTTGTGCCGACCTCGAGCCCGGTGTTCCCGGGTGTGCGGGGGGTGCCCGGTCGTATACCATATTTACGGTATTTATCACTAACCTGTTTGGAGATGTGGCGCGTATTGTGCTTTATTAACAATCGTTAATTTGCTCTGTGCCCTTCTTTTTGCAGGAACGGGTATGGAGAATGGAAAAACATCCCCCAAATTTTTGAAAGCATGGCGGAACGTGAACTTGTTTTGACGGGCGTGACTGGTCCTGGTGTGTTGCGTCAGAAGCAGCACGATTATTATCTGTTGCGCATCAAGGCGGTTGCTGGAGATTTGAGTGCATCGCAACTTGCCTGCATTGCTGAAGTTGCTGAACTTTATGGGCAGGGAGTGGTTCATCTCTCTACCCGTCAGGGGGTTGAGATTCATCATGTGCATCATGATAATCTGGAGAGTGCGCAACTTGCCCTGAGTCAGGCGGGAGTTGAAATGGGTGCTTCCGGCCCTCGGGTACGGGTCATTGTTGCCTGTCCGGGTGAGGCGACCTGTAAGTGGGGAGTCGTGGATACCAAAAAGATTGCAACAGAGCTTGATCGTCGTTTTTTTTATAAAGAGGCTCCTTCGAAATTCAAGATGGCGGTAACGGGTTGCGCCAACAACTGTACCAAGGCAAACGAAAATGATATTGGGGTCAGGGGTGCCATTGAGCCTGATTGGGTTGCCTCGTCCTGCTGCGATTGCCGGCTCTGTCTCTCGCTCTGTCCCGCCAAAGCGATTGTGCGTGACGAGACGGGCTCCAACGGGACTCGGGAGTATCATTACCGGATAGATCAGGAGAGCTGCATCAACTGCTCTGCGTGTACCCAGCATTGCCCTGGAGAGGCGTGGGTTGTCGGCAGGCAGGGCTATACGCTCTTTATCGGCGGTACGATGGGCAAGACCCCCCGTTTTGCTACGGTGCTGAAGAAGCTGGTTGAGAGCGAGGAGGAGCTGTATGACTTAATCCAGAAAACCTTGACCTGTTACCGCACGCATGGCCGGAAAAAAGAGCGGTTTGGCCATACGATTGACCGTATCGGGATAGAAACGGTGAGAGAGGAGATTCTTGGCGCCCAGTAAGCGGGGAAGTGTTGTACGAAATAAACACCATGAAAAAAGAGTTATGAGCAGGGAAGTTGCTGAACAATTGAAGAGTGAACTCTCCGGCAAAACGCCGCAGGAGATTTTGCGCTGGGCTGCCGCCTTTTTTGTGGCAGGAGAGTGTGCGCTTGCCTCAAGTTTTGGTGCAGAGGATCAGGTTATTACCGACATGCTGGAGAAAGAGCAACTTCAGATACCAATTTTTACCCTCGACACGGGTCGTCTTCCGCAGGAGAGCTATGACCTCATTGATGCAACGCGAAAGCGCTACGGTATTGAAATTGAGGTGCTTGTGCCCGAAAGGGCGCCTCTTGAAGCGCTGCTGACGCGTTACGGGCCAAACCTCTTTTATGAGAGTGTTGAGTTGCGGCGGGAGTGTTGCCGTATACGCAAGGTTGAGCCGCTTGCCGGGAAGCTTTCGACCCTCAAGGGGTGGATCTGCGGCTTGCGGCGGGAACAGTCGGTCACCAGAACAGGAGTGGAGCTGGTAGAGTGGGATGGCTCATTTGGACTCATTAAAATCAATCCGTTGGCTGAAATGAGTGACGCCGGGGTTTGGGACTATATCCGCCAGCACGAGGTGCCCTGCAACGCCCTTCACGCTCAGGGGTACCCGAGCATTGGCTGTGCTCCCTGTACGCGGGCCATCAAGACGGGAGAGGATATCCGGGCTGGCCGCTGGTGGTGGGAAATGCCGGAGCACAAAGAGTGCGGACTGCACCGTGAACAACAACCTTCTTGACAACAGAGTGTATGGACCATCTTGACAAACTTGAGGCACAGAGCGTGTACATTCTCCGCGAAGCCTATCGTGAATTTAAAAGCCTCTGTATGCTCTGGTCGATCGGCAAGGACAGCACGGTCATGCTCTGGCTTGCGCGGAAGGCCTTTTTCGGCCACGTGCCCATTCCGCTGGTGCATATCGACACGCACTACAAGATTCCTGAAATGATTGCCTATCGCGACCGCTTTGCTCTTGAGTGGAACCTCAATATGATTTATGGTGAAAATGGCGAGGCACTTGCCGAAAAACTCACCTTTCCTGATGGCACTACCGATCGCCTTACCTGCTGCAAATATTTGAAAAGTGAAGCGCTGAAACATACGCTCTCTGGTGAGTGGCCCCGTTACAGGATGGATCACGAGCAACGGCGCTATGTGGTTGATGAGGGACGGGAGCCCTATACCGGTGTGATTGTCGGTGTCAGGGCTGATGAAGAGGGGAGCCGTTCAAAAGAGCGCTACTTTTCACCCCGCGACAAGGATAATGTCTGGGATGTTGGCGACCAGCCCCCCGAGTTCTGGAACCAGTTCAAGACCGATTTTGCCCCCGGGACCCACGTGCGCATCCATCCGCTGCTCGACTGGACCGAGCAGAACATCTGGGAATATATTGAGCGTGAAAAAATTCCGGTCGTCTCCCTCTATTTTAACCAGGGTGAGGGTATCCGCTATCGTTCGCTTGGCTGTTATCCCTGTACCAATCCGGTACTGTCGGATGCGCGAACGGTGCCCGAGATCATTGATGAGCTGAAGAGTGGCAAGTTTTCAAACATTGCCGAACGCTCGGGGCGTGCCCAGGACAGTGAAGATGGCGGGCTGGAGATGCTCAGGCGCGATGGCTATATGTAATTGAGCCTTGACAATTGATAATGGACAATTGACAATGGCGGGTGACTGAACTTTTTTTGTAGAGAGTTATGAATAATGGACGAGCGCAGATGAATATTGTTATTGTCGGTCATGTCGATCATGGTAAGAGCACCGTGATTGGCCGACTTCTGGCCGATACAGGCTCCCTTCCGCAGGGGAAGCTTGAGGCGGTCAGAGAGAGTTGCCGGAGGAATGCAAAGCCCTTCGAGTATGCCTTTTTGCTTGATGCCCTCAAGGATGAGCAGGCGCAGGGGATTACCATTGATATGGCCCGCTGCTTTTTCAACACGGCGGCCCGTGACTACATCATCATTGATGCGCCTGGTCATATCGAGTTTTTGAAAAACATGATTACCGGTGCATCGAGGGCGGAGTCGGCTCTTCTTGTTATTGATGCCGACGAAGGGATCAAGGAGAACTCAAAGCGGCATGGCCAGATGGTTGCGATGCTTGGCGTCAAGCAGGTGACGGTGCTGGTCAATAAAATGGATCTTGCGGGTTTCAGCGAAGATGTTTTTGAAAAACTGAAGGCCGACTACACAGCATTTCTTGAGGCTATCAAGGTGACGCCGGTCAGCTTTATTCCCGTCAGCGCCCGCGAGGGCGACAACATTGCCACCCATTCTGAACGGATGGCCTGGTACAAGGGAGCGACGGTTCTGGAGCAGCTCGATCAGTTTGTCAGTGAAAAGGAGCTGCATGAAAAGCCCTTCCGTTTTCCGGTTCAGGATATCTACAAGTTTACCCGCAGCAATGACGATCGGCGCATTGTTGCCGGAACGGTTGCCGCCGGAAGAGTGCAGGTGGGTGACGAGGTGCTCTTTCTCCCTTCAAATAAACAATCGCTCATCCAGTCGGTCGAGTCTTTCAATACTGAACCGAAAAATGTTGCATCAGCCGGGGAGGCGACAGGATTTACCCTTGCCACGCAGATCTATATTCGGCCTGGTGAGCTTATGGTCAAACCCGGTGAACCCCGGCCGGAGGTGGGGAGCCGCTTCAGGGTCAATATCTTCTGGGTTGGCCGGGCACCGATGATTCGCAACAAGTCGTACAAGCTCAAGATCGGTTCGGCGCGGGCAACGGTCAAGCTGGCGGAGATATGCAGCACGCTCGACGCCTCTGACTTGACCAGCAGCCAAAGCAAACAGCAGATCGACTGCCGCGACGTTGCTGAGTGCATTCTTGAAACCAGTCGCCCGATCGCCTTCGACACCACCGCAGTGAGCGAGGCTACCGGAAGGTTTGTGATTGTTGACAATTTCGAAATTGCCGGTGGCGGTGTTGTAATCGAAAATCTCTCAGTTGGTGAGACGCTCTTGCAGCAGCATATCCGGGATCGTGAAAGTAACTGGGAGGCAGGGCTGGTTCGTGCGGAGCAGAGGGCCGTAGCCAATCGCCACAGGGCCAAGTTTATCGTCTTTACGGGAGCCAGGGGCACTGGCAAACGGGTTGTGGCCAAAGCGCTTGAGCAGGGGCTCTTTCAAAATGGCATGAACGCCTACTATCTCGGTGTGGCCACTATTGATCGCGGACTTGATGCCGATCTTGGCTCTCATGCCGACAGTGCAGGGGAGCGGCTGCGGAGAATCGGCGAGCTGGCCCGTATCCTCACCGATGCCGGGCTTATTTTTATCACCACCATTGACGATGCGGACGATTACGATATCGAGACCCTGAAGTTGCTCAACGAGCCCAACGATATTCTTGTTGTGAACAGGGGTGAGAGCAGCTTTTCACGCTACCAGCCCGATCTTCAGTTGGCCGATGGTGGAGTTGTGGCCGATGCGGTGAGTCTGGTTGCCGATCTTCTCAAGGCCAGGGAAATTATTATCGACTATCAAATATGAGGGCTTAAGGGCAGAATTGTTGACTTTGCCTCCCGCGCTCCCGGGAGGCTTTTTTATCTCATTCAAATCTCATAATCGCCGGTAAAGACGCGGAGACGGTTCAGGGAGACAAAGACGTGATCGCCCTTGGCAAGCTGAAGGTTCACGTAGAGTTCTCTTGGAATTTCAGCGTCAATCGGGTGCTCAAACCCCTCGCACACAAGGTTCAGGCCAATGAGTCCACCCATGAGCCGTACCTCCTGGATGGTACCGGCAAGGTCGGTTTCACTGCTGCGGATTTTACTGATACCGATTTCATGAGGTCGCACAAAGGCCTGGCTGGCACTCTCTTCGTTATGTTTCAGTTCATCGGGAGCATCGACATGGTGGGTTCCGAGTGTGACCTTGCCGTTTTTGATACGCCCGTGGAAGACGTTGACATTGCCAAGAAAGTTGTAGACAAAGGCGTTGACCGGGTGATCGTAGACCTCCTGCGGCGTTCCCTGCTGCTCGATTCGCCCCTTGTTGATGACCACGATGCGGTCGGCCAGTTCAAGCGCCTCCTCCTGATCGTGGGTGACAAAGAGCGTGGTGACATGGATTTCATCGTGCAACTTTCTGAGCCAGCGGCGCAACTCCTGGCGCACCTTGGCATCGAGGGCTGAAAAGGGCTCATCGAGCAGCAGCACCTTGGGATTGACGGCCAATGCCCTTGCAAGGGCGACTCGCTGGCGCTGTCCGCCCGACAGTTGTGACGGGTAGCGTTTGACGGCCCAATCCATCTGCACCAGCTTCAGCAGCTCATCGACCCTCTCCTTAATGGCACTGCGGGATGGACGCTCCCCCATCGGCAGCACTTTGAGGCCAAAGGCGACATTCTCGAAGACCGTCAGACGGCGGAACAGTGCATAGTGCTGAAAAACAAAGCCGACATTTTTTTTCCGGGGCGGAAGGTTGGTGGTGTCCCTCTTTTCCAGAATGATTTTCCCTCTGTCCGGCAGTTCCAGACCGGCAATGATGCGCAAAAGGGTGGTTTTGCCGCATCCCGATGGTCCAAGCAGTGCAACAAGTTCGCCTGAAGCGACGTTGAGGCTGATATTGTCGAGCGCGGTGTAGTCGGAAAATTTTTTGGTAATGTTCTCAAGTTCGATACCCATGGCAGTTCCTAATGGTGAAAGCTGTTTTTCTGAAATTGTTTTTCAAGAGTCACTTTGACCCCTACGGTGAGGAGGGCCAGAAAGACAAGGATTGAAGCAACGGCAAATGATGCGGCAAAATTGTATTCGCTGTAGAGAATTTCCACATGCAGCGGGATGGTGTTTGTCTGCCCGCGAATATGGCCCGACACTACCGAAACCGCTCCGAACTCTCCAATGGAGCGGGCGCTACAGAGAATCATGCCGTAGAGCAGCCCCCAGCGAATGTTGGGCAGGGTGATTTTGCCAAAAATCTGCCATCCCCTTGCGCCAAGGGTGAGCGCAGCCTCCTCCTCATCGCGTCCCTGTGCCTCCATCAGCGGAATCAGCTCCCGCACAACAAAGGGAAAGGTGACAAAGAGGGTGGCAATAACAATGCCCGGAGTTGAAAAGATAATTTTGATCCCCTGCTCACCGAGCCAAGAGCCAAATGGGGTGCGACTGCCTACAAGCAAGACAAAAATAAGACCGGCAATAACAGGGGAGACTGCAAAGGGCAGATCGAGCAGGGTCTTGAGCGTCGCTTTGCCCCGAAAGTTGAATTTGGTAATGGCCCAGGCGGCGGTGACGCCAAAAAATGCATTCAGCGGCACAACAATGGCAACGGTTGTCAGCGTCAGTTTTACGGACTCAATTGCGTAGGGCTCACGAATGGATTCGAGGTAGTACTCCCACCCTTTCGAGAATGCCTCTGCAAAGACCAGCCCAAGCGGCAGAAAGATAAAGCTGATAAAAAAGAGGAGTGTCAGCCCTATCAGTACAATTTGCACGGGCAGGGGGTCAGAGATCCTTTTTGTAACAATCGGAGCGCTTTGTGGAGGTTGTGGTTTCAGCATCATGAGCTTAACGGTATTCTTTTTGTTGCCACTCCTGAACTGCGTTCAAAAGCAGAAGCATGGAAAAGGAGATAAGCAGAAGCACCAGCGCCACGGCTGAGGCTCCTGGATAGTCAAACTGGTCAAGTTTTGACATGATCATCAGTGGAGCTATTTCGGTTTTCATTGGCAGATTACCGGCAATGAAGATCACCGAGCCATACTCGCCGATACCACGCGCAAAGGCAAGGGTTGAGCCGGTGAGCAGGGCGGGAAAGAGATGGGGAAGCAGGATTTTGCGGAAAGTCTGCCAGCGGGTTGCTCCAAGGCATTGCGCCGCTTCCTCAATCTCACGCTCAACCTCTTCCAGCACCGGCTGAATGGTACGAACCACAAAGGGAAACCCGATGAAAATCAGCGCTATGACGATTCCTGTCGGTGAGTTGATAATGGTAATGTTCCACTTTGTAAGGGTTTCGCCGAGCCATCCAACAGGGGAGTAGAGGGTTGCGAAGCAGATACCCGCAACAGCAGTTGGCAGGGCAAACGGGAGGTCAACCAGCGCATCCAGAAACTGTCTGCCCGCAAAGCGGTAGCGTACCAGCACCCATGCAGTCAAAAGCCCTACGACAGCATCAAAAAGAGCCGCAAAGAGTGCGGTGGAGAAACTCAGCCGGTAGGATGCGAGTACACGGGGAGCCGTTACGGCATGGATGAAGGGCTCCCATCCCATGGGAATGGTGTTGAAAAAGATCATGCTCAGCGGAACAATCACGATGGCCGAAAGGTAGAATACCGTGTAGCCCATTGAGAGGCCGAACCCTGGCAGAATGTTGCGTCTCTTTTTTTGAAACAAGGTCATCAAGTTTTTTGTTAATGCTACTTAACAGCAAAAAACGGGAGTGACGTGCTCATCTCCCGTTTTTTGCTGTAGAGGGCAAGTTGCTCTTCAGGGAAGATAAATCTGATCAAAAACACCGCCATCGTTAAAGTGGGTTTTTTGGGCGGTGCGCCAGTTTCCAAACACTTCGTTCAGGGTAAAGAGCTTGATTTTAGGGAAGTTTGCCGCATATTTAGCAAGTGCAGCAGGGTTACGGGGCCGATAGGAGTTCTGTGCAATAATATCCTGTGCCTGCGGAGTGTAGAGGAAGTTCAGATAAGCCTCTGCAATTTTACGGGTACCATGTTTTGTAACATTTTTATCGACGACAGCCACAGGCGGTTCTGCCAGGATGCTGACTGCCGGAGCGACAATTTCAAATTTGTCCGATCCGAACTCCTTCAAAATCAGGTGTGCTTCATTTTCCCATGCAAGAAGAACGTCACCAAGGCCGCGCTGTGCGAAGGTGAGTGTTGAGCCACGGGCACCGGTATCAAGCACCGGGACATTCTTGTACAAGGCTGTTACAAAATTTTTAGCCTGCACGGCTGATCCACTCTGTTTTTGTTTGTAGCCCCATGCAGCAAGATAGTTCCACCGGGCACCACCTGATGTTTTTGGATTTGGGGTAATGACCGAAACGCCCGGTTTGACAACGTCATCCCATCCCTTGATCTTTTTCGGATTCCCTTTTCGAACCACAAAGACGATGGTAGAGGTGTAGGGGGTGCTGTTATTGGGCAACCTTGTTTGCCAGTTGGCGGGCAGAAGTTTGCTGTCGGAGATGGCGTCGATATCGTAGGCAAGTGCGAGCGTTACAACATCAGCCTCCAGACCGTCGATGACTGCACGAGCCTGTTTTCCTGAACCACCGTGTGACTGGTCGATTTGCACCGTCTGCCCCGTTTTTTTGAGCCAGTACTGGGTAAACGCGGCATTTTCGCTCTGATAAAGCTCTCTTGTGGGGTCATAGGAGACATTCAGCAGTTTTATCACCGCTGCTTCAGCGATGGTTCCAGGAAGTCCGGATGCTGCAATCAGCGATGCCGTAATCGTAATTTTTTTTATCCATTCAAGATTCATGGTCTTCTCCTTTGTGCGGGTTTAATCAATGTTAGCTATGCAAAAAATGGTAATAAAAAAGCCGGTTCCCTCTTGTGTCAGGAACCGGCAAAGGCAAAAATGCTCTCTGGTGTTACCTGCTACACTCCTCTCTCCTCATCTCAGCGAGATTGCCCAGACGACAGCAAGAGGTGGCGGAGTAGAGCGAATTATTGACAGTTAACATGTGCATTTTCTCTCTGTTTGGTTCACGATTGTTAATAAAGCGGAATGTTTTCAATGTTTCCAAGCATATACCATAAATATACCGTAAAGATGGTATGCTCGCACCGGGTGCAAAAGTTGTAATACGAGTTGAGGAGTGGCTTGTTCGTCGTGTTGACAGCTCCAAT
>SESF01019634.1_pt1 | contig 18780 bp, 19 predicted proteins | sample 3171521 | NCBI WGS metagenome assembly SESF01 (sample SAMN10866945, study PRJNA518727) | freshwater metagenome | biome: subpolar coniferous forest; feature: holomictic lake; material: water; isolation source: holomictic Lake 227, 6 m and 8 m depth | place: Canada: near Kenora, Ontario | collected...
ACAATATCTTCATTTGCCAATCTACAATGCCGCGTTCGGATTTTTGAAAGAATTGTATGTGCGAGTGCCGAAATTTTCCAAGCAGCACAAATATTTTCTCGGCGGACGTCTGATCGAATACAACATTGAAATAATTCGGCTGATCATTGAGGCCAACACACAGCGGGATATGGGAACACGAGCGGCAGAGCTTGAAAAACTTGGGAGACAAATCGAGTTGCTTACATTGCATTGCCGAATAGCGGAAGAACTGAATCAGTGGGGAAGTCAAAAGGGGTATTTGTTCCTGGTCGAAAAATTAGCAGACATTTCAAAACAAGCTGAGGGTTGGAGAAAATCTTCCCGGAGTTTTTAATCGGTAGATTAAAAAGCGAGGAATAGGAATTCAATCTCTGCCCTTCATTTCCCTTAAACTCTATTTGGGTGATGCGGAGGATGATGAAAGCGATAGTTACGGCAAGTCAGAGATTTTAATTATGCGATACTCAGCCCAATGACAACTATTGGTCTAGTACCGAGTATGCCCCGAACACCAACAACGCCTGGAACGTCAACACCAACGATGGCAACGTGAACAACAACAACAAGAACAACAACAACCTTGTTCGCTGTGTCCGCTAGCATTCCATCTCTCGCTCTCAGTATGTTTTGAAGGTTTATATGAACACGATCTTTACATTAGAAAAAATATGGCAGGCTTACAAAGACTGTCAGACGCATAAAAGGAACACGATCAATGCGTTAAAATTTGAACTTAACAGAGAGAGAAATTTGACCAAACTTTTGTATGACCTGCAATCTCGGAAGTATGAAATTTCTCGGCATATTTGTTTTATTGTAACCAAACCCACGCCGCGAGAAATTTTTGCGGCGGATTTCCGCGACAGAATTGTCCACCATCTTCTGTACAGAGAACTCTACCATGTTATTGATGCCGATCTCATTCCACATTCGTATGCGAACCGGCGTGGTAAAGGGACTCACGCTGCTGTCTATCGTCTCCGCACGTTAATCCAGAGAGGAAATACTGGCGGAGATTTCTACCTCAAACTGGATGTAAAAAGTTTTTTTCGATCCATTGACCGCGCCGTTCTATTCAGAATCTTAGAAGACAAACTCACAGGGAAGGCTCCGGGCTACGTCTTCAATGAAAGCCACGATGACAACTGGCGGAAGGAAGTCCTCTGGCTTATCCAAAAAATCATATTCAATGATCCAACTGAGAATTTTCTCTACAGAGGAAACCCTGCGAAGAAAAACCTGATTCCAAAAAGCAAATCTCTTTTTTATTCTGCCGGGCGAGGACTACCCATCGGCAATCTGACGAGTCAATTTTTTGCCAACGTGTATTTGAACGAGCTTGATCAATTCATCACAAAAACACTTGGATTTAATAGGTATGTTCGGTATGTGGATGATTTTGTTCTTCTATCCGAAGACAAAGAAAAGTTACGTGTGTCTGTGAAAGTCATTGATGACTTTTTGCAGGAGCGTCTGCATCTGAGCATTCATCCCAGCAAGATCGTTCTTCAACCAGTTTCGAGTGGCGTTGACTATCTTGGATATTTTGTAAAACCAACGCACATGCTTGTCCGCCAAAAGGTAATAAAAAGATTCAAGAATAAGCTGCACCGCATATCGAGAGCTACTGATGATGTTTCGGAAGATCAGGCTAAGAAAATATTACCGATGGTCAATTCCTACTATGGACATTGTTGTCATGCACAAAGTTACTCTCTGCGCATTGCGCTTTACAACGATCATATGATAAAATTAAAAGAGCTTATCACATTCAAAAATAAAAAAAACGCGAGCAGTTTATTATTAACAAAAAATGAAACCAATTAATTTTATAAAAAAATCTATGAATAAAAATTTTTACGTTCTTTCTTTTGCAATCCTCTTCGTGTCTCTTGTGGGCTTTGCTAGTTATCCGTTCACTTTTGCCAATGCCGGTTCTTCTGGTGGGCAAAAAAATCCGCCAAGTATTGTGGGTGTGGTAACCGACATACAAGGTGCAATTCTTACTATCGTTGCAAGAGATAACAACACCTACACAGTAGATGCAAGTCGCGCCAACATTGTCACAGGATTTATAGGGCCTTGGGCAAAGCCATCTTCACTTGCCGACATTGTAGTCACAGACACACTGACAATCAGAGGGGATATAAATGGAGCTTCGATCAACGCTGTGGATATTGCACATAATAAAACTCCTCAAAACGCATTAGCAAATAACCCACGTTTGGAAACTGAGATCACTGCAAACTCAGTCGCACCCGATGCTCCACAAATCTCGACATCTACTGAGGTCGCAACAACAACCGATGCGACATCAACGGGCATCTTTGGTGCGGTTAAAGATACAGTCGCAACCGTAGTGGATAAAGTTGTGGAATTCATCACAGGAACCACGACATCTACAACCACAGAAGATCAAACGACTGCAACGACAACAGCAACATCATCTCCCGATGTCGTTGCAACTACCACAACTGCTGAGAACGTAAATATTTCTTCGAGCACTGTTCAAGAAGATGGCACAACTGATATCAGCGGGACAAGCACAAATGGCGCTTCGAGTACAAACTAATAAAAAGCAATAGTTATACACAGGGACTTTGGGAAATATTTTGTGTATAATTTGCAAAGCATATGGATCACATTTTCAAAAATATTAAAGTAGCATCTACATTGCTGGTGGCTGTATTTGTTGCCTCGTTGTTTGGAATCTTTTTTTATTCGTCCAATGTATCTGCGTCCAGTTCTGTCGGCCTCATTGATCCTGCAAATCATTATGCGTGGGGAGAAAATGTGGGCTGGATTGATTTTGCAAGCACAACAGTTGACTACGCCCCCACGACTCTGAGTGGTTGGGCCTACGGAGAAAATATCGGTTTCATTTCCCTGAATTGCAAAAACACTTCTTCGTGTGGGGACAATCCCTACGCTGTGACCGATGACAACTTCCAAGGAGTTCTTGGCGGGTATGCGTGGGGAGAAAATGTGGGCTGGATTGATTTTTCTCATGTCACCTTCGATATTACTACTGGAGAATTTGGCGGCTATGCCTACGGAGAAAATATCGGGAACATCCTCTTTGGAACGAGCACAAATAAGGTCGTCACCGATTGGGTGCCTCCGCTTGCAACTACTACCCCTGTCACTGCCTGCGGGACAATCGTTTACCCCGGAACATACACTCTTGAGGCAGACCTCGTTGATAATACTGGCGCATGTTTTACCGTCTTGGCCGACAACGTGACAATTGATGGTCTCGATCCAACTGACCACACAAAAATCCATACCGTCACCGGCAATGGAAGCGATGTGGCCGTGGATGCCCGAAGCCTTGGAAGTGGCGAAAACGGACATTCGGTTACGGTTCAAAACATTATCCTTAACAATTTTGCTGATGGCATCAATACGAGTGCTGATGCCAGTGGAAATGGCGATGGCGGTTCTGTTGCCATCACAAACGCAACGATTACCGGCGGCATTTCAACCATTGGGGCTGGTGCTGGTCAGGATGGAACTGTCGCCATGAATCATTCCACCGTCACTCTTTCCGATGGGCATTCATGGACGATGAATGACGGCGGCACTGATAACACCGTGATCTTCAATGGAAGCAGTTTCAATACAGGAACCATTCACGGCACCGCCAAGTTTTACGGCACCTCCGAAATGCGATCCGGGACCGTCAATATCTGTAATTTTTACGAAGCAAGCAGCAAGAGCGGCGGCACTTGTGATACGGCCAGTTACCTTCAGCCATACTACTTCCAGCCAACCTCAGATTCATCATGGACCAATCCGGCTAACTGGTATTGGAAAAGTGGAACCGCTACAACCACTGTGCCGGACAATGCCTCCAGCACCCCGCAGGCACAGGATACGGTCTTCCTTGGAGGGACTCCAACCAATGTCCCTCAAATGATCCTTGGCGCGATATACATCGCAACCTCAACTCCAGACACCGGTAATTTCGGCGTCGATCTCACCAATCTCACCGGCCCAAACACAATCACGCAATTCTACAACGGACACAGCACAGGCAACATACAAGGGACGCTCGACCTTCACAATGATCTTTCACTTTCGGAGGTAAAAGGGACGGGCAATTTCGACCCGAATATCACCGTCAATTTTTATGACACCTCCCACAACGATCTTGCCGATGCACCCGGAACATTAAATTTCTACAATCAAAGTTACAACACCGTGACAGGCACTGCGGTCAATACCCCGACTTTTTACGACTCAAGTTACAACGAGAATGATGTTCAGGCAGCCGTATTTGGGGACAACAGTCGCAACAACGGCACTATTTCGCAGGCAACCTTTAATGGCACCTCAACAAATGCCGGTTCAGTTGGCAACGGCATTTTCAACAACCACAGTTCCAACAGTGGCGTGGTCGCTTCTTCCACATTCAATGACGGCGCTTACAATATAGGCACCGCCGCAGTCGCTACTTTCGTCGGAGACCTTTCTGAAAATTTCTACCAATCAACAATAGGCGTAGTTACGGGTGTTAAAACTCGCCTTTACACCGCTCTCGCACCACAAATCAATCTTCTACGAGACTTTACGGATTCAGCGTGGACGATTGTTGCGGACAACACCCTTGTCAAATTCCTCTACCGCAACCTGCTGGGCATTGTCGGATTAAACTCAAATCCAACGACAACCTTCGTGGAACAAAACGGCGGCGTCATCCTCAAACCATTGGTGCCTGGCGTCATTTCAACCTGCGGGGTGCTCGATACAGAGAATGGAACCTACAGCCTCTCCACTTCAACGGATGCTGAGAATTATTTCTTCAACTACAAATTCGACACCTGTTTCATCGTTCGGGCTAATGGCGTGACCATCAACGGCAATAATATGACCGTGAGAACCCAATCAAATAGCTCTTCCTCATTCGCTGTCCTTGCCACCTCGACCCCGGCACAAGATGGAACACATGACGCGTTTACAAATCTCACGGTTAAAAACATCCGGTTTGCGGGATTTGCGTACGCAGTAAATGCAAGAGGCGCGGACAATGCAAACGGCACTGGAGGCAATGGAGGCAGTGTCGTGTTTGCCACCTCAACCTTGAACGCAAGTATTCTCGCCAATGGAGGCAATGGGTCAACAAATGGCGGTAATGGTGGGACGATATCGATCAGCAACACCAACACCAGGGGTATTACCGCGTCAACGACGCTCTCCACCAATGGAGGCGATAGCACCTCCTGTGGAAATGGCGGAAATGCGGGGACGATCAACATTTCTCGTTCAAGTTACAACTTGATTTCCGTGGCTGCTGGAAATGCATCGAATACAGGATGTCCAAATATCAACTATTCGGGCGGATCAATAGGACAGTATTATGATCCTGATGGAAACACCGGTTCGAGCGATCCGGTAGCTGATGCACAGGCCGCCGCCGAAAACGCCGCACACGCCGCGCAATCGTCAGGTGGCAGTAGCTGGGCAGCACCAGTAGCTGTATCAAGTTCCACTCCAACCTTCACTTCTCCTTTTGAATCACCAATCACCCTTCCTATCAATATGCCACAGAAATTGGTTCTTCACCCACTGCCAGTCTTTGGAGGCACTTCCACCAAGAACTCCTTCGACCTAATCAAACCAATCACATCCTTCTTATCTGAACCTCTGCCAATATCCATCACTTCTTTCTTCAAGAAGTCTCCTGCCTTCAAGGTATTTTTACAATCCATCGGTGTTTCTCACAGTGAAGACCTAGCCGCTCTAGCTGCTAAACCAGTAGTTATCTCTCTTAAACTCTCCGACAAACTGCCACCAGGCTTCTTCACCATTTCCTCATTAAACAAACCACTTAGTTCCTCCTTAACTTCTGATACAAAGTATCCACTAGTTCAAATTGTCCACGTTACTGCTGGCACACCGCTTAACGTCACTCTTAACCCACTCATAAAAGACAAGATTATTAAAGCTATCTTCAATGGTCAAACCATTTACTTCAATGCTTCAAACACCTTAGCTCTTCCGGTTCTTGATCGACCTGGTAATTACTTCCTAACCTCTACTCCAATCAGTCTAGAAATCATCGTATCAAAAGCCCTCTCTGCTTCCAATGAAGCTACACCTGCAACCAGTCCTGCGATATCAAACAGTGTTTGGCAGAAGGTTGTGAATTGGATAGGGGGGTGGTGGCAGTAAAGTTGTGTTACAATATTATCAATCAGTTAAATTAACCATTAAATTTAATTTTTATGTCATTCCAATCAGGATTAAATAAAGCCAGTCTTTTCTCAAGCTTTCTGCTTGTGGTTCTATTAGCCGGCAACCTCTATTTCAGCGTTCAATACGTAGAGAATATAAAACAGCAAAGTGCTACTTCAGAAGCAAATGATGCTGCCTTCAATACCCGTATGCAGGTTGCAGCTTTCCTCAAGGAGTTCATTGATGTGGTCTTGAATACTCAAGGAGCTATTCCTTTTAGTGATCGTGTCAAGCTAGAGAATGACATTCTTCAGATCAAGGATCCTGTTTTGACCACTCAGTGGCAATCTTTCGTAACAAGTAAAGATAGTAAGACTGCTCAGCAGAATGCTGTGAAGTTGATGGCCCTATTGGCGGATAAGATGATGTAATCACATTGGCAGTAATGGTTATTTTGTAGCTAATAAAGTTATCGCATCAAAAATCAACACCTTCTCCTGCTGGGGAAGGTGTTGTTGTTTCAATAATCCTCCGGGAGAAGAACCGTGGTAACGGAATGATCCCACTCGGTGATTATGTAGAATTTGACGCCGCTCGCGGTGTGGTAAACCGAAAGCAGGCGTCCGCCTGACGCAAGGGCATCTTCGTTGGCTTGCCAGTCCTCTTCGCAGAGGTCGCCCCAGTCGCCAATAACATGGCGATTCAGGGCTTTGATGATTTCGTCGGCTGGCAACGACAAAGCGGCGTTCCGTGTTGCCATCATCTGCCCTGGGACAAACTTTGGCATCTTGTTGTCTTTTGGGTCGGACTGGATGCTCATGAAAGCCTCCTTTTTGGGAACGGAAGCACGTCATGAAGTTCATCTGGTGTCAGATGCTCCGGCTGCGCCCCCTCACCTTTTGCAAGCACCGCCTTTACAAAAGTGCGCTTCGCCAACCGGCAGACCGCATCGGCTTGGCCTTTGTGCCCAGCCTCGTCGTTGTCGAAAAAGACGATTACGCCTTCGTCAGCATCGACATTTTCAAGAATGGCCGCTTCCTGCGCGTCGGAAAGCGAAGAACCCATAAGGGCAACTACGCGCTCGTATCCCGCTTGGTGCAACTTGATCGCATCGAAGAAACCCTCAACGATCACAAGTGGTGCTTCCTGATCCGAAAGCATCGCTCGGTTAAGATTGAAAATTTCCAGCGATTTCTTGAATCCCTCCGGCAGTTTGTATTTGCCTTTGCCATCCGGGGGTGTTCCAGGCCAACGCCCGGCATACGCGACAAGCTCACCATCTATATTGTGAATTGGGATGGCGATGTAGCCGCGAAACAAGCCTTTGCTGCAATATCCAAGGCCAAAAGTGGCAATGGATTTTTCCGATAAGCCACGCGCCTGCAAATACGGGTGCGTTGGATAGAGTTTTGACAACTCGAATTTCAGCGGTTTGTTTTCGGTGATGTTCTCCGCATTCGCTGGAGATTTCTCCGGTGGTGTCGGGTCAGGCATGCGAAAGCGTGGTTGTTCCGCCACCATGCTTGTGTCAAAAAGCGAATGTTCGGCTAATACCGGTTTTTCATCGGTTACGTCGAACCACTGTTTGATGAGGAGAGCCGCGTCGCGGAAAGACACGTCTTCTTTCTTCGCCACGAAGTCGATGATGTTGCCGCCTCCACATTTTCCGCTAAAGCAATTCCAGCAATTTCTGGATATGCTTGCCCGGAAATGCGTTTTGTTTGTGCCACCATGAACCGGGCATGCGCCGCTCAGTCGGTCGCCATTCCCACTTTTGGCAAGCGTCTCCAGGACTCCGTAATGTTCAAGAATTTGAACAATGGAAACCCCGGATTTGATTTCTTTGAAGTCAACCCATACAGCTTTTGCTTTGGGCATAATGAACTACCTCCTTTGAAGTTAAGGGTTTGAGTGTGCCACACAAGAGATGTGCAACGGATCGCCTTTAATTATACCATACCGAGACTGGCAAACGTGTCGTCGTGCTTCAGGTCGTCGAGCGTGGCAAAGAGAAACAGGGAAGTGGCGTGGCCTTGCATTGCTTCACGGCATACATCCTTCATTCGCTCCAAGCGGCCTTTGGAGCGTGAGACAAAAAGCACCTGAAAGCCTGGGATGCCGGATCGTTCCTTCAATACTTTGCTTCTGCGGCTCTGTGAATAGGCGAGAGCCTTGCGGCGAATCGAGGACAAGCGAAGGCTCTTTCGGTATAGCGGCATGGTGCCTCGGTCTGCTTCAAGAAAATACCATCGCCGCTTGGTGCCGGATTCATCCTGTTTTTCTGTGGCAAATGCTGCGTCGGGAATGATGCCGACTTTTTCCATGAATCTGCCAGATTTTATCGTGATTCTCCATTGCAGGCGCTTTGCTGCCGCCTTGCATTGTGTCGAATCGAAGATGTCTTTCTCGGGAACGAAATGCGCACCGCGCAAACGGCACGCTGTTTCGATGAAAATGAGCGCGTCGGATATAGAAAGTGCGTGTTTCAAAAATAGGGAAGAGACTGGCCGATATGTTTTCTTCCAAACCGTTGTCTCGCCGAGAGCCATCGTTTGCGCGATACCTTTGCAAGTTGGCGCATAGACCAACTCGGCAAGTTCACCTGCAAAGCGAAGCGGTAACTGCGCTTTTGGCCGGTCAAGAAATCCAGCGTGATACAAACGCTGCAATCGTCGGATGATGTTTTGCCTGCTGCCGGATGTGAGCGAAAGAATGTGACTTGTGGTGAGAAATCGGAAACGGGAGACAGCGGAAAGAATGGCTCTGTCGCGGGCGGTAAGGCGCGTGTTCCGAAAATCCGAAACGCGCTTAAAACGTGGCCTCCGGGCTACGTTTTTTTTCATGACAGTATTATATCATATTAACGGACTTCAGCTTGCAGTTTATTTTTGCTTGGGGTAGAATATGCTTGTTGTTAATTGTCGTTTTAACTAAAAGATTTGGCGGTGATTAGCATCAGCGTAAACCCCGCAGGGCCAAAAGCCTCGCGGGGTTTTGCTTTATCGTATTACTTAATGGTTTTCCATCCACCTGCGGATTTTGTCCTCAACTTTTTCGCGAGCCGTGCTGTATCGCTGTCGTGACATCTGAATGACCGCATCGCGAATGACGGCTAGTTTATGAAAATAGCATTCTGTTTTGCCTGAAAACGGTTGCCAGTATCCATCCACTGCACTTGCTTTTACCAGGATTTGAAATCTCTCCAGATCAACGAACTGGCTTTGTGCAAAAGTTTCTCCATATTCCTTTGCCATCATTTCCGCGTCTACCGAGCCAAGCTGAAATGCAATAATTGTGCCGACATTACCGAAGACTGCATCGCAGACTTCCTGCTCAAGCTGGTTGGTAAATTGGTGGGAGAGAACGAGCGAAAGCCGAAATTTACGAGCTTCCGAAAGTATCGAGGAAAATGCCCGCGTGGTGAAGTTCTGGAATTCATCAATGATGAGGGTGAAATCTCGCCGAGATGCCTCTGGCTGTGATCCCCGGCGCATAGCTGCTCGTTGGAATTCTGAAACGAGAAGCGAGCCGATGAGATTCGAGGGATCATCGCCAAGCGCCCCTTTCGAGAGATTGGCAATGAAAATGCGCCCGTTGTCCATAATGAAGGGAATATCGAGTTTGTTCCTGACCTGCCCCAAAATATTGCGGAGTGCTGGGTTGGTTGCCAGCGAGCCGACCTTGTTTTGAATGGGAGCGATTGCCTCCTGCCGAAACCGTTGGTCGTAACCTTCAAATTCCACTTCCCAAAACGCCTTCACGAACGGGTCTTTGATCTGCCGAACAACCCACGCCCGGTATGCGTCGTCGGTCAGCATTTTAGGCAGCCCCAAAATGCTCGTATGCTCTGCGTCGAGCAGGGCGCGAACGGCATTGTAGAGAATATATTCGAGCCTCGGCCCCCACGAGTCACCCCACACATGTTTAAAAGCCGAAACAATCCCTGATGCCGTGCGAGGCCGTTCATCAAGGGGAATATTGGCAAGGATATTCCAGGCGACAGGGAAGGAAAGATCGGCAGGATTAAAATACACCACGCGCGAAGCAAGGTGGCGCGGCAAAAGATCGAGCAATTCTTCGGAAAGATCGCCATGTGGATCGAGTAAGGCAACACCCTGGCCTTGTTCCACCAGTTGCAGAAAAATCGTCTTGAGAAGGCTCGTTTTCCCGGTGCCGGTTTTGCCGACGATATACACGTGCCTTCTGAGAGCTTCCTCGGAAATATGAAAAGGGGCTTCGACACCGCCCCAGCCTTGGCGCAAGCCAAGGCGAATGTGAAAATGATGATCGGACATATTTCAGAGACAGCCTCCATTCCGAAATTCCCAGTGCCTCCCTTGTTTGGCACGTGAACGCTGCTGCCGACATGCGGTTTATTATCGAGTCGGGAAGGCAATCGAAACTGTCTCTGAAATCCGAAAACGCGAAGGTTTCGGTGACTATTCCTCCTATATTATACCAATTTTATGAACACTAAATCTTAACGGCTTCTGAGCATCTTCACAGTCCCCACAAGCCATTTGGCCGTCTCGGGATGCTGGACAGCCAGACGGCCCAAAAATTCGAGGCTTTCACGAATCGATGCCGGTAATTCTGGCAGGTAATCGGGATGCTCCTCTTTTACCACCGAAGGTGATTTCACAAGGCTGATAATGCGAATAAGGGACTCGATGGATTTGGGAGTCTCATCATGCAGGTGGGCGATTACCAAGGCAACCTGTTCTTCCTCCGTCATGACCGTACAGAGTTTTTCGAGAAGCGCCGCGTCGGGACGTGTTCTCCCGTGGACATATTGATGGAGATTTGAGGTAGGAATCCCCACTCTCGCGGCCAAAGATGCGCGACTTTCGCCGCTTTTCTCGATGATGGCACGCAGGGCGGTAGAAAAATAGCTCATGTGTTCACAATTATTGGATTTTCGTTAAAAAGGGAAGATTTTGCTTGAGGCGTTCCGTCCCGATGGATATTCCTTTTTTATGAACGCTGAAATAGAGGTTTTGAGTCTGTTCCTCAGCTACTCCCGAACCCTTTCCCTCTCGGGAACGCCGCAGCGGAAAATTGCCGCCGCCAAGTGGGAAATCATTTTTCAGAACCGGCTTACGGAACTGGAAGAGCGGCCTGCTGGGAATGGGGCAAGTGGGGCTACATCCGACACGCAGTTAGAATCATAACGCGCAGATCCAATTATTTCCAAAAGTGAGAAAATAACCCAAAACAACCCATGAAATGTTTCTACCATCCGAACGCCGACGCTGTCGGCACCTGCTCTCAATGCGGTAAAGGAGCCTGCCGGGACTGTATCGAAGATGTAGGCGGCGCACTGCTTTGCGAAAATTGCCTCAGCCTGCACCGACAAGCCCATCAGGAGGAAGAACAAAGTATCGCCGCCGACCGCAGGGTCATCATGAACCGGTCGAAAAGAATCATCGCATTCACCGTCATTCTCGCTATTGGCGGCATCATCGGTGCATTTTCCATCGCGTCCGGCCAAGCGAACCAATCCAGTCTGGGCGTTTTGGTTCTCGGTCTTGGGTATTGCCTGCCGTGCATGTATCTCGGAGTGCCCAAGGTTTGGGGCATGTGGCGCGGGTTCTGGCAAAAGATTGGCTGCTTTTTGTGGGCCACCCCGATTGGCTGGCTCATCCTCTTTGTGCTGTTTTTCTACATCCCCCTTGTAGGCGGGGCCGTGTATGGCGGTTTGGGTGGTGGCATTTACGAATTCGTACGGCATCTGCGGATTGCGAAAGGTAGATTTTAAGGTGTGGCGAACTGACCGACCTCATTCAAAATTATGAAGATTTTTAAGAACATCACGGCGGTTTTGGGCGTAGCGCTTTTGCTGGCAGCTTGTGACAAGACTGCGAGCCATACAAAGTTAAGTAGAGAGGAAGCGCTGCGGCTAATCATTGCAAAACCAAAAGAAGCTCTCCGAACAAATCAAATACGATTTGGTCAGATGGAGTTTAGCTTTTCGCCGCAAGAAGCGCCGAACGTAAAAAGTGTTCCTGCAAAAGTATCGGCGACACGGAAATTGGAAATAGAGCGCGGACTAATCACGATTATACCGGATGGACGCGTCGTGGGAGCGAGCATGGGTGAAATGATCCAGTATTATACTTATTACTACAACGTTCATCCGACGGAGGAAGGGCAACGCTATCTGATAAAGGATGGAATAGTAATTTTGGGAAACCGGGTGCCGAACGCAGTCACAGGCATGACGATACCATCATCGAGCGAAATGGGACAGACGATCACCGCGGAATTCACATACAAGGTAGTCTTGACTCCCTACGGGAAAATCGCAAACACCGGTGGAGTCTCAGGCAGTCCAGCAGTAGATGAAAATAAGGCGTTTAAAGGTGAAGCCGAATTCGTTCTTTATGACGATGGCTGGAGAGTTGCAAACATCACTTTCCTGGAAAATGAGGAAAACCCGTGATGTCCGTGAGAAGGATAAACTCTTATGTCGCCAATTTCGATCAATGACAGCAAATCAGAACGCGCCCGCAAGTTGGAAAAGTGCGAACACTTCGTTCTGAAACTCGCTGAACAGGGTGGGCCGTTGCCGTCTGAATATTCCCTGTTGGATTCATGCACGATGGAAGTCCACACCTTGGTTGCGGAAGGAGTGTTGTCTCCGGCAGATATTGTGAAATTTCGTGAAGCATTCAGGGATTCGCTATCTCTTGCCACTCTGCAAGGATTTACGCTCTTGAAACCGCATGGCTATGCGGGCGATTACGAAATAATCGATCTCATTTACCGCCAGCATGTTTCAACGGATTCACGCTACGCCAATTGGGATCGATACTACCACTACCTCGCGGCTTCACGGGCTGTCCGCAACAGGAAGTCGTATTTTCACGGCTTGCTGGATTGCCATTACAGACGTAAACAGCCACTCCATGTTCTTAAGATCGCATGCGGCCCCGGCAGAAGCATGTTCGAGTGGCTCAGCAAGCATCCAGATGCCGACATTCAATTCGATTGCATTGATATTGATCCCGCCGCCATTGCGTATGCGTCCGATTTGAATCACGCATTTCTGGATCGCATTACCTTCTCCCGGAAAAATGTGATGAAATTTCGCACGCAAAAACGCTACGATCTAATTTGGGCAGCGGGCATTTTCGATTACTTTAACGACGCGGCCTTTCGATATCTGCTCAAACGACTGCTTCCGGCATTGGAAAGTGACGGCGAAATCGTGATTGGGAACTTTTCGACAGACAACCCGAGCAGATCGGGGATGGAAATGGTTGGGGATTGGTATTTGCAACACCGCACCAGAGACATTCTTTTTTCCTTGGCAAAAGAGTGCGGGATTCATGGGACTGATGTGGAAATTGGTTCGGAGCCAGAGGGCATCAATCTCTTTTTGCATATTTCCGGACGAAAATCAAAAGCACATGCACCTGAAGCGCAAATAAGCCATGACGCAATTAGTTAACGCATCATGGATTCGATGCTTAACGATCATGACTGCCAGAGCAGGCAAAAAGCAAAGAGCATATGCTTTTTAGCGAATTGATTTACACATTTTTTGAAGCATGGGCTTGGCCCCTCTGGTGGCGGAACAATGGCCGTGTCTCTGGTAATATTCCAGAGGAACCATTCATTATGGTTGCCAACCACAGTAGTTATTTGGATTGGATAATGCTTGAACTTCTATTTCGGAGAAAGTTTCGGCGCGATTTGACTTTTTTGGCGAAAAAGAAAGTATTCGCAAATCCGTTATTTCGATGGGGGGCAGCTAATCGACGGATTATTCTTATGGAACATCCTGTGAGCAGTGTTGTAATGGCTCAATGCGTTAAAGCATTGCAATGCAAAGAACAGGGGAATCCAATTTTATGCTTATTTCCAGAAGGCACTCGCAGCCAGACGGGAAAAAGATTTCCTGCACACAACGGGGCAGCATGGATTGCGAGAGCAACGGGCGTTCCGATTGTTCCGACTGCGCTTCGTGGATTTTGGGAGGTATGGCCACCGAATCAGGCCATACCGACTTTTGAACGCAAAAGCATGGCGATACGCTTTCTGGCTCCAATGCGTGCGGAACAGTTTGGAAGCGACAAGGAGTTTATCGAGGCGGCCATGAATGAGGTCTATATGGCTGTTCATACGGATGTGGAGGTAACGCGATGAAAGGGGCTGCATATATCGATATGGACGGCACGATTCTGAACTGTGAATCTCAGATGAAGTTTGCGGTGTGGTGCATGAAATGCAGGGTTGTTCCTCGATATTCTCTGGTAGGATTGCTGGTTCGTTATGCTTCGTACGCATTTGGTTTTACAACCGATGGAACACATTTGCGACGTATGGGGTTCAATCTCATGGCGGGTCTTCCCATCGAGCGTATTGAACAGTTGAGCAGCCATTATTTCCACACTCATTTGCAGCATCGTATTCGCCGATCTGCGCACTCAATCATTTCGAAACACCGGGATGCCGGTGATCGTGTTGTTCTGATTACGGCTGCGATGTATCAAATTGCCGCACCGGTTGCCCGCGAACTTGGAATTGATGAAGTCATTGCGACAAGATTGAATCAACGCGACGGGATTCTTACCGGGGATTGCGATGAACCACAGCCCTACAGGGAAGGCAAGAAAGCACTAATGGAAGCAGATGCAATTCGTTTTGGGATCGGCATGGATGAATGCTTTGCATACGCTGACCATGTATCAGACTTGTCCATGTTGGAATCCGTCGGCAATCCGGTTGCGATTAACCCAACAAGGCCATTGCGCAGAATTGCACGCGAACGCAATTGGCCAATTCACGATTGGAACATCGAAGCCTATGCCAGATAGTTTCCTCCAACGGGCGCTTGATACATTCTCGCTTTCCCTGGCAATGCTTACGCACAAGCGTTCTCGAATGATCGGGTGTGTTGTGGGTGTCGGATCAGCTTTCTTTTTGATTCATGCCCAGATTGGCTTGCTGTGTGGATGGATCAATACAACGACGGGACTCATCACCCATGCCCATGCGGATGTATGGGTAATGGCGAGGAATACGCCCGCTTTCGATTACGGCACCCCGATTCCACGTCAGCGAGTTTACCAAGTGAAAAGCATACCGGGCGTGAATAGCGCGGAAGGGATGATCGTTGGGTGGAGCTTCTGGCAGTGCAGCGATGGAAGAAACGTAAGTATCCAGATAGTGGGGCTGGATAAAGGGTTGTTCACCGGCCCGTGGAAAATGTCACAGGGCAATGTTGGCACTATATTCAACCCGGATTGTGTGATTGTGGATGCCCTTTACCTAAAGGCACTGGGGATCGGCGGCGTTGGAGAAGAATGTGAAATTCTCGGGAAGAGGGCAGTGGTTTCTAGCATATCTAAAAATGTAAGAACATTTACGGCGTCCCCATTTGTTTTCTCTTCTCTTTCGAGAGCAGTTCAATACGATCCAAAATACAATGCAGATCAAGTGACGTATGTATTGGCGCGATGCGGTAGCGGAGTCACGCCAAAACAGCTTTGTAAACATATAGCCAAAGCATTACCGTCGGTTGAAGTGCTAACTTCCAAGCAATTTGCGATACGCACTGCAACTTACTGGATGCTCGGAACCGGAGCGGGACTAACGGTAATCATTACCGCGTTTTTGGGATTGCTTGTTGGCGCGGCGATTACGAGTCAGACGTTGTATGCGATTACGCAGGATCATTTGGAAAATTACGCGATGTTGCTGGCATTGGGTTTTTCGCGAGAGAAGCTCACGCTAGTCGTTCTCTGGCAGTCTCTGTTGATAGGGGGAGGCGGCGTTCTGACGGGCTGCGTGTTAATCCTTCCGGTGATGGTGCTTTCATCCCACACACCGATACCGGTGGAATCAACCCCGGCGGTATTCGCTGGTTTGGTGGCAGTTTCAGTGCTTTCCTGCGTGGTGGCATCGTGGGTGTCAGTGCGCAGTATTTTCCAACTCGATCCGGTAACGGTATTCACGGGCTAGCACTTATGATTCTTGAATGTAACTGCATTTCAAAGACCTACGGTAGCGGCTCGCTAATGGAGCAGGCACTTGCGGAGGTATCGGTATCTTTTCGTCGTGGTGAGTGCTGTCTGTTGCTTGGACCATCTGGCTCCGGCAAGACGACGTTGCTTTCAATCATCGGCTGTATGCTTTCGCCGACCTCCGGGGAGTTGAGAATTGATTCACGTCGGGTGGAATATGAATCGCAGGCGGAATTGAGCAGGTTGCGCCGCGAATACATCGGTTTTGTATTTCAACATGCACAGTTGCTGCCCTTTCTGACGATGGAGGAAAACCTCAGAGTGGTTGGGGCAAACGCAGGGCTTGCAAAAACGCGGCTGACGCAACGCTTGGATGAAGTGACCGAACGGCTCGGCATTCAGGCCTTGCGCCACAAGAAGCCAGCGGAAGCCAGCGGCGGCCAGCGTCAGCGTGTGGCAATAGCCCGCTCGGTTCTGCACCAGCCACCGATCATTCTGGCTGATGAACCGACTGCCGCTTTGGACTGGCACAATGGGCAGGTCGTGGTGAAATTGCTCACAGAGCAGGCGCGCGCAGACAACGCCCTGCTGGTGACTGTAACGCACGATACGCGGCTTATAGAGTTTTATGACCGGGTTTTCCACATGGAGTCCGGAAAATTGGAGGAAGGATGAAAATGAAAACACGCATCGCCATATTCGCCTTGTTCGTAGCCTTTATGATTGCGAACACAGGCTGCCGCCAGAAAGCGACGGCTTCGAAACAAGACTCTGCTTGTGAAGAGCAAACAACTATCCAGGGTATTGGCTACGTGGAGCCTGCATCCGAAATCCGGCGACTGATGTTCAACTCCGAGGGCGTAATTACTCATTGCCAGAAGGAAGTAGGCGGCACTGTGAAAAAAGGTGATGTGCTGATGTCACTGCAAAGCGAGGAACAGCAAGCTGGGGTAGTTCTCGCTGAAAAACAGCTTCGTATGGCCGAAGCAGATCGTGACAAAGTGCTAAGCGGAATGAATAAATTCCAAATCACCGCTGCCGAGAAAAAGCTGGCGATGCTGAGAGAGCAATATAACTTCTCAACTCGTGAACTTGATCGCGTTCACACTCTATATTCCAAGAAAGTCGCATCGGACGATGTCAACGACCGGGCGGAGACGGACAAAGCCCAAAAAATAGCCAACATGGAAAATGGCGAGGCGGAATTGATGTATCTAAAAAACTTCGTGACCGATGAGGATCGCCGACTTGCCGAAGCAAAGGTGCAAGTTGCAGTCGCTCAACTTGCAGTGGCGAAACAAAAGCTCGAAAATACGTTGCTGCGCGCTCCTTGTGACGGCACCGTTTTGGAACTGATCAAGCGTGAAGGCGACGGCGTATATTTTACCGATCCCGAACCGGCAGTAATATTTGGAGATATTTCGCGGTTGCGAGTGAAATCAGAGATTGATGAACGCTACGTGAGACTTCTAAAGCTCGAACAGAAGGCTGAAGTATTTGGGCGCGGACTAGGTACGCAGCACTATGGAGGAAAAGTGATCGGCATTAAAAAATTGATGGGTAAAAAAACGATTTTTTCGCATGTCTCAACTGAACGGAAGGATTTAGACGTGATACAGGTCATCCTCGAAATGGACGAACACTTTTCCGCTCCCGTGGGACTGGAGGTGGATGTGAAGATAGAATTGTAAAGGAGATTATCCGTTCTGCCCTGTTGGCTAGACAGGGAGCGAATAGTCGGCTTCTGCGAAGATTAAAACCATTTGTTCTGCGCCTTCTGCGGTAGCAGAGGGCGCGATAACAAAATAGTTGCGGTGGCAGGAGGGCCACACGCTTTGATTTTGTCGAGCAATACGGCAAAGTCAAAGGGTGTGGATGGTGGGTCTCGCCGGTCACTTCAAAGTGTACCACCTCTGGTCGAATCAAAGTGTACCACCTCGGGGCAGGTTTCTTCTAACGGGTTGGATGGGTTGTTTGCAAGGCGGGATTTCCGATTATCGGCGTAGCCGCTTTGCAGCCGCAGGCTGCTGATGTTCCCCCTAGAGGAGGGGTTTGGGGAACCGTGGTTCCCCATGAGCGTTCCCCTCTCACTTGTTTTCCGGGGCTGGGGACGATGCGCCGCCTTGGGATTTCGATCTGCGCGTGGCGCGTTCGGCGGTGCTGTCGGCAAGCCGGTGGCTGCGTCCGGTGATCGAGATGACTTCGGCGTGATGAAGCAGGCGGTCCAGGATGGCGCTGGCGGCGGGCACATCGTTGAGCAGCTTGCCCCACTCCTCGATGGGCCGGTTGGATGTCATAAGCGTGGATCGGTTTTCGTAGCGTCGCATGATGATCTCCAGCAGTATTTCGCCGCTTTTTGCCGGGAGCACTTTGAGCCCCATGTCGTCGATGATGAGCAGGTCGGGTTTGAGGTATTTGGCCATCAGGCGACTCTCCCCCGCATGGGTCTGCTCAAGGCCGAGTTCGCGCACCAGCTCGAAGACGGAGCGGTAGAGGACGACGCAGCCCGCTTTGACGGCTTCGGCTCCGATGGCTTGCGCCAGGTGGCTTTTGCCCACTCCGGGTGGGCCGACCAATAGGATGTCGCGGTGCTCGCGGATGAAGTGGCAGG
>SESF01022374.1_pt1 | contig 18779 bp, 13 predicted proteins | sample 3171521 | NCBI WGS metagenome assembly SESF01 (sample SAMN10866945, study PRJNA518727) | freshwater metagenome | biome: subpolar coniferous forest; feature: holomictic lake; material: water; isolation source: holomictic Lake 227, 6 m and 8 m depth | place: Canada: near Kenora, Ontario | collected...
CATAATGAGAACTGCTGGGAATGCGCAGCTCCACGGCATCACTGGGGTGCGCCCGTCCTCGGGCACAGCAGCCCGCGGCTCACCTGTCACGGCGGACATTTTCAAGACTCTTGCCTTGGGGTCGCCGCTGCGCCCAAGGATGGGCGCACCCCGCATCTGATCGCAGCGCTGCTTTTTCTGTCGCCGGAGGCGTGGGGACCCTGCTAGCCTCGGACCACTTGATGAAACGACCACTCGTACCAGTGGCGTTGCTCTACGCTAGCGGAATCCTGATTGCCCTCCTTATCCCGGTTCCGCCGCTGCCCTTATTGATCAGCTCCCTCAGCCTGGCGGTGCTGACTCTGGCCTGGCCGCGCGCCCGACTTGTCGCACTCGGCACATTGATTGTACTCACGGGATGGACCAATCACGCGCTCCGCACCGCCATTATCTCACCACACGACCTGCGTCGCATCTTGAGCGAGCAGCCTGAGATCGTCACGCTGCGGGGGATGCTCAGCGAGACTCCGACCCAGCGCGTGTATGAGCGCAACCAGGAAGAATCATGGCGCACCATGTCCCGAATTGATGTGACCGCTCTGCGCCGCAACCGCCAGCACTGGCAACCGGCGGCGGGGCGCGTGGCCGTCACGACCCTGGGCATCCTCTCCACCAATTGCTTCGTGGGGCAGGAAGTCGAGATCACCGGGGTCGCCGGGCCCCCACGCGTAGCCGTCGCCGAGGGCATGTTTGATTACCGCGCCTACCTCAAACAGCAGGGCATATATTACCAATTGCAGGCCGCCGGCGAGCCGGACTGGCGGATCATCGCGTCCCCGTCGAAGCCGCCGCTGGCGGACCGGTTTCGCGAGTGGGCCCGCGGAGCGCTGGCACTCGGTTTGCCAGCCGAAGACGAATCGTTGCGCCTGGAATGGGCGCTCACCCTTGGCTGGAAGACCGCACTGACCGAGGAAGTCTCCGAGCCGTTCGTTCAGGCGGCCACATACCACATCTTTGCCGTGGACGGGCTGCGCATGGCGATCATCTTCGGCATCTTTTTCTACTTGTTCCGGGCGCTCGGTCTGTCCCGCGCCGTGTGCGGGTTGACGATCCTGCCGCTGATATGGTTTTATACTGGGTTGACCGGCTGGCCGGCCTCGGCCATTCGGGCCACGGTTATGCTGAGCGTGGTTATCATCGGGTGGGTCTTAAGGCGCCCGAGCGATCTGATCAATTCCCTCTTCGCGGCTGCGCTTATCATTCTCACCTGGGAGCCACGGCAACTATTCCAGGCCGGCTTTCAACTCTCCTTCTTCGTGGTCCTGTGCATCATCCTGATCCTCCCCGCCATGCGCGAGTGGGGCCGCCGCTTGACCGCGCCCGACCCCTTGCTGCCCGAGGAGTTGCGCCCGCGCTGGCGGAAAGTGCTGCGGGTGCCCGCGAAGTACCTTGGAGACCTTTCGCTCACCTCCCTCGCCGCTTGGATCGGCTCCCTGCCCTTGGTCGCCTATTACTTTCACCTCATCACTCCCGTCAGCACGCCGGCCAATGTGCCGGCCGTGCCGCTCTGCGCGCTGGTCCTGATCAGTAACCTGGCCAGCCTTTTGCTGGCGGGCTGGTTTCCCGTCGCGGCGGAGCTCTTCAACCATGCCGGCTGGTTTCTGATGGAATGCATCCGGGTCAGCAGCCATTGGTTTGCGCAATGGCCGGGCGCCTATTTCTACGTCTCAGAGCCGGCCCCTTTTACCACCGGCCTGTATTACGCAATCCTGCTGGCCGTTCTGACCGGGTGGCTATTCCGGCCCAAACTCCGCCCCTTGAAGATCGCCGCGCTCGCACTCGGAGCATGCGTCTGGAGCTGGCAATTCTGGCAGGCGTGCTCGGTCACGCGCCTGACTACCCTGCCCCTCAATGGTGGCATGGCCATCTACTTCGACGCCCCGGGCAGAGCCAACGACTTGCTGATTGATTGCGGCACGACCAACTCCGTGCAGTCCGTCACCAAACCGTTCCTTCGCGCCCAGGGTGTCAACCGCCTCCCGGCATTGGTCCTTACCCACGGCGATTTGCCCCACGTCGGCGGAGCGCAACTGGCCGCCAATCTCTTCTCGGTCGGAAGGCTTTGCGTCAGCCCTGCGCGCTTCCGCTCGCCCGTTTACCGGCGAATTCTGCAAGCCTACAGCCGCACCCCCGAGAAACTGCTCACCATCAGCCGTAACGACCGGCTGGGCGGTTGGACCGTGCTTCACCCGGATCCAGACGACCGCTTCCCCCAGGCCGACGACAATCCGTTGGTGCTGTCCGCAGTCATCGGCGGCCAGCGAATTCTGCTGCTCTCAGATCTGGGCCGCCCCGGGCAGTTTGCGCTGCTGGAGCGAACGTCTGACTTGCGCGCCGACATTGTGATTACGGGTCTGCCGGTGAAGAATGAAGCGCTCTGCGATGCGCTGCTCGACGCCATTCAGCCGCGCCTCATCGTCGTGGCGGATTCCGACTTACCGGCAGCAGAGCGCGCCAGCCCCAGACTCCGCGAGCGCCTGGCGCGCCGAAATGTGCCAGTCATCTATATGCGCACAGCCGGCGCCGCCACGATCGAGTGGCACGGCTCGGACTGGGAAGTGCGGACGATGAGCGGAATACGAATCTCCAGCCGAAGTCCCGCGCTGGTGCCCGAGCCGGTGACGGACCGGCAAGGCGAAGAACAGCCCGCGGCGGACGACGACGAAGCTGACTCGCAATAGCGGAGGTCCTGTGCGAGAGAGAGACAGATGATGACGCCGAGATCCCTCCGGGACAGCGGCGACGGTGCGCCTACTTCTCGGGCAGTCTGCCTATGGCCGTCAGAATGCCATGCAGGAGGGCGTGGGGATTGGGCGGGCAGCCGGGGATATAGACATCCACCGGGATGACCTTGTCCACGCCCCCCAGGCTGGCGTAGTTCTGGCCAAAGATGCCGCCGCTGCAACCGCAGGCGCCCACGGCAACGACCAATCGCGGGGCGGGGGTGGCATCGTAGGTCTTGCGCAGGGCCAGTTCCATGTTGCGCGAGACGGGGCCGGTGACCAGCAGCATGTCGGCATGGCGCGGCGAAGCGACGAAATGAATGCCGAAGCGCTCGATGTCATACACGGGACTATTCAGCCCCACGATTTCGATCTCGCAGCCGTTGCAGGACCCGGCATCTACTTCGCGTATGTGGAGGGACCGGCCCAGCACCTTGGCGATGCGCGCCTTTAGCTCAGTGCCGATGGAGTCGAGATTGGATGGTTGAGTGGCAAGCGGCGAGCGCTGAGTGGCGACCAATTTCCCCTGCTCGCCAGCCGGGCCGAGTTCATATCGCGCGGTCGTCAGCAGGTCTTCTTTCCGCCTTGCGGCCAACTCGCAGGCATTGGTCATGCGTATCGCGGTGTCCGCTTCGGCGCAGAGACCGCAGAACGTGCACTTGGCCAGGTCCAGCTTGACGGTGCGTGTTCCGCCGCCGTCCACACAAGCCAAAGCGCCGGTCGGGCAGGCGGCCACGGCCGGTCGGGCATCGCGCCACTTGACGAAATCAATCTCAGGCCAGCCCCGCGCCTGGCTCGCCACCTCGGCGGGCGTCTGCGGGTAATCCGTAGTTACGATGCCAGTAGCCAGACTCTTGCGTATGATATCGAACATAGGCCAGGTGGGCTACCGGTCGGTGCCGGAATAGGAGAGGTTGAAGCTCTTGTTCACCACGGGGAAGTCCGGAATGATGTTGCCCAGGATGGCTTCGCTCAGGGCCGGCCAGTTCTGCAACGATGGGTCTTTGATCTTGCAGCGGGCCAGGCGGCCATCCGCAGCGGTGCGAATCCAGTGGAAGATCTCCCCGCGCCACCCTTCCACGTAGCCGAGCGCAACTCGGTTGGCGGGCGGCGTCGGCACGTTCACCCGCGTCGCGCCCTCGGGGAGCTTGGCAATAAGCTGCTCGATAATCGAGAGCGCCTGTTGCACTTCGTCGATGCGCGCTTGCATCCGATGCAGAACATCGCCCTCCTGATAGACCGGCACAGTGAAGTTCACACGGTCATAGGCTGCGTGCGGGAAGTCGCGCCGCAAGTCGTGATCGAAGCCGGATGCACGCCCCGCAACGCCCACCACACCGAGGTCACGAGCGGTTTGGGGCTTGAGGATGCCGGTCGTTTCCAGCCGGTCGCGCGTAGAGGAGGATTCGCGGATCAAACCAACCAGCGACTCGAACTCGGGCCGCAGCCAGGCGACACATTGGCGGATGGCCTCGATTTGCCCGGCGTCCCAATCGAACCGGACACCGCCGAGCGCCGCCATGCCGCGCAGCAGGCGATGGCCGGTAAGCTGTTCATTCAGGCGTAGGACGCGCTCCTTGAGCCGCATGGCGTTGGCGTTAGCGACCACAAAGGCCACGTCGGTAGCGATGGCGCCAATGTCCGCGATGTGGTTATAGACCCGCTCCAGTTCCAGGCAAACCGTGCGCAGTGCGCGCGCTCGCGGTGGCGCTTCCACGTTAGCCGCTCGCTCGACGGCATGGCAGAAGGCGGTCGCATGCGCAAAGCTGGAATCCCCGGAGATGCTCTCCGCCAGGCGGACGCCGTGGGTCACTGGCATGTTCTCGAACAGCTTCTCTGTGCCTTTGTGGGTGTAGAAGAGCCGGATTTGGAGGTAGAGCACCGGCTCGCCAGCCACGCTGAACAGGAAGTGGCCCGGCTCAATGATCCCCGCATGAACCGGGCCCACCGGGACCTGGAACACCCCTTCTCCCTCAACCTCGCGGAACTTGTGCCTCTCCCCGGTGAAAGGCGGCAACACGGTGTGCAAGTCAAAGTCCTTCCGCAGTGGGCAGACTTCCGGCCAATCATCATGCAGCGCGCAGCGGCGAGGGTTGGGATGGCCCTCGAGCTTCAGCCCGAACATATCCTGTATTTCACGCTCCTGCCAATTGACTGCCGGCAAGGCATTGGTCAGCGAAATGAATTCCGGCTGCGCCGGGGACACCGGCACGCGCAGGATGAAGAAACCGTGCGCCGCATCGAGCGCGAAGACGTAATAGATGTGGAAGGCACCGGGGATGGGGGCGGGGGGTGTGGTGCGTGGTGCGAGGGGGGGATGCTCTTCTGACGGGTGGGACGGCTGGCCTGCGAACGCGCGGGCATCATCGGCGAACAGGCTCACCAACCGCCCGTTCCACTTCTTATAGAGCTGCGCACAGAAGCCCGGGACCAGTTCCATCTGGGCGTGGAAATAGACCTCGTTCGGACGGGGAGCATGCACCGCCTCGATTCGCCCTTCAAAGCGTTCAGTCAAATCCGCGAGGGCTGGCTGCAGTTCAGGCAGGATGTTCATGGGGCACCTCCGATGATGGCCGCAGCGCGGTGCAGCAATTCGAGTAGCGGCGCAGGCAGCCAGACGCTGAAGAGCAACAGACCGCCCATGAGCATCGCCATGGCGGGCACACCGTCCATGCGGCGTGCGTCGCTGGCGCGATCGCCGGGCTTGCGCGCACCTAGCAGGATGCGGGTGAGTTGTTGCAGGATGCCGCAGAACGATGCCAGCAGCGCGACCAGAATCAGCACGCTGACGGTCGTTTGGTGGGTTGCGAGGCCACCACTGATGATCGTCAGTTCACTCAGGAACAGCCCGAACGGCGGCAGGCCGATGGCGGCGAGAGCAGCCAATCCCATCAGCAGCACGGTGACCGGCAGCACCTTCACCACGCCGGGGCCGATGACGCGGAATTCGAGCGAGTGAAAGGTCTGATGGATATTGCCCGCCGCGAAGAATAAAACCGGCTTGGTCAGCGCGTGGTAGCCCATGTGCAACAGCGCGCCAAAGATCGTCACGGGCGAGTTCATAGCGATGCCAGTGCAGATCAGGCCGATGTGTTCCAGGCTCGAATAGGCGAGCATCCGCTTTAGGTTTCGCTGGACCAAGATGAACGGCGCGGCCAGGAACATGGAGAAGAGCCCAAAGCCCAGGAGAAAATAGCGGCTGAACCCGGAGTCCAGGCAGGCCGTGGTGAGAATGTGAAACCGCAACAAGGCGTAGAGGGCAATCTTGAGCGACACGCCCGAAAGCATCGCGCTGGTGGGGGAGGGCGCCTCGCTGTGCGCGTCGGGCAGCCAGGTGTGCATGGGTGCGAGACCGGCCTTGGTGCCGTAGCCAATGAACGCGAACACAAAGGCCAGCTTGAGCAGATGCGGATCGAGTTGGCCCGCCACGCTCATCAAATACGACCAGTTGAAGCTGGGCAGCGACTGGGGATTGTTCTTGCTGGCGGCGGCATACACCAACACCGTGCCCATCAGGGCCAGTGCCAGTCCGAGGCTGCCGAGGATGACGTATTTCCAGGCGGCTTCAAGCGAGTTGCGCCGGTTGTAGAGCGCCACAAGGAGCACCGAGGAGAGCGCTGTGCCTTCCAATGCGGCCCACATCACGCCCAGGTTGTTGGCCAGCACGACCAGGAACATGCCCGCGCCAAAGAGCGGCGTAAGCACGAAGAACTCCCGAACCCGACCGGGCGTGATCGCGCCGGCCGCGACCTCCCGCCGAAAATAGCCTCCGGCGTAGATCGAGGTCGCCAGTGACACAACCGAGATGAGCAGCACCATCCAGGCGCTGAGGGCGTCCGCGCAAAGAAACTCATGCCACTCGGTGACCACGCCGCGCGCCAACACCTGCTGCACCAGCACGATGCCCAGTCCGAGTGTGGCGCTGAAGGCCAGCACCCCGAGCGCCGCCATCACTCGGGGCGGTCGCACCACCAGGCACAGGAGACTGGCCAGCACCGGCACGATCAGGATGGGCGTCAACATACCAAAAAGGCTGAATTCTAAAGGCTAAAGGCTAAAGTTCTCCTTTTGAGCGTTTGTCAATGGTTGTGAAGATGGCGATAAGTTGGCAAGTTTCGTCAAGCAGCTCGGCCATTTTCGTCGCCGACACGCAGCCACTGTCCACGAGGAGTTCGAGCCAATACTCGGTTTCTTCGATTTCCTTGAGACAATCGCCTATCTTGGAAGTGAACTCAGCTTTGGAACGACCGCGCGACGCCTCGCGGTAGTTCGCGCCAACGGATGTACCGGAACGCAGGACTTGCTTGCCGAGCACCTGTGCGACCGTGTCGTTCTTCAGCAGCTTGGAATACATACGGATGACTCTCAAGGCAAACGCCTTGGTTCTTGGTTTTAGATCTTTCGGTTGTTCACTCATGGTCCTTTAGCCTTCAGCCTTTAGCCTTTAGCCTTACCCCTTTAACTGGTTTAACTTGCTCGTATCCATCGAGTCGAAGTTCTCGCGAATGCGATAGACCAGAATCCCCAGCACCATGACCGCGACGAGCACGTCGAAGAAGATGCCCAGTTCGACGACCAGCGGCATGCCGTAGCTGGTGAGCGCCACGGCGGCGAGCATCACGCCGTTTTCGACCGTCAGCAGCGCCAGCACCTGGGTAAGCGCTTTGCGGCGGTTGATCATCAGGAAGAAGCCGGTGAGCAGCAGCGTGAGGGCGATAGCCAGAGTGTTGTTGCCCAGGCGGTCGAGTGAAGTAAAGGGCCGTGCGACAACATAGCCCAGCAAGGTCAGCCCGCCGCAAATAAGCATCGAGGTGGGGGCGTTGAGCAGCGGCTCGATTTCCTGATGTATCTGGATGCGCTGCACCAAGCGGTTCAGCAGCCAGGGCAGGAAGATGACCTTGCCGATGATGGTCAGCACCGCGATCATATAGACGTGGCTGGCGTTGTGATTGTACGCCATGACGGCGGCGATGCCCGCCAACAGGAGTGACTGGATCGCGAAGAGGCGGATGTTGGTGAGCAACATCGCCTGCACCACCATCAGGAGTTGAATCACCAGCATCCCGGCAGCCAGCAGGGTGATCAACTGTGAGGCAAGTTCAGGTTGGATAGGGTTCATGTTAGGGAGTTACCTGGGTTGCACGGTTAAATGAGTTACCTAAGGACGCGCCCGCTTTGGCCCATGTAACGGTGTAACTCACGCAACTGATGTAACTAGTGGGCCTGGGGGTCATTGGAATAGGAAGCTGGATAATAGGGCCAGCGTGGCCAGCACGAAGGCCGCGCTTAACAGGTCCGGCACCCGGAACAGCCGCAGCTTGGCATTGGTGGTCTCGACCACCACGACGGCAGATGACAGAGCGAGCAGTTTGCCCAGGTAGGCGAGCAGGCTGATCCCCAGTGCTGCCGCCCCATCCCCCGGCCCCGCGAGGCCGACGGGGAAGAACACATTCAAGAGCAGTGTCATCAGCACGAGTTGCTTGATGGATGCGCCCCATTCCATGAAGGCGAGATAGCGGCCCGAGTATTCGAGCAGCATGGCTTCGTGAATCATCGTCAGCTCCAGGTGCGTAGCCGGATTATCAACGGGGATGCGCCCTGTCTCCGCCAGCAGCACAATGAACAGCGCGGCGAATGCGAGGACATGCGCCGGGTTCAAAAGCTTCCAAGTCGCGCTCTGCGTGCTTTGGGCGATCTGGCTCAGGTCCGTGGAACCAGCGGTGATGGCGACGGTGAAGATCGCGAGCATCATGGCCGGCTCGGCGATAGCGGAAATGGTCATTTCGCGGCTGCTCCCCATGCCGCCGAAAGCGCTGGCTGGGTCGAGTCCGGCCAGCGCAAGAAAGAAACGCCCCAGGGCCAGCAACCCGATTACCGCGAGCACGCCGCCAAAGAGGCTGAGCGGTGCGGGGGTGTTGATCATCGGGACCATCAGGCCCGCCAATAGTGCCGTCAGGAACACCACGTAAGGCGCGAAGCTAAAGATCCACGAGGCATGCTCGGAGATGACCATGTCCTTGCGCAGGAACTTGGCGATGTCGAAATAGACCTGCCAGGGGCGCGGGCCGCGCCGGTTTTGGAGCTTGGCCTTCCAGTTCTTGATGCAGCCGCTGACCAACGGCGCTAAAGCCAGGAGCAGGAGTGTCTGCAATAGAATGGCTAACACCTTCATGTGCAGGTGGGGACGGAAGCCCGAAACCCGAGAACCGAAATCCGAAGGAAGGCCGAAATCCGAAATCCGAAGGCCGGGCAGCAGCAGGTCACCGTGTTCCGGTTTCGGCCTTCGGGGATTCGGCCTTCTTTCGGGTTTCGGGTTTCGGGTTTCGGGTTTCCTGCGGTCATAGCGCAAACATCAACAGCAACAGCAGTGTGATGAAAATATAGATCAGGTAAGCCTGCAAGCTCCCCGCTTGCAGCGCGCGCAGCCGGCGCGAGGCACGCAGCACCAGCCACCGCAGCGGGCGGTAGATGCGCGTCTGGAACATTTCCTCGACGTGGCTCTCGAAGCGCAGGGTCGTGGTGAAGTAAGGCGAGAAGTCGTATTCGCGCTGCACCTCGCGGCGCGGACGGAACAGCGCCTTGAAGATCATCCGCAGGGGCTTGGAGAACCCGGTGGCGGTGTATTCCATTTGCGGCGTCAGGCCGCGCAAGCCGCAGTCCCAGGTTGGGGCGATGCGTGTCCTGGACCGGCGCGCGAACAGCACCCACAACACCAGCGGCACGGGCAGCAGGCATAGCAGCATGAGTGTGATGCCGAGGGTCGAAACGGTGCCGCCTTGCGCGGACCCGCCCGAGAGCACCAGACCGCCGGCCAAAGAGAGTTGCTGGCTCAGTTGCTGTCCGGTCAGTTGCTGCGTCACCGGATCGAGCAGCTTCAGGAACACGGTCGGAAACAACCCGAGCCAGACACAGGCCGCCACGAGAATGCCCTGACCGAGCAACATGGTGAAAGGGGCTTCGTGCGCGTGCCTCGCGTGTTCGCTGCGCGGCTGCGCCAGGAAGGCGATGCCGAACGCTTTCACGAAACACGCTGCCGCCAACGCGCCGGTCAACGCCAGCATCGCGCCGCTCAGCGGAAACATGAGACGGATGAGGCTTGTCGTGGTGCCGAAGCCTTGCAGCAAGGACTGGTAGGTAAGCCATTCGCTGACGAAGCCGTTGAGGGGCGGAAGCGCCGAGATGGCTACCGCACCCACGAGGAAAAAGAGCGCCGTCCAGCGCATCCGTTTGGCCAGCCCGCCCATTTCCTCCATGTTTCGCGTGTGCGTGGCATGCAGCACCGCGCCGGCGCCGAGAAAGAGCAGCGCCTTGAACGAGGCATGGTTGATGGTGTGATACAACGCCGCAATCAACGCCAGTGAGGCCAGCATCGAGTGGCCCGAGTGCAGAAACATGAGCGCCGCTCCCATGCCCATGAGTATGATGCCGATGTTCTCGATGCTGTGATAGGCCAGCAACCGTTTGAGGTCGTGTTCCATCAGCGCGAAGAGCACGCCCAGCACGGCGCTAATCGTGCCGATGGCAAGCACCGTCACACCCCACCAGTTTGGCGGCGTGCCCATGAAGTCAAAGAATACGCGTGTCATGCCGTAAATGCCGGTCTTGATAAGCACGCCGGACATGAGGGCGCTAACATTGCTGGGTGCGACCGGGTGCGCGGCTGGCAGCCAAATATGCACCGGCACCATGCCCGCCTTGACGCCAAAGCCGAACAGGAAGAGCAGGAACACGGCGTTCCGCTGGCCGGCAGACATTTTGTCGCCAAGCGCATGGAAGCTATCGAAGCCATAGCTGCCGGACGCCTGGAACAACAGCAGGAATCCCAGGATGATGCAGCAAGTGCCGATGTGTGACATGACGAAGTAGAGCACGCCGGCGCTGCGGGTTTCCTCGTGTTCATGTTCGAAGCTGACGAGGCAGTAGGCGGACAATGCCATGATTTCCCAGGCGATGAGGAAGAAGAAGGCGTGGTCGGCCAGGAACACCAGCGTGGTGGCCAGCAGCAGCACATTGAACAGGGCGCCAAGCACACCGACATTCTTGCGCCCGTAATAACCGCGCGCATAACCCAGCGAGAAGACTGAGAGCGCCACACTCAGTAGCGAGACGATCATTCCGAAAAAGCAGCCCAGCGCGTCCGCATGAATGCTGAACCGCACGTATGGAATCAGGGAGGGAAAGAGTTCGAAGGACCGACTCGCCGTGGCCGCGCCCGTGGCCAGAGCGGAGGCGCACGAGAGCACGCCGCAACATCCGCCCACCGCGGCCAGCCCGAATCCGATGCCGTTGGCCAACCGTTCAGCGCGCTGAAACACCAGCGCTCCCACCATCCCCGCGACATAAGCCCACAGGGCGCAAGTCAACAGCGTGGTCGAGAGCTCGTTCATGGTCGTCTAGTACAGTTACAAAGTGGAATCGTTACAGGGTGCGTGGTGCGCGGTGCGTGGTTACATGAGTGACCAGCGCCACCGGTTTTTGTAACGATGTAACTCATGCAACTCATGTAACTACGCAACACGCTACACGCTACACGCAACAAGCCTCGCCCGGCTCCTCCAGCCGCCCCAGCAATCGGAGCATGCCGTCCAGAATGGTCAGCGGATGGGGCGGACAGCCGGGAATGAATAGGTCCACGGGCAGCAATCCGCCAGCGCCATTGTGGACCTCGGGGTGACCGACAAACGGTCCGCCAGCGATCGCACAAGCCCCCACCGCGATGACAATCTTTGGGTCGGGCACGGCGGCGTAGGCTTTCTTGAGTGCCAGTTCCATGTTCTTCGAGACGGGGCCGGTGATAAGCAGGCCATCCGCGTGGCGGGGTGAGGCGACGAACTGGATGCCGAACCGGCCGAGATCCCAGCCGATGGTGCCGAGCACGTTCGTGTCGGCCTCGCATGCGGCACAGCCGCCGGCGCTCACCTGCCGCAACTTCAGCGAACGGCCGAAAAGCCGGCGCAACTTGGCATCCAGCGCCGCTGCCAGACGCAACTGTTCCTTGCCGGCATCACCCAGCTTGAGATCCTCGCGGCGGCGCACCGCCATGCGATGGTCGCCGGTTTGCGTGATGGCCCCGGTGGGACACGCCTTGACGCACTCGGCGCAGAAGATGCAGAGGCCGAGGTCAAGCGCGACGGGGTGCTGCGGCGGCTGCGTGATCGCCTCGGTGGGACAGACGGCCACGCACGCGGCACAGCCGGTCGGGCATTTCGCAGCCTCCAGCCGCAAGGCCCCGCCGTGGCGGTCAGGCAGGGCCGGGGCCGGGCCGGCGGGATAGGCCATCGTCTCGCAACCACGCTTCAAACGATTTAGCAGAGTGTCGTGAACGAACATAGATTAGGGCGGTGGCAGGCTAACTAAGTTACATGAGTTACATCGTTAAAAAAGGCCGGTGGCGGTGGTGGCTCATGTAAATCATAAGGTGTCGGGTGGGGCTACAGGTCGAAGCCGCAGTAGCTCAGGTTAAAGCTCTTGTTGCACAGCGGGAAGTCCGAGATGGCCTGCCCACGCAGGGCGAGCGCCAGCCCGGTCCAGTTGTGGAAGGACGGGTCGGTGATCTTGTAGCGTCGCAACCGGCCGTCCGTGCCGGTGAGCGCCACGTGGCAGACCTCCCCGCGCCAGCCTTCCACGAGCGCCACCGCAAGCGTGTTCGGGGCCAGCGCAGGCAGGGGCGACAGCACTTCGCCATCGAGCGCGGCTTCCAACTGCTCGCGCAGGAATTCGCCGGAGCGTTGGATTTCAAGCCAGCGTACCCGGGCGCGGGCCGAGACATCGCCGTCCGGCCAGACCGACACGGGCACCTGGGCAAAGCGGAACCAGCCCGACGGGTGATCGAAGCGCACGTCCCGCACCAGTCCGCACGCGCGCGCCGCCGGACCGACCAGGCCAACTTCGGACGCTTGTTTTGCGTGCAGGTGGCCTGTGTACTCAAAGCGTGTTCGTACGGACGCCGCATCCCACAGCCAGACGGCTGCTTGTTGCACCTCGGCCAGCGCTGTTTCGAGCCGTTCCCGCAGCTTGCCGAGACGATCTGAATCCCCATCCCGCAGGCAACCGCCGGACCGGACCAGGCCGCGCCCAAAACGGTTGCCGCAAAGCATCGCCGTAAGATTGAGAAAATCGCCGCGAATCTTGCCGCAGGCCGAAGCGGTCGGCAGAAACGCCACGTCGCCCGCCAGCGCGCCGAGGTCGCCGGTGTGGTTGGCAAGCCGTTCCAGTTCCAGCGCGATGGCCCGGAGCCATTGGGCGCGCAATGGCGCTTCGGTCCCCGCCAGAGCTTCGAGGGCGTTCGCATAAGCCGTCGCGTGAGCGATGGTCGTGTCGCCCGCCACGGTTTCAATCTGATGAACCGTCGTGCGATGCGGGCCGCCTGCAAGGGCGCGCTCGATGCCTCGATGCTGAAAGCCCAGCGCGATTTCCAGATGCAGCACTTCTTCGCCCGCGCACTGAAAACGGAAGTGCCCCGGCTCGATGATACCCGCATGTACCGGCCCGACGGCCACCTCGTGGATCTCCCGGCCGTCCACGCGGAAGAACTCTCCCACGGCGGGACCGGCCCCGTGATCTTTGCGCACCGCCTTGAGCCACGGGTGGTTCTCGGGAACAGCGCCGTGCTGTTCCCAGATTTCGCGCTCGAACAGATGCGCCTGGGAATGCGTGGCGGTCAGCGACGGAAAGGACCCGGAGAACGGTTCGCTGCGGGCGACGGCCAGCGTGTTGCCGGCGTCGAAGGCCAGCACGGCCACCAACCTCAGCGCCCCGCCCTCCGGCACACCGAAGAGGCTGGCCAGGCGTTCGCCTCGATCTAACTCGGCACCGACATTGCGGAGAAACTCAGCTAACGGCCACTCAGGCACGTCGGCCCAGGCGAGGGCGTTGCTGTTGGTCAGCAGGGCGAAAGGGGTGACGCGGTTCATGCTAAAGGGCAAATGCTGAAATTGGTAAGCAGAAAGCGTGAGGACAAAGCAGAAATTGAGAAAGCAGAAAGCAGAAATAAGAAGGGGTGGAATGCAAAACGAGTGGCTTCGGATTTCTGCTTTCTGCTTTCCCAATTTCTGCTTTTGTTTTTAGCTTCATGGTTTCGGAGCGAGTTGGCTGACCGCTGCCGTCCACGCCTCGCGCAGCACTTCTGGCGTGGCCAGGCCCAGCCAGAGTGACAGCAGCAGCAACACGACCGGTGGCACAATCACGGCAAGAGTCTCGCGGAACCGCGGGTCCATCGTGCGCGCGGCATTGCGCGGCCGCCCGTACACGATGGCAAACACCACCCGGGTCAGACCGAAAAACGCCAGCAGCAGACAGACCAGAAAGAAAGCCGCCGCCCACCCGTGCTCGGTGGCGAAGGCGCTCTTCACAATGAGCAGTTCGCTGAAGAACGGGCCGAAAGGCGGACAAGCCGTCACTGCGAACAGCCCCGCCACAAACAGCGCCGACGAACGTGGGGCGATGACCGACATGCCGCTGACTTCGTCAATGGTTCGACCGCCGGCGGCGCGGCGGATGTTGCCCGCGCTCAGGAACAGCGCGCCTTTGGTCATGCTGTTGTTCCAGACGTGGAAGAACGCCGCCCACAGGCCGACACCGCCCAGCGCTGCGCCAAAGCTCAGGATACCCATGTGCTCGACGCTGGAATAGGCCAGCATCCGCTTGAAGTCGCGCGCGGAAAGCAGAAACAGCGCGGCCACGAAGGTCGAAAACAACCCGATGACCAGCAGCGTCCGGTTGGCAACCACGCCGGCGCCCGCGGCATCCACCACTGCGCGCACGCGTAGCACAGCCGTGAAGGCCACAGTCGTCACGCCGCCCGCCAGCATCGCGCCGACAATTCCGGGCGCTTCGCCATAGGCATCCGGTTTCCAGGTATGCATCGGCGCCAGGCCCATCTTGGTGCCGTAGCCGACCAATAGCAAAACCCAGGCCATCAACACCCACGGCCGAGACAAGCCGGCACCTTGCGCCATCAATGCCGTAAATGTCAGGTCTCCCGCCCCGCCGCCATGCAGCGAGGCGTAACCCAGGCAGAACGACCCCAGCAGCGAGAGGGCAATGCCGGTGCCACCGACCAGCAGATACTTCCACGTCGCCTCGAAGGCGCGCGGGGTATTGTTGAAATGCAGCAGTGGCACCGAGCACAAGGTCACGGCTTCGGTCGCAATCCATAGCACGCCAAGATGCCGTGCCATGTGCGCCGCGCTCATCAGGCCCAGCGCCGCAAGGAAACTCACCACGAACACGCGGTTCGGGCGCTCGGCGCGCAGTTGTAGATACGGCACGCCGTAGAACGCGCAGCCCAGGAATAACAGTGACACCGCCGGCAACATCGCCCGGGCCAGTGGATCGTAACCCAGCCACGGATGGAATGGCACTTCAGGTGGACGCAGCATCAGCCCAAACGCCAGGAGCGTATGTGCCAGCCCGGCCGCCGGCAAAAACCACGGGCGCGTGTGGTCGTGTGGCCAGAGGGCCGCTATGGCCGCCGCCAGCAGCGGCACGAGGATTAAAAGCAGTTCATTCATTCTCGGAGCACAGTCAGTCGCCGCGTGTCGAGCGAGTCGAACGCCCGTTGGATGCGGTCCACGATGATGCCGGTCACAAACACGGCCACCGTCAGGTCCAGGAGGATGCCGCCCTCAACCAGCAACGGGGTCGAATGGATCAGCAGCAGACCGAAAAGATAAATGCCGTTTTCCAGGATCAGGTAGCCGCAGACTTGCGAAATAGCCTTAGAACGGCCGATCAGCAACAGCAAGCCTGTGAACACGGACGCCAGTGAACCGGCCACCAACAGGGACTCGCGATGCTCCGGCAGCAAGGGCAGCCAACTCGCCAGCACCACGGCACCGATCATGCCCGCCGCGCCGAGCAGCAACGATGGCAGGAAGCCGATCAGTGGGTTTAGATCGCGGTCAATATTGGCCGTGCGCATAGCCCGGTGCAGCAGCGCGGGGATCACAATGCCTTTCATGATTACCGTCGCCACGGCAATCACCAGCACCATCACGCGCCATTCGTGTTCTATCACCAGCGGCATAATGCCCAGCATCATGCCTTGCAGCGCCGCGACACGGATCAGGGACGGCAGCCGGCTGGTGCCCAGCGCAACGAGGTTCAAGCCCATTGCTAGTCCAATCAGCAGGTTCAGCAGGTCGTTCACGCCGCGCCTCCTTTCCACGCCACCAGCAACGCGAACAGACAGAGCAGAAACGCAGTTGTCAGCAGCAACGGCACCCGGCGGAAGGCGGCCCGGGCCAGCAACGATTCAACGAACCCAATGCCCACGGTTACCCCCAGCACGCCCGCGACCAGCGCCCCCGCCGCCGCCGCCGCGGGCAGTTTCCCCACCGGCAGCACTGCCTGCACCAGCAGGATGGAGAACAGCAGCAGCTTCATAGCCGCTCCGTGCAGCACCGCCGCAAACGGTGGCCCGCTATGGTCCAGCACCATCACCTCGTGGATCATCGTCAGTTCCAGGTGCGTGTTCGGGTCGTCGAACGGCACCCGGCAGTTCTCCGCCAGCAGCACTATGAACAGCCCGACCGCCAGCAACACCGCCCCGGTACCGGCCGAGGGGGCGAGCATGGCGCTCAGCACCAGGCTCCCGCTTTGCATGCTCAAGGTGAGCACCGCCGTGATCACCGCCGCCTCCGCCAGCACGGCGTAGCTCACTTCCCGAGCCGCCCCCATGCCTTCAAAGGCCGAACCGGTTTCCAGCGCTGCCCACGCGGTGCAGAACCGCGCTAGCGCCAGCAGGTAAATCAGCAGTATGACATCGCCACGAAAACTCAGCGACGCGCCCAACGGCCCTAACGGCAGCAGCATCGCTGCCGCCAGCACCGCCACCCAGGCAACGGCCGGCCCGGCGATAAACCCCGGGGAGGCGAGCGTGCTCAGGACGACGCCCTTGCGCCATAGCCGCGCCAGGTCATAGTAGAGTTGCAGCACCGGTGGACCGCGCCGCCCGGCCACCCAAGCCTTTACCTTGTTGATAATGCCCGGCAGCAGCGGTGCCAAGAGCAGCCACACCGCGAGCCGGGCGATAAATTCGAGAATCGAGATCATCACATGTTCCCAAAAACAACCAGTGCTCCCATCGCCGCCAATCCGGCCACGAGATATAGAATGTAATCCGGCAAGTGCCCCTGCTGGCGCTGACGCACCCAGGAGGAAGCGACCATCACCACATCGCTCACCGGACCGATCACCCGCTCCAGCACGGTTTCCGGAATGCGCTCCACATGATCGGCTCGGCGCGGAAACGGGCCGCGTGGCCAGCGCAACTGGCGCTGCGGTTGCAGCACCCAGGCAAACCAGCCAACCGCCAGCGCGGAGAATGAGCCGCCAGTGTATTGCATCCGGGCCGTCGGGGCCGCGTAACCGCAATCCCAGGTCATCGCCCGGCGCACTCCGTTGGCCCTCGAGCGCGACCACAACACCGCCACCGCCCCCGCAACCAGGGCTGCCAGCGCGGCCTGCACGGCGCCAAGCATGGCGAGCGGAGCCGGGGCTTCGCCGCCGCGCCACGCAGGATTCCACGCCCCCAGTGGCTGCTGGATGCCAGGCCAAACCGCCACGGATCCCAGTGCGATGACGGTGCAGGCCGCCGCCAGACCCAGCATCGGCCCACGCATCCACCAGCCGCATTCATGAGCGTGCTCTGCGGCCTGGGTGCGGCTCGCGCCCAGAAACACCACCGCCGCTGCCTTTGCAAACGCTGCCAGCGCCAGCGCTCCGGTCACGCCCAGCGCGATCGTGGCGGGCAAGATGACCGCCGCCACTTGCGCATGGCTTGCCGCCGCATCGAACAATCCCAGGTAGATCAGCCATTCGCTTACAAATCCGTTCAGTGGTGGCAGAGCTGAAATCGCCACGCTACCGAAGGCGAACAAGCCCGCCGTCCAAGGCATCGTGCGCCACAGTCCGCCCATCCGGCTCATTTCCCGCGTCCCCGTGGTGTGCAGCACCGAGCCGGCCCCGAAGAAAAGCAGGGACTTGAACAAGCCATGATTCCAGACGTGCAACAGCGCTCCTGCCATTGCCACGCGGCCCCAGGCTGTGTCGCCGTTAGCCGCGCCCAGCAGCCCCACACCCAGGCCGATCAGGATGACCCCCATGTTTTCCACCGAGCAATAGGCCAGCAGCCGTTTAAGGTCGTTTTGAGCCAGCGCAAACGCCCCACCCAGCACCGCGCTGGCCGCACCCAGCGTCAGCACCACCCAACCCGCGCCCGCCGGGACTGGCAGCCAGCCGCTGAATCGGATCAGACCGTAAAGCCCCATCTTGATCGCCACCCCCGACATGATCGCCGACACGTGGCTCGGAGCATTCGCGTGGGCTGACGGCAGCCAGATGTGCAACGGAAACATGCCAGCCTTCACGCCGAACCCGAACAAGGCCACCCAGAACAACGGGGCCAGTTCGGGATGGTCCCGCATGGGGCCCAGCTCCCAGCTTCCCGTGCGCGCTGCCAGCAGCGAGAAGAAAGCGAATAACCCGAGCGTTCCCGCGTGCGACGCCGCCAGGTAAAGCCAGCCCGCCGCCCGCGTCTGTGATCGTTCCCGTTCGAGCGTGATCAGAAAATATGCCGACAAGGCGAAAGCCTCCCACGCCATGAGGAAATGGAGTCCGTTGGCGCACAGCAGAACCAGGCCCATACAGAGGACTATCGTACTCCACCAACCCCGCCCGCGCCCGGCCGATTCCGGCCGCTCGCGATCCGGCCAATACTCGCGTGCATAGATCGCCCCGGCACCGCCCACCACCGCCACCAGCGCAAGAAACCAGGCGCTGATCGCATCGAGCCGCAGGTGCAGGCGTTCGCCGCCCAACTCAAAACCGCTCCGCCAATCCCATTCAGTACCGCCGCCGAGCGTCCAGAAAGCAGCCCCCAGCAAGGCCGCCGTGCCGGCCAGCGTCAGCACCACCCAACCCGCGCCCGCCGGGACTGGCAGCCAGCCGCTGAAGCGGACCAGGCCGTAAAGCCCCATCTTGATCGCCACCCCCGACATGATTGCCGAGACATGG
>SESF01032437.1_pt1 | contig 18770 bp, 18 predicted proteins | sample 3171521 | NCBI WGS metagenome assembly SESF01 (sample SAMN10866945, study PRJNA518727) | freshwater metagenome | biome: subpolar coniferous forest; feature: holomictic lake; material: water; isolation source: holomictic Lake 227, 6 m and 8 m depth | place: Canada: near Kenora, Ontario | collected...
ACGCTACCTGGACGAGAGCAAAGGGGTGCCCCTGCAAAGCTGGTGGGATGACATCGACATGTTGCGCGGGTTCGACAAGGGCGGCGAACGGCTGGGCTACCCCACGCAAAAGCCGCTGGCTTTGCTGGAGCGCATTGTCCAGGTCAGTAGCAATGAGAACGACATTGTGCTGGACGCCTTCTGCGGTTGCGGCACGGCGCTGGTAGCGGCGCAGAAGCTCAACCGGCAGTGGATTGGCATTGACGTATCACCGACCGCTTGCCGGGTCATGGCCAAGCGGTTGCGGAATGTCTGCGGCCTGGCCGAAGACGAGAAGCTCTGGAAAATAGGCCGGGGGTTTGTGGTGCGGGACCTGCCCTGGAGCGTGGAAAAACTCCGGGCGCTGCCGCCGTTCGAGTTCGAGAATTGGGCCGTCATCGCTTTGGGCGGCATCCCCAACAAGACGCAAGTTGGCGACCACGGCATTGACGGCCGCATTTACCCAGTGAGCGCCGCGCCGGAGCGCCGGGGCAAAGCCAAGGGCGAATTTGAGTTCACCGACGTTTGGTATCCGATCCAAGTTAAGCAACGGGACAAAGTTGGCACGCCGGACATTCGGGACTTTGAGGGCGTGCTAACGATGCATGGGCGGACCAAGGGCTTTTACGTCGCGTTTGATTACTCGACCGACACTCTCACGGAAATTGACCAGTTTTTCCGCAAGACCGGGGTGGTGATTGTGGCGCTCACTGTGAACGAAATCCTGGAGGAGCAACTGGCCCGGAAGCTGGCATAGCCCCGTCGCCAAGACTTGCCGGCTTTCGCTTCCCCTTAAAAGCGCTGCGCCGCGAAATACGGGAAGACTTGGGTCCCCCCGTCGCGCTCCCTCGCGAGCTTTCTTAGCGCCGCGACTCCACCACGCTTCTTGCCCTTGCTGCTGATCAGCGCCCCTTTTTCCAAAGCCGGGCGGCCAGGTCGAACGCTCTACTCCTCTCACGGCTTGCAGAAACTCAGAACCGGGAGAAGTTGGAGGAGCCAACAATGATGGAGGGCCCGGCCAGGATACCGCCTGAGGATAGCCACCTACTCCCGTGGGGCCCGCTTGTGTTCGGCTCGTGTTCCGCTTGTATTCCGCTTGTACTCCGCTTGTACTCCGCGCCCGAAGAACGAAGCCACGGCGAGGAACCGTTTGCGCGGGCGGAACAACCGGGTGTTCGCCCGTGGAAACGGTTCCCCACAACGTGGCTTCCCGGCCTAATCGCTGGCAGTTTCATGCGGCCAGCAGCACGCGGCTGCGTTGGCGAACCTGTTCCTGCCGCTTGGCGCGAAGCAATGCCGTTTCGGACATCTCTTCGAACAGGGCCGGAAACACGAGCAATGGATACCGCGTCACCCACGCCAGGGCCGCCGCCTCGTTGGCCGCCCGCTGCAACCGGCTGGCGAGCGGCGAGCCCCAGCTTCCCTCCAGCCGCTCCACGAGCAACTGCACTTTGAGCCGTTCGAGTTCGGCTTCCTGCCTCGCCCGGAAGGGGCCAGTCGGGTTCGGCTTTACCTCGAACTCCGTTTCGGGTCCGAACTCTGTCGGGACCCGTCTATACTTCTTATTCATGTTCATGCCTTTCTTTAACGCCGCCTGTCCCGGCGGCCCGGTTCAACAAAAAACCCGCGATTGACTGGCAATCGCGGGTTTCAGGGAAATCAATTCCAGGGTTAGCAGCCCCCTCCCGCGACGCCGGTGCAGCGATGCCACGTGGACGTCTGTCCACTGACACGCTGGTCACACAGGTAAATTATAGCTGTCTTTATCATTTGCTAACGCCCCAATAGAACACTGTCCGGCTGGCTTTGTCAACAATTTCCCGCGCGTTCGTTGACGCGGTTTCCCTTTTGACGACACGGCCATAAAGGGTTATCAAGAAACAGGTTATCCGTGGGGCGGCCAATAGCCGGATGCTTTTGCACGGGCGCTTGTCGCGGGAACAGTTGACGTTTATACTGAATCATCATGAGTGCGAGCGATAAGCCGCTGAAGATGGTCACCTGCAGCGGGTGCGATGCGAAGGTCTTCATCCCGGGAGATCTCCCGCCGCTGTCCACTGAACCCTGCAAGCGCTGCGGCTACCCGATCATGATGCCGATGCAGTTGCGCCAGTTTGAACTGCGCAGCAAGATCGCTTCCGGCGGGCACGGGAAGGTGTATCGCGCATTCGACACGGTGCTGGAGCGCCTGGTGGCGGTGAAGCTCATGCGGAAAGAGCTGGAGAATGACGCCGTCGCGCTGGAGAGTTTCTACCGGGAAGCGCGCGCCTGCGCCTCGCTCAACCACACCAACATTATTCACATTTACACCTTCGACGAGCTCGAAGGGCAGCGCTACCTGGTGATGGAGCTGGCCGACCGTGGCAGCCTCGATTCGCGCATCGAGAAGCAAGGCTGCCTTGGCGAACTGGAAGTCCTGGATATCGGTTACAAGATCGCTTCCGCGCTCGACATGGCGCTCAAGCACAATCTGCTGCACCGTGACATCAAGCCGGGCAATATCCTCTTCAATGCCGACGGTGAGCCCAAGCTGGTCGATTTTGGCCTGGCGCGCAGCGCAGAGGCCGAGGAAGAGTCATCGTCCGTCACGGAGGGCACGCCGTACTATGTTGCGCCGGAGAAGATCAAGCGGGAGCGCGAAACCTTCCTGTCGGACATGTACAGCCTGGGCTGCACGCTCTATCACGCGTTGACCGGCCACGTGCCGTTCGAGGCTCCGAGCGTGGAGGAGTTGGTCGCCGCGCATGTTCATACCGCCCTGACTCCGCCGAATCTGGTGCTACCTGAAATCACCCAGCCGACCAGCGATGCGCTGGTGAAGGTGCTGGCCAAGGACCCCGGCGACCGATACCTGAGCTACGACGAGTTCCGGATGGCGCTCGAGGCGGCGCGGAGCAAATTGCTGGTCCAGCGGTATAGCCAGCCCACGGACAGCAAAGGCATCAAGAGCAAGACGAGCTGGTGGCGAAGGTGACCGATGGGCTTTAGAGCTGGATGCGTCCGGCCCAAATCCGAAAACCTAAATCCGAAACCCGAAGGAAACCCGAAATCCGAAAACCGAATTCGCTCTCGGAGGACAGCAACCCACTGGCGCAAGCCTCTTTCCGGTTTCGGCCCTGGAATTTGCGGGCGGCAGGGGAGGTTCTCTGGCTCCCGTTTGTGATCGAGGGGCCTTGGCGGGCCGAGGTGCTGAAATGGAACCTACTTGGCCTTCCTCTTCTCGGAGCCGTTGTCTTCAACCTTGGCTCCAAAGCGCACCGTTGTGGCGGTCATCTTGCCGTCATCGGTCGGTTTGACGAAACCGCCGACGGGCTCATCGACAACGCCATCTTCCAGGGTGGCTGCCTTTCCCGCCTTGGTAATCTTCGTTGCGGAAGTGATCTGGTAGGTTGATTGGCCCACTTTGATGGTCTTTGCGGTTTTGTCCACCGCAGCCAGTTTCCCGCGGAAGGGATGCGCCGCCTTCGGCTTCGTGGCTGGGTCCTTCTTGCCGGCAGCCGATTTCTTTTCTGCGGCGGGTTTATTGGTGCTTTGCGCCAGAAGCTGCGCTGGCATGCCCGCGAGCGCCGCGGCCAGCAAGCCCACAGCGCCGATTCTCAAGACTGATTTGATCATAAGTTTCAACCGCCGTAATTGTTCAATAGAACAAACCCTCGCTGCCAAATCACTCGCGCCCAGTCAGCCTGAGTGCGGCGCGATCGACGCTCTACCAACTGCCCTCCGCCAACAGCGCCGTAACGTTCTTGGCAAAGTCGGCGGCGAGCAGCGGCAGCGCCTGGCGCTCGGTGCTCGTTAAATCGGTGGTGACACGGATCAGGGTGTAGCCCATGACCGGCTGGCTCAGAATCACCTTGCCGGTGCCCCGCTCGCGAGCCGTTACCTGTGCCCGCAACTCCAGCCGGTAATCCCGCACTGTCAAGGTGTCGCTGGGCGAGAGACTGATCTCCTGTCGCACGTAGCGGTTCACGGAACCGCTGACCACGATGTCCCCGTCGTCGTGAGAGGCGAGCTTAAAGGTGCCGTCGCGCTGCAACTGTCTGCGGAGTTGGGCGGTGACCTCATCCCCCAAGCGGGGTTCCAGCGTCGTATTGGTAAAGGGGTTGATCTCAACCGCCTTCGCGCCCGCGACTGCCCCGTTGAGCGGCCCCAGCTTATAGCCCGCGCAACCATTCGCGCCGAGCGCTACCAAGCCGACCAGCAACCAGCGACAGAGCTTCACCTTAATTGTTTCCCTTAACAATTCGTTGCTTGAGTTGGTCGATCCGTTGCCGCGCTTCGGTGGCATAGGGCGAATTAGGGTCCAGCAGCAGGACTTCGTTGTAGTAAATCCGGGCGCCTTCGTACCGCTTGCGCTTCTCGTAGAATCGTGCGATGTCGAATTTGCCGCGCGCCTGGTCGCCTTTGAGCGAAGCGATGGCCAACTGGGCCTGTGACACCCGTGGGTCGTTCGGGTAAAGCGCTATGAAATCGGTGAACTTGGCGATGGCGTGCCCGGCGTTGGTTGGGTCACGATCCGGGGTCTGCGCCTCTTTCTGGTAAGCCTGACCCGCGCGGAAAATCGCATCGGACGCGACCGCGGCCTGGTCGTGATAGCGATCGGCGGCCGTATCGTAAGCCTGGATGGCCGCGGGATAGTCGGGGGTCTTGAGGCCGAAGCTCTTCTGCTTTTCCCACGCCGTCCCGATGTTCAACTGCGCCTGCGGAGCGACCGGGCTGTAGGGCCCCGTCTTGACGATCTCCCCATACATCTTGGCCGTGCCCGCCATCGACGGGAAGAACGGGATGTAGCCCCATAGCTTGAACCACTTGCCGGCCAGGAATTTATTGGCGATCTGGTATTGGCGCTGCAGAATCTCGTCGCAGTTGGCAATCTTGGGCTGCTTCTCCAGCAGGGTTTGGTAGGCCTTGAACGCCTTCTCTTCTTTTCCCTTTGCCTCGTAACAGCGGGCGACCAAGTACTGTGCCCGGGGCGCATAATCCGACAGCGGCCACACCCTCACCACGCGGCTCGCGGCTTTGAGGGCCAGGCCGTAAGCCTTCTTGTCGAAGGCGGCTTGCGCGACTTCCATCTGATCTTTCGCCCGCGGCTGTTGCCACTTGCCCTCGCTGCCGTACGGTTCATAAGTCCACCCCTCTCCCGGCCGGTAAATCAGCGGCGCCGGCGCAGTCAAAGGGATTGCCAGCACACACGCTGCAATAAACAGCACGCGAAAAGACCGGAAACTCATGGGAGGAATCCTAAGCAGGGGCGGCAGGCAAGTCAAGCAGGGGCGACAGACTTGGCCTCGATCGGCAGGGAGCCAAAATCCAGGATCGGACGGTGAATGGCCAGGCACAGTTGCGGGCTAACGAATAAAGGTTTACCGTGAGCGTCGAAGTTGGTGACGGACTATGAAAAGGCTGATCTTGATCATTTTAGCGAGCAGCGGGTTGGCGGGCGCACCGGCCCAGCCGATCGTTTCTGACGCGCTGGGCGGCGCCCTGATGGGCACAGTGATCGGCGGGATTGCCGGCGGCAATTGCCATAACCAACCTCTAAACTGACACCTGTATGAAATCCCTTCTAACTAAACTCACTATTCCCATTTGCAGCGCGGCCGTGCTCGCACTGGCCTCCGGTTGCGCCTCCAGCGGCGTCAGGAATCCTTCGGGCGTGCCCGTGACGCACATGAACGCCGACGAGCAGGGCTTCGTGGCCGGCACCGGCGTGGAGTCGCAGGACCTGGTAATGGTCACCGACAAGATGGCGCGGAGCATCCTGGGCATCCCGCAGGTCGCCAACGCGCCGACGCCGCCGACCATCGTGCTGGATCCCGTGGATAACCAGACCCGCTTCCCGATCAACAAGGAGATCTTCCTGACGCGGATCCGGGCGCAATTGAATTCGAAGGCGAGCGGCAAGTTGATCTTCCTGGCGCGCGCCCAGATGGACACACTGGAGAAGGAGCGCAATCGGAAGCGTGAGGGGCAGGTCACTGCGAGCTCCGACCCGACCGTCCAGGAGTTCAAGGGGGCGGATTACTTCCTGACGGGCACGCTGCAAGGGATGTCCACGCGGACCAAGGCAGGCACCAGCGATTACATCCTGTATAATTTCCATCTCATTGATGCCCGGACCAGCGCCATTGTGTGGGAGGATATGGCCGAGATAAAGAAGCAGGGGCTGGAAGACGCGGCCTATCGCTAAGCTTGATAGCGGGGCAACCTGATGAAATCACTCTGGCAGCCGATGCTGCTGGCGGTTTGCCTGACCTTTGCAGGCTGCGCCACAACCAAGCAGCCGACGGTTACGCTGACCGGCGACATCATGGTGGATGCGCCGAACGCCATCGCCAACGGGCCGCCGCGTGACCGGGTGCTGTGGGAGTACCGTTTAGCGCTGGTCGCCATGCGCCAAGGCAAGTTCGACGTGGCCAAGCAGAACCTGGACGACGCGCTCCTGACGCTGGGCGGAATTTACGGCAAAGACGCGGACGCCAAGAAGGCGCGCAGCTACTTCCACGCGGAGGCCAGAAAGACTTTCATTGGCGAGCCCTACGAACGGTCAATGGCCTACATTTACCGGGGCATCATTTACTGGATGGACGGGGAGCCCGACAACGCCCGCGCTTGCTTTCGCAGCGCGGAGTTTGAGGATAGCGACGCCGAGCAGCACCAATACGCGGGCGACTGGGTGCTGCCGGAATACTTGGATGGGCTGATCACCAAGAAACTGGGCGGCGACGGCTCAGACGCTTTCAAGCGGGCGCAAGCCGATTCCCGGGGCGTGAGGCTGCCGCCCTACAACCTCAAAGCCAACGTGATCTTCTTCATCGAGTTCGGCCCCGGTCCTACCAAGTTTGCGACGGGCCAGTATAAAGAGGAGCTGCGCTTTAGCACGACGCCTTCCCCGGTAACCTCAGCGGAACTGAAGGTTGGCTCCTTGCAGATTCCCATTGCACCGACGGATGATGTGGATTTCCAGGCGAACACCCGGGGCGGGCGAGTCATGGACCATATCCTTGGCAAGAAGGCGGTGTTCAAGTCCGCGACTGACACGGCGGGGAATGTGGCGTTGATCGGCGGGCTGACGACCGCCGCGGTCAGCAATAACCGCACGGCTCAGGAGGTGGGCCTGGGCATCGCACTCGCGGGCCTGATAAGCAAGGTAGTCTCGGCGGCGACGGTGCCTGCGGCTGACACGCGGTCCTGGGAGAGCCTCCCGCGCTACCTGAGCTTTGCCAGCATACCGCTCGCATTGGGCCAGCACGTTGTCACCGTTCAATTCCTTGATGCCTCGGGCAGGGTGGCGGCAAATCTGACCAAGACCATCACCCTCAACATCACAACGACCGACCGTGACAAGGTCGTGTTCGTCAGCGACACGTCAATAACACCGCAAACGTTATGAAGAAAACATTCGTATCCATGCTTGCTGCCGGCGGGGCGCTCCTGCTGGCAGCCGGTTGCAGCAGCACCCACGACAAAGGTCCTTACCTCCCGCAGACGCCGCCCCCTATGGGCTATGAAACCCGGGAGCCGGTGGTCCTGCTGGATCCCGGCGTCCAATACTCGGTGACGTGCAGCGGAATCCAGGAGCGAACCTTGCCGGATGGCCGCCTGGAGGTCGTCGCCCACTTGCGCAACCGCGAAAACCGCCGCATTGAGGTGCAGGCCAATTGCGTCTTCAAGGACCAGAACGGCTTTACCACCAGCGACGAGACGCCCTTCGTGATGGTCATCCTGACCGAGAATGCCACGGAAGACGTGAAGTTCGTCTCGATGAATAACCTCGCGAAGAAGTACACCGTCCGCGTCCGGCAGGCGCGGTGAGCGGGGCGCGGCTGCGGACGACCGCGGTTCAGCGACGCCAGTGAGATGCGCCGCGCACTCGAGCAAAGGCTGGCTGCGGATTGACGGTTGCGGATTGACGCCGGGGACGATCCTTGGTTGAATCCAACTCATCGGGCGCTGGCAAGCGTCGAGAATATTCTGGCGCCAGCGCCACTGCTGGCGCAACATCCGGCCGTCCTGGCAGTTGGGAATCCCTTGCAACCATGAAAGCAAAGATTGTTATTACGCCAAAGAAAGCGGTGCTTGATCCGCAAGGCAAGACCGTGCAGAACGCCCTGGCCCTCATGGGCTACACGGGCGTCGGCGCCGTTCACGTCGGCAAGTACCTGGAAATCGAACTCACCGGCGCGGACAAGGATATGGCATCCAGGCAAATCGCCGAAGCCTGCCACAAGATCCTCAGTAACCCGGTGATCGAAGACTACCGATTCGAGATAGAATGAGGTTAGGATCGCCAATGAACTTCGCCGTCCTCCAGTTTCCCGGTTCGAATTGCGACCAGGACGTGGTGCATGTCCTGCGGAACGTGCTCGGCCATTCGGCCCGGCTGCTCTGGCACAAAGACTCGTCCTTGGGAGAGACCGATGCCGTCATCGTGCCCGGCGGATTCAGCTATGGGGACTATCTGCGCACGGGGGCCATCGCGCGGTTCAGTCCGGTGATGGATGCCGTCCAGCGGTTCGCGGCTGACGGCGGCCTGGTGCTCGGGATTTGCAATGGATTCCAGATTCTGTGCGAGGCCGGACTGCTGCCCGGGGCGCTGATTCGCAATCGCTCCCTTCAGTTCCGGTGTGAGCATACCTTCTTGAAGACGGCGACCGCGGACTCGCCGTTCACCAGCCGGATTCCTTCGGACAAACTGCTGCGCGTGCCCATCGCCCACGGCGAAGGCTGCTACTTTGCCGACGAGAAAACCCTGGCGCGGCTGAAGGCGAACAACCAGATCCTTTGGCGGTATGTGACTGCGCAAGGCGAGCCGACGGAGGCCGCCAACCCGAATGGCTCGCTCGACAACATTGCCGGCATCTGCAATGAGCAACGGAATGTGGCGGGCCTCATGCCGCATCCCGAACGCGCCAGCGAGCTGATCCTGGGTTGCGCGGATGGGCGCCTGGTATTCGAGAGCATGATTCACGCCCTGGTGGGCAAGCCTGTCGCACTGGCGACATGAGCGTCGCGGGTTCACCGGCCGTTGATTTGCAACCTTTGCTTTTGAGATTCTGATGAGCGAGCCAGCAATTACACCCGAACTAGTGCAGAAGCACAACCTCACCCCCGAGGAATACGAGAAGCTCAAAGCCACCCTGGGGCGCGAGCCGAGCTATACCGAGCTGGGCATCTTCTCGGTCATGTGGAGCGAGCATTGCTCCTACAAGAACACCCGCCCGTTGCTGAAGACCTTCCCCACGAAATCGCCGCGTATTCTCGTTGGCGCGGGCGAGGAGAACGCGGGCATCATTGACATCGGGGACGGGCTGGCCATCGCGTTCAAGATCGAGTCGCACAACCATCCGAGCGCGGTCGAGCCGTTTCAGGGCGCAGCGACGGGCGTCGGCGGCATCATCCGCGATATTTTCACGATGGGCGCGCGGCCGATTTGCTCCGTGAACTCGCTGCGATTCGGACCAATCACGGAAGATGCCAAACGCGCTGACTCAACTGGCCCCAATGAATTGTCGCCCATCGCCAATAATCGGCGGTTGTTTGGCGGTGTGGTGGCGGGTATCGCGCATTACGGCAATTGCTTCGGCATTCCGACGGTCGCGGGCGAGGTCTATTTCGACAAGTCCTACGAGGGCAATCCGCTGGTGAACGCCTTTTGCCTCGGGGTGCTGCGCCACGAGCAAATTGCGCGCGGACAAGCCTGCGGCATTGGGAACCCAGTATTCTATGTCGGCCCGGCGACCGGGCGCGATGGCTTGGCGGGCGCGGCGTTTGCGTCGCAGGATTTGACCGAGGAATCGGCGGAGAAGCAGCGCGGCGCAGTCCAGGTGGGCGATCCGTTCATGGAGAAGCTCGTATGCGAGGCCTGCCTCGAACTGCTCGCCACGGGGGCGGTCGCCGGCATCCAGGACATGGGGGCGGCGGGCCTGACATGCTCGACCTGTGAGACCGCCGCGCGCGCGGGAACCGGCATCGAGATCGAACTGGATAAAGTTCCCCAGCGCGCTCCGGACATGAGCAGCTACGAGATCATGCTCAGCGAATCGCAGGAGCGGATGCTGATCATTGTCCACAAGGGCCGCGAAGAGGAAGTGAAGCGCATCTTCGACAAATGGGACCTGCCCTGGTCGGAGATCGGCGTGGTCACTGATACGGGCCAGATGGTGGTCAAGCACCACGGCAAGATTGTAGCCGATATCCCCGCCCGGAAGATTGCCGACGAATCGCCTGTCTATCAGCGCGAGGCGAAGGAACCAGCCTATCTGATGGAGGTTCGTGCCTTCAACCTCAGCGGCGTGCCGGACACGATGGACCCGATAGCGCACCTGAAGGCCCTGCTGAGCTGGCCCACCATTGCCTCCAAGAACTGGGTTTACCGCCAATACGACCACATGGTGCGCGACAACACCGTGGTCTGCCCCGGTAGCGACGCCGCCGTGCTGCGGATCAAGGAAGACTGCCTGCCGGCGGTTTCGGCCACGCAACACGCAACACACACCACGCTCGAGAAACTCATCGCGATTTCGGTGGATGGCAACGGCGTTTACGTCTATCTCGACCCTTACGAAGGCGGCAAGATCGTCGTGGCCGAGGCTGCGCGCAATCTCGCCTGTTCCGGGGCCACTCCGCTGGGAGTGACCGACAACCTGAACTACGCCAACCCGCACAATCCCGAACTGTTCTGGCAGCTCAAAGAGAGCGTGCGCGGCCTGGCCGATGCCTGCCGTGCCTTCAATGCCCCCGTCACCGGCGGCAACTGCTCCCTCTACAATCAGCACCCGGCGGGCCCGATTGACCCCACCCCCACGGTGGCCATGGTCGGCATGATCGATAAACCGGAGCACATCACCACGCAATGGTTCAAGGATGAAGGCGACGCCATTATCCTGCTGGGCGAGGTTGTTGATGCGAGTGACCCGCTGTTCGGGCTGGGCGGCTCGGCCTACTTGCAGCGCATTCATGGCTTGAAGAACGGCACGCCGCCGCGGTGCGACCTGGAAAAGGAAAAGGAGCTGCACCTGGCGCTGCGGGCGCTGATCTACTCAGGCGTGGTCAAGAGCGCCCATGACTGTAGTGAAGGCGGCCTGGCCGTCACGCTCGCCGAGTGCTGCATCAGCCAGCAAATCGCGCGTGAGACGCCACGCCTCATCGGAGCGCAGATTGATCTTACTGAGGAGGCTGTGCCTCCCTCTCCTCCTTTGGGGGAGAGGGCTGGGGAGAGAATGCCCGTCTCCACTCTCGATGCCGCCGTTCATGGCGACAGCCCAGCGGTTGGTCGCGCCGCCGCGCTGCGCCTCGACGCTTTGTTGTTCGGGGAGGCTCAGGGGCGGATCATCATTTCCGTGGCAGCGGTTGACGCCGTCAAAGTCCTCGCCCAGGCAAAGATTCTAGGTATCACTGCAACGCGCATCGGCACCGTCGGCGGCGAGGGGTTGCAAATCAAGACCCCCGGGGCCACTTTGAGTGGCGACGTAACCGAACTGCACGACCTCTGGTGGAATTCCATCGCCCGAGCCATGCGTTGACGGAAACAGGTTCTGGTTGATGAATTACTATCCAAAACATTACTGCGGTATCTTCGGCGTTTACGGCCATCCGAATGCTTCGGAGCTGACCTATTACGGCCTCTACGCCCTCCAGCATCGCGGCCAGGAGAGCGCGGGCATCGTCACTTCCGACGGCAAGCAGTTCTACCCCCATAAAGGCATGGGACTGGTCCCGCAGGTCTTCAAGGGAAGCGTCCTGCATGACATGCCCGGCTCCATCGCCATCGGCCACACGCGCTACTCGACCACGGGTTCGTCCCACTTGCGCAACGCCCAGCCGCTCACGGTCGATTGCGCCCGCGGCCAAATTGCCATCGCGCACAACGGTAACCTGACCAACGCTGCCCAGCTCCGTGAGGAACTCGAGGCCAAGGGCTCGATCTTCCAGACGAGTGTTGACAGTGAGATCATTCTGCACCTGCTGGCGCAGCCGAACCGGCGCGACGAGACCAACAACCTCGTGCGAACCCTTCACCGCATCGAGGGCGCCTACTCGCTGGTCATCATGACCGAGAACGAGCTGATTGGCGTTCGCGATCCCCACGGATTCCGGCCCCTGTGCCTCGGCCGTATTGATGACGCCTGGGTGCTGGCGAGCGAGACCTGCGCGCTGGATCTGATCAACGCCCGGTTCGTGCGCGACGTCGAGCCAGGGGAGATAGTGGTCATCAATCAGGACGGGCTCACCAGCATCCAGGCGTTCCCGGAGCATGAGCGCCGCGCGTTCTGCATCTTCGAATACGTCTATTTCGCCCGGCCCGACAGCACCATTGCCAATCGCAACGTCTATAAGGTGCGGGTCGAGATGGGCCGGCAGCTTGCGCGCGAATTCCCCAAACAAGCGGACGTAGTAGTGCCCGTGCCGGACAGCGGCAACTGCGCGGGCCTGGGTTACTCGCTCGAATCCAAGATTCCATACGAGATGGCCTTCGTGCGCAATCACTATGTGGGCCGCAGCTTTCTGCAACCCTCGCAGCTTATCCGGGACTTCGATGTGCGCGTGAAACTCAACCTGATTGAGGAGCTGGTCAGGGGCAAACGGGTTGTCGTGGTGGACGATTCCATCGTGCGCGGCACCACCTGCAAGACCCGGGTGAACAATCTCAAGGAAGCCGGCGCCAAAGAAGTGCATGTGCTGGTGAGTTGTCCGCCGCACATGAACCCCTGCGTTTACGGCATCGACTTTCCCGACCGCAACAAGCTGATGGCAGCGAACCACTCACAGGAGGAGATTCGCAAGTACCTGAACGCCGACTCGCTTTGCTACCTTTCCCAGGCCGGCATGGTGAAAGCCACCGGCCTGCCGGCCAGCAACTTCTGCATGGCCTGTTACGACGGCGCTTATCCGGTCCCCTTTGACCCTACGGTGAATAAGCACACCATTGAACGGCGCAACGGCCAGCGGCCCGGCCTGGCTGAGACCATCGCCGCCGAGAAGGCGCAGATCAAACTGCTGTAGCGGGGACTCCCGCCCCCTCACGCCGGCTGCTGCTGGGTGAGGCAATGGACGGTGCCCCGGCCCAACACCAGGTCCACCGCGTGGAGGCCGATCACCGGCCGGTCTTGGAATAATTCCCCCAGTATGCCCAGGGCGACCCGATCATTAGGATCGTTGAACGTCGGCATGAGCACGGCCGCATTGGTGATATAGAAGTTCGCATAGCTCGCCGGCAGTCGGTTGCCGGCGAAGTAAAGCGGCCCCGGCATCGGTAGCGGCACGACTTCAGGCCGGGTGCCGTCCTCAAGCCGCAAATCCTGAATGCGCTCCCAGTTCTCGGCCAGCGGGCGGTAATTGATGTCCTTGCGGTTGGTCTCCTTGATCAGCACAACCGTCCTGGGATTCACAAAACGGCAAATGTCGTCAATGTGGCCATGGGTGTCATCGCCAGCCGGACCCGCGGCCAGCCACTGGACATTCGTTACGCCGAGATAGGTCTTGAGGGTCTCCTCGATCTCCTTCCGCCCAAGCCCGGGATTGCGCACCTGGACCTTGGGATCGAGATAGCATTGCTCCGTGGTCAGCAACGTGCCGCGCCCGTTGACTTCAACGCCACCGCCCTCAATCACGAAGTCTTTACCGTTGCATTGTGCCTTAAACAGCCGCTTGCCGAGCAGCCTGGCCGCGGTCTCCGGCACGCGGCGGTCCTTCTGCCAATCCTCATGCTTCGCCCACGCATTGAAGTGGAAATGCACAATGGCAGTCTCTCCCCTCGTCGTGCGGCCCCTGTCACTCTGCCTTCGGATTTCGGATTTCGGATTTCGGATTTCGCCTTGCGCCCTTCCCTTCACAAAGATCGGCCCGGTATCACGCGTCCAGCCGCGGTTGGTGGGATGATGGATGAATTCGACGCGGGCCAGTTCAGCCCCGGCGCGCGCGAGAACGCTGCGGGCAACCTTCTCGTCGGCCTTGCCGTCCACCAGCAGTCGCACGCGCTCGCCCGGGGCAATCTTGCGGACGATCTCCCCATAGACCCAGCGGACCGTGTCGATCTTATCCGGCCAGTCGATGGGATTGTGCGGCCAGATCAGCCAGGTCGCTTCGTGGCGCTCCCATTCCGCCGGCATGGAGAAGCCGAGTGCGGCGGGCGTCAAGGTCGCCGGTTCGGAAGTGTGCCCCCCGAGCGCCGTGGCCTCGGCCACGCCGGGCAACACGACGGGCTCCCTTCCGACGCGCCTGGGCGTTTCTGGATTGGAGCGGGCGCCTTTCTTGATTTGGCCGGCAACGGTCATGGAATCGCGATTTTGTGTTACGATGACAAAGTCAGCCTGCCCCGAAACCGGCCATTTTGCAAAGGCAAATTGGCGGGCAGATTCTCTTGCATATCTGAGCAGGCTGTCCGGTCTGCGACATAGACGGGCTCCGCAGAGCCGCCGTGGCTCAGCCGAAAACGAGCCGGTAATTCCCCGGAACCTCCACCCGAATCCTATGGAAGTCCTATGGAGTACCTATGGAGATCCTATGGATTACCTATGGAGCAACACGGGAGCAAGTGGCTAACCGCTGGCTTGCAGGTGGCCTGCAACTGGCTCCGGGGTGGCTTCCAAAGCAAAAGCGGCACAGGCTTGGAAGCCTGTGCCGCGCGAAGGGATGTTGAATCGAGTTCGACCAGCGCTTACGAGCCAGGCTTGGTCAGAACGATGAAGTCGTCCCGGCGATTGAGCTTCCAGGCGGCTTCATCGCGGCCCTGGGCTGCCGGCTTGTCTTTGCCGTAGCTGATGGTATCAACCTCCGTCGGGCCGATGCCCAGGCGGATGAGTTCCTCGCGCAGCGCCAGGGCGCGGCGCTCGCCGAGGGAGCGATTGTATTCTTCCGTGCCGCGCTCGTCGCAGTTGCCTTCGACCCTCACCGCCTTGCCCTTATTGGCCTTCAAATAATCCGCCACCGCCGCCGCCTTGGGCTTCTCGCTGGCCTTAATAACGGAGCTGTCGAAATCGAAATAGACGGTCTCGGCTTTGAGGGCTTGCGCATCCTCGAGCCAGTCCTTGTGCAAGTCTCTCGGGTTGGACGGAGTGCTTTCGTTAGGATCGAGTTTAGGTGTCGCCACCGGTGGTTCGCTGGGCTTTACTGGATTGCCGCCAGACATATCCGGGGGCGTCGCGGGCTGGGCTGCCGCGACCTTGGTGCCGGTTCTCGATCCGGGGATCTCCGTTACGCCGACAGGTTTCTTCTTGCAGCCGGTGGCTGCGACACTTGCGATTAATCCAATTACCAGCAGGCTGGTAAACTTATTCAACTTCATATTTCTCTCTTTCGTGGACGGGCTTATCGAGCCCAACTGGGTTGCGACTGCGAACTCATTCCCGGAATCCGGGAAACATCTTTGTATTGTTTCGTCGGCATGTCAAGCAGAGCGAGCACATAACGCCCCCCGGACCGGCGACCGTAAACCAGCGTTCGGGAGTTCGGTGCCCAGGAAGGGTCTTCGCCCTCCACCAACTGGGTGACTTTGCCGCCCTCGGCGGGTGCCACGCAGATCGAGAAGTAGCGCCCGCTTTGCGAGGTGAAGGCGATCCACTTGCCGTCTGGCGACCAATCCGGCTCCGAAGGACTGGGCATGCCGCTGGTCCCGATCGGTTGCAGCGCCCCACCCGAGACCGGCACTTTACACAGCGTCCGGCGTTCTCTCTCTTTTGCCGCGAAGCAAATCCATTTCCCATCCGGCGACCAGCAGGGCGACGACTCGTCCTGCTTCGACCGGGTCAGCCGCTTCAGCTCGCTGCCGTCGGCATTCGACACGTAGAGGTCCACCCAGCCGTCCTTGCTCAGGATCATCGCCACCTTGCTGCCATTGGGCGATGCCGCCGGGCTCATGTTCGACCCGCCGTACCGGGCGAAGGCCCGGCGCGCTCCGGTCGTGAGGTCGTGATAGAAGATATCCGGATGGCTGAGCTTGTAGGACACGTAGTACAGCGCCATGTGCCCCGGCACCCAGCACGGCGCGGCCACCAGGCTGTCATCCTTGGTCACCGCCTGCGCGTTATGTCCGTCAAAGTCGGCTATATAAATCTCGCTGTGCGAGCCGTTCTCCGCTTTGAACGCGATCTTGGTCTGCGCAATCGCCTTGCCGCCCAGCGCCTGGACAAAGTCATCCGCAAACGCATGCACCTGCCGCCGCAGCGCCACGCCGGAGTAGGCTTTGGATACCAGCGTGCTCTTGTTGTGCGGATCTACCGCCTTGGCCTGCAGGTTGGCGTCGTTGTGGCCGGAAATGAGATACTGCGCCGCATCGGCATTCGTGAACCCGAAGCCCTGGACATAGAGATCGAACTGGAGCGTAGTGGCCGCCTCGCCGGTCAACCCGCTCATGGAGACCCAGATGGGCGGAGTGTTGCCGGGCTCCAAAGTCCGCCGGAGCGCTGGCAGCACCTCATCGGCAAGCGCCAAACTCGCGGCCAACAGGGTAAAGGAAATAATAGTGGAGAAAATGCGTTTCATGCTGCGCCTCGCTTCGTCTTCATGTTGAAAGGGATGATGTAGGTGTGCTCTTTTTCGTCCATGCCCTCAGGGAATGGGCGCCCAATCCTGTCCACCTTATCCAGGGCTCGCTGCACGGAAGCGTCCACCGCGGCATCTCCCGAGCGCCTGATGATTCGCTTGCCGACAACGGTGCCATCGCTCGCGATCGTAACCTTCACTTCCGCCGTGGCGTCCTCGCTGCTGGCGTCGTCAGGCGCCACCCAAGCCTTGTCAAAAATCGTCAGCACCCACGACGCGTAGCCGGCATAAGATGGGCCGCCGCCGCCGGATCCACGACTGCCGTAAAGCTTCGCGGCCGAGCCCGTGCCGGACTTGATGATGCCCGCCGCGTGGTCAAACGCGCTCGCCACCCGGTTCATCTTCGCTTCCTGTTCGCGGGCCAGGTTGTCCTCGGCAGTAGTGTCCTTGGGGGGTGATTTGGTCTTCGACTTTATCACCACCGCCGTGGTAGAGACTTCCGGCTTTCTCCTTGTGGGCTTGGAGTCTTTGGCCACCTCCAGCGACTCCTCGTTGGTCTTGGGCGGGGCGACTTCCTTGACCGCTGGCTTCGGTTGTGGCGGAGGAGTTGCCGGGGCCGGCGCCGGCGTCGGCGCGGGAGTCGTCGGGGTGGGGGCCACTGGCCGATCGGCGTCGGGACTCCCGCCGCCGGAGAACGCCGAGGAAGTCAGAATATCCGGAATGAACGTAATCGGCTGAACATCGCTGGGCTTGGGATTGGACGCCAGAAACGCCGGGCACGTAATCAGGATCAGCGCCAGCAGGACATGCCCCCCTCCCGAAGCAAAGAAACAATTCTTATAAAGACGGCTCATCGGCGTTCGGGCGGTTGGGTCCGCAGCGAGTAGCGCGTGATCCCGTGGTGCTGGCAGCCACTGATCAATGCCGCCAGATCTTTGGTCCGGCTGTTCTCGTCCGCGCGGATATAAACCACTAAATTGGGATTCAAGCTGAAATCGGCGCTCAGTTCTTTAATTAGCTGTTCGAGCCGCAGTGGGTGGCCTTTCAAGACGTAGGCCCCTTGCGGCGTGATCTCCACCGTGCGCACATCTTCTTTTGAGACGCGATTCTCGGACTGGCCATCGACCTTCGGCAGCTTCAGCTCCAGCCCTTTGTCCAGCAGCGGGGTCGTGATCACGAAGATGATCAGCAGCACGAACGCCAGGTCCAGCAGCGGCGTGATGTTGATATCGCTCAACGTCACCAGCGAACTGCGTTGTGAAAAGCGGCGCATAGTCTCAAGCCTTGGCGGTTACAAGGTTAAACCGTTGCATCGGCTACATGGGCGACCCGCGTGACCGGTCCTGGTAACGATATAACTCGTGTAACTCATGTAACCTGCCCGGATTCTACTCGTCCTCAAGGTACTCCGTCTCCATCTTTGACACCAGTTCCTGCGCGAAGTTGTCCAGCTCCACCGTCATCACGCGCAGGTTGTGTACCAGCCAGTTGTAAGCAAACATGGAGGGGATGGCCACCAGCAGGCCGGCCACCGTGGTGAGCAGCGCCGCCGACACGCCGGGCGCCATGGCCGCCATCGTGGCCGCTCCCTGCTGCGCAATGTGGCCGAACGTGCTCATCACGCCCCACACCGTCCCCAGCAAGCCCAGGAACGGCGCCCCGCTCACGGCGATCGCCAGCAGGATCAGCCCGGACTCCAGCTTGAGGGATTCCTGGGCCACGTTGTTCTCCAAGGTCCGCTTCACATGCTCCATCCCCTTGAGCGAGACGAACCGCTTCCGCCCGTTGCCGTCAGGGTTCTTGAGGCGCGCATCCAGCTCCAGGCTGCCGCTTTGGTACACCGTGAAGAGCGGACAGCCTTCCACCTGCACCCGGCGGTCGAAAAGGTCGAGGACGCCCTTTTGCGTCCGGTATTCCGTGTTGAAGAACAGGTTGAGCTTCTTGGCGCGGTGCATCTGCACCGCTTTGGCAATCATCACGGACCACGCCACGATCGAGAAGATGAGCAGACAAAAGACAACGGCCTTGCCCTCCGGGGTAGTCCGCCTCCAGATGAAAAGCAATTCCGCCTCACCAGTATTGACTGCAGCAGCAGCTAACAAAATGGGTACATTCATTCCGACACGTTCTGCCTATGACTCCGCGAACTTGGTCGTGAGGAATAGAAGCGCCCAAGCGGAACTCGTTCAAAAATCAACCAACCAGACCCGAAAAATAAGCCCAACGTTGATAGTTCTAACACTGTCTTCAAGAAGTGCAAATACAAAATCAAA